>Ga0209181_10000351_pt1 | contig 86869 bp, 64 predicted proteins | sample MAT05_FD_187208 | JGI IMG/M metagenome (GOLD analysis project Ga0209181, IMG submission 187208) | Freshwater microbial communities from Lake Fryxell liftoff mats and glacier meltwater in Antarctica - MAT-05 (SPAdes) (version 2) | ecosystem: Environmental > Aquatic > Freshwater > Ice > Liftoff...
GTTTCACGCTCTTCCGTCGCGCCATTTTTGGCCTCCGAAACAGCCTCAGATCACACCGCAAGCGTTTTTGGGATCCCCCCGGAATCAGGCCGCAATCTCAATCTGGTCGCGCACTCCCCCCCAGGTTGCCGATAATCACATGTCAGCCCTGTCGGATAGGGTGCGCGGCAAATGAAGGGGCTGAGGTTTCTACATGCGGCGGACTTGCACCTCGGCTCTCCGTTCAAGGGCCTTGCGGGTGACGGGGTGCTGGCTCCGGTCTTTGCCGATTGCACGTTCGAGGCGTTCACCAGGGCTGTCGACTTCGCGCTCGCCGAGCAGGTCGACGCGGTGCTGCTCGCGGGCGATCTCTACGATCAGCGCGATCGATCGCTGAGGGCCCGCCTGCACCTGCGCGACCAGCTTCAGCGGCTTCACGCGGCGGGCATTCCGTCTTTTCTCGTCCACGGAAACCATGACCCGCTGGACGCCGACCTGGGCGGTCTACAGCTTCCTGCCTCGGTGACCGTCTTCGGGCCCAGATGGGAAGAGGTGCAGCTGCCCGGGTTCCGCGTACAGGGCGTCAGCTTCGCCACCGCCGAGACCAAAGAGAACCTGGCCGCCCAGTTCCATCGCAGCGGGCCGGGGCCGGTGATCGGCCTTCTTCACTGCAACCTCGGCGGGCACGCAGGCCATTCGGACCACGCGCCCTGCGGCCTCGCCGACCTCGAGCGTGCGGGCCTCGACTACTGGGCGCTGGGCCACGTGCACACCCGGGCGACGCACGCCCTGTCGGGCAACGCGGTCGCAGCCTACCCGGGCAACCTGCAGGGCCGCCACGCTTACGAGACGGGCGAACGCGGCGCCCTGCTGGTGACCGTCGATCCATCGCGCGAGACGGCGCCTGCCGTGCGGTTCGTGCCGCTTGACACGGTGCGCTGGCACCGGCTCGACGTGGCGATCGACGAGCTCGAATCGGTCGAGGCCCTTCTCGATTTCGCGCTCGCGGCGATCACCCGTGCGGCGGCGGCCATGCCTGCGGTGGTGCGGCTGCAGCTCACCGGCCGTGGGCCGCTGCACGCGATGCTCGAGTCGGCCGAGAAATTGCTCGAGCTCGAGGTCGCGCTGCGATCACGGCTGCAGGGGCCTGTGCTGCTCGAGTCGCTGCGCGATCACACCGCCGCCAGCTGGGAGCTCGAACGGCTGATCGCTTCAGGCGGCTTGTCGTCCGAAGTCGCGCTGGTGCTCAGAGCCCCCGAAGCCCAGCCCAGGCTTGAGTCGCTCTGGGCAGCGGCTGGCCTCGACGCGCTCGACGCTGCGCTGGTCGAAGTGGGGCTGCAGCCGTTGAAGCCGCGCGGTGACGCGTTGCTGCGGCAGGCGGCCGGGCGCGCCGTCGATCTGCTCGAAGGAGACGCTTGAGATGAAGGCGCCGGCCTTGACGCTCGACCAGCTGCAGATCGACGGGTTCGGGCACTTCCACGAGCTGAAAGTCGAGCTCGCCCCGGGTCTCAACGTCCTCTACGGCGAGAACGGCGTCGGCAAGTCGACGCTGATGGCCTTCGTGCGCTCGGTGCTCTTCGGGTTTGCGCGCCGCAACACGCCCGAGCGCTACCAGACCCACGGCGGCAAGGCCTTTGGCGGCCGCGTGCTGCTCTCGACGCCCCACGGCGAGCTCTGGGTCCAGCGCCTCGACGGCAAGCGCGCCGAGGGCGATCTCACGGTGAAGAACGGAGTGATGGCTGCCGTCCCCGAGTCCCGCCTTCGCGAGGCCCTGGCCAGCGTCGACCGCGAGCTCTTCGAGCAGGTGTTCGCTTTCGGGCTCGACGAGCTCAGATCCTGGGGCCAGCTGATGGATGCGGGCAAGGTGAAGGACGCGCTGGCAGCGGCCTCGATGCAGGGCGCCCTGCGCCTGCCCCAGGCCCTCGAACAGCTCGACGCCGAGGCGCGCGCTCTCTGGGGCAGGCAGGCGACCACCCGCCAGCTCAATGTGGCGTTGCAGCAGCTCGCGCAGGTTCGCGCCCGCCGGCAGCAGCTGGGCGATCGCCCGCGGGAGTACTTCGCGGCCCGCGCCCAGCTCGAGGCAGCGGCGCTCGACGCCGAAAGGCTTCAGCGCGCGATCGACGCGGTGAAGAACGACGAGTTCCTGCTCGAGAAGCTGCGCGATGCGGCGCCGCACGTCGAAAGGGCGATCGAAGCGAAGGCCCAGCTGCAAGGCCTGCCCGACATCGCCGACTTTCCGGAAGACGGCCTGGTGCGGCTCGACGAAGCGCTGCGGGCCGAGCAGGGGGCTGCGGCCGCTCACGCGCGGGCGGCGATCAACGTCCAGAGCCTCGAGCGCCGGCTCGCGGTGGTGAAGGGCTCGAGCGCCTTGCGATGTGCTTCAGCGCCGGTGGCGGCCGCGGTCGATGGCTGGCGACAGGTCGCCTCGCTCGATGCAGCGCTCGACGAACGCCGGGCCGAAGGAGAAGCGCGGGCGCGCCGGCTCGCCGACCAGGTGCGGCGCCTCGGGCTCGGCGTCTCGACCCACGCCGTCGATGCGTCGGCTGCCGCCCGGGCAGAGATCTCGGCCGTTCGCGCACAGTGCGATGCCGCGGCCGATCGCCGCGATCGCACCGCCCAGACCGCCTGCCTCGCGGCCGATCGCCTCGACGAGGCAGAGCGCTCGCGTGCGTCGCTGCAGGCTGAGCTCACCCTTCACGGCACCGGGTCGGCTGTTCCCCTCGAAGAAGCGCTCGAGGCGGCGCGGGCGCTGGGTAACCTCGAGCACCAGGTGCAGGTCGTCTCGGCGCAGCTGGAAGATCGGCAGACGGCGCTCGCCGCTGCCGCGGTGCCCGACGAGCCGCCGCCGCTCGAACGCTGGCCGCTGTGGCTGGTGGCCGCTGTCTTCTGTGCCCTGGTTACCGCCTCGGGCGCCGTCTACCTCGCGGCCGGGCCAGGCCCGGGCCTGGCGGTCTTCGGGGTGGCCCTGGTCGCCACGGGCCTGCTGCTCACGGTTCACTACCAGGATCACGCCCACTGGCTCTCGGCCCGCAGCGCGCACCACGCCATTCTGCGGCACCGCGCCGATCACCGGGCCCGGCTGAACACCGAGCTCACGGTGGCCCGTTCGCGGCTCACCATGCTCGAGGCCCAGCGCGGGTCGCTGCGCACGGCGGCCCAGCTCGACGGCTCGGCCCCCGTCGGGCCTCGGCTCGCCGAGCTCGAGAGGCTCGCCGGAACCGCAGGCCGCCGGGCCGAGCTTGTTCGCGATGCTGCGCTCGCCGAAGCCCTGCTGCAGGCCGCCGCTTCCGATCTCTCGCGCGCGCAGGCCGCGGCGGCCGCTGCCTCGGCCGAGGCCGCAGCCGATCGTGAATCATTGGCGGCACTGCTGTCGCGCGTCGGGTTGCCCGCGGGGCTCGCTCCGTCGTCGGCGCTCGAGATCCTCACCGAGGTCGCCGCGGCGCAAGACGTGTCGCGCGCGATCGCCGACCAGGCCGCCGCGCTCGACCGTGATGCCCTTCGGGTTGCCGAGGCAGGTCAGGCGCTCGAGCTCGCGGCGCAGCGGGCGCAGCTCAGCGGCGCGACCGCTGCCCAGCTTGTCGCTGGGCTCAAGGCCTGGCTCGAGACTTCGGCGTCGCTTGTCTCTGAGTCGTCGGCGATCGCTTCCCGGCTCGAAGACGCCGCGGCCACCCTCGGGTCGGCCACGGCAGATCAGGCGCAGGCGTTGGGGCGGGTGCAGCAGCTGCTCGCCAGCGCGCAGGCGGACGACGTCGAGATCTTTCGCCGCCGCGGCGTTGCTTTCCTTTCTCGCGCCGCGCTCGCGCAGGACGCCGTTCACGCCGAGGGCCGGGCAAAGGCTTCCAGCGGGCTGTCGGTGGACGAGGCGCATGCAGGGCTTTTGGTCGCTCCGGGGGTAGAGGCACGGCTGGCGATGGCGCGAGAGGCGCGGCTGCAGCTCGAAGAACAGCGCCGGGCCGCGCACGAGCAGCGCGGCGCGCTCGGGGAAAAGCTCAAGGCGTGGGAAGCCGACGCCCAGCTCGGGCAGTTGCTGCAGCAGGAGCAGCAGCTGGCCGCGCGGGCCGAGTCGCTGGCGCAGCGGTTCGCTGTCGCCCGGCTGGGGCAGGCCGTGCTGGGCCAGGCGCGCGAGAAGTTCGAGGCGGAGCACCAGCCGCAGGTGGTGCTCCGCGCGGGCCAGCTCTTCCAACGGCTGACAGCTGGCCGCTATCCGCGCCTGGTCGTCGACGCGGGCAACACGACGCTCTTGACGATGGACACCCAGGGGCGCGCGTACACGGTCGAGCAGCTGTCGCGGGGCACGCGCGAACAGCTGCTGACGTCGCTGCGGCTCGCGATGATCGAAGACTTCGGCCGCGATCGCCTGGCGCTGCCAGTGCTGGTCGACGATGTGATGGTGAACTTCGACCCGCTCCGGGCGGAGGCGATGGTCGAGGTGCTCTTTGAGCTTTCGCAGAAGCACCAGGTGCTCGCGTTCACCTGCCATCCGCAGACGCGCGAGCTGTTCAAAGAGTACGGAGCGAAGGCGACGGAAGTGAGCACGCGCGCGCAGCTGGCGCTGCTGCCCTCGTGATGACTCCAGCAGCAGGGGGGTGGTAATGCGTTGTGAACAAGTGGCCAGCACTCCGCAGACCCAATCGCCGGCGAAGCGGCCCAGGCCGCCTCTGCCCGAAGAGACCCCAGCCGACGTGGCCGAAGGCGAAGCCGGGCCGCTGCCGGGCGAGCCGGTGATCGCGCTCACCCCGATGATGAAGCAGTACCTCGAGGTGAAGGCGCAGGTGCCCGGGACGCTGCTGTTCTTCAGGCTGGGTGACTTCTACGAGATGTTCTTCGAAGACGCGGTGCGGGCGTCGGCGCTGCTGAACATCACGCTCACTGCGCGCAGCAAGGGGGCCGACAAGGTTCCGATGTGTGGCGTGCCGCACCATTCGGCGCGGCGGTACATCGCGAAGCTCGTCAACCTCGGCTGCAAGGTCGCGATCTGCGAGCAGGTCGAAGAGGCGGGCGGGCCGGGCATCGTGCGGCGAGAGGTAGTGCGGGTGGTGAGCCCGGGCATGGTGCTCGACGACGACGTGCTCGAGGCCACCGAGAACAACTTCCTCGCGGCGCTGAAGCCTCCGGCGGAAGAGGGCGAGCTCTGGGGCGCGGTGCTGCTCGACGCGTCGACGGGTGAGTTCCTCGCGCTGCCGCCGGTGGCGCTCGACGTGCTGGGTGACGAGCTGGGCCGCGCGAACGTGCGCGAGCTGCTGGTGCCCGAAGGCGCGCTGGGCGCCGTGCTCGACCCGCTGCTCGCGTTGTTGTCGTCGCGTCCCGCGCTGGCGACGCTGCCGCCTGACGCCTTCGAGGTGCGGCGCGGGGAAGCGCAGCTGAAGGCGCACTTCCAGGTCGGAGCGCTCGACGGCTTCGGCCTCGACGCGAAGAGCCCGGCGGTCGGTGCAGCCAGCGCGGCGCTGCGCTACCTGAAGGAAACGCAGAAGGGCCCAGCGTCGCATGTCGATCGCATCAGCCTGCTCGCGCGCGGCACGCAGCTGATGCTCGACGAGTCGTGCCTTTCGCACCTCGAGATCCTGAAGACGATGAAAGAGGGGTCGCGGGCCGGCTCTCTGCTGGGCGTGATGGATCAGACGTCGACCGCGTCGGGTGCGCGCAAGCTGTCGCGGTGGCTCTCGGCGCCGCTGGCGCAGGTCGCCTCGATCGACGCGCGGCTCGACGTGGTGGCGGTGCTCGTCAGCAAGGCGGTGTGGCGTGAAGAGCTCGCCGCGCTGCTCAAGCAGGTGGCCGACGTCGAACGCCTCTGCGGCCGGCTCGCCCTCGCGTCGGGAACTCCGCGAGACCTCCGCGCCCTGGGCCGAAGCCTGGTGCTGCTCGGCGAGCTCGGCGCGTCGCTGCAGAAGGGCGCCGACCTGCCGCCGCTGCTCAAGTCGCTGGCGGGCCCGCTGAACAGCTCTCAGATCCAGCAGCTGGGCGCGACGCTGGAATCGGCGGTGATGGACGAGCCTGCTGCAGTCGTCGCCGACGGCGGGTTCATTCGCGCAGGCTACGACGCCGAGCTCGACGGCTACGTCGCGCTCGCGACCTCTGGAAAGGACTACCTGGTCAAGCTCGAGGCCCGCGAGCGCGGCCGCACCGGCATCAACAGCCTCAAGGTCCGCTTCAACCGGGTCTTCGGCTACTACCTCGAGGTCACCCGGGCGAACCTGCACCTGGTGCCGAAAGAATGGACGCGGAAGCAGACGATGGTGGGCGGCGAGCGCTACGCCACCGACGAGCTTCGCGAGTACGAAGAAAAGGTGCTGTCGGCCGACGAGAAGCGCATCGCGCTCGAGCAGCGGCTCTTCGAGCAGCTGCGCGCGCTGGTGATCGCCCAGGCCTTCAGCCTTCGCGCGGCGGCCGACGCGGCGGCGACGCTGGACGTGCTGATTTCCTTCGGCCGGTCGTCGGCCGCGGGCCGGTACGTGCGGCCCACCATCGACGAGAGCCAGGTGCTGCAGATCGAAGGCGGCCGGCACCCAGTGGTGGAAAAGGCGCTGCAGGCGGGCGATCACTTCGTGCCCAACGACGTGCGGCTCGACCGTGAAGACGCGCAGTTGCTCGTGATCACCGGCCCGAACATGGCGGGCAAGAGCACCGTGATGCGGCAGGTGGCGCTGACGGTGGTGCTCGCGCAGGCGGGCTGCTTCGTGCCGGCGCGATCGGCGCGCATCGGGCTCTGCGATCGCGTCTTCACCCGCGTCGGCGCCAGCGACAACCTCGCCCGCGGGCAGTCGACCTTCATGGTCGAGATGACCGAGACCGCGCACATTCTTCACCACGCGACGCGGCGCAGCCTGGTGGTGCTCGACGAGATCGGCCGCGGCACCTCGACCTTCGACGGTTTGTCGATCGCGTGGGCGGTGGCCGAACAGCTTCACGATCGCGTCGGCGCGCGCACGCTCTTCGCGACGCACTACCACGAGCTCACCGACCTGGCCCGCGAACGGCCGCGGGTGAAGAACTGCTCGATCGCGGTGAAAGAGGTCGAAGGTCGGGTGCTGTTCCTTCGCAAGCTCGTCTCGGGCGCGGCCAGCAAGAGCTACGGCATCGAGGTTGCCCGGCTCGCGGGCCTGCCGCCCGAAGTCATCGCCCGCGCGCGCGAGCTGCTGCAGAACCTGGAAGCCGGCGAGCTCGACGAAGCGGGGCACGCGCGCCTGGCGCGGAAGGTCAGCGGCTCGGTGTCGTCGCCTCCTGCGCTGCCAGTCGACCTTTCTCAGCTGGGGTTGTTCGGCCCGGCGGCGCCGGTGGTGAACGGGCCAAGAGACGCGGTGCTGCGGGCGCTCGAAGAGTTTTCCATCGACGCGTCGAGCCCACTCGAGGCGCTGAATGCGATCGCGAAGTGGAAGGCGACGCTGACGCGGAAGGGGTAGGGCGCGATGCGGCTGGCGATCCCCAATGTGCCGCGCACGGTGTCGCTGCGGCAGGTGCCCGGCGCGCTGGCGCGGCTGTCGGTGGTCGCGGCGATTGGGGTGGGCCTGGTCGCGGGCCTGGGCCTGGTGAGCAGCAAGGCGGGTGGCTGGTTCTCGAAAGAGCGGCGGTTCTTCGCCGAGGCGGCCGAGGTGCCAGGGAAGGTGACGATGGTCGCGCTGCCGCCGCGGAACCAGCGCGAGCGCGGGGTGGCGAAGCTGTCGGTCATCTACAGCTACCCCGCCGACTTCGATCGTTCGGCGGCCGGGGTCGAGACGTCGGCGCTCTTCGCCGAAGGCCTGGGGGTCGGGGCGATCGTCCCGCTGCTCGTCGACCCGCAGGATCCCGCCCGCCCGCGCGAGGCCGGCTACGCGCGCGACCGCGAAGGGCTGCAGGGCCTGTTCCCGATCGGCATCGGCCTGGGCGTGCTGTTGGCGCTGGGGCTCTTCGGCTTCGAGCTCAAGAAGTCGGTGCAGCGCGAGCTCGAGCCGCTGAGATCAGGGGTGCTGGTCTGGCTGACGCCCGACGATGGCCTGCCCGAGACGCGAAGCGAGACGGTGTTCGCTGCCAGCTACTACCTGCAGGACGTGAAGATGCCGGTGAAGGCGCGCGCGCGGCCGGGCAGGGCGCCGGTGCGGAATGGAGAGAAGGTGCTCGCGGCGGTGGTGCCGAGCCGGCCGACCTGGGTGCGGGTGATCGATGAAGATCTCGCGCGGTCGCTGGGCTGGTTCATCAACTCGTAAGGTCGCTTCAGGCGTGGATGAAGCAGTCGACCGCGAAGACTCCCAGCGCGTCGGCGAGCTTCAGCTTGTTGCCCCGCATCTTTCCAGCGGCGGCGACGAAAGGTTTGTTGTCGGCGGCGCGCGCCTCTTCGGGCAGCAGAATCGCCAGGAGCTTGATCTTGATGTCCTTCGGCAGCGCGATCGCCAGGTAGCCGCTGAGGGCCGCCTGGTGCGCGTCGTCGACTGACGCCCGCTGCCAGCCCCGCATCGGGCCTTCGTGGCGAAGCCAGTCGACGGTCTGGGCCAGCGAGAGCTCTTTGGCTCCGACGAAGTGCGGGATCTCGCAGTTCATCGCGCGGCTGACGTCCCAGATGAAGATGTGGCCGCGGGGCTTGTCGGGGGCGTCATTCTCGTAGCGCGGGTTGTTGCCCACCGCGAACTGGTTGATGACGGTGCGGTAGATCTCGGGTGAGCGCCGGCCTTCGCGGCTCTGCACCGGCGCCTGCACGGCCTTCCAGAGGTCGCGGTTGACGAGCTCTTTCGCGGGGTTCTCACCGTCGAACTTCGCGCCGATGGCGGTGGGCTCGTCTTCGTCGTCCGAGAACAGCGGGGTGGCGGTCTTTCCCAGCGTGCGGGCCAGGGTCGCCTTGCTCTGCGCCTCGCGCGCGCCCTGAAACGCCGAGCTCAGCTGCGCCTTCTGAAATGGCGTCGGCTCGCGAACGCCGGAAGTCCCGGGGCCGGTCGTCACGCCAGACTGGCTCAACCCTTGAGGCAGTGGTTTCGCGGCGGGGTTGCTGCGCTCGGGTGCGATTGCGGGGTGCGCGCCCGTCGCCCGCTTCTTCGGATCACCCCCGTCGAGGTCGAGCAGCTTCCCTTTTCCTGTGCTGTTTTCCTTCTCAGCCATCGCTTGGCGAAGTGTAGCCCCGGCCGTTTTTTTGCCGCGATGTATTCCGCATGCTCACATTGAGGAAGGCACACGGCTGTAGCGCGCGATGATCAGAAAACTCTTCCTCTGCCAAATTTTCGTCTTTCTCCTCGTGGCGCCCGCGCGCGCCGCGTCCACCCCCGCGGCCGATGACGCCTATCAAGACGCGAAGGCCGCGTACGCGAAGCTCAAGGCCGACGAGTCGAAGCGGAAGTTCCGCCACCACTGGCTGAACGTGGCGCACAAGTTCGACAAGGTCGCGAGCAAGTGGCCAAAGTCCGATCGCGCGCCCGAGGCGCTGTTCAACGCCGCCGAGCTCTACTCCGAGCTCTCGCGCTTCTCGCAGATGGGCGAAGACCTGGCCGCCAGCGAGACGGCGTACCGCAAGCTGGCCGAGGGCTTTCCGAAGCACAAGCTGGGCGACGACGGCGCGTACGGCCTCGCGCGCGTGCTGGCCGACCGCCGCAGTGACCCGATCGGAGCGCGCGCGGTGATCGAGTCGGCGCTGGCGGCGGGCGGCGGCGACAAGAAGAACGAGCTCAACAAGCTGCTCGCGACGCTGCCAAGGCCAGTGCTGGTGAAGGCGGCGGTGCCGCGCCCGAGCATTGCGGACGCGATTCGCCGCGCGGGCCGGAAGGACGAGGGCAAGCCGGCGGTGGCCGAATCGAAGCCGGTGCGGATCGTGGCCGAGCTCGACGAAGAAGATCTGCTCGAGCCGGTGAAGGCGATTCCCGCGGCGCTCGCCCCGGCCCACGCACGGCGAATGCCGATCGCGCGGCCGGCTCCTGACGAAGAAGAGACGGACGCGGTGGTGGAAGAATCGGCGACCGAAGTGATCGACGGCCTGAAGCTGCCGACGCTGTCGAACCTACAGGAAAGGCTGCGCGACGTGCGCGTCGGAGCCAGGCCTCTTCCCAAAGACGACGCTGCGCTGACGCAGCGGCTCAAGCAGGCCGCGCGCAACGGGCAGCACGCCGAGTTCACGCTGGCCGAGCAGCTGGGCCTCAAGATGCGGCGGGTGATCATCGACGCCGGCCACGGGGGCCACGACACAGGGGCGATTGGGCCGACGGGCATTCGTGAGAAGGACGTCGCGCTGGCGATCTCGCTGCAAGTGGCGAAGAAGCTGACCGCCGCGGGCCTCGAGGTGATCCTGACCCGCGACGACGACACCTTCGTCCGCCTGGAAGACCGCGCGAAGTTCGCGAACAAGAACCGGGGCGACCTGTTCATCTCGATTCACTGCAACGCGGGGCCGAACAAGAAGATGCGCGGCATCGAGACGTACACGCTCAACACGTCAGCCGACCGGTACAGCATTCGGCTGGCGGCGCGCGAGAACGCGACGTCCGAGCGCGGCGTGTCGGATCTGCAGTTCATCCTCGCGGACCTGGCGACGAAGGCGAACACGGAAGAGTCGAGCCGCCTCGCCGAACGCGTGCAGCGGTCGCTGATTCGCGACCTCAGCGTCGAGCACAAGGGCGTGCGCGACCTCGGCACGAAAGAGGCGCTGTTCTACGTGCTGCTGGGCGCGAAGATGCCTGCGATCCTGGTCGAGACTTCCTTCCTTTCGCACCCGGAAGAAGAGCAGTTGCTGGGCGACGTGAAGTACCAGGCGCAGATCTCGAGCGCGATTTCCGACGCCGTCACCGGCTTCCTCGAAGAGCGCGAAGCGAAGCTCGCGCGCATCGACTGAAAAGAGCGCCTACTTCGGAGGAATCGCGCGCAGAATTCCGCCGCCCTCGGTGCCGAGCCAGATTTCCGACGGGCCCGACCCATCGATCGCCGTTACGCCGCGCTGGCTGCCCGAGTCGACCAGCCGCCAGTTGAGCCCGTCGAACCGCAGCGCGAACCCGAAAGGTGAAGGCGTCACCGAGCTGCCGACCATGTACAGGTTGTCGAAGCTCGAGCCCCAGATGCCGTTGACGATGTCCGGCAGAATTCCGCCCGGCCCGTCGACGACCTTCAGCGCGACCGTGTCCCAGTAGACGCCATAGCGCGAGTCGCCGAAAGCAAGCGCCTCGCCCTGGCCCGGGCTCCACACGGCGCGGTAGTCGGCGTGGTTGACCATCGGCGTCGTCTTCGCCGCCCAGGCGGCGGTGCCGACCTTTGCGTAGAGCACGCCGGTGCCTGCGACCCAGAGGTCGGTTTCCGTCGGGCAGAAGATCGAGAAGAGGTCGCGGTTGCCCGCGGTGCCCTGGCTCTGCAGCAGGGTCGAGCTGCCTTTGAAGAAATTGCCGCCTGCGCCGACACCGTAGAGGTACTGGCCGCAGTGCCGCAGATCGCGAATCGGCCCGTTGATGCCGCTGGTCGAGATCGCCGCCCACGCCATGCCGTCGTACCGGTAGACCGCGTTGGGCGTCGACACGACCACGTCCTTGCCCTTCGCCGCGATCGCGAAGAGCTCGGTGTTGAAGGGCTGGGTGCCGCCGAGCAGCTCCCACTGGCCCGCGGCGGTGCGCGTGTAGACCGAGCCCAGCTTCGCGGTGCAGGTCGTGTTCACGCACTCGTCGACCAGCGCGTAGACGCCCGCATCCGTCGCCGCGAGATCGCGCACCGTGCCGTAGAAGCCTCTCGAGAGCTCGGTGAAGGTGCCGGCGCCGTAAGACCAGATCGCTCCGAGGTCGCCGACCATGTACCCGGTGGTGGTGGCCGACCCGCCGCCGAAGAAGCCGCGCGGAATCTGCGGCCTGCGCCACGGCACCAGCGCCCAGCCGGCCGGCAGCGGAACCCCCGCGTCGACCGCCGTCCCCCCGTCGGTCTGCCCAGCGTCCTGCTCGCCTGCATCGATCGGCAAGCCCGCGTCGGCTGGCGTTCCTGCATCGACCCCCAAGACCCCGCCATCGGCAATCGGGGCGTTCGGGTCGAACAGCCAGGTGAAGCCCGACGTGTTCGCGCGGCCACCGATGACGACGCGCCCGTCGACCAGGCCAATCGTGGTCGCTTCGCTGATCGCAGGCACGCCCGGCATGTTCAGCGCCGTCCAGCCGCCACCGACGAAGTGCCACAGCTTCGCGCCGCCCACTGCCCAGGCCTCACTGCCGGCCGCGTCGATCAGCACGGCCGTCGTCAACAGCGTCGCCAGCTGCGTCTGGTACAGCGAGTCCCACGCCTTCTTCGCGGGGTCGTACTTGTAGATCGAGCCGCGGGAGCCGACGGTGACGAAGCCGCCTGCTCCATCGCCGACGACCGAGAGCAGCGTCTCGAAAGAGGGGCTGTACTCGGTGATCCAGCTGCCGTTGCGACGCACGAGCACGTCGTTGCCCGAGCCCACCGCCATGCCGTGCGTGCCGTCGTACCAGAGGGCGCGTGGCTCACACGACGCGAAGGTCTTCACCACCGGCGCTGCCGTCGCGCCCTTGAGCTCGATCAACACGCCCGCGGCGCCCTGCACGCCGACGGCGACCGCGTTATCGAGCGTCGTGCCTCCAATCGCTTTCAGGATCAGGGTCGGCGACGAGAAGAGCCGCGTCCACGTGCCGGTGAGATCGCGCCCGAGGATCGTCGCGTTCGCTCCGACGAACACCGTGCCCAGGCCACCGGGCGCGAGGGTTCCGCCCCAGAGATCATTGCCCGTGGGAAAGGGGTTTTCGTGCACCCAGGACGTCGGCCCGACGGCCGAGCCGCGCACCTTCACCGTCGCGGTCGTGGTCTGCGAGCCCGCCTTCGCGGTCACCGTCGCGGTGCCCGGATCCTTCGCGGTCAAGAGCCCCTTCGCATCGATGCTCGCCACCCGCGGCGGCAACACCGACCACGTCACGTCCACCGGCACCTCGCCACCCGCCGGGTCGACGACCTTCGAGGTGAACGCTTGCGTCTCGCCAACGTTCAGCGTCGCCTCTTTGGGCTCGATTTCCAGCGACGCGATGTTCGGCTCGCTGGGGCTGGTCAGCCAGAAGAGGCCGAGCCTTTCGGTGCGCGCCTCGACGACCTTGAACTCTTTGATCGTCGCGGCGCCCGGCAGTTGCAGGTACGGGTCCGAGCCCGACTGGCGGCGGCTGTCGAAGGTGCCGAAGTCGACCGCTTTGGGCACCCGGTCTTCGAGGTACGGCAGGATGACCTTGATCGGCAGCGCGAACATCGTGCCCGCGGGGCTCAGGCGGTAACCCAGGCTGATCCGCTTGCGCCCGGGCACTTCTGGGATACCCGTATCGAGGATGGTGAGCGTGATCGTAACGTTGGTGCTCAGCGCCCCCTTGGGGATGTCGAGCGCCATGCCATCGCGCAGGAAGAGGCCGCCTTCGGGGCCCGCGTTGATGGGGCCAGTGGCGCCGCCGTCTTCACCCGTGTTGATGTTGGGAATGCAGGCGAAGAGCCCGAGTGCGAGGAACAGACACACGGCGGCCCGCAGCGGCGAAAAGCGGTTTGAGTTGGAAATCAAGGAGTGGTCCCTTATTTCTTCGGCCCGACGATCCGCGCGGCAATCTACGGGAATCGCCGGCCGTTTTGAACGTTACCTGCACGCTTACCAAAGGAATGTCTCGATGCGCCTGCAGACCCTCGTCGCTGTCCTGTCGCTGTTGGTTCCAGGTTTCGCCCTCGCCCAGACGCCCAGCGCGCCGAAGGAAGTGGGGTTGCCATCGCTCGCGCCGCTGATCGATTCGGTTCGCGCGGCGGTGGTGAACGTCGACGTCCAGGCCCGCCGCGAGGCGAAGGCCGAAGACGGCACCGACGAAGATCCGATGGAGCGCTTCTTCGGCCGCCGCCAGAACCAGAAGGGCCAGCTGAAGCAGGGCATGGGCAGCGGCTTCATCGTCGACCCGCACGGCCTGGTCGTCACCAACAACCACGTCGTGGATGGTGCGGTGATCATTCGCGTACGCCTCGAAGACGGCCGCACGTTCGACGGCGACGTGCTGGGCCGCGATCCGCTCACCGATCTCGCCCTCGTCCGGCTGCGCGGCAAGCTCGACAACCTTCCGTCGGTGAAGTTCGGCGACTCAGCCGCGATGCGGGTCGGCGACTTCGCGGTGGCCATCGGCAACCCTTTCGGCCTCGCGTCGTCGGTGTCGCTGGGCATCATCTCGGCGCTCGATCGCAACATTCACGCGGGCCCGTACGATCAGTTCCTGCAGACGGATGCCGCGATCAACCCGGGCAACTCGGGTGGGCCGCTGTTCAACCTCAAGGGCGAGGTGATTGGGATCAACACTGCGATCGTCAGCAACGGCTCGGGCATCGGGTTCGCGGTGCCGTCGAACGTGGCGCGCACGTTGATGCCTCAGCTCGAGAAGGAAGGCTCGGTGACGCGCGGCTGGCTGGGCGTCGGCATTCAGGATCTGAACCCGAGCCTCGCCAAAGCGATGGGCGTGCCGCAGCCTGAGGGCGCGCTGATCACCGCGGTCAACGACGGCTCGCCCGCGAAGAAGGGCGGGGTAGCGATGGACGACGTGGTGGTGTCGATCGACGGCGCGAAGGTGCTCTCGGGCGGCGGCCTCTCGCGCACGATCGCGCTCAAGCGCCCGGACTCAGAGGTGAAGCTCGCCATCTACCGCGAGGGCAAGCCGCTGGAGCTGAAGGTGAAGCTCGGCACCCGCCCGGACCTCGAGAACTACGCTGTCAACAAGACGCCAGCCGAGCCGAGCATGGGCACGCGGCAGCCGCGCGTGGGCTTGAGCTTTCAGGACATGGATCCGCGGCTCGCCGAGAGCATCGGGCTGCCAGCCCAGGGCGCGCTGGTGGTCGACGTCGCGCCAGGCTCGGCAGCTGAGCGGGCGGGCCTTCGCCGCGGGATGGTGATCGTCGAGGCGGGGAAGAAGCAGATCCGCGGCAGAGATGACCTGATGAAGGTGTTGTCAGAAGGGAAGAGCGGCGCGGTCGTGTTGCTGCGCATCATGCTGCCGGGAAGCGGCAAGACGCTGCAGGCGATCGAGCTGCCCTGACCTCACCGCCAGCCGGGTAAAAGGCTACCCACCGGGTCGCCCGCGACGCCGGGCGCGGCTGAATCGACTCAGCTGTAAGGCGTTGATTGGCGTGGAGCGCGCGGGTCGCATTGACCACATTTGTGACACCCCTGGAAGGTGCACGCATGTCCCTACCACCGCGCCTGACCCGGAAGACGCCGCGGTTCCGCCGGGTTGTACTTTTCGAACAATGGCCCCTCGATTGCTGTCTTCTTCAGTCATGCCTCCGATGAACATGCCGAACGGACTCTCAGACCTGCCGGGCGCGAACGACCCGACGCCGTTGCTCCCGCGCGAGCTGGTGCCCGTGACGCGGCTGACCTCGGCGAGCAGCGTGACCGCCGTCAACGGCGTCCTCACCATCGTCCGCGTGCTCAAGGCCGCGTAACCAGGCGAAGGTCACATAGGGTCACGCGCTGTAGTGTCACCCTTGCTCACCACGCCTCGCCGTAGTAACTCGCGACGCTTCAGAAGGCCGAATTCTCGGCCCTGCAGCGTTTTGGGAGTCACTGCCCGATGCGGATCAAGCGCCTCGACATCACCGGTTTCAAATCGTTCATGGACCGGGTGGTCTTCCAGTTCGACCTCGGCATGACGGGCGTGGTCGGCCCCAACGGCTGCGGCAAGTCGAACGTCGTCGACGCGATTCGCTGGGTGATGGGCGAGCAGAGCGCGAAGAACCTTCGCGGCCGTGGAATGGAAGACGTGATCTTCAACGGCAGCGAGGCGCACGCGCCGCTGTCGATGTCGGAAGTCACGCTGACCTTCAAGATCGACGACGGCGACATTCTTCCCGCGACGCTCGCCGGGCTGCCTGAAGTCTCGGTCACGCGCCGCATGTTCCGCGGCAGCAACGAGAGCGAGTACGCGATCAACAAAGTGCCGTGCCGCATGCTCGACATCACCGAGCTCTTCCTCGGCACCGGCGTCGGCACCCGCGCGTACTCGATCATCGAACAGGGCCGCGTCGGGCAGATCGTTTCCGCCCGCCCGGAAGATCGCCGTTCGTTCATCGAAGAGGCCGCCGGCGTCACCAAGTACAAGGCCCGTCGCAAGGCGGCCGAACGCAAGATGGAGGCGACCCAGGCCAACCTGCTGCGCGTCAACGACATCGTCAGCGAGCTCGAACGCCGCCTCGACAGCCTCGAGCGCCAGGCGAAGAAGGCCGAGAAGTACAAGAAGCTCAAAGCCGAAGTGCGCGAGCTCGAGCTGCACCTGCAGTCGCACCGTTGGCTCGAGCTGGCGGCGCACAAGAAGGTGCTCGAGCTGCAGCTGTCGTCGCTGTCGAACGAAGAGCGCGAGAGCTACGGCCGCGTGCAGGGCCTCGAGTCGGAAATTGAGGCGCGCCGGTTGGCGAGCGACGCCGAAGGGCAGGCGATCGAGCACGCCGCTGTCGAGCTCTCGGCGCTGGAAGGTCAGGAAAAGCTCGACGCGCAGAGCCTCGGGCACTGGCACGCCGACGCCGACACCACCCGCGCGCGGCTCGCCAAGGCGCAGGCTGAAGCCGAGGCGCTGGCGACCCGTGGCGCCGAGCTCGCCGCTTCACTGGCCCAGCGTGAGGCCGACCTGTCGCAGCTGGCCGTGCTGTCGAAGGAAGACGAAGTCGCGCTGCAGGTCTCGGAAGAAGAGAGCCGCCGGGTCGTCAGCCTGTCGACCGAGGTGGCCGCCCGCCTCGATCGCGAAAGGAAGGAACTGGTCGAGGTGGTGACGAAGGTCGCCAACCACGAGACGCACCTCACCGACCTGGTCAGCCGCCGCGCCGAGCTCGAGCAGCGCCGCGCGCGCCACGAAGGGGAAGTCGAGACGCTGAAGGCCGAAGAGGCGCAGCTCGAGGCCGCGCGGGCCGAAGTGCTCGATCGCGTCGGCAACAGCCGGGCGAACGCGCAGGATCTCGCCAGCCGCCGCACCGACGAAGAGTCGCAGCTGAACCGCACGCGCGAAGAGTTCGCCGAGAACGAGATTCAGGTCATCTGCCTGCGTGAAGAGCTGGCCGACAAGCGCAGCCGCCTCAACTCGCTGGTCGAGATCGCGCGGAACTACGAAGGCTACGACCGCGGCGTGCGCGCGGTGATGCTGAAGGCCGGCGCCGACCCGAAGGCGATGGGGGTGTTCGGCGTGGTGTCGGACGTGGTGACGGCGCCGCCGCAGTACGAGAAGGCAATTGAAGCGGCGCTGGGCGAAAGGCTGCAGCACATCATCGTCGAGACGCCCGAGAAGGGCTTCGAGCTGGTCGAGCACCTGCGCGAGCTGTCGGAAGGCCGTTCGACCTTCCTGCCCGTCGTCGCCGCCGCTCCCGTTGACGCGATCGGCGCTCCGCAGCCTTCCGGTGCAAAGGCTTCCGACGTCGTCACCGTGACCGAAGAGGTGCTGCGGCCGGTGGTGCAGCTGCTGCTGCAAGACGTGCAGCTGGTGGAAGACCTGGCCGCGGCGCGCGCGCAGGCGCAGCAGTTCCCGCACTTCACCTTTGCGACCGAGAGCGGCGAGGTGTTGCGGCCCGGTGGCGTGGTGACAGGCGGCGTGCTCGAAGGCCCCGCGGTCGGTGCGCTGCAGAAGCGCCGCGAGATCGGCGAGCTCGAGCTGCAGGTGAAGCAGCTGGAAGAACGGTACAACGAGATCGTCACCCGCCACTACGAGCTGCAGAAGCAGATGGGCCACCGCGAAGGCGTGCTCAAGGGCCTGGCGAAGAACCAGCACGCAGAAGAGATCAGCCTCGCGACCCACGAGAAGGATCTGACCCAGGCGGGCCAGGGCCTGGTGAAGCTGCGTGAGCGCATCGGCGTCGTGAACAACGAAGCGGCGCAGCTCACCGAGTCGATGCGGATCCTCCACAGCGAGGAAGAGGCGTCGCGCGGGGAAGTCGCCCACGGCCAGACGGATCGCGAGGCGCGCGACGAGCGGGTGCGGATGCTGGGCGGCGAGCTCGAGTCGCTGAAGTCGCGCGGCCAGGCGCTGTCGGCGCAGCTGACGGAAGTGAAGGTGCGGGTCGCGTCGGCCAGCGAGAAGGGTGAAGCGGCGCACCAGGCCGTGACGGCGTTGCGCGAGCAGGCGGCCGAGGTCGAGGGCCGCAGCCAGGCGCTGGTGGCCGAACGGGAAGAGGGTGAAGGCCACCTCGAGCTGCTGGTGATGCAGATCGAAGAGACGGCCGAACGCCAGGCGGCGCGGGCGGCCCAGCTCGCGTTCGCACGCACGGATCTCGAGACGCGGCGCGCGGCCTACACCGAGTCGGCGGGCAAGGTTCGCGAAGACGAGACGTCGCTGAAAGAGCTGCGCTCGCGCCTCGACACCGTCATTCACGGCCTGTCGGAAATCTCGATGAAGGATCGCGAGCTCTCGCTGGAACAGGATCACCTGGTCGCCACGGTGCGCGAGCGCCACGGCATCGAGGTCGGCGAGGCGATTCACCAGTACCACCTGCTGCCGCGCCCGTCGGCCGAGGCCGAGGTGCGGACGAAGGAGCTCCGCGGGCAGATCGAGCGCATGGGCGAGGTGAACCTGACGGCGATCGAGGAGCACACCCAGCTGAAGGAACGCTTCGACTTCCTCGCGAAGCAGAAGGCCGACCTCAACGACTCGCTCAGGCAGCTCGACGAGGCGATCGTGAAGATCGACAAGACCAGCCGCGAGCGCTTCAAGCAGACGTTCGAAGCGGTGAACGAGAAGTTCCAGCAGATCTACCCGCGCCTCTTTGGTGGGGGCCGGGCCTCGCTGACCCTCACCCAGGAAGGGCCGGGCCAGGAGCAGGGCGTCGAGATCATCGCCCAGCCTCCGGGCAAGAAGCTGCAGAGCGTCAACCTGCTGTCGGGTGGCGAGAAGGCGCTGACTGCCGTCTCGATGATCTTCGCGATCTTCCTGATCAAGCCGACGCCGTTCTGCCTGCTGGACGAAGTCGACGCGCCGCTGGATGAAGGCAACGTCGGCCGCTACAACGAGATGGTGAAAGAGATGAGCAAGCAGTCGCAGTTCATTCTCATCACCCACAACAAGCGCACGATGGAAGCGGTCGACACGCTGTACGGCGTGACGATGGAAGAGCCGGGCGTGTCGAAGCTGGTCTCGGTGAAGCTGAGCCAGGCCGCCGCGGCGAACACGGATCAGGCCGTCGCTTAAACCCAGTCGAACAGGGTCCGCAGGGCTTCGAGGTCGACGCCCTGAATAGGGATCTGCAGCAGCGCCGTACCCGCGCGCATCTGCAGCAGGGTGCCGCCCCACGTCAGCGGGTCCACCGACAGCTCTGAGCCGAGGGCGGTGAAGGCGCCCGGGACTTTTGCGAAGAGCGGAATCAACTTTTCCGATGGCAACCGGCTCAGCTGCTCGAGCAGGAACTTCTCGGTCAGCGGCAGGTTCAATGTCGTCGGCACCATCGCCTGCAGCGCGGCCGGGGCGGCGCCGTTCGGCAGGAAGCACAGCCCTTCGTTGAAGAGCAGCGCCGTGCCTTCCTTCGACCCGAGGCTCGCCGGCAGCAGCACCACCGTGCCCGACGGCGGCCGGTCGATTCCCTTCAGCGGCCCGTCACGGAAGAGCAGCAGCAGCGCGGTGAGCTCGGTCGGCATCCCCACGACAGGCAGGCTCAGCGGCCTGGGTGCCTCGAGCCGCACACCCCCGTGGCGTGCGTCGAGGGTGACGCCGTCGCCTTGCAGCGAGGACAAGGGCAGCGACCGGGGCACCCCGCCGCGCGGAATCCAGACGAGGCGATCGACGAGCAGCACGTAGCGGCCCAGGTGCATCGCCCACAGCCCGGCGATTCCCGACGCGGCCACCGCTGCCAGCGCAGTCACTGTCGCGACGCCGTTGAACATCGCGAAGCCGAGCAGGGTGGGAATGGTGGCGTACGCCCAGAGCCACGACTTCCGGCTCACCTTGCCTTCCAGCAGCACCGCCTCGTGCGGGCCGGGCAGCCGCGGCGAGTTCACCGCTTCGGTCAGCTCGGCGATCGCCAGCGGCCACGAGGCGACCCCCAGCCGCTGCTGCAGCTCGGCCCGCTTCGCCGCCACCTTGGTCGCCACCGCCAGCGGCTCGGTGTCGCTCGCCCACCGATCGCGCGTCGCGACGTGCTCGAGGTGGGCCAGCGCGGCGTCCACTTCGGGCTCCGACGCGAGGAAAGCGCCCACCGTCTCGCGGTTCGCGATCGCCCGCCGCTGCCAGCCGCGCCTGCCCAACAGCCCGCCCATCGCCTCGTAGCGCTTCAGCGAGGCTTCGAGCCGTTCAAGGCGCCCTTCGAGCTGGATCCGCAGGTGGTTGCTCACGTTTTCGACGGCCTTGAATTTTCCACAGATCGATTCAGGGCGTCGCCCGTTCCATGGCTCACCCCATTTCTGGAGCCTTCGATGAAACGCCTGTCACTGCTGGTCGCCGCGCTCTTCGCCGTTTCTGTTTCCGCAGCCGAGCCCACCGACAGCGTCGAGCCGAAGATTCAGCTCGCCATCCTGATCGACACCAGCTCGAGCATGGACGGTCTGATCAACCAGACCCGTGAGCAGCTGTGGAAGATCGTCAACACGTTCGCCACCGCGAAGAAGAACGGCAGGCGCCCGCGCCTCGAGCTCGCGCTCTACGAGTACGGCAACGACAGCCTCAAGCGCGAGAGCAACTTCATCCGCATGGTGGCGCCGCTGACGACCGACCTCGACAAGGTCAGCGAGCAGCTTCACAAGCTGCGCACCAACGGCGGCGACGAGTACTGCGGCGCGGTGATCGAGACCGCGGTGAAGCAGCTCGAGTGGAGCAAGAACAAGGGCGACCTGAAGCTCATCTACATCGCCGGCAACGAGCCGTTCAGCCAGGGGCCGGTGAACTACGCGAGCGCGGTGAAGAACGCGATCGAGCATGGCATCGTGGTGAACACGATTCACGCCGGCGACCTGCAGTCGGGCATCGCGGGCAAGTGGAAGGACGCGGCGATGCTGGCCGACGGCAACTTCCTCACCATCGACCAGAACGTCGCGATCGCGCAGGTGAACGCGCCACAGGACAAAGAGATCGCCCGCCTCGGCACCGAGCTGAACAAGACGTACATCGGCTTCGGCGACGAAGCCCCGGCGGCTGTCGCGCGCCAGGAAGCACAAGACCAGGCGGCGCTGGGGATGTCGACAGGCAGCAGCACGGCCCGCGCGGTGACCAAGTCGTCGGCCAACTACAACAACAGCAACTGGGACCTCGTCGACGCGAAGAAGGAAGGCAAGGACGTGGCGAAGATTCCGGAAGCGGCGCTGCCGCCCCCGATGCGCAAGATGGCGCCGGCCGAGCGGGTCGAGTTCGTCGAGAAGAAGGCGGCCGAACGCACCGCGATTCAGGCGCAGATTGCGAAGCTCAACACCGAGCGTGAGGCGTTCGTGAAGGCCGAAGAGAAGAAGACCGTCGGCAAGAAGGCCGCGACGCTCGACACCGCGCTGCTCGAGTCGGCGAAGGCCCAGGGTGCGAAGAACGACTTCGCGTTCTAGAACCCCGAAGCCAACTGCAGCAGGTCGGCCCACCACGGCCGGTCGTCACTCAAGAACACCTCGCCCCCGTCGCGCACCACCAGCCCGTCGGGGGCGAGCACCGAGAAACGCAGCGCCCGGCCCAGCGCCGCATCGAGGGCCGCCATCGTCGTCTCGTCCTCGTGCGAAAAAGCGCGGGGGCCGACGGGGTGGCTGTGAACGATTTCCGCCAGCTGCTCGCGGTTGTTCCAGATCGCTTCCCACCGGGCGCGGCTGTCGGGCAGGGCGAGGGCGCTGGTTCCGGCGTCGCTCCAGCAGATGGTGCCCGCGCGGGTGATCAGCAGGCAGACCTCGCGCTTCAAGGGAACCTCAGCATCACCAGCGCGTGGGTATCGATCGCCTCTTTGATCACCGAAGGCAGGCTCTCGAGCGTCACCAGGTCATCGCGCGGCGGGTGGCCCAGGCAGATCCCTGAGTCAATCACGCGCAACGTCGCCGCCTCGACGATCGAGATGAACCGATGGTTCATGAAGCGGAACACCACCTCGAGCTCGCCGTTGCCCAGATCGCGCGCGTCTTCGAGCCTCGCTCCCGCGGCCTCCAGCGCCGCGGCTGCCCACTCTGCCGCCTGGTGCTTGCGGTTGCGCAGCGCTTCGACGCGGATCTCGCGCTGCACCTCGACCTCGGCCCGCACCATCGCCGCAGCGTGGCGGGCGTTCAGCTCGGCCTGCGCGCGCCTCGCCAGAATCCGTTCTGCCTCCAACGCCGTCAGTACCGCCACCGCTGCGTCCGCGCCGCCTTCGGCGATCTTCACCACCTGTCCGCGCACCTCGGCGGGGACGAAGCGAATCCCCGTGCGGCGCGACGCCGCTTCCACCAGGGCGAAGGCGTAGGCAGCCCGCAGCGGCGCTGGAACTGCCTTGACGTCTTTCAGCGAGCCACCGGCCGACAGCGCCTCGCGCGCCTGGCCTTCGACCTCGCTCTCGAACTCCACTTCGGAAAAAAGCAGCTCTCCGCTGCGCCACCTTCGGCCCGCAAGCTTCGCAAACCTCGCCGGCTGTTCGGCGGGCATCAGAAACAACGGCTCGGCCACCGCCCCGTCGTGCACCAACTGGCCGTCGAGGTACCAGCCGGTCACCTTCGGCAGGGCTTCAAGGTCGGGTGGGTCAGACGCGGCCAGCTTGGTCGCGTTGCGCCCTTCGACCTTGAACCGGTACCACCCGGGCGGCTCGAAAGGGGCCGCCACGCGCAGCCTTCGATCTTCCGCGTCGACGGTGGCGCCGCCGAAGTACGGCAGCGTCTTCTCGTCGGACTTGTTGAGGAAGCGCCGGTAGTCCACGCGCCGCACTGTAATACGCGCCCGCTTCAGTCGATTCTGCTAGCACCTCGCCCGTGGCTGACTCCCGGGGACACCTCGTTTTCGCTTGTGGTGAGAGCCTCTACGCCGTGCCCGCCGAACGCGCGCAGGAAGTGGTCAGCCTGCCGGCGCTGACGCGGGTGCCGGGCGCTCCGCCGCACCTGCTCGGTGTCTTTGCGCATCGCGGCGAAGTGATTCCCGTCATCGATCTGCCGATGCTCACCGGGACCAAGGTCGACGGCGTGATGAAGCGCGCGGTGCTGGTGCGCGTGCCCCGGGGCGGCCTCGCTTTGACGGCGACCCGCGTCGCCGGCGTCGCGGTGCTCACGGGCCCGTTCGACCCGCTGGGCACGACGGGGATCGAGGCGCACCTCAAGGGGCCGGCCACCGCGCCATCGGGGCAGGTGGCGGTGATCGAGCCCGAAGGCCTGTTCGAGTTTCTCGCCCGCGGAGGCTGAAGGCACTTCGATGAGCGCCCCCCTCGAAGGGATCGTGCTTTGCCGCGTCGGCGATCACCGGCTCGCGTTTCCAGCGGCGCAGGTGGTGCAGATCTCCGACTGGGCGGTGGGTGGCATTCCCACGCCGCACGCCCGCACCGCGTTTGCGTTGCCGCCCACCAACGGCCGCTGTGTCGAAGACGGTCGGGGTGGGCTGGTGGTCGACTCGCTGGAAATCGCCTCGGACCCGCTGCCGATGATGCCCGTGCCAGCGATGCTGTTGGGCGCCGTCGGCGGATCGCTTCGCGGCTTCATCGTCCTCTCTGGCGAGCTGTGCCCCGTGCTCGCGATCACCGAGTTCTCGCAGTTTCTGCAGAGGTCCTGACTCGTGAGCGCTTCTCCTCTCGACGGCCTGCACCGCTTCGTCACGTTCCCCTCGACCGTCTCGGGCGTCGCGGGCGCCGCGGTCGGCTTTCTCTACGCCTTCAGCACGGTCGAGTTTCCGGCTACCGGGCTCACGTCGCTGTTCATCGTCGTCGCCGCGATCGTCGGCATCGCGACGCTGTTAGGGGATCGCCAGGAACAGCGAACGCTGCAGATGGTGAAGGCGCTGGCGACGAAGTCAGCGCCGCCCACAGTTGAAAATCTTTCCCAGGCGGTGCGCGAGCTCTCGCGTATTCCCGACGTCAGCTTCGTGGTGAACCTCGCGTTCTGGGTCATCGGCGCGTCGGCGATCGGGGTCGTCTATTCGCAGGTGTCGACGGCAGGCTTTCAGGTGGCGGCGCGGCTCGCCTTCATCGGCATCGCGCTCGGGCCGCTGATCGCCACGCTCGGCTACGTCGCCGTCGTGAAGCGGTCGCGCGAGGCGATCACCCGGGTGGCGGCGGCGGGGCTGGCACCGAAAGACGTGATCGCGGCGGTGCCCGCGGGGCGCATGCAGCTGCAGCGGCGGCTGGTGCTCTACGCGGCGGTCGCCGTCGGCACCCCGCTGCTGCTCATCTGCGACATCGCGGTGCTGCGCATGGAAGGGACATTTACCCGCGTCCTGGCCGAACAGACCGTCGCGGCGCAGAAACTTGCCCTCGCCACCGAGCTCGATGTCGGGCTGGAGTCGCTTTTTGCGGTGGCGGCGGTGCTGATCATTCTGGTGGTGGTCGGCGGGTTCAGCTCGGGCTCCGCGCTGAGCGAGCCGATGCGCCTGCTGGCCGCGAAGACCCAGGCGATGACGCGCGGAAGGCTGGGTGGCTCGGGAATCGTCGCCGGGGAGGACGAGATCTGGGCGGTCGCGGCGGGCTTCACCACGCTCGAGACGCAGCTGGTGCTGATCGTGAAACAGCTGCAGGGCGCCGGTCAGAAGATCCAGCGCACCACCGACGAGCTCGGCTCCAGCCGCAGCAAGCACGAGCGCGGCGCCAGCGAGCAGACGTCGGCCCTTGCCCAGACGTCGGCCACCACCGAAGAGCTCGCCCGCAGCGCGAAGCAGATTGCGCTCAACGCCACCCAGGTCAAAGACCTTGCCAGCCAGACGCTGGACGCCGCGCGGCTGGGAAAGCACAACGCCGACCAACTCTACACGTCGATTCTCAAGGTTCGCGAAGGCAACCAGGCGATCGCCGACTCGGTGGTGAAGCTGAACAAGCGGGTGCAGCAGGTCGGCCGCATCGTCGAGTTCATCGACGGCATCGCCGACAAGTCCGATCTGCTCGCGCTGAACGCCGAGCTCGAAGGCAACAAGGCGGGCGAAGTGGGCCGCGGCTTCTCGCTGGTGGCGGCCGAGATGCGGCGCTTGTCCGAGAGCGTGATGAACAGCACCCGCGAGATCATCGGCCTCATCCACGAGGTGCGCGACGCCACCAACGCGGCAGTGATGGCGACCGAAGCGGGCGTTAAGGCGTCTGACACCGGCAGCGCCCTGGCGCGCAGAGTCAGCGAAGGCCTGTCTGACATTCTCGAGTTCGCGACCACGACTGCCGACGCGGTGCAGCGCATCACCCTGGCCACCCACCAGCAGCAGGTTGGCACCGACCAGCTCGCGCAGGCGATGAGCGACATCTTGCGCTCGACCCGCGACGGCGATGGCGCCTCGAAGAAGATGGCGGCAGCCAACAGCGATCTGCAGGCGCTGGCCAGCGAGCTCAAGTCCACCGTCGATCGCTTCGAGGTCAGCTGATGCCGATCGAACAATGGCTGCGCGACCGGGTGCGCTGGCTGCAGAACCCTGGGACCTTTGGGAACCTGGCGATCGCGGCGGTGGCGACGCTGTACGCCTGGATGACGCTCGAGCTCTCGCCGGGCGATCGCACGCTGCTGCTGACGATGATTGCGATCGGGGTCGGGGTCTCGGTGGCCATCGCCGAGGTGCAGTCGATGCGCTGGCTCGACACCTCGCGCGGCCTGGCTTCCGGGGCGCTGCCGTCGAACCAACAGACGCTGCTGAAGGCGATCGCCGAGGCGCATGCCTTTCCTGATCGCATCGCCGCCTTCTCTGCCGTCACCTGGGTGGCGGCCGTCGGGGTGATCGCCGCCGCTTTCTGGACCATGGGCGAGCCGTCGGTGAGCTCGGTGCTCCGTTTTTGCGCGCTGGGAGTTCTGTTCGGCCCGCTCAGCGCTGCGCTCGTCAACCTGCTGGCGATGCGCCGGGCGCGGGTGCTGGTCGAGGCGATGGCGGCAGACGTGCCGGCGGCTGAGGTGATCCGCGTGCTGCCGTCACAACGCATGCAGGTGCGAACCCGGCTGGTGGCGATCACCGCGGCTTTGGTGATCTTGCCGTCGGCGATGATGATCGATGCGTCGCGGCAGCAAGCGCGCGCGGGGCTCAACGCGGTGATCGATGCCCGCGTCGACCACATCCAACAGCTGCAGCTGGCCGAAGAACAGCGGCTCAAGGTCTACGGCCGGCTCGCGATGCTCTTCGCGATGGTGTTCGGCGCGGCAGTGCTCACCGCCTGGGCCGCAGGCTCGGTGATGGCCGACCCGATGCGCCGCGTCGCCGAAGAGGCGAACCGGATGGCGAAGGGCGAGTTCGTCAAGCCGAAGATCTTCGCCGCCAGCGACGAGGTCTGGGCGGTGACCAGCACCTTCAGCCTGATGCAGGCCCAGCTTCACGACGTGCTCGGCCAGCTCACGCGCGCCGGGGTGAGCATCGCCACGACTACCCAGAACCTGGTCGGCACCTCTGCCGGGTACGAAGCTTTGGCGGCTGAACAGGCGGCCAGCCTCAACCAGACCAGCGCCACCACCGAAGAGCTGGCGCAGAGCGCGCGGCAGATCTCGGCCAACGCCAGCGAGGTGTCGGAGATCTCGCAGCGCACGCTCGACTCCGCCTTTGCCGGGCAGGCCAGCGCGGAAGAGTTCGTTCGCGCCGTCGAGCGCATGCGCCAGGACAACCGCACCATCGCCGAGGCGGTGAGCCGGCTTCAGCGCCGCGTGCAGCAGATCGGGAAGATCGTCGAGTTCATCACGGGCGTCGCCGACCGCAGCGACCTGCTCGCGCTTTCGGCTGAGCTCGAAGGCACGAAGGCGGGCGATGTGGGCCGCAGCTTCACCCTGGTCGCGGCCGAGATGCGGCGCCTCGCCGAGAACGTGCTCGAGTCGACGACCGAGATCGAAGAGCTCATCTCTGAGATTCGTGAGGCCACCTTCGTCACCGTCGAAGCGACGGAAAGCGGCCTGCAGCAGACGGCAAGCGGCACCACGCTGGCCGTCGAGGTCGCCCGCGCGCTCACCGACGTCGTCCGCCTCGCGCAGGAAACCAGCCGCGCTGTCCGCGCGATCACCCTCGCCACCCAACAACAGCACAGCGGCACCGATCAGCTCGCCGAAGCGATGGCCGATATTCTCGGCATCACCCAGCAGAGCCTCGCCGCCACCCGCCAGCTGAGCTCGGCCAACAACGAGCTCGTCGGCCTCTCGGGCAGCCTCTCGTCCCTCACCGGCCGCTGGAAGAGCACCTGAAGGCCCGTGTCGACCCCCCGCGAAAAGCTGCTGCAGCAGTTCCGCGAGCTGGTGCTCGAACGGCTCGAGAAGATCGGCCGGTACCTGATGCAGCTCGAAGGGCAGCCCGACCTCGAGGTCGGCAAGGCGGCGCTGCGCGAGCTCCACGGGCTCAAGGGCGAAGCGCGGATGATGGGGTTCGCCGACATCAACGCGCTGGTGCACGAGATGGAAGAGGTGGTGCGTGCCGCGCAGCCGGGCCGCTACCAGCTGGCGCCCGCGTCCACCGATGCGCTGCTGGTCGCGTCGGACGCGGTGACCGTGCTCGCGGGGGCCTCGGTCGGTGCGCCGCCTGATCTTCCCCGCCTGCTCGACTGGTTGAAGCAGCGGGTGGCAGCCGAGAAGGGTGAGGCACCGCCGGCGCCGGCGTCTTCCGCTCCTGCTCCTCCGCCGTCGGCTCCGATGGCGCAGGTCGAGTCGGAACCCGCGGCGGCAGCGCGCGTCGACGCGAGCGTGCGCATCGGCCAGGCGTCGCTGGATCTGCTCACCTCAGCGGTGACGAGCCTGCTCGCGCGTGGCCGACGTCGCGAGCTCGCCGCCCTTCGCCGCCTGCAGCTGACCCGCGAGCTGCAGCAGATTCAGCGCCTGGCCGAAGACCTGGGGCCCGCGGGCGCCGAGGTCGCGACCCGCCTGGGCAAGTCGAAGGACGCGGCGGCCGAGCTGCACCGCGAAGGAAAGCTGCTCGCCAACGAAGAGCTGCGCGATCTCACCGGGCTGTCGGAAGAGATCCAGTCGCTGCGCATGCTGCCGCTGCACGTGCTGTTCGAGCAGTACCCGCGCATGGTGCGCGACCTGTCGCGCGAGCTCGGCAAGGAAGTCGACCTCGACGTGGAAGGCGAAGACACCCGCATCGATCGTTCGGTGCTCGAGTCGCTGCGCGAGCCGCTGATGCACCTGGTGCGCAACGCGCTCGATCACGGGGTCGAAGACCGCCAGGCGCGGATCGAGGCCGGCAAGTCGCCGCGCGCGCACCTGTCGCTGCACGCCCGGCGCGAGGGCGAAAGGCTGTTGCTCAAGGTGGAAGACGACGGGCGCGGGCTCGACCCGGTGAAGCTGCGCGAGGTCGCGGTGCGCAAGGGCCTGGTCGACCCAGCGCAGGTGGGGGCGCTGTCGGACGAAGCGGCGCTGGACCTCATCTTTCTCGCGGGCTTCTCGTCGAAAGAAGAAGTCACCGACGTCTCGGGCCGCGGGGTGGGGCTCGACGTGGTGCGCGTGCGCATGGTCGCGCTGGGCGGCGAAGCCACTGTCACCTCGACTCCCGGCCACGGCGCGACCTTCGAGCTTCGGGTACCCGTGTCGTTGACCGTCGCTCCGCTGCTCTTCGTCGAAGTCGGGGACGAAAGGCTGTGTCTGCAGGCGTCGAACGTGGATCACGCGCTGGTGGTGGAAGAGGGCCAGCGGCGCGAGGTGGCGGGGCGGCCAGCGCTCTTCGTCGACTCGGAAGTGGTGCCCTTTGCGTCGATCTCTTCGATTCTCGGCACTGCCCCCGAGCGTCCCGCGACGACGGGCGAACTCGTGCTGCTCTTGAAGGGCCGCGGGCAGTCGGCAGCGATCGCGGTCGATCGTGTGCTCGAAGAGCGGGTGCAGGCGGTGTTTCCGCTGAAGGGAATGCTGTCGCGCTTCGCGCACCTCTCAGGAGCGACGCCTCTGGCCGACGGCAGCCTCGCGCTCGTCCTCTCGTCCGCGCACCTCGTCTCCACCGCGCACGGCCGCACCACGCGCCTGGGCAACACGCTGCGAAAGGCCGAGGTCACCCGCCGCCGCAAGATCCTCGTCGTCGACGACTCGCCCCTGACCCGCGAGCTGCTGTCGTCGCTGCTCGAAGCGGTCGGCTACGAGGTTGTGAACGCGCACGACGGCGCGGAGGCGATCGAAAGGCTGGGCCGTGAAGCCGTCGACATGGTGGTGACGGACCTCGAGATGCCGAAGGTCGACGGGCTCGAGCTGACGCGCCGCTTGAAGAGCCACCCGACGCTGCACACGCTGCCGGTGGTGATCGTGACCACGCGTGGGTCGGAGGCCGACAGGCGCAAAGGCATGGACGCCGGTGCAGATGGCTACATCACCAAGGGCGACCTGGTGCGGCAGGATCTGGTTGACGTTGTAAGCCGTTTGCTGGCCTAACGAGGAAACATGGCTCTGAAAGTCGGTGTGCTGGTCGTCGATGATTCACCGCTGTGCCGGCAGCTGATTGTCGACGCGCTCAGCAAGGATCCGACGCTCGAGGTCATCGGCACCGCCGCGAACGGGCAGGAAGCGATCGAAAAGACGCGGGCCCTGAAGCCGCAGGTGATCACGATGGACGTCGACATGCCGGTGATGGACGGGCTGACGGCGACCGAGAAGATCATGGGGGAGATTCCGACCCCGATTCTGGTGCTCACCGCTGACCCGCGGAACCAGGCGCCCGAGCTGACCCACCGCGCGCTCGAGGTCGGAGCGCTGGCCCTTCAAGTGAAGCCCGCGCTCGATGCCGGGCCCGAAGCCTGGAACCTCGCGCGCGAAGTGAAGCTGCTGTCGTCGGTGCGCGTGATTCGCCACCTGCGCGGCGTGCGGAAGACTCCCAGCGCGTCGTACCCCGCCGCGCTGCCGGCCATCCCAGACTCGGTCGCCTTCTCGACCTCGGCGATTGGCGTGGTGGCGATCGCGAGCTCGACGGGTGGCCCGCAGGTCGTGCACCGGCTGCTGTCTGATCTTCCGGCTGATTTCCCGGCGCCGATCGTGATCGTTCAGCACATCAACGCCGCTTTTGCCGAGTCGCTGGCCGGCTGGCTTTCGGCGAGCTCGAAGCTGAAGATCAAGGTGGCGCAAGACGGCGATTCGCTGGTGCCCGGCGTGGTGTTGATTGCGCCTCCCGACAAGCACCTGGTGGTGCCCCAGCGCGGAAAGGTAGCGGTGATTGCCGGAGAGCCGCGCGACGGCCACGTGCCCAGCGCGAGCATGCTTCTCGAGTCGGCGGCGAAGACCTACGGGCGTCGCACGGTCGGCATGATCCTCACCGGCATGGGCGCCGATGGAGCCGACGGCATGCTCGCGATCAAGAACGCGGGCGGCCGCACGGTCGCGCAGAGCCAGGAAACGTGCGTGGTGTTCGGCATGCCGGGGGCCGCAATCGCGCGCAACGCGGTCGAGCACATCGCGCACGGCGACGATCTGGCCCAGGTGCTGTTGCGGCTGGCGCGCGGCGAGAAGCTCGGCGCCAGCGCTCAGTGACGCGGGGCGTACACCTTCCAGAAGGCGGCGGGCTGCTGCGGGTCTGACCACACCGCATCGCCCACCACGTTTCCGGTGTGCACCAGGTCGTCGTTGCCATCGCCGTCGAGGTCGAAGGTCTGCCAGCGGTTGAGGCTCAGGCTCGACGTGGCGCTGTTGAAGCCCTCGGCGAGCCCGGTGGGGGGCACGGTGAAGGCCTGCGGCGCCTGGACGAAACCCGCGCCCGTGTTCCCATACACGTTCCAGTACGGCATGCCCGCGTCGGCGCCCCAGACCTGGCCGCTGATGACGTTGCCGGTGTGAACGAGGTCGGGCCTTCCGTCGCCGTTCAGATCGCGCGTCGTCCACCGGCGCGAGGTGGTCTGGACCTCGGAGGCATAGAAGCCGTCGGCGAGCCCATTCACTGGCACGGGCCACTGCGTGAAGGCCGCGGCAAACGCGCTGCCGGTATTCTTGTAGACGCGCCAGAACGGAGTCGCGCCGAGGAACACCGCGCCGCCCTGGGGATTCGCCGTCTGCACCAGGTCGACCAGGCCGTCGCCGTCGAGGTCCATCGTCGTCCACTGGCGCACCGAAACGGCCGAGGCGGGCTGGTTGAAGCCGTCGGCCAGGCCGCTGCCGGGCACGCGCCAATCGACGGACAGCGGCGAGAAGCCGGTGCCGGTGTTGCGGTGCAGGTGCCACTCGGACGACGTGCCGCCATCGAACACGGCGCCCGCGACCGACGTGATCACCAGGTCGGGCAGCTTGTCGCCGTCGAGGTCGAACGTCGACCACACCTTCGGCGATGCGTTCGATTCTTTCGCGTTGTACCCATCGAGCATCGTCGTCGCAGGCAGCGGCCAGTTGGTCGCGGTGGCGGCGAAGCCGGTGCCGGTGTTCTTGAACAAGCGCCACGCCGGACCCGGAAACACCGCGTCGTTGGTGTTCGCGGTCTGCACCAGGTCGGGCCGGCCGTCGCCGTCGATGTCGAAGGTCGCCCACTGCTTTCCTTTCGCGAACGACTGGGTGACGTTGAAGCCCTCGGCCGTGCCGCTCGGGGGCACCAGCCAGGTCGTCGCGGTGGTGGAAAAGCCGCTGCCCGTATTCTTGTAGACCTTCCAGAAGGGCATCGGGTTCACCGGGCTGCTCCAGACGCTGCCGGTCGTCGTGTTGCCGGTGTGGATGAGGTCTGGCTTGCCGTCGCCGTCGATGTCGAAAGTGTCCCACAGCCGCACCGACGCAAGGCCCTTCGGGAAGTTGAAGCCATCGGCCAGGCCCGAGGCAGGCACCGGCCAGTTCATCGCCATCGTCGCAAAGCGCGAGTAGCCCGCGTCGCCCGCCATCATTCCGCCGCCGCCACTGCCTCCGCCGGTTCCGGCACCGCCGCCGGTTGCCACGCCTCCGCCTCCGCCTCCGCCTCCGCCCGTACCGTCGCCACCGCCGGCTCCATTGAACGCGGTGCAGACGCCGTCGGAGCAGGTGTTGCTGGTGGGGCAGGCGGCGCACTTCGAGCCACCTTTGCCGCAGGCCGACGCGGTGTAGTTCAGCTGGCAGTACGACTGATCGTCACAGCAGCCGGCGCAGTTGGTGGTGTTGCAGTTGCCCTTCGTGCCGCAAGCACAGAGCAGGGCAGCGACCAACGGGACGAGGAAGGGCGCGAGTCTTTTCACGGGTGCACGAGAACGAAAACGGGGTGAAAGCGCAAACCAGAAAGGCGAGGGCGGCGTAAGTTTGGCGCCGCGTGACGCGCCCGGAGCTCTCGAATGTGTGCCGCTATGTCGCCGAGCGCACCGGCTCGTCGCTCAGCCGCCAGCAGCTGGGCCGGCTGGAAGAGGCGATTGCCGCGCGGCAGGGCGGGCGCACGGCCGACGCGTACCTGGAGCACCTGAAGTCGCTGCGCGGCGCCGCGGATCTCGCCGAGCTGATGAGCGCGATCAGCGTCCACAAGACGGACCTTTTTCGCGACGAGGTGCAGCTGCAGGCGGTGCGATCGAAGCTGCTGCCGTCGCTGCTGGCCGACCGCCGCGGGCTGAAGGTCTGGAGCGCCGGCTGTGCCACCGGTGAAGAAGTCGCCACGCTGCTGATTCTTCTGCGCGAGGCCGGAGCCGATGTGACGAGCAGCGTGCTGGGCACCGACATCGCCGCGAGCGCGTTGGCGATGGCGCAGAAGCTGGCGTTCGCTCCTGAGGCGATGAAGCGCGTGCCGCCGGCGATTCGCGAGCGCTACTTTCACGAGGCGGCCGGCCGGTACGCGCTGGTGCCCGAGCTCGCGCGGCAGGCGACCTGGCTGCGGCACAACCTGATGGATCACCCGTACCCGCTGCCGGTGACGGGCGGCGGCTACGACCTCATCTTCTGCCGCAACGTGCTCATCTATTTCACCGAGCGCGCATGGGAGAAGGTGGTGCTCGGCCTCATCGATCGCCTGCGGCCGGGTGGGGTGCTGGTCCTCGGGGCTGCCGAGCCGCTGCTGGGGAAGAGCGAACAGCTCGAGGTGCTTCGGTACGCGCAGGCGTTCTTCTACCGTCGGCGATCGCCGTCGGACGCGCCGCCCGTCGTGGTGCCACCGCCGCGCCCGTCGGCGCCGCCAGTTCCTGTTCCTGTTCCTTTCGTCTCGAAGACGCCGTCGTCAGATCTTCCGCCGCTGGAGCTCGATCCGCGCAGTGAAGGCGAGAAGCTGTTCGAGCTCGTCCTCGAGTGGTCCGCCGCGGGGCAAAGCGATGATCAGACCGAGGCCGGGTTACGGAAGGCGCTGTACCTCACACCCGACCTCGCTCCGGCCCGGTACCTGCTCGGCATGCTCGCAGAACAGCGCGGGGCGAACGCGGACGCGAGCAGTGAGTACCGGCGGGCGCTCGCGATGCTCAACGGCGGGAAGCCGCGCGCGACGCCGTTCTTTCTGAATCCCGAACGGCTGAAGCGCGCGTGTGAGCAGGCGCTGGCCCGGCTCGGATATCGCTAGCGCCTTTCGGGTTCGGGACGAGGTTCCGTTGGTCCCCAGAGAAGCCGGGGAACCGACCGCAGGAGCTGTCAGCGGATCCCCGCAAGGATGTCGCGCGCAACGCGTTCGTCGCTCGCTCGATCGAAGTGCGCCGCGAGCCGCAGGTAGCCTTTTCTTCTGATCACGCCTTCGTCAGTTCGAGCAGCGCAAGCCTTTGAGGACGCAAACTCTTTCGCGGCTTCCAGCATCTCGCCGGTCGAACGACCAGCAGCGCCGAAAACCTGGGTCACGGGTGTGGTTGTCGGAGTCTGCGTCGCGCGACATCGAACCCACCACCCGCTTCTGGCGGGTGATCCGCTTGCTGGCGATGCAGGCCCCCCACTGAGCTGGGTCTTTGTTTTTCATCGCAGCAGCACGGTGCGCCGCCCGTTGCCGCCAGCGACGATCGTCATCTCGAGATCATTCGCCATCGCGCCGTCGGGGGTCGCGACCTTGAGGCGGTGCTTGCCGACGGGCAGGGTGACCTTCACGGGCGTCATCCCGAAATCCTTCCCGCCGACGCTCACGAGCGCGGGAACATTCGCGTCGATGGTGACGAACCCGCGCAGTCCTTCTCGCGACTTCTTCCCTTTCGGTGGCGCCTTCGTGCCTGGCTCGTCGACGGCCGCGGGGACTTCGACCGGCTCGACGCCTGCCTCGGCGGCCAGAGGAATCTCTTCGAAGTCGCGGCGCGCGTGGCGCTCGCTGAAGTACCGCCCCGCGACCACCGACGCCGTGAAGATCCCCAGCCCTGCGAAGACGAGCGCGGCGATCAACCTCCGCCGCTTCGGGCGCAGCGGCAGCGATGAGAAGGTTTCCGACGAGCCGCCGTCGGCGTCCATCAGGGTGTCCATCGGCCTCAGCGCCATGATCGTCGGGCTGCTGTGGCCCTTCGATCGATCCATCACGGGCGGCAGCGACATGATCGTCGCGCTCTCTCTGGGTTCCGGCGCAGGCCCCCGGAGCTTTGACGGAGGCGGGAGCAGCCCTGGCCGTCGCTTCACCTGCTGCGTCGGCGCCGCGTTCTCATTCGACGACTTCGGCAGTGGCTCGAAGTGCTTCGCGATCAGCGCGCCCAGCTTCTTTCCCGAGTCCGGCTGCACCAGCGGCAGCAGCTGTTCGGCCATCGCTTGCGCCGTCTGAAACCGCCGCGCCGGGTCGCGCTCCACCGACTTCTGCAGCACGTCGACCATTGCGCGCGAGAGGCCACGCATCACCTCGTCGGGGTGCGGCTGCGGGTTGAAGAGCGCCGCTTGAAAGATCTCGGCCTCGCTGCTGCCCGGGTACAGGCCCTGGCCCGTGATCAATTCCCACAGCACCGCGCCCAGCGCGAACACGTCGCTCCGCGCATCCAGCGCTTCGCCCTTCAGCTGCTCAGGCGGCATGTACTTCATCTTCCCCCTGATGCCGCGGGTCACCGTCGCCTGCGCCGCCGTCGCTTTCGCGAGCCCGAAGTCGGCGACCTTCACCTCGCCTTTCTCCGAAAGAATCAGGTTCTGCGGCGACACGTCGCGGTGCACGAGCCCCAGCGCTTTTCCGTCGGCCCCGCGAATCTCGTGCGCGAAGTGCAGCCCCAGCGCGCCTTGCCGCACCACCTCACAGGCCTCGTCCGGCGACATCGTCTCTTTCGAGAGCTTCATCTTCTTCAGCAGCGCCGACACGCTCCACCCGCGCACGAGCTCCATCGCGAGGAAGCCGCGCCCGTTCACCTCGCCGACGTCGAACACCTCGACGATGTTCGGGTGCCGCAGCAGCGCCGCCGTTCGACCTTCTTGAAGGAACGCCTTCCGGACGCCCTCGTCTTCCGCGAGGTGCTCGAGCATCAGCTTGAGCGCGATCAAATCTTCGCCGCGCGCGTTGGGGCCGCTGGCGAGGAAGACTTCAGCAGTCGCTCCCGCACCGAGTTTACGGATCAGCTCGAACGGACCCAGCTTGGCCACACAATGGCTCTACCACTTCTCATTGACCCCACCGCCGCGGACTGCGGCTGTAGGCGAGGGTGGACAAGTGTCGCAGCGCGAAGTCGCTTGTTGTGGGCGATGTGGCCACAGGTGTATTCACGGCGCGCGCGCGGCCCTTGGCCGAGGAGACCCGCGGGCACCTCAGGTGATCCATGTCGAAGCGTTTGTTTTTCGCGCTGATGACGCTGTGTCTCGTCACACCCGCAGTCGCAGAGCAGACGAAGCCCGGACTCGACGCGTTTTTGCAGAGCGCCGGAAATCGGGGCCTCGTCGATGTCCGGGGCCTGTCGCCGCTGGGTCAGCAGTCGGTGCGCGAAGGCCGCGCGGGCTCGATCGAAGGGCGCCTGGGCGTGCCGACCTTCTTCTGGGCGGGCCGCACGCCAGCCGCGCGCTCGCTGCGCGACATCGGGCTCACGCCTGAGCAGGCCGCGCGCCGGTACCTGTTCGCGTACGGCGAGCTCTACCGCCAGGAGCAGAACCGCATCGCCGACGCGCGCGTCGCCAAGGTTCACGACTTTGGCGACGGAGCGGTGATCGTCACCTTCCAGCAAGACGTCGGCGGCGTTCGCGTCTTCCGCGACGAGCTGAAAGTCGTGATGAACCAGCGCCTCGAGCTGGTCGCCCTGTCCGGCTACCTCACCCCTGAACGCAAGGCGCTGGGCGAGTTCTCGCTGAAGGCCGCCACCGCCGTGCACGCCGCGTTCGTCGACCTCGCCGGACATCCGCTCGAGACCAACCGCCTGAGCTCCACCGGCACCACCATTGGCGACTACGAAGGCTTCCGCGTCGACGGCGAGGCGACTCCGGCCCGTGCGCGCAAGGTCTACTTCCCGCTGACCACCGGCCTCGAGCCCGGCTTCTACGTCGAGCTGCAGGTCGGCCGCGAAGACTCGACCGAGTTCGACTACTACTCCTACGTCGTCTCGGCGCACGACGGCCGGCTGCTGTACCGCAAGAACCTCACCGCCAACGACGCCTTCACCTACCGCGTCTGGGCCGACGCCACCGCGCAGCACGTGCCTTCCGACGGCCCGCAGGGCGATGCCCCGACGCCGCACCCCACCGGCACCCGGAACCAGTACAACCCGCCGTACGTCCCTTCGACGCTCGTCACCTGGCAGAACGGCCCGATCAGCACCAATGATCCGTGGCTGCCCTCGAACGCGGCCGACACCCGCGGCAACAACGCCAGCGCCTACGCCGACATCGCCTCGCCCAACGGCTTCTCGACCGGCGACCTGCGCGCCACGCTGACCTCGTCGCGCAACTTCGATCGCGTCTACGACCCGCTGCAGAACCCGAACGTCAGCGACAACCAGCGAATGGCTGCGATCACCCAGCTCTTCTACAACGTGAACTTTCTTCACGACTGGTTCTACGACAAGGGCTTCAACGAGCTCTCGGGCAACGGCCAGGCCGACAACTACGGCCGCGGCGGCCTTGCGAACGACGCGATGTACGCCGAAGCGCAGGACTACTCGGGCAAGAACAACGCGAACATGTCGACGCCTTCCGACGGTGCGCACCCGATCATGCAGATGTACGTGTTCGACGGCGGCCTCGGCGCCCTGGTGCGCCAGAACAATGGCACCCCGCGCGACTACACCAACGGCTCGGCCACCTTCGGCCCGCAGAGCTTCACCGTCACTGCCGACGTCGTGCTGGTCAACGACGGCAGCACCTCGGGCGGCGGCACGATCAACGACGGCTGCAGCCCCTTCACTGGCGTCGTCGGGAAGTTAGCCCTCATCGATCGCGGCCTCTGCACCTTCACCGTCAAGGTCGAGAACGCACAGGCTGCCGGAGCCGTGGGCGTCATCATCGCCAACAACACCAACGGCGGCTCGCCAGCGCTCGTCGGCACCTCGGCGATCGTCACCATCCCTTCGCTGTCCGTCTCGCGCACCAGCGGCACGACGATGAAGGGCCTGCTGATGAACGGCGGCGTCCTGAACCTCACCATGTCGCGCGTGCCGGTGATCGACCGCGACGGCACGATCGACAACGCGATCGTCGCCCACGAGTGGGGCCACTACATCAGCAACCGCCTCATCGGCGACGGCAACGGCATCAGCAACAACCAGGCGTACGGCATGGGCGAAGGGTGGGGCGACTTCCACTCGATGCTGATGGCGGTTCGCGAAGGCGATGACCTCGTGCCCAGCAACGCCCAGTTCAACGGCGTCTACGGCATGGCCGCGTACACCTCGTATGGCCTCGACCCCGACGGCTACTACTTCGGCATTCGCCGCCTGCCGTACTCGACCGACATGTCGAAGAACGGGCTCACCTTCAAACACATCCAGGATGGGGTTCCGCTTCCCTCTGCTGTCCCCACCGCTTTCGGGCTCAGCGGCGCTGACAACTCCGAGTCGCACAACACGGGCGAGGTCTGGGCCACGATGCTGTGGGAATGCTACGCGGCGTTGCTGCGATCCACTCCGCGGCTCACGTTCGCCGACGCGCAAGATCGCATGCGCGGTTACCTGGTCGCCTCGTACAAGGCCACGCCCCTGATGCCGACGATGGTCGAGGCCCGCGACGCAGTGCTCGCGGCGGCGGCGGCCAAAGATCAGACGGACTTCGCGCTGTTCTCGGCGGCGTTCGCGAAGCGCGGCATGGGCATGAAGGCCGTCGCTCCAGATCGCGACGCGCAGGACAACAAGCCCGTGATCGAGAGCTTCATCACCGGCAACGATCTCGCGGTCGTCTCGGTGAAGCTCGATGACGCGCTGACGTCTTGCGACAACGACGGCATTCTCGACAACAACGAGATCGGCAAGCTGACCATCAGCTTGAAGAACGTCGGCACCGGCGCGATGAACGCCACCACGGCGCTCGTCACCACCACCTCGCCGGGGGTCACGATTCCGAATGGCGGTCTCATCACCTTCCCGGCGTCGCAGCCTTTCGGGGTCGTCATCGGCAGCCTTGAGGTGTCGCTGAAGGACGTGGTCGGCAGCAGCGGCCTCACCTTCTCGATCGCGGTGAATGACCCTTCGCTCGCCGTCGCAGGCCCGCAGGTCAGCAACGTGAGCTTCCGCGTGAACTACGACGCGAAGCCGCAGGGCTCGACGGTGGACGATGTCGAAGCGCCCACCACGGTGTGGACGTCGACGTCGGATCCGAACGGCAACACCGGCAGCAACTGGCGTCGCTTCGAGGCGACTGCCACCAGCCACTACTGGTTCGGCCCGAACCCGAGCTCGCCCGCCGACACCTGGCTCACCTCGCCGACGCTGGACGTAGGCTCTGGCAACTTCGTGCTCGTCTTCAAGCACCGCTGGGAATTCGAAGGCAGCCCGGTGGAGTACTTCGACGGCGGCGTCATCGAGATCTCGATCAACGGCGGCACCACGTGGACGGACGTCGGCGCTGCACTTTCCCCCGCCTACAACGGCACGCTGACCAGCCAGGGCGCCAACCCGCTGAGCGGCAAGAAGGCCTTCGTCGGTAAGAGTCCCGGCTACCCGGCGTTCGTCACCCAGACGGTGGACCTCGGCACGCTGTACGCCGGCAAGGCGGTGAAGCTGCGCTTCCGCATCGGCGCGGACGACGCTGCGGCGCTGAAGGGTTGGGAAATCGATGACCTCGACTTCACGGGCCTCACGAGCAAGCCCTTTCCCAGGGTCGAGACGGATCCGAACCTCTGCAGCAACGGCATTCCCGTCGTGACGGTCGGCGCTGATCAGGTCGTCAACGAAGGCGCCGCGGTGAAGCTTACGGGCACGGCGACGGATCCCGACGGCGACGCGCTGGCGCTGACGTGGACCCAGACGGGTGGCGGCGCGGTGACGCTGGACGCGAACAACGGGTTCAAAGCTCCGGGTGTGCTGGCCGACACGCTGCTCACCTTCGAGCTCACCGCCTTTGACGGCCGCGCGAAGAGCCTGCCGGCGGTGCACAAGGTGCTGGTGCGCAACGTCAACGAGCGCCCGGTGGTGAGCCTCACCCCCGCGGAGCTCGAGGTGAACGAAGGCGCCGACGTGACGCTGACGGGGATGGCGACCGACGGCGAGGGCGAGGAGATCACGGGCTACGTCTGGTCGCAGGTGAACGGACCAATCGCCTCGTTGAATGGAATCGGCACTGCGACGCTGCACTTCGTCGCTCCGCAGGTCGTCGCCGACAGCACGATGACCTTCGAGCTCGTCGCCAAAGCCGGCGGTCAGGACTCCATTCCCACCCGCGCGATCGTCCACGTTCGCAACGTGCCTGAGTTCGTCAGCCCGAAGGTGCCGGTTCAGACGAAGGGTGGTTGCGGGTGCAACGCGGGCGCGGAAGGGCTGGTTCCCTTCCTGGGCTTCGTGCTCCTCGCGCTCGGCTCGCGCCGCAAGCGCGGGTGAAAAGGGAAGAACTCGCGCGCGTGGCGGTTAGGATGCGCGCGCGATGACCCGACTTGCCCCACTCGTAGTTCTGTTGCCGCTGGCCGGCTGCTTCTACCCGGCCGAGCGCGGCATGCTGGTCGAACAGCGCCTCGACAAGATCGACGGCACCACCAAGCGGCTCGAGCAGTCGATCAAAGAGAGCGACAGCAAGCAGGCCGACACCGTCTCGAAGGTCCAGACCGCGCTCGAGAGCCTCGACAAGGCGGCCCATCGCAGCGACGCCGACATCGGCATTCAGCTGCAGAAGACTGTCGAAGATCTCGCCAGCCTTCGCGGCATGGTCGAGACGTACCAGTACAAGATCGCCGAGCTCGAGAATCAGCTGAAGTCGACGAAGGAAGAGGTCTCGAAGAAGGCCACCGACAGCGACGCGGCGAAGCAGGTCGAGGCGAAGAAGAAGGCCGACGAGCTCAAGCGCCCCGAAGACCCGAAGGACTTCGTGAAGCTCGCCGGCGAGAAGCAGAAGTCGGGCGAAGTCGCGCTGGCGCGGCAGCTGTACAACGAGTTCTTGAAGAAGTGGCCGCGCGACGAGGCGGTCGGTGACGTGCACTACGCGCTTGGCGAGACGTACCTGGATGAAGATCGCTGCCGCGAGGCGCTGTACGAGTACGGCAAGGTGATCAGCGACTTCCCGAAGGCGAAGATCGCTCCGAATGCGTACCTGCGCAGCGGCGAGTGCTTCAAGAAGCTGAAGCTCAACTCGGAATCGAAGCTGGCGCTGGACGAGCTGGTGAAGCAGCACCCGAAGTCCGACGCGGCGAAGACGGCGAAGACGCGGCTGGCAGAGCTTGCGAAAGAGACGAAGGACGCGGCCGCGAAGAAGCCCGAGCCGAAGAAGGGCACCAAGTGAGTCGCCTGCTCGTCGCCGCGACGCTCGCGTGGGCGGTGGCTGCCACCGCTGCGCCGGCGCCGAAGCTGATGTTGCTGTTTACCGGGGACAACGGAGCGCAGGTCGCTCCGTGTGGTTGACGGTACAACCCCACGGGCGGTCTGCCCCGACGGAAGACGGTGATTGATCAGCTGACGAAGGCGGGCCCGACGCTCGTCTTCGACTCGGGCAACGCGCTCTTTGCTTTCGAGGGGCCGCAGGACGAAGGCACCAAGCCGCGCGCGCGCTTCATCCTCGATGCGATGGGCAAGCTCGGCACGAAGGTGATGGCGGCTGGCGCGAAAGATCTGAACTTCGGAGCGACCTGGCTCAAAGAGGCCGCCGCGAGCTCGGGGGTGAAGATCTTGTCGGCGAACTTGACCGAGCAGGGCAAGAAGCCCTTCGAAGGCTCGACGGTGATCACGGTCGGCAAGACGCGGGTCGGCTTCATCGCGGTGACCCAGGTGGGCGGCTTCGGCGACGCCGGCGCGCAGCTGGTGGCGACGAACATGCTCGAGGCGGTGAAGGAAGAGCTGTCGAAGCTGAAAGGGAAGACGGACCTGGTAGTTCTGCTGGCGGCAGTGAAGCAGGCCGATGCGTTTCAGCTGTCGGGCGCTTTCAAGGATCAGGTCGACTTCATCGTGACGTCCAGCGACTCGCGGGGGAACCAGCCGGCGCAGAAGGCGGACGGCGCGTGGATCGTGAACCCCGGAGCGCGGGGCCAGGCGGTCGCCGCGTTGTCGGTGAAGCTCGACGGCAAGGGCGCCTTCGTCGACCTCGCAGAGATCGATCGCGAGAAAGAGCTGCTCAAGTCGCTGGACTCGCGGCTTGCCGAGATGGACACGCGGATGAAGGCCACCAAGGATCCGAAGTCGAAAGAGATGATGAAGACGACCGTCGACGAGCTGAAGGTTCGGCGCGCCGCGCAGAAGAAGAAGGTCGACGTGGGCGTGGCGCCGAACGCGCGAACTTTCGACTACACGTTCGCGGTGCTCGACGAGAAGGTCGAGGACGACGCGCCGCTGAAGGCTGAGGTCCTGAAGTACGAGCCGACGTACAAAGGCGCCCACTAAGAGCCAACCACTCAGACACCGCGTCACCAAAGTCAGCGGTGGGGTGATCTGCTGCCGAAGCACAGGGTAAATTCCGACCTCCACGCGCTGGAGGAGTGCTCCGTGACCATTCGATCGAATTCGATCGAAGATCTGTGACGCGCTGCGGCGAGTTTGCGTCGAACGTCGTCGCAACGCACTGCGGCATCAGACGGCGCGATCTCCGCAGTCAACCCCCCGCCGACTCTGAGCTTTCACTGTTCGATCGAATTCGATCGAACAGCTTTGTGGGTCGGCTCCAGCGGGGTGGGGCTCTGAACGGGTCAGGGGTTGGCTTTTCGAGGTTCGACAATGGGCCGAAGCTTCCGGTGGCGCGGGGGGGGGGCGGCCAGCCCCGGCTCCCACCCTGCGGAGGGTCGTCCCTCGACTGCTTCTCAGGCCGATTGACGTCGGAGTTACTTGGGGCAGGTGCTGTCGGGGTACCAGGTCACACCCAGCTTGTTCAGGTTGCACTCGTCGGTGCACGACACCGAGCCGCACGCGCGGGTGACGGGGCCGATCGCCGGAGCGACGCAGGTCTTCGGCAGCACCCAGCACTTACCGCTGGCGTCCGAGACGTTGCACTCGCTGGCAGATTCCACCCGGTAGCCGCACGAGGCGCCCGTCGGACACTGGATGCCCGCGAAGCCTCCGCAGAACACCGCCGTCGCGCACACGCCGGCCGCCTTCACCGCCATGCCGCCGCTCGCTGCGACGGACGCGTTCCAGTAATCGAGGCCGTTGCAGCCGCACACCGGGTTCTTGTTCGCCGTCTGCGCCACCGGAATCGCCACGCACGTGCCCACGCCACAGCCCGGCGCGTCGCAGTATTGGTTGGATCCGCACGGCGTGCCCGCGTCGACCGACCAGGTGCAGCTCGCCATGCCCGTGCCGCCACCAACGCCTGAGCCGCCCCCCGCTCCAGATCCACCGCCGACACCCGAGCCACCACCTGCAGCCGCACCACCGCCGATGCCCGAGCCTCCGCCCGTCGCTGCGCCGCCGCCAGTCCCGGTGCCGCCGCCCGTCGCCTTGCCACCGCCCGAGCCCGAACCACCGCCCGTCGCTGCGCCGCCGCCCGAACCACCGCCAGCGCCCGAGCCGGTGTTGCTTCCGCAGGCCGCGATCATCACCACCGCCGCGCACACCCCAATCACCCGCATCATGGAAGTCCCCCTCACTTGAAGCGGCGAAGCGCCGTGTCGAACCCTTCGCGGTGTACCACCTCGTGGACCCTCAACGTCTTGCCCTCGATGGTGAAGATGGCCCGGTAGTGAATGCCGATGCGCGCCGTGTACAGACCTGCCACTGCCTGCAGCTGCTTCACCTCGATCCAGTGCGCGGCATCGCCGCCGCCGAGCTCCGCGAGCCGCACCAGCACGTCTTCCGACACGCGCTGGGGCAACGCTTCCAGCGACTCGATCGCCCGCGGTTCCCACTGGGTCGTCATCAGCCCGCGCGGCCGCGACGCGCCTTCTCCGGGCTCGTCGGCCTCGACCACCTCGGGCGCCTTCGCCGCGGGCGCTTCAACCTGCAGACGTTCAGTCAGGTCGGCCACTTCGCGCCGCAGCTGCGCGCGTTCGGCGTTTCCTTCGCGAATCCGATCTTCCAGCTCGTCGATGCGCTGCGCGAAGGCCTTGCGCGCGCCGGGCGCCTCGGCGGGCGCCGGCACATCTGATGCTTTCGACTTCTCTTCTTCCAGCTGCCTCTCGATCTGCCGCATCTTCCGCTTCGATTCTTCAAGCGTCGTCTCGAGCGCGCGGATCTTCGCCTTCTCTTTTGGATCTACCTTCTTCGGTTCCTTCTTCACCTCGACCCGCGCCGACTTTCGCGCCGCCCGCACCTTCAACGACGGCATTCCCAGCCGATCGCGCGCGTCGTCCATCGCGAGGTACATCCGTTCGGCCTCGGCGGGCTCGAGCCGCGGGAAGAGCCCGGCCGCCACCAGCACGCCGATTCCCGGAGCCCGCTGCAGCAGCACGTAGATCAGATCCAGCACGTCCGGCAGGTGGCCCGTGCTCACGTGATCCACGCACACGTCTTCGATGAGCTCGAACCAGCCTGGCCACTTCGCCAGCAGCGCCGCGTGAATCTCGAGCACCGGCGTGAGCAGCTCGGGCTTCGCCACCTTTGCCCGCTGCCGTTCGGCGACCTGCGGCTGCCCGCGCTGCAGCGCCTGCCACATCAGCTCGTCGCGAAACGCATCCGCCTTTTCCACCGCGTCAGGCAGCTTCACCACCGCCTCGACCGCGCGCTCGGCCTCCTGCCAGCGCTGGCGGTACATCCACTCGCGGAACACGCCCTGCGCGAGCCGCAGCGGCAGCTTCTCGAGCTCGAGGCTCCTCAGGTCCGCTGCGGTCAGCCCCGCGAGGTGCTTCGGCTCGAGCTGCGGCACCAGCGCCGCCAGCTTCTCAGCCCGCGTCTTCGGAGCACCCGCGTCGAACCCCTTCGATCCATCCGCGCCGTGGCACTTCTTGAACTTCTCGCCGCTGCCACAAGGGCAGGGGTCGTTGCGGCCGGGCCCGTCGTTGCCGCGCTTCACCGAGACGGCCGGCAGGCTCAGCTCCTGCTCGGGCAGGATCTGCAGCGGCTTTGAGATGTCGCGCTTCACCGTCGCCCAGACCTCGCGCGCGTCGGCGGCGGGCAGGTACGTCTTCACGCTGTGGCGCACGGCGAAGAGCTCGGGGATGTCGAGCTCCCAGGCGCAGGCGGCCAGCAGCTCGTACGACGCGTCCGAGATGCTCTGATCGATCTGGTCGGCGATCGCCTCGATGAGCCACTTCGGTGGCTTGCCCTTCACCCTCGACACCTCGGCCGCCGCCACCAGCGCCGCACGGTACTCGTCGAGCTCCAGGGCCTGACTGTCTCTGCCCAGCGTCCCCGTCGCGGTCGCGAACAGCGGCAGAATGACGTCCGGCACGCTGACGTCGGCTGCGATCTTCGCTACCGCGTCCATCGGCAGCGGCTTCTCGATCAGCATCGCAGCCAGCGCGACCGCCGCCGCCTCGTCGACGTCCTTGCGTTCAAGCGCCGCCTCGAAGGAGGCCAACGGATCTTTGAGCTGCTTGCTGATCGCTTCGACGTTGCGGCGCGTGAGCATGTGCGCCGGTGGTACGAACTCTGCGACCCGCTTTCAAGGCCGGGTTTTCGGTTTCAGTGGAAGGTGCCCTCTTTGATGCCCTGCCGAAGCAGACGCGGTTGGCATTGGTGATTCGCGCCAGGTCCTGCGCTGGCACCAGCTCGGCCAGCGGTTGATCGAGCCTCAACTTTCCCTGCTCGGCGAGCTGAAGAATGGCGGTGGCCGTGAAAGTTTTGGTCACGCTCCCCGCGAGGAAGAGATGACACGGCGAAAGCGGCGTCTTCGAGCCCATGTCTGCGGCGCCGCGCGCGCCGACCCAATTGTCCAGCTTCGGGTCGTGAATCATCAACGCCACCCCGGGTAGCCCCGCGGCGGTGACGCGGTCGAGCAGTGTCCCCCTCTGGCAAGGCGGTGCACTCGAACGACGGGGGCGGGGGCGTGCAACCGAGGAACAACACGATGCTTGCAACGAGCAGTGCCTTCATCGCGCGGCGCCGTCAGCGACGAGCGGCACACGAAAGCCGACGAAGAGACTCGAGCGAGGCATCGGTGGCTCACCCTCTCGCAACGCGAACCCGATTCGCGCCTCGTAGCCGGCGATGAGCTCGGGCTTGAGGCCCCAGGGCAGCTTCACCACCAGGTTCAGGCGCGCGGTCGGCGCTGCTGACCAATATCCGGCCTCGAGCCGGCGGCCGGTCGCATCAAGCCCCCCAGGAGCACCCCCAACACCAGCGTCAACGGCAACCACGCGGAGTCGATCAGGAATTGCTTCCATCCCCACTCAAGGTCGCGAACCTCGATTTGTGTCACCCCAGGGCCCGAGCCACCTCAGGGGCCCGAGTTTTCGGCCTCGGCGCGTTTGCGAGCCTCCAGAAACCCGAGCGACTTCGGCCACATGTCAGCCCTCCTTGATACTGAACCCGTGTTCAGTCATGGATCCTTTTGACGGTCGGAGCGCCCATGTCGATGCCGGTCACCCAAGATGCAGCGTCCCGCGAAGCGACGATCACCCGGCTGCGCGCAGAGATCCGCCGGGTTCATGCGGCGCCGCGCCAGTTCGTCCTCTCTCTTCACACCGGGCTCGAGGCGCTCGATGCGCTGGGCATCTGGCGATTGGGCGGCTGCGTCGAGCTGTCGGGTGAGCTCGCCTCGGGTCGCACGAGCCTGGCGTTGAAGGCCGTCGCTGCCGCGGGCCAGGAAGGCCGTCTCTCGGCGTGGGTCGATGGCCCGGGCGAGCTCTACCCACCCGCTGCGGTCGGGCTCGGCGTGCAGCTGAACCGCCTGCTCGTCGTCCGCCCGAAAGCGCCGGGGCAGCTCGTCTGGTCGGCGGTGCAGCTGCTGCGCAGCGGGGCCTTCACCTGCGTCGTGCTCGACCTCAACCGCACCGGCGTGCGCCTGTCGCTGCAGGAATCCAAGAAGCTGTCGGACGCCGCGCGCACCGGCGGAGCGCTGCTGGTGCTGCTCACGTCGCAAGAGGCCCAGGCCGAAGGGTTGGTGCGGCTGCTGCTCACCACGCCTGGCCCCACGCTTCGCCTCGCCGACGCGGAAGGACACGAGCCCGGAGAGTCCTTCGACGTCGAGGTCGCGCACAGCCGCACCGGGGTCGGAAGGCGGCTGCAGCTGCAGCGCCGCGGGCTGTTCGTCGGCAACGCGCCACGGCTTCGGCGCTGCGCGACGGTCGAAGCGACCTATGACGAGCCCGTCTGCCTCGAGCCCTTCATTCGGCGGAAGAAGAACCTGCAGCGCGAGGGCTTCGAGCCGCCGAACCGGCCGGTCGGCAACGCGGCGCCCACGATGGGCTGCGGGCTTCGCAACGGCAGGCCGGGGCGCGACGCTCCGCAGGCGCCGTTGAGGCAGCTGCTCGGCGTGCCCGGGCCTTAGGTGACCATGCGCCTGGGCTACCTCCACTTTCCAAGGCTGCCGGTGCAGCGGCGCGTGCGCGAGACGCCTTCGCTCACCGGCCGCCCCGTCGTGCTCTGGGCCGATGAGCGGGGCGTGCAGCGGGTGGCCTTTGCCTCGAGCGCGGCGCTCAAGGCGGGCGTGCGCCCCGGGCAGTCGGTCGCGGCTGCCGGCGCGCTGGTGCCCGACCTTCACCGGCTGCCGTATTTCCCCGCCGAAGAGGCGCAGGCGCTCGCGTCGCTGGGCGAGGCGCTGATGGTGCTGACGCCCGGCTTTCAAATCGACCCTCCGGAAGGGGTGTGGGTCGACGCGTCGGCGGCCCCGCTGAAAGGTGGAGAAGCGCCGTGGCTGCACGCGGTGCTCGCGCTGTGTCTGCAGCAGGGCTGGGTGGGGCGGGGCGTGATCGGCAGCGAACGCTTCACCGTGCAGGCGCTGGCCCGCTTCACCACCGACGCGGTCAGCGTGGTGCCCGCACGCGGAGGCTCCCGGCTCTCGGCGCTTCCCCTTCAAGCGCTCACCCGTGCGCTGGGGCCGGGCGGTGTCGAGCCGCTCGCGGGTCTCGGCCTCACCACGCTGGGCGAGGTCGCCGCGCTGCCCGCTGGCGCTGTCTCGGCCCGCTTCGGTCACGAAGGCACGATGGCGGCGCAGCTCGCGCGCGGAGCGGACGACTCGATCTTCACCCCCGACGAATTGCCCGAGGTGTTGCACGAGGCGATCGCGCTCGACTGGCCGGCCGAGGCGCTCGAGCCGCTGCTCTTCGCGCTGAAGACGGCGGTCGACCGGCTGTGTGGCCGCATGCAGGGGCGGAAGCTGGCGGCGGTGCGGCTCACGGTGCGGCTGGATCTCGAGCGGGTCGAGACGGCCGAGGTCTCGTTGATCCTCGCCCGACCGTCGGCGCAGTCGAAGCTGCTGGTCGAGCTGATTCGCCACCGGCTGACGGATCTCACCGTGCGGCGCCCCATCTGCGCGCTGGCGGTGACCATCGACGAGGCGTGCTCGGACGATGGGCGGCAGCTGAATTTAGGGGACGCTCCGAATGGGGAGGCGGCGCTCGAGGTGGTGCTGTCGCGGCTGCAGAGCGCGCTGGGCGAAGACGCGCTGTTCGGGGTCGAGCTGGTCGACACGCATCGCCCCGAGGCCGCGTGGAAAGAGAAGCGCTTCGCGCTCTCATCGGCGCCAGAAAGATCGCTGGGCTGGTGGGAATCGGCGATGCCAAAGGCCGAGGCGGTGGTGCCGGTGAAGGGCAGGGAAGCAGAGCAGCTGCTCGAGCGGCCGGCGCGGTTGCTGCGCGCTCCCGCCCCGTTGCCTGCCGAGCTGACCCCAGAAGGCGCGCTGGTGTCGCTGAGCCTCCTGGGTCGCAAGCGCCGGGTGACCGCGATGTTCGGGCCCGAACGGCTGGCCGGCGAGTGGTGGACGGAGCACCCCTACGCCCGCGACTACTACCGGGTGGTGCTCGAGGGTGTCGGCCCGCTGTGGGTGTTTCGCGATGGGCGCGACGGCCGCTTCTACGCGCAGGGGGTGTTCGACTGATGGGCGGGCTCGAGCTCACGCACACCAACCACGGCTTTCTCACCGGCGCCGCCGAGCCCGAGGTCGCGGTCGCCCGCGCGGCCGAGCTGGGCCACAGCGCGCTGGCGGTGATCGACGACGACGGGCTGTACGGGGTGATCAAGGCGCACCTCGCCGGCAAAGAACGCCACGTCCGCGTCATCACCGGCAGCACGATGACGCTCATCGGCGACGGGGCACTGCCCGTGCCCGAACGCGCCGCCGATCACCCGCACCGCGTCATCCTCTTCGCCGAGACCGCCACCGGCTACGCGAACCTGTGCGAGCTGATCTGCAAGAGCCGGCTGGCGCACCCCAAAGGCGAAGCCGGGCTCGACTGGCAGTCGATCGCCGAAAGGTCTGAAGGGCTGTCGGCAATGGTTCCGTACCCCGACGAGGCGTCGCGGGTGGCGAAGCTGGCCGAGGCGTTTCCGCAGCGCTTCTACGTCGGCGCCATTCGGGCCTTCTGCGCGGGCGACGAAGATCGGCTGCATCGCGCGCGCTCGCTGGCGAACGAGCTGAACGTGCCGCTGCTGGCCCACACCGACGCGCACACCGCGACGCGAAGCCAGCAACCGCTGCAGGACGTGGTGACCGCGATTCGCCACCGCACCTTGATTGCCGCCGCGGGCCGCAAGCTCTTCCCCAACGCTGAACGCACGCTGAAGTCGACCGCCGAGCTGTTGCAGCTCTTCCCCGACCTGCCCGAGGCGGTGCACCGGGGCGCCGAGCTCAGCGCGCGCTGCGTGTTCAGCCTCGATGAGCTCAAGTACGAGTTCTCGCGGGAAGAGCTGCCCCAAGGCATCGATCACCCCCAGCAGTACCTGAAGCTGCTGGTCGAGCAGGGCCTGGTGTTTCGCTACCCGCGGGGGATCCCCGACGACGTGCGGCGGCAGATCCACCGCGAGCTCGAGCTGATCGAGAAGCTCGACTTCCCCGGCTACTTCCTCGCGCTGTGGGACATCGTCCGGTTCGCGCGCGAGAAGGGAATTCTGTGCCAGGGCCGCGGCTCGGCGGCGAACTCGGCCGTCTGCTACGCGCTGCAGATCACCTCGATCGACCCCGTGCGCATGGGCCTGCTGTTCGAACGGTTCTTGTCGCAGGAGCGCCGCGAGCCGCCCGACATCGACGTCGACTTCGAGCACGCGCGCCGCGAAGAGGTCATTCAGTACGTGTACGGGAAGCACGGCCGGCACCGCGCGGCGATGGTCAGCGAGATCATCAGCTACCGCGGCAGGTCTGCGGTGCGGGACGTCGGCAAGGCGCTGGGCCTGTCGCTGGATCAGGTCGACCGCCTCGCCAAGGCGCTGGACCTCGGCGACGAGGTCGGGCCGTTTCAGCTGCGAAACGCGGGGGTGAACCCTTCCGATCTCAAGGTGCGGCAGACGGTGGCGATGTCGCAGCAGCTCGCCGGCGCGCCGCGCCACCTCTCGATTCACGTCGGCGGCTTTGTGATCACCCACAGCCGGCTCACCGCCCTGGTGCCGCTGGAAAACGGGCGGATGAAAGACCGCACGGTCTGCCAGTGGGACAAAGACGATCTGTCGGCGCTGAACATCCTCAAGGTCGACTTGCTGGGCCTGGGGATGCTGAACGTCGTCGCGCGGTGCTTCAACTTCGTGCGCAGCCACGGCGGGCAGGCGCTGACGATGGCGACGGTGCCTCCAGAAGACGACCAGGTCTACGAGATGCTGTGCGAGGCCGACGCGATTGGCGTCTTCCAGGTCGAGAGCCGCGCGCAGATGAACATGCTGCCGCGGCTGAAGCCCCGCTGCTTCTACGACCTGGTAATCGAAATCGCGATCATCCGCCCCGGCCCGATCGTCGGGGAAATGGTGCACCCCTTCCTTCGCAGGCGAGATGGCACCGAGGCCGTCACGTACCCGTCGGAAGACGTGCGCGAGATTCTGCAGCGCACCCTGGGCGTTCCGCTTTTCCAGGAACAGGCGATGAAGCTCGCGATGGTGATGGCGGGGTTCTCGCCCGGAGACGCCGACGGCCTGCGGCGCGCGCTGTCGAACAAGCGGGCCGAGATGCTGCTGCCCCAGTACCGCGAGCGCTTCATCGAGGGCTGTGTCAGCCGCGGGTACGATCGCGTCTTCGCGACGAAGTGCTTCAAGCAGTTCGACGGCTTCGCGCACTACGGGTTTCCCGAGAGCCACTCGGCGTCGTTCGCGCTGATTGCGTACGTGTCGTCCTGGCAGAAGCGGTACCACCCGGCGGCGTTCTGCGCGGCGTTGCTCGACTCGCAGCCAATGGGTTTCTATGCGGTGCACACGCTGGTCGACGACGCGCGGCGGCACGGGGTCGAGGTGCGGCCGGTGGACGCGAACGCCAGCGACTGGAACTGCACCCTCGAAGGCCCGCCCGCACTCGAGGCCCCGGCCGACGCGCCACCGGCGCAGTGGGGGAAGAACGGGCCGGTGCTGCGCCTGGGCATGCAGCTGGTGCGCGGCCTTCGCGAAGACTCATGCAGGCGGGTGATGGAGGCCCGGAGCCGCGGCGGCGCCTTCTCGTCGATCGGTGAGCTCGCCCGGCGCTCGCGCATTCCCCGCTATGAGCTGACCCGCCTCGCATTGGCGGGAGCGCTGGGCTCGCTGAGCAACAGCCGCCGCGAGGCGCTGTGGGAAATTCATGCCCTGGGGCCACTGGAAGAAGACGATCTGTTCTTCGGCCTGCCGATGGACACGCAAGACGTGCCGCTGCCGAAGATGGGATCTCGCGAGCGGGTGTCCACCGACTACGAGACCATCGGCCTGTCGCTGGAGTACCACCCGGTGCAGCTGCTGCGGCCGCAGCTCGACAAGGAAGGGGCGCTGACTGCGGCTCGGCTGCAGCAGGGGAAGAACGGACAATGGGTGAAGGTCGGAGGTCTGGTGATCGTGCGGCAGCGGCCTCCGACGGCGAAGGGGTTCACGTTTCTGTCGGTGGAAGACGAGACGGGCATCGCGAACTTCGTGATCACCCCGCAGCTGTTCGACCAGTTCCGCCGCGAGCTGACGGGCACGGCGCTGGTGTTGGGCGAAGGGCGGCTCGAGCGGCAGGGCAAGGTGGTGAACCTGAAGATCGAGCACATTCGCCGGCTGCAGGTGGATCTCGACTGACGCGGTGGCAACAGCTTGCCGGGTGCGGTCCACCACCGACGCGCTCTTCGCGGCCGTCTACGCCCACCCGTTTTGCCGACGCCCCGCGCGCGGTGCTGGCCGACCACTTGAAGGAGGCGGGCGACCCGCGCGGCGAGTTCATCACCCTGCAGCTGCAGAAGCCGAAGGGCACGCTGCCCGCATCTGCCCTGCGCCGCGAAAGGGCGCTGCTCGAGGTGCACGAGTCCGACTGGCTGGGCCCGCTGACCCACGTGGTGCTGCCGCTGTCGACCGGGTGGGAACGCGGTTTCTTGAGCACCGCTCACGCGCGGCTTCACGGCGAGACGGTGGGCGACCCGCGGTGGTCGACGCTGACGCGCTTGAGGCTCGTCGCGGCGGATCGGCCCCGAGCCGATCGTCGACTCCACGATTCTTCAGCCGCTGTCTGCGCTGCCGCCGATGTCGCTTCAGTCGTTCGAGATCAAAGCGGGGGAGGGCGCGCGGATCCGCAAGCTGGGCCTGCTGCGCGCCCGGGTGGCGAAGTTCTCGCGGCTGGATCCGATCAATTGGTAAATTTCGCGCCGTGAGTTCGGCCGACGCCCTCTTCGCTGCCGTCTACGCCGACCCCGAGGCCGACGGGCCGCGGGCTGTATTGTCGGACTTCCTGCTCGAGCAGGCCGACCCGCGCGGCGAGCTCATCGCGCTGCAGCTTCAGAAACAGCAAGCGCCCCTTTCTGCGTTCGCAGCGCGCCGCGAGAAGCAGCTGCTGCACGCGAACAGATCGAAGTGGTTGGGCCCGCTGACGAAGCTGCTCGTCGGCGAAGAGAAGTGGGATCGCGGTTTCTTGAGCGAGGCCTGGGTCAAGCTGCCCGGCGACGCGCAGTGCGACGCGCGCTGGAACACGGTGAAGAAGGTGCGGCTGTACGTGGCGGGAAACGTGCTCCCGCGCGAGCTGGGCAGCGGCAACTTCCGCGCGCTCTCGACGCTTCACGGCGCCTTTCGCCCGGGCCTCGAGGTGCTGCTCGCCGCCCGCGCGCGGCCGCCGCTTCAAGAGCTCGAGCTGCTCGGCCCCGGCAGCCAGTCGGCGTGGAACAAGCAGCAGATCTCGACGCTGCTGGAGATGACAGCGTACCCGGGGCTGACGCGACTGAAGTTGAAGCCAGCGCTGTGGCCATGGAAGGGAACAGATCTGCAGTGGCTGTGGGGCAGCGCGCTCGCCCAACAGCTGCACGCGCTCGAGCTCGACTTGACGCTGCCGCTCGATGTCGCCGGTTGCCTGGGGGCCGCCGAGCAGCTGCCGCAGCTGCAGCGCCTCGTCATCGGCCACGCCTTCTTCTTCTTCGAGCTCACGCGCGGCGCAGACGGGCGGCTCTCGGCGCTGCACCTTCACTTCTCGGCGGTGACGCAGAACGCGAGCTACCTGCCGCAGCTGGCGCCGTTGCTCAGAGCGCTGCCGGACGACGCGCTCACCCACTTCGTCTTCACCACCGAAGGCCGCCGCTTCCCGCCCGCTAAGCTAAAGCCGCTGCGGAGCGCGGTGGCCCGGCAGCGGCTGCTGGTCGACGAGCGGTGGTGACTACTTTTTGTGGCTGCCGCCCATCTCGCGGAACAGGCCCGAGCCGTCGCTGAGGTAGGCGATGTTCTGCCAGGGCACAAAGTCGTGCGGCGCCTCGTCCTTGCCGCCGTCCTGGCCCATCACCAGGCCGTGCTCGAGGATCTTCAACACCGCCGCCTGAGACTCGGGCGGGTAACCCCAGCTGGATAGGGGAGCGAGCGTCGACAGCCGGATGTGCGACGGCGCGGAGTCGAGCGCCAGGTAGCGCGCGACGTCCTTCTCGGCGGCCCTACTCACTTTCAGCATGTACTCCTGCATTTGCCGTCCCTCCCCTTTGGGTATTGCGGTGTCGCCCTTACTACCGCGGCGTGGTCGGGATTCCCACCCGGGCGTCCTGCACGCGAAGCGCGACGCGCATCGCTCCCACGGTGATTGCCGCGGGGTTGGCGTCGTGGCGCGGGGGCAGCGCCGGGCGCGTGGCCGAGCTGCCGATGGGGTCGCGCGAGGGCAGGGCGAGCTTCAACCGCGGGTGCGTCTCGGTGCGGTGCGCGGTCTCGATCGGGCGGGCGCGCTTCACGGGCTCGGCCCAGCCAGTGGCCGGAAAGCCGCCCGAGCCCGAGGGCGTCTTCACGGCGGGCGTCTGCTTCTCGAGTGGCTTCGCGGAGGGGAGACTCGTCGAGGCGAGGCGGGGACCCTGAATCTTCTTCATCGGGAAACCGTACTGGATTCGCCGCGGGCCCAACACCGCTCGCGATCACTATTTTGGTGAGCCGCCACTTACTGGCTCGGCATCAGCCCCTTCCACATCGCGCGCACGGTGTCGGTCGCGAAAGCCGCGTCCTCGGCCAGCGACGCCTTCTTGCCGTCGAGGTGCTCGAGCAGGCAACGCGACTCGATCGCTCCGAGGATCAGGTCTGCCGCCGGCTTCAGCTCACCGCCGCGAACCTTGCGCTGTCGGTGCGCCAGCTTGAGCCACAGCGTCAGGTCTTCCCGCACCTTCAGCGGTGGCACCACCTTGCCGCCTTCGAACGCGCGCTCCAACGGAACGCCGCTGGCCTTCAGCGTCAGCAGCGCCGGCATCAGATCGCGGAAGAACGTGAGCAGCGATCGCACCAGCTCGGTCAGCTGCTGCGGCACCGGGCGGTCGAGGTCGGGGCCCATCGGCAGCTGCTGCAGCACCAGCGGCGTCTCTCGGGGGCACAGCGCCAACACGAGCAGCTCGTCTTTCGTCGGCACCCGCTTGAACAGCGCCGCCTGAGAGACGCCCAGCTTCCTGGCGATCTTTTCCGTCGATGCGCCCGGGCCCTGCGTCAGAAAAATCGCACGCGCTTCCCGCGCAATGTCGTCGTCCGAGATTCGTCGCGGTCGTCCCATTTGGTGAGTTGTGAATAACTAACAACCGACGCCCTGCGCAAGAGCCGCTTCAGCGGGACCCGCATGGGACCCGCAGGCGAACGTTCGTCCCCAGAAATAGACTACGTTCTCACGCGTCGTTTTCCCCGCAGGGAGCCTACGCACATGGTGATGAGCATTTCCCGCCGAGCCGAGCAGTTCGCCGCCGACCGCAAGTTCACCCCTGACGAAGCGAAGGCGCTCGTCGATCAGGTGAAGAGCAACGGCATCGTGAGCGCGAACGAGAAGACGCAGATCAAAGCGCTGCTGGTGAAGCACAAGGATCTCTTCCAGCCCGGCGCGGCGGAGCTGCTGAAGTCGCTGATCGACCCTGCGCTGCCTCCGCCTCCTCCGCCGGGCGGGCAGGTGGTGAACCTGGATCCGGGCGGCTCGCACCGGCCGGTGTTCCTCAACAGCAACGGCGTGTTCACCGCGAACGCCGACGGCAAGCCGCCCGCAAACGACGTCGAGCTGGGTGATGCGATCTTCCGCGCCGCCGAGCTCGTCGACGACGCGCCGGGCGAGAAGAGCCCCTTTCTGCTCGCCAACGCCGAGCTGCGCGGCAAGGTGTTCGAGAACCTCAAGGCCGTGCTCGCGCGCGTGCCCGCCGACGGAGCGCCCCCCGCGGGCCTCGACGCCAACCAGACCCTGCAGCTGCGCTCGTCCACCGCGACCACGCTGCTCGAGCTGATGAACGCGTCGCCCGAAGCCGCGCTGCAGGGCGCGATGGCGAAGACCTACGAAGCGCTGGTGAAGAACGAGACCAACCCCCGCCTGCAGGAGTCGATGGTCTTCCACCTGTCGAACAGCCCGGCCGCGGCCAAAAACCCGGCAGTGAAGGCCGTGAGCGACGCGTTCATGGCGACGATCGCTCCGACGAAGCCGCCGTACGAGAAGTGGTTCACCGGTGGAAACAACAAGGTCAACCTGTCGTGGACGGTCGGCCAGGGCGAGTTCTGGGGCGGGTTCGTGAAGAACCTGAAGGACGCGGGCTTCAAGCCCGTCGGCGCTGAGAACGAGTACGGCGTCTCGACCTACGAGCGCACCATCAACAAGCCGGGGGTCGGCGAGACGAAGTTCCAGATCCAGGTGCACCAGGGCGGCACCGACATCCTCGAGCCGATGAACGACAAGAACGTGCAGATCGTCGGCTACGACGGGCACAGCAACTGGGGCCGGAACATGACCGCCTCGATCAAGAACGGGCCGGTGTCGGACGACGGCGCCGACGGCAAGCTGCTCTTCTACAACCTGTGCGTCGGCAAGGGCGTGTTGGACGGCGTCAAAGAAAAGTACGGCAGAGCGCAGGTCGTCACCACGTACGCCGCGTCGAACTTCTATGTCGACTCGGCCGGCCAGATGACGAAGGGCGAAGGCGTGCAGGCGCTGCTCGCCCTGGTCGACGGGGTCGCGGGCCGCGACGACTGGACCAAAATCCACAAGGGCATGAACGACGCCGCGAACATCGGTTGGGGCCGCACGTGGGACAACTACGTGACGCCGATCAGCACCCAGGTTCGGGAAAAGGTGCTCGACCGCGACAACGACGGGCAGGCCGACTACCTGGACAAGCACTTCAACTTCAACACCTTCAAGGTCGCTGAAGACACCGCGCGCGAGTTCAAGCCGGTGAAGCAAGAACGTCCGGCCAGCGTGCTCGACGGCACGAAGGTGCTGGTCGCGGCGAACATGATCAACACGCTGTCTGAGTTCAGCGGCATTCTCGACCGCGTCAACCCGGACTCGAAGGTGATCGCCGGCGGCTTCTTCGACCCGAAGATGGGCGAGAAGGATCTGATTCGCTTCACCGAACAGAAGGGCAAGACGGGCAAGCCCGAGTTCGTGATGCAGGTCAGCTCGCGCTACTCGCACATGAGCGAAGAGGCCCTGCGCGCCACGACGGTGTTCGAGTTCACCCGGTTCCTCCAGGACAAGGGGCAGCTGCGCATGGACCCGGTCGACGCGAAGCTCGCCTCGGTGATCGCCTTCGCGCAGTCGCTGGACGTCGACGACGGCTACCGCGATCGCGAGGTCTGGTCGTCGCTGCAGAGCCGCTACAACCTGCCCGCCGACCTCGACAAGTCGAAGGTGATGGCCGCGCTGGGCCAGCACACGGGCCACAACTATGCGGGCGATCAGGCAGTGATCAACGCGCTCAAGGCCGCGCTGTCGCCTGCCACCCTCGACGCCCTCAAGAAGCCCGAGGTCGGCGTGCCGGTGACGCTGATCGGCTGAATTAATTCCTGCACGCCGCGCCTGGCCCGCGGGTCAGGCCGGCATGCGAACCATCCTTATTGTTGTGTCCCTGTTGTCCTCTTCCGCGTTTGCCGCCGACTACAAGTGCAACGGCGACCGCGTCGAGAAGAGCGGCAGCACCCAGTACACCGTTCGTACCTCGGGCAGCGACATCACCATCGAGAAGGGCGGCAGCACCAAGGGCAAGGCGGTGAAGCGCGGCAGCAAGTACGCCGTCGAGGTCGGCGGCTCCACGGTTGCCACCTTTGAGAACGGAAAAATCGAGAAGGGCGGCAGCAGCTGGGCCACCGTCAGCGACGCCCAGCGCATGTTCGACTGCCCCGGCGATGTCGCCGCGACCCTCTGGGTGCTGACGAAGAACGGCAACCTCTAGGCTGGCTCGCGCCTTGCTGTAGAGCGAGGCATGACCATCGTCTGCGCGACCCATTTCACCGACTCGTCTTTCAACGCGGTCAAAGTCGCGGCTGGCCTCGCGCGGCGGCACCGGCAGCCGCTTCATCTGGTCAGCGTTGTTCCGGAAAATACCGACCGCGAGGTTCACACCTCGGTGAATGACGCGCTGCTGCTCGAGGCGGCGGCCCTGTCGAGCGAAGGGCTCGACGTTCTGACCTCTGTGCTCCAGGGCCCGCTGGAAGGGGCAGTGGGGCAGTTCTGCAAGTCGGTGGCGGCGCAGCTGCTGGTGGTCGGTGACTCCAGCAAGCAGCCCAGCCGGCTCTTCGCGGGTACCCTCGACAAGTTCGCCTTCAACGTCGACCTGCCGCTGCTGGTGGTGCGCGACGACAAGCCCTTTGACGCCTGGATTCGTGGAAGCGCGCCGCTGAAGGTGGTGCTCGCGCTGGACCATTCGTGGAGCTCGGCGGTGGCCCGCGACTGGGTCAGCCGGCTGTCGAGCTATGGCCCGATTGACCTCGTCGCCGCCCACGTCTGGTGGCCGGCCGACGAGTACGAGCGCCGCGCGATGCCGATGCCGAAGCCCGAAGAGGCGCACGCCGCGATCAGCGCGATCATGAAGAAGGAAACGGAAGCCGCGCTCGAGGGGCTGCCCGCGAACGTCAAGCACCGCGTTCACCTCGAGATGAGCAACGCCGCCGTGGGTGACCAGTTGATGGCGCTCGCGATCGCCGAGCACGCCGAAGTGCTGGTGCTCGGCACCAACCCGCACCACGGGCCGATGGCGCTGCTCAAGTCCGTTTCCCATGACGTCCTCATGAACGCCCCGATGTCGGTCGCCTGCGTCCCCGGCAAGCTCACGCTGCCCGGGCTGTCGACCTCGCTGCGCGAAAGAGCCGCAGTCGCCGGCTGATTGCGGCAACCCGCAGCAGCCGCTTGAGGGCTTTCATGGAGGACCTCAGAGGGGCTTCCGGTTTGCAGTGGCCCTGGGCTTCCCCTCCCCAAGGACCACCCCATGAAGAAGAACCTCTTTGCAACTGCCATCGCCGCGTCGGGCCTGCTCTTCGCGGTGCCCGCCTTTGCCCAGACGGGCCTGCAGAAGAAAGACGTCCCGCCCCCGACGGATCCAGCGGTGAAGATGTCGATCAAGGACAAGGACTTCGTGAATAAGGCCGCGATCGTCAGCCTGGCGGAAATTGAGATGGGCACGCTCGCTCAAGCCAATGGCCTGGGCCAGGAAGTGAAGGACTTCGGCGCGCGCCTCGTCGCGGACCACGAAAAGGCGAACCGCGAGCTGGCGTCGCTGGTCGCTCCGGCTGGGGTCGCGCTTCCCGCGAAGGTCGACGACGAGCACCAGAAGCACCTCGAGATGCTGAAGGCGAAGAAGGGCGCTGAGTTTGACGCGATGTTCGCCAAGCACATGGTCGACGGTCACCTGAAGGCGATCGCGCTCTTCACCACCCAGAGCAGGTCGGGCGAGATGGCGGGCCTCAAGGAGTTCGCCAACAAGACGCTGCCCACGCTGAAGGAGCACCTGGCGATCGCGCAGGGCCTCGCGAAGGCGAAGAAGCCGGCGGCGATGTAACGGCTACTTTTTGATTTCCTTGCAGTGCAGCAGGTCGGCCTCCCACGTCTTCGTGAGCTCCTCGACGACGTGGGGGTCTGACATCACCAGCGACCCTTCTTCCATCGCGTTCAGCGAGAGGCGGTCGAGGTTGATCGAGCCCAGCACGCTCAAGTGATCATCGACCACCATCGTCTTCGAGTGCAGCAGCGAAGGCTGGTACTCCCAGATTCGAATTCCGGCCTCGAGCAGCTTTCCATAGGTCGCCCGCTGCTCGCGCAGCACCTGCTGGTGATCGGTGTTGTCGCTGGGCGCCATGATCTGCACGTCGACGCCTTGCCGCTTCTTCTCGATCAGCAGCTCTGACATGCCAGGAGACGGCACGAAGTAGGCGTTCGCGATCCACAGCCGCTTCGTCGCGGCCGCGATCGTCAGCTGGCTCAGCCGGTCGGCCTTCGTCAGGTGGGCCGACCCGGTGCTCGAAACATACGCCGCGCGGGTCGGGCCTGCCGCCGGCACCGCAGGGAAGTCGGACGCCGGCAACAGCGGCCCGTTCATTTCCTGCCAATTGTCGGCGAACGCCTGCTGCAGCTCGTTCACGGCCGGGCCCTTCACGATCAGGTTCGATTCGCGCCACTCGTCGGGCTTCTTGCCGTCGCCCAGCCAGGGCTTGTCGATGCCGAAGCCGCCGGTGAACCCGAGCGTGCCGTCGACGACGACGATCTTGCGGTGGTTGCGATCTTGCGTCGCGCGGGGACGAAAGGCGCGCACGTCACAGCCGGCGGCGACCAGCTGCGGCTTCACGTCGTCCTCGAACCCCGTGCTGGCCACCGCATCGACCAGGATCCGGCACGCCACGCCTTCCTTCGCCCGCGCGACCAGCGCGTTCACGATCCGTGGCGACGGGTCGGTGGGCCGCCAGATGAAGAGCACCATGTTCACGCTCGTCTTCGCCTTGCCGATTTCCTGCTCCAATCGACTGAACACCTTGCCGTTGTCGACCAGCTCGATGTCGTGCCCCGGCGCCAGGCGCACCCCCACCGATTGGTAGAGCGCGTTCGAGAACCCGTCGGGGTCCACCGGCACCTTCGCCGTCAGCCGGAAGCCCGTCACCCGCGAATCACAACCCACCAGAATCAATACCGCCACCAGACCGATACGCATGAGACCACCGCACGCACGCGCTGTGCCGTTTCGCCCCGCGCGCGTCGGCATCGATCCTGCTCTGCGATCGGAAAGGAGACGACCATGAGCAACCATCAGAAGCCCCTCGCCGTCGCAGGGCTCCTCGGAGTGGGAGCCCTTGCCGTTGTCATCCCTCTTCTCCAGCGGTGGGCGCAGGCGCCCAGTGGGGCACCGTCGCCACTGCGCGATCCTGACGAAGACGTGGATCGCTGGGCCAACGAAGGCGGCTGCCGCGGGTGCGGCTCGTGAGCGCAGCCAAACGCTTCTTTCAGACCAAGAAGTTCTGGGCGCTGGTCCTCACGCCCATCATTCTCTTCCTGCTCGTGTTCTACGGGCTCGACCCGGTCGTCGAATGGCAGACCCGCGAACGGCTGAAGATCTTCGAGCCGCAATACGTGGTGACCTTCGAGGACGCCAGGCTGCAACCGACCAAGCTCAACTACGCGCTCACCCACCTCAAGATCATGAAGCAGTCGGCGGGCGGCAACAAAGATCCGTACGTCTACATCGACAAGATCGAGTTCGGCGTCTACGGGCGCGAGGTTCTCCACCTGCACCTCGTCGCGACGATGGAGATCAACAAGCTGCGGGTGAACCTGATCGCCGCCGACTCGAAGTCGGAAGAGCAGCTGGACACCGGCATTCCGGACTTCCAGGAGAAGCTTTCCGGCGTCTTTCCGCTGACGGTCGACCGCGTCGAGCTGAAGGACGCCGAGATCATGTTCACCGACAAGACGAACAAGGACTTTCCGAAGGTGTGGATTCATGCGCTCGACGGCACGCTCGAGAACCTCGCCACCCGCGCGGCGCTGTCTCGCGGTGAGCCGACGTCGATCGCCATCTCGGGCAAGATCCAGGACACAGGCGAGCTCTCGGCCTTCATCACCGCCGACCCGCTGGCGAAGGGCCTCTTCTTTGCCGGTCGCGCGATGGTGAACAACTTCGAGCTGAAGGAGATCAGCGGAGTGATGGCGTCGAAGTCGGGGCTCACGGTCGAACAGGGCACGCTCGATCTCTTCGCCGAGTTCGACTGCCGCGCCGGGAAGCTGTCGGGCGGCATCAAGCCGGTGTTGAAGAACGTCGAAGTGGTGCAGGGCAAGCCTGGCATCAAGAACAAGATCAAGGCCGTGCTCGCCGACGCTGCGGTGCACCTCGTCTCTGACCGCGTGGGCGATCGCCAGGCCGTCGCGACCGTGATCCCCATCAGCGGCGACATCAACGCGCCTGACGTCCAGATCTGGCCGACCATCGCTGGCGTCATTCGCAACGCCTTCGTCATCGGCGTGTCCGAGAGCTTCGAGCGCCTGCCTGCGCCCAAGGCAAACCACGACCAGAGCCCCCTGGGCATCATCAAGGATGCGCTCGACAAGAAGGAAGGCCCCAAACAACAGCCCGTCGCTGCCCCGAAGTCATGAGGACCACCACCATGCGCAAGTCACTCATCGTCGTGTTCGCCCTCACCGCAGCCGGATGCCTGCATACCCGCGAGGTCGAGAAAGACACTCAACCCGACGAAGACACCGTTGGCGTGAAGCCGAACGCGGAAGAGGCGAAGCCTGAAGAGAAGAAGGCCGCCGCTGTTCCGGCTGAGCCGGCGGTGTCGCCCAGCGGCAAGCCTTTGCCGAAGCCGACGTCAGCCACCGCGCGGCCGCCGGTCGAAGCAGGCCGCCCCGAGCTCGCCGTGTCTCCCGCCGGCCTGATGAAACCTGAAGGTGCGCGCCTCATCCAGCAGGCACTGGTGAAGCGGGGCTACCTGCCCGCGTCGCACGACACCAACGAGCTCGACAAAGAGACCAGCGGAGCGCTCCGCAAGTTCCAGGGTGATCTGGACCTCGCCCGCACCGGCGCTCCCGACCGCGAGACGGTGCGGAAGCTTGGGCTCTCGGTCGACGAAGTCTTCCGGTCTGCGAAGGACAACGCTTAAAGGGTCCGGATGGTCAGCCCTCTCGTCGTCCTCGCGCTCGCCGCGCTCCCCACCTGGCAGGCCGATGGTCCAAAGCTCGAAGTGGGGATCATCTGCTCGAAGGGTGAGGTCACTTCCTACGCGCTGCAGTCGGCGCAGAAGTCATTCGCGCCGGGCACCATCGTCGCGAAGGTGACTCCGCGCGCTGCCTCGGGGGTCGACAAGTGCAACTGCGGAGGCGACCTGCCGGCCGCCGAGAAGCAGGCGTTCGACGCAGCGATGCAGGTGCCGATCTACACGTTGCGTTGGGCCCGCAACGAGTCTCTACCGCAGGCCTACGCCGCGATCGGCGCGCTCGCGCGTTCCTGCAACGGCGTGGTGGTCGACCAGCAGCTGCCTTCGGCAATGACAGCAGCGACCTGGCAGGCCGAGAAGGAAAGTCCGCGTCCCGCGCCCGTCGGCGTCGGGTACCACTACGCCGTCTTCAACGAGCCGGCCGCCGCCGGTGAGCTTCGCGTCTTCACGCGCGGCCTCGCCCGCCTCGGTCTCGCCGAGCTGTCACTGGCCGGCATTCATGCGTCGCAGCTGCGCTCGGCAGCCTCGCTGCTCAACGTCGTCGTGCAGCGCATGACCGAAGGGCTCGCGCCGGGCCCGAAGGGCGAGCTGGTCGTTCGCCTCGACGACATCGTCGACCCTGCCGCGAAGGCCCGACAACTTTCCGGAATCGCGGGCAATGCGAAGAAAGAGGTGACGGTGAAGCTGAGCGAGAAGGGCGAGATCTCCTTCCCGCGCATCACCTGCTCAGAGCCCAACGCCTGCCTCGAGGCCGCCTTCGATCAGCTCTTCGGCTCAGTCGACGAAGCGCGCCGCGTGCAGACCACGGACGCCATCGAGGCCGCCACGGCCCGCGCCCGGACCGCGCTCGCCGCCTACAAGCCCCGCGTCGGCAAGTTCCCGGGCCGCGAGTACCTGCTGGTGAAAGGCCCCTTCGTCGCGAAGGGCACCACCGAGCTGATGTGGGTCGAAGTGAAAGAGTGGAAAGACGGCGTGCTGAAGGGCCCGCTGCGCACCCAGCCGTCTTTCGCAGTCGAGCTCGTCCCCGGGCAGACCGTCACGGTCAAGGAAGCCGAGGTGATCGACTACAGCTACAAGTTCGAAGACGGCACCTTTCTCGGCAACGAGACGGGCCGCGCGCGCTACCCCGAGAGCTTCGAGGCGACCGCGAACGGGCGCTTCCGGGAAAAGCGCTAGTACGACAGTTCAGAAGTCCGTGCCCCGATCGGACGTCGAGCCGCCCCAGTGGCAAGGCGAACGACCGAGACGCACTTTCTGTGCGCCGCAGGAGTTCCACGCAGCCAATGGGGATGGGGCGGCGTCCCAGCGGAGCACGAACTTCTGATCTGTCGTACTAGCCGATGATCATGTCTTCGCGATCCTGAACCGGCTTGCCGCTGGTGAAGCGGTCGAGGGTGAAGCGCTCGAACAGCTCGTCTGACTCGCCCGACGCCATCCACTTCGCCATCCGTTCGGCGACGGCGGGCGCCATCATGAAGCCGTGGCCGACGAAGCCCGACAGCTGCAGCAGGTTGGGGAGCCCCGGCGTGCGGCCGAGAATCGGCGAGTTGTCCGGCGTGACGTCGTACGGCCCGGCCCACTGGCGAAGGATCTTCAGGCGGCCGGTGCTCGGCATCAGCTCGGTCAGCGCCTTGCCGTAGCGGCTCAAGAAACGCATCGACGAGCCGAGCTCGAGCTGGGGCTTCTCGGCCGGGTCGCCCATGCCGCCGACGATTTCCCCGCGCATCGACTGCGAGAAATACAGCCCCGAGTCGAGCACCGAGACCAGCGGCTGCAGGAAAGGCTTCAGGGGCTCCGACGAGCAGATCTCATGGCGATGCGGCTCGTTGGGCAGCTTCACGCCCGCGAGCGAGGCGATCTTCGGGCTCCACGCGCCGCAGGCCACCACCACCGTGTCGCACGCGATCTCGCCGCGGTCGGTGATCACCTTCCGAATGCGGCCCTGCGCCTGCTCGAAGCCCGTCACCCGGGTAAAGGTCTCGACCTTGATGCCCTTCTTCTGGCAGCTCTGCGCGTAGCCCCACATGAACGGCCACGGAAAGATGACGCCGTCGTCCTTGTTGAACGCGGCCAGCTGCACGCCCGTCATCTCCAGCTGCGGCACGATCTGCTGGGCGGCGTCGGGGGTGAGGATCTCGGTTGGAACGCCATGCTTGTTGTGAAGCGTCGCGCTGCGCGCCAACCGTTCGGCCACTGCCTTGCTCTTTGCGAGGAACAGGTAGCCGCCCTGTCGCAGCCAGACGTTGATCCCCATCTCGCGCGCGAAGCCCTTCATCAAGTGAATGCTGCGCTTCGACAGCTCGATGTTCGTCGCCGTGCCCCACTGCATCCGCACGCCGCCGCCGTTGCGCCCGCTGGCCCCCGCGCACAGGTAGCCCTTCTCGAGCACCACCACGTCGGTCTCGCCCTGCAGCGCCAGGTTGTGCGCCAGCGCGAGGCCCATGATCCCGCCGCCGATGATCACGATCTTCGCCTTCTGCGGTACCGGGCCTTCCGGCCTCAGCGCGTGCTGAGACAGCCCGAGGGCCGCCGGCACGCCACCCGTCACGCTCTCGGCCGGGTCGAAGCCCGCCGACGCCCACAGCGACAGCTCGGTGGGAAACAGGGGAGGCCGCGGCGTGAAAGGCACCAGCTGCGCGCCCCCAAGCTTCCCCTTCGTCTGCAGCACCGCCGCGACGCTCGCGAGGCACTGCTTGCCCTGGCACATGCCCGTACCGAACCCGGTGTACCGCTTCACCGATTCGACGTCGCAGTAGCCCTTCGAGATCGCGTGATCGACGTCGTCGGTGGTGACGTCTTCGCACGGGCAAAGCAGCGTCTTGCTCATCGCGCGCTCCCCAGCATCGCCAGCGCCGCACGGCGACCCGTCTCGGCAGCGGCCGCAGCGCCCATCGGTCCGCGCACCTCACCGGCGACAAACAGTGAGGCCACCGACGTCCGCCCATCGGCGTCGGCCTCGACCGCGAACACCTGGTCTTTCTCGTGCCAGCCGACCCGCGCGCCGCCCTGCCGCGCCAGCTCGAAGCTCGGGGACAAAGGTCCACAGATGGCGATCGCGTCGCAGTCGAGCCGCTTCCCCGACTTCAGCGTGATCGCGTTGACGCCTGCCATGCCGTGGGCGCCAGCAATTGCCTCGCCGATCGCGACCGCTTCGCCGCCGACGCTCGCGATCAGCTGCGCCAGCGCCTTCGCTTCCACCGGCTCGCCCACGACCGCGATCCGTGGGCCGGGCAGCAGCTTGTGAAGGCGAATCATCCGGCTCACCGCGCGGCCCGAGAAGACACCCGGCAGATCGTTGTTCTCGAAGGGGAAGAGCTGCGGGTGGCCGCCGTTGCAAAGAAGAATCTGCTTCGGGTACAGCTTCGTCAGCTGCGCGCCATCGGTGACCGCGAGGAACCGGCCGTCGTTGTCGTCGAACAAACCGACCACCGTCGAGCCCAGCTTCACCTTCCGCATGGGGGCCGGCCACAGCGCGGGCGCTCCGAACTCGTCGGCAGCGACCACCAGCCGCCCGCCGACGAACATCTCGCGCTCGAGCAGCAGATACGACGCCTTGGCTTCTTCGAACACCTGGGCCGCGGCGAGGCCCGCCGCTCCACCGCCGACGATCGCCACTTCGCAGTGCGCCGTCTCGGCCGGCGGCCGCTGCGGAGCGGGGCTGTCAGGCAGCTTCCCCAACCCCGCCAGCTGCCGCGCCACCTTCGCCATCACCTGCTCGGCAATCGGCACCCCCGCGAACATCTCGTGGTGGTTCAGCCCGCGCGGGAAGAACCAGTCGGTGATCGAGAAGATGTCGACCTGCGCGCTGGGGAATGCGTTCTGTCTCTCGAGCCGCATCCCCGGGTGCACCGTCGTCTGGCACACCGCGATGTTCGGCACCCCGTCGACGCGCATCAGGCAGTGTGCGCACGCGCCGGTCAGGCAGAACGGCCCTCGCGGCCGGTGGTACTTGATGCTGCGCGAGAAGATCGTCTCACCGGCGGCGAGCAGCGCACAGGCGGTGTTCTCACCCGCGCAGGCGGGAATCGGTTGACCGTCGAGCTCGATCGACGTGTCGGTGGGGGCTGAGTCCAGGCGGCGCATCTTGCAGTGACCTCATTCTATTCAGCGGTTCAGCGCCGGGCGAATCAGCGTGCTGTCGTCGCCCGCTTCTTCCGCCAGAATCGTCAGCTTCTGGTTCGTCGTTCGCAGCCGGCGCGACAGCTCGCGGCAGAGGTTCTGCAGCACCATCACGTAGCCCGCGACGTCTTCGTTGTAGAGCCGGTACAGCTCTCTGTTTCCCAGGGTCAGCAGCGTCGTCGGCTTCTCGACCACCACCGTCGCCGACCGCTTCATGATGTCGATCAGCGTCATCTCGCCGAAGAACTCACCCGGCCCCAGGCGAATCAGCTTCGCGCGGCGCGCGCCGGGGATGCTCTGCCGGTAGACCAGCGCCTCGCCCGAGCGCACCACGAACATGTTCCGGCCCGGGTCCCCCTGCTTGCAGACCTCCGCGCCGGGCATCAATTCCTGCAACGTCATCATCGAGATGATCTTCTCGAGCGTCTTGGGCTCGAGCCCGCCGAACAACGCAATCGTCGGGAGGAACTTCATCAGGTCTGCCGTGTCTTTCGCTTTGGGCATCTACCGGCGTCCTCCCCGCGTCAGCTGGTTCACCGCTTCGCCCAGCCCTTCGAGCGTCAGAGGGTACATCGCGAACACCCGGCGAATGACCTCGATTGTCGTCTGCCACCACTCGCGGGGCGGCTCGGGGTTCAGCCATACCGCCTGCGGAAAGCGCTCGACCAGCCGCATCAACCACACCACGCCTTCCGCGGTGTCTTCGCCGTACCCCGACGTGCCCGTCAGCTCCCACGGGGCCATCAGCGCGTCGCCGACCACGATCAGCTTGTAGGTCGGGTTCGTCTCGGCGAACAGCTGCGCCACCGGCATCGGGTCTCGCAGCTGCGCGGTGCCGTACACCCGGCCGTAGATACAGTTGTGGAAGTAGTAGGTGCGCAGCTCTTTGAAGTGGGTCGCCTTCTTCGCCGCCGTGAACAGCCGCGACACCGTGTCGGCGTGCGGGTCCATCGAGCCGCCGACGTCCATCAGCAGAATCAGCTTCGTGGTCGACTTCCGGGGGGCGCGGGTCACCACCTCGAGGTCCCCTAAGTTCCGCGCCGTCTGCTCGATCGTCTCGTCCAGGTCGAGCTCGTCGGCGATGCCTTCGCGCGCGAAAGCCCGCAGCTTCCTCAGCGCGAGGCCCAGCTGCCGCACGTCGAGCACCAGGTCGTCGCGGTAGTCGCGGAAGTTGCGCTGCGACGCCACCTCGATCGCCCGCCGGTTCCCGCCCTCGCCGCCCACGCGAATGCCGTCTCGCGGAGCGCCGCTGTGCCCGAAGGGTGAGGTGCCGCCCGTGCCAATCCACTTGCTGCCGCCGTCGTGGCGCTTCTTCTGTTCCTTGAGCCGCTCTTCGAACATCTTTTCCAGCGTCGCGCGGTCGAGCGCCTCGAGCAGCGCGAGCTCTTCGGGCGACAGGGTGGGGCGCTTCTTCTGCGCGTCCTTCAGCCAGTCGAGCAGCTGCGCTTCGATTTCCCGCGCCGAGATCTCGATGCCCTTGAAGTGCTTCGAGAACGCCTGGTCGAAAGCGTCGAGCTGCGTCTCGCTGTGCACCAGCAGCGATCGCGCGACGTCGTAGAACCCGTCCAACGAGCTGTCGTGCAGGCCGGCCTTCAGCGCCTGCGCCAGCGCCACCGCTTCCTGGGTGCCCACCGGCACCTTCAGCGCGCGCAGCTCGTACAGGAAGGGGATGAACATGTTCGCTGTCGCTACGCGCGGCTGCGGCGGCCCCCGGCGAACGCTTCTGTGAAGGCCTGCAGATCCTGCTCGCGCTTGAGCAGCGCTCCGAGGAAGGGCAGGTGCTCATCGAGCTTCAGGCTCTTCGTCCCGGTCGCTTTCAGCGCCGCCAGCCAGTCGACCAGCTCTGAGGTGCTCGGCCGCTTGCGAAGGCGGGTGAAGCCGCGCAGCTCGAAGAAGATCTGCAGCGCCTGGTCGACCAGCTTCGCGTCGAGATCCGGGTGGTGCACGTCGACGATGCGCCGCATCAGGGCCTGATCGGGGAACTCGATGAAGTGGAAGACACAGCGCCGCAGGAAGGCGTCGGGAAGATCCTTCTCGTTGTTGCTGGTGATGATCACCACCGGCCGCTGCTCGGCGACCACCTCTTCGTCCGTCTCGACGATGCGAAAGCGCATCCGGTCGAGCTCGTGAAGCAGATCGTTCGGGAACTCGAGGTCGGCTTTGTCGATCTCGTCGATCAGCAGCACCTTGCGTTCCTTCGCCGCGAACGCCTCTCCCAGCGGGCCGAGCTTCAGGTACTTCTTGATGTCGCGCACGTCGTGGTCGTTGAACCGCGAGTCGTGAAGCCGCTGCACGGCGTCGTACACGTAGAGGCCGTCTTGCGCGCGGCTGGTGCTCTTCACGTGCCAGGTGAGCATCTTCAGATCGAGGGCCTGGGAAACCGCCTCGGCCAGCAACGTCTTGCCCGTGCCCGGCTCGCCCTTCACCAGCAGCGGCCGCTGCAGCGCCAACGCGCAGTCGACCGCCGACCGCAGGCTCTCTGATGTCAGGTACGACTCTGTTCCCTTGAAGCGCATGCGTGAGGCTCCTACTCGATTTTCAAAGTGGACAGCGAAAGGTCCAGCTGCGACTCGCGCGTGCCGAAGGCCGCTTCCGGCGTGACCATCGAGATCACCAGCGCCCTGTCTTTCAGCGGCAGGTAGTAGTGCAGGGCCCGCTGGCCGCCGCCCGACAACACCCAGCGCGCGACCTTGCCGGCCGGCACGTCTCCGAGCCTTCCGCTGATCCGCTTGTCCAGCGGCTCGTCGCCCGACGCCTTCAGCACCGTCAGCAGCAGCGCGTCGAGCCCGCCTTCTTCAGGCAGTGGGCCGGGCGCGCCGGGGATGCTCGTCACCTTCACGCCGCCCGAGAATTGAAGGCCCGCGGCCGTGTCTGCGGTCAGCGTCACCCCACGGGGCGGCTTCCATGACAGGTGGTGGGTGGCCGACTTCACCTCGTCGCCTCTGCAGCCCGCAAAGGAGAAGACCGCCACCGCCAGGATCCACGCACGCATGCCGCGCACTATGGACCCTCAGAGAATCTCTTCCCAGCTTGGAGATGCTGCGAACGCCGCGCGAATCAAGCCGACGTGCGAGTACGCCTGCGGGAAGTTGCCCCACATCCGCCCGGTCGCCGTCTCGATGTCCTCGGACACCAGGCCCAGCGGCGACATCGCCTTATGAATGTGCTCGAGCACCTCGACTGCCTCTTTCTTGCGCCCCAGCATCGCCAGCGCCTCGACCAGCCAGAACGTGCAGATGATGAACGCCACCGTCGGCTGCCCGAACCCGTCGTCGAGCTTGTAGCGAAAGAGCCAACCGCCATGGCCCAGCTGCTTCCAGATCGCGTCCACCGTCGCGCTCAGCCGCGGGTCGTCCTTCGAGAACATTCGAAGGGGCGCCATCTGCAGCAGTGCAGCGTCCAGGTTGTTGCCGCCGTACGCGCCTGCGAAAGCGCCGAGCTCCTGGCTCCACGCCTTCTCCACCACCTGCGCGCTGATCAGGTTCGCCGCGTCGCGAAACTCCTTTTCCTTTGCTGGAATCAGCCGCTGCGCGACCTTCGCCATGCGATCGGCGGCCGCCCACGACATCAAGCTCGAGAAGGTCTGCGGCACCCACGCGGTGCGGTACTCCCAGATGCCCGCGTCCGGTGTGCCCGCCACCGAGATCGCCTTTCGCGCGAGCCGCTCGAGCAAGCCCAACGCGTCTGCCGATCGTTCTGCCTTGAAGCGGTCGTCGAGGAACACCGGGGTCAGCGCGAGCACCATCTCGCCGAAGATGTCGTGCTGCAGGTGGATCGCGGCCCCATTGCCGACGCGCACCGGACCTTCGCCGTTATACCCGGGCCAGTGGGTGAGGATCTTCTCTTCGAGGTCATACGTGCCGTCGATGCGGTACAGCGGGTTCAACGCCAACTCGGGGTTCGAAGCCGCGATGTTCAGCAGGTAGGTGACGAAGCTCTCGCGCTCCTCGAAGCGGCCGAGCATGCCGAACGCACCCAGCGCGTAGTACGCGTCGCGCAGCCAGCAGTACCGGTAGTCCCAGGTGCGGCCACTGCCCGCTGACTCGGGCACCGACGTCGTCATCGAGGCGACGATCGCCCCCGTGTCTTCGTAGCAGTGGAGCTTGAGCACCAGGGCAGAGCGGATCACCTCCTGCTGGAACAGCGGAGGAATGTCGCAGTCCTTCACCCAGGTGCCCCAGTACCGCGTCGTCTCGTCGAGGAACCGCTGGCACAGCGGCATCAACGCCTCTTCCACCGGAGCGCCGTAGCTCAAGATGAAGCACTTCCTTTCCGACAGCACGAAAGGCTGGCCCTCGAGGTACGCCAGCGAGATGTCGGTGCTGACGCGAAGCGGGTTCGCGAAGCCTTCGAACCGCACGTGGTGCGAACCCAGCACCTTCTGTGGCGTGTCCTTCGACCAGCCGAGCTTCGGGTCGAGCACCACCGACACGCGCGGCGTGCCCTGCAGCGGCTCGACGATTCGCACCAGCTGCGTCGGGCGGAAGGTGCGCCCGTTCTGGATGAAGCGGGGCGCAAAATCGAGGACGCGAAAGCTGCCGTCTTCCGAGGTGAACATCGTCTCGAGCACGTTGGTGTTGTCGAGGTACCGCTGCGTCCCCGCTGCGCCGTCGGGCGTGCCGATGCGGAACTGGCCTCCCGCCTTCTCGTCGAGCAGCGTCGAGAACAGTGGCTCGGAGTCGAAGCGGGGAAGACAGCACCACACCACTGCGCCCCTTCGATCGATCAGCGCCGAGTACTGGCAGTTGCCGATCAGCCCGAGGTCTTCGAGTCGCATAGGAAAGAAACGTAACGGTAATCGTTTGCTACACCAATCAGTTTGAGTATCTATGTCGCCCATGTCGCGGGCGCTGAAGTTCGTGGTGGTGCTGGTGGTCGGCCTGGGGCTGTTGACCCTGCTCGCCTCCGTCTTGCTCAACGACACCACCCGCAGCTGGCACGAACGCGACCTCGACCTGCGCGCCCGCCTCGCCGTCAGCGGCGCGCGCACGGCACTGCTTCAGCAATGGCAACCGGAAGGCGGCAAGAAGCTCGAAGCCCTGCTCACCGAGCTCACCCGCGACGAGCGCATTCTCGCCGCGGCCGCTTGCGACACCGAGCTGAACCTCCTCGCCCGCACCCGGGACTTTCCGCCACAGTTCGAATGCTCCCGCGTCGGCGCGGATGTGCAGGTGACGCTGGCTCAGCCGCCCGGCGAGCGGGTCAACTGGAAGACCAAGGCCATTCTTCCCGGTGGGGAAGTGCACGTCAGCGCCACCCCGATCGAGGACGGCGACCACATCGCCGGCTTCGTGGTGCTGGTTCACGACATGAGCTTCGTCTCGCGCCGCGAGGCCACGACCGACGAGTTCCTGCTGGTCGCCTTTGCGATTCTCGCCCTCGGCGCTTCGGCGATCACCATCATCGCTGCGCGGCTCTCGTGGCGTGGCTGGAGCAACGAGCTGCGCCGCCTGATGAAGGGCGGCGGCCCCCGTCCTGAGTTCCAGCCCCTGCTGCAGGACGTGCGCGAGCTGGTCGAGCGCATCGCCAGCGAGAAGGAAGCCGATCAGCAGGGCGGGCCGTGGACGCCGCAGCGCCTCAAGTACACGCTGAGCCGCCACCTGCACGGCGAGAAGGTCGTCATCCTCGCCAACCGCGAGCCGTACATTCATTCTCGCGGCGCCGACGGGAAGATCACCCTCTCGCATCCCGCCAGCGGCCTCGTCACCGCGCTCGAGCCAGTGATGCGCGCCTGCTCGGGTACGTGGGTCGCGCACGGCAGCGGCAGCGCCGACCGCGAGACGGCCGATGCCCAGGGAAGAATCAAGGTTCCGCCCGGTGAAGGCGCGTACACGCTGCGGCGCGTCTGGCTGAGCCCCGAAGAAGAGAAGGGCTACTACTACGGCTTCTCGAATGAGGGCCTCTGGCCGCTGTGCCACGTCGCCCACAACCGGCCGCTGTTCCGCAGCAGCGACTGGGCGCACTACCAGGCGGTCAACAAGCGCTTCGCCGACGCGGTGTGCAGCGAGGTCGACTCGGACAACCCGATCGTCCTCGTGCAGGACTACCACTTCGCCCTCGCGCCCCGGCTGATCCGCGAGCGGCTGCCGAAGGCGACCGTCATTTCCTTCTGGCACATCCCCTGGCCCAACGCCGAACGCTTCGGCATCTGCCCGTGGCGCGACGAGCTGCTCGAAGGGCTGCTCGGCAGCAGCATCGTCGGGTTCCACACCCAGGCCGACTGCAACAACTTCATCGACGGCGTCGATCGCTTCATGGAGGCCCGCATCGATCGCGAGCAGCACGCCGTCGTTCACCAGAAGCGCGCCACGCTCATTCGCCCGTACCCGATCTCGATTGACTGGCCGAACCCGTGGGCCATTTCCGCTCCGCCCCCCGCGCAGTGCCGGGCCGAGATCTTCGCCGAGCTGAAGCTGAAGCCCGACGCGCTGCTGGGCGTGGGCGTTGATCGCCTCGACTACACGAAGGGCATCGAAGAAAGGCTTCTCGCGGTGGAACAGCTGATCGAGAGGCGGCCCGAGCTCAAGGGCCGGTTCAGCTTCGTGCAGCTCGCGGCCCCGAGCCGAACAGAGATCGAGCGCTACAAGCTGCTCAACGACACCGTGGAAAAGCTGGCCGCGCGCATCAACGCCCGCTTCGGCGACGGCGACTACCGGCCGATCATCCTCCTGCGCGCGCACCACGAGGCACCCAGCGTCTTCAAGTTCTACCGGGCCGCCGACCTTTGCTACGTGAGCAGCCTCCACGACGGCATGAACCTCGTCGCGAAGGAGTTCGTCGCCGCCCGTGATGACGAGAAGGGCGTGCTGATCTTGAGCCAGTTCACCGGGGCCGCCCGCGAGCTCACCGAGGCGCTCGTCGTCAACCCGTACGATCTCGACGAAGCCAGCTCGGCGATGGCCACCGCGCTCACCATGTCCGTCGACGAGCAGCGCGACCGCATGTCTGCGATGCGCGCCTTTGTCGCTGAGTTCAACATCTACCGCTGGGCCGGCCGGATGCTCGTCGACGCCGCCCGCCTTCGCCGCCGGGAGCGCCTGTCGGGCCGCCTCAGCGAGCACCTCGTCGGAGCGCCCTAAGGCATGAAGCACATTCTTTCTCGCGCAAACCGCGGCCTGCTCGCCCAGTTCGCGTGGTCGAACGTGCTGCTGGGCTTCGACTTCGACGGCACGCTCGCGCCGATCGTGAAGGACCCTCAAAAGGCGCACCTGCGGGCGAAGACGCGCGAGCTCTTGCGAAAGGTGTGCGGGCTCTATCCGTGCGTCGTGATCTCCGGCCGCGGCCGCGAAGACGTGAGCGCGCGGGTGAAGGGGCTCGGCGTGCTCGAGGTCATCGGCAACCACGGCAGTGAGCCCTGGCCGCAGGCGGGCAAGCTGCTTCACGAGGTGAAGCGCTGGCAGCCGATTCTTCACGACAAGCTCGAAGGCTTCCGCGGAGTGGTCGTCGAAGACAAAGGGCATTCCGTGGCGATTCACTACCGGGCCTCGCGCGAGAAGAAGAAGGTGAAGGCGGCAATCGCAGACGCGGTGGGCCTTTTGGGAAAGGTGAGGGTGATCGGCGGGAAGCAGGTGGTGAACGTGCTGCCCGAAGGAGCGCCCCACAAAGGCACCGCCCTCGTACGCGCCCGTGAAAGCCGCCGCTGTGACACGGCCATCTTCGTCGGCGACGACGAGACGGACGAAGACGTGTTCAGCCTCGATCAGCCGGGGCAGTTGATGACGGTGCGCGTCGGCGCCCGCGGCCAGAGTGCGGCGGCGTTCTGTCTTCGAGACCAAAAGGAAATCGACCCCTTCCTCGCTGAGCTGTTGCGGCTGCGGCGTGCGGGGGCGCGCGGTTGACCTCGATTCCTCCGCTGGGTGATGCGCTCGACTTCCTCCGGATCTTGTGGGGGCTCGATCATTCGCTGCAGAGCGCGTCGAAGCGCATGGAGTCCGCGCTGGGCGTCACCGGGCCGCAGCGCATGGTGGTGCGAATCGTCGGGCGGTTTCCGGGGATGTCGGCCGGGCGGCTGGCCGAGATCCTGCGCATCCACCCGAGCTCGGTGACGGGAATCCTGAAGCGCCTCGACCGCAAAGGGCTGATCACCCGGCGGCCGGATCCGCGGGATGGCCGGCGCGCGTTCCTGGGGCTCACCGAGAAGGGCCGGAAGATCGACGTCGGGCAGGAAGGCACCGTCGAGGCCGCCATCGTCGCGGCGCTGGCCCGGCTCGATCGCAAGGCGGTGCAGACGGTGCGCGAGGTGCTGGTCGACATCGCCGACGTCCTCGAGCAACCGAACCGGAGGGTCGCGCTATAAGGGCGCCGTGCTCAAGTGGCGATTGATGTTGGGGACGCTGCCGTACGTGGCGGTGATGACGCTGCTCAAGTACCTGCTCGAGGTCGGGGAGGTCGGCATCGTCCTCACCGGCGGCGTCTTCCTCACCGGCTTCATGCTTGCCGGCACGATGTCCGAGTACAAAGAGAGCGAGAAGCTGCCCGGCGAGCTCGCCTGCACCCTCGAGACGCTGGAAGAGGTGCTCGTGCAGGCGACGATCGCGAGGCCGGCCATCGACCACAAGCCGCTGCGGCGCGCGGTGCTCGACACGTCGAAGCAGCTGGGCGGGTGGCTGAAGAAGTCGGTGCCGTATGGCGAAGCCTTTGTGGCGCTCACGAAGCTCGATGGGGTGATTCAGCAGGTCGAGCGGAAGGGGGCGGGGCGTACGCATCGCGCGCGATCAGCGAGCTCCACAACCTTCGCAAGACGGTGACGCGCATCGCGGTGATCTCGCGCACAGGAATTTTGCCGCCGGCGTACGCGCTGCTCGAGACACTGATGGTGATCCTCATGGTTCTGCTGCTGGCCGCGAAGTTCAAGGCGCCGCTGGCCGAGTACATTCTGGTGCCGTTCGTCACCCTCATCTACGTCTACATGCTGCGGCTGATTCGCGACGTCGACCCCTTCGACTACGCCGCCGGAGGCCAGCGCGGCGGCGCCGAGGTCGAGCTCTTCCCCCTCGAAGAATTCACTGTTCGCCTCGAAGCCCGCGTCGCCGCCGAGGTTTGAGACGACGGGCAGCGCCGAGTCCGTTCATCCCGACCCGAGAGAAGTCGAGGGATGATCCTCCTCTGCGGAAGATCGGAGCTGTCTACTCAAGCTCGAACGTCTTCGGCCCCTGCTTCGCGTGGTGCTCGAGAAACGCGCCGAAGCCCGCGCGCGAGTCGAGCTTGAAGGTCGGCAGCCGCTTCAGCGCCGCGTCGGGAAAGCAGTACTGCTCGATCACCAGCGACGCGCGCTGGGCTCCGGCCGGCAGTCCCTCGACGGGCAGCACCTCGTGCGCCAGATCTCCCTTGAAGTGAAGCAGCGCCCCTTCGCGCGGCTTCACCACCGCCCTCGTCGAGTGCTCGCGAGAGATCTTGAGCTGACCGCCCGCGCGCTGCGGCACCACCAGGTACAGCACCGTCACGGCCAGCGGCGTCATCCCCGGCACGCCTGCTTCCCGCGCGAGCGTCGTGTCGATGTGCCGCGCGATCGTCCCCCCTTCGCCGACGAGCAACAGGTTCATGTACCAGGCGTTCGGCACGGGCACCGGCTGCTTTCGCCAGCGCGCCCACCACGGCTGCAGCGCGCGCACCGCCGGCTCGCCGAGCACTTGATCGAAATACGGCTGCAGCACCGGAAAACGTTCTTCGATCCTGGCGCGCCCCTCGCGCTGGAAAGTCATCGCGAAACCCTGGCTCTCGGCGAACGCGCCCCCCAGCGTGCTGTGGGAAACGAAAGGAGATCCCAGCAGCGCGTCGCGAATCGGCCGCAATCTCTCGGGTGGGAGCGCGCCGCGGATGTAGGCGATTTCGGGCATTTTTCGAAAACTTGCCGCTATAGGGTGGTGCTTCACACTTGTAGCGCATGCAAACGAACTCCATCGATCGTGATCCGCGCGTCCGCTTCAAGCACCCCGTTCGCGTGGTGCCGATCGGCGGGCCTCCGCGCGCGTACCGCGTCCTCGCCAGCAACATCTCGAAGGAAGGCATGTTCCTCCGCATGCCGACGCCTTTCGACGCCGGCACCCGCGTCGCGCTCTCGCTCGAAGCCGGCGGCCGGGTGTTGCCCTTCGCGCAGGCCGAAGTCGTCTGGCGCGATCTCGAAGAGACGAAGGCCCCCGGCCGCGGCGCTGGCTTCGGCGTTCGCTTCACCGGCTTCCTTCACCCCCGCGCCCACGAGCTCGTCGACTACCTCGTGGCGAACCTCGACTCGGGCAAGCCGCTGAGCGCCCCCGAGCCCGCCTCGCCCTGGCGCAAGCGCTCTGTCTGGGCCGCCATCGGTCTCGCCGCGATCATCATCGGCGCCGGCGTCACCACCGCGGTCCTGCGGTTCACCCGCTCGGCGCCCCCCGTGATGGTCGAGGCTCCGCCGCCCGTCGTCGCAGCCGTTCAAGTTCCGACCCTCGAGGTCCTCTCGCCCGCCGTCGAGCTCGCGCCCGTCGTCGCTGCACCCGCGCCGGTGATTCCCGAGGCAGTCGTCGCTGCTCCGGAGCCCGAGCCCGTCGTCGCCGCCAAACGCACCACCCAGACCTTTGCGATCCCATCGGGAGCCATCCGTTCGATCGTCACCTCCGTCGACGACGAGCAGCTGGCAGTGAACCTGACGTTGGCCGGCGGGTCGGCGATCGTGAAGGCGTTCACCCTCAAGCACCCTGACCGCCTCGTGATCGACGTCCGCGGCTCGGCCCCGAAGAAGAGCCACACCGCCAGCGGCTCGGGTGTGATCCTCAAAGTCCGCACCGGCAAGCAGGGCAAGGGCACCCGCCTCGTGCTCGACCTGGCGCACCCGCCCGGCAAGCCCGTCGTCGTCTCGGGCAGCGCTGTGTCCGTGCCGCTGCACTGACCTTCACACTTCTTCGCCACAGCGCAAATCGCCCACAACGGGCGCGCTGCATGTTGCCTCCAACTCAAACCTGGAGCGCAACCATGTCGAAGCTCATCCCCGCCGCAATCTTCGCCCTCACTTTCGCTGGCTGTGGTGGCCGTCACCTGTCGCCCGAGCGCGTCGAGAAGCAGCTGAACCACCAGGTCGAGGATCTGCTCGACGACGTCGACGCCACGCCGGCCCAGCGCGCCCGCACCGCCGAGCTCGAGAAGCAGGTACTCACCGACGTGATCCCGCTGATGAAGCAGGGCACCGAAGCGCGCGCCACGCTCGTCGAACAGTGGAAACAGCCAGTGCCCGACACCGCGAAGGTCCACGCGCTGATCGATTCCGAGCTCGACTCGGTTCGCGCCTTCACCCACAAGCTCGCCGACGCAGCGATCGCCTTCCACCAGCTGCTGACGCCAGAGCAGCGCCAGGTGGTGACGAAGCGCCTCGACCGCAACCGCCAGTGAGTTATGTCCGCGGCCTTCCGCCGTGGACCTGCCCCTCCCAACGCTGATCGCGCTCGCCGGCGTCGCCTTCATCGCGGGCGTCGTCGATGCAATCGCCGGAGGAGGCGGCCTGATCACTCTGCCGGCACTGCTCGCCGCCGGCCTCGACCCGCACTTCGCCCTCGGCACCAACAAGGGCCAGTCGGTGTTCGGCTCGTTCGCCTCCGTCTTCCGCTTCATGCGCGCCGGCCTCATCAACCGCGCCCGCGCGAAGGTGACCTTTCCCCTGGGCGCGCTGGGCGCCTTCGCCGGTGCCGCGCTGCTGCTCGTCGTCGATCGCACGGTGCTGCGGCCGCTGGTGCTGGTGCTGCTCGTCGCCGCCGGCGCGTTCGTCGCGATCAAGCGCCCCGGCAACACGCCGGCAGGTCCGGCTCCCGCGCGGCCGCTGCTCATCGGCGGAATCATCGCGCTCACCATCGGCGCCTACGACGGCTTCTTTGGCCCGGGCACCGGCACCTTCTTGATCATCGCGTACGTCACGCTGCTCAAGGAGTCGCTGCCCAACGCCACCGCCGACGCGAAGGTCGTGAACTTCGCCTCGAACCTCGCCACCGTCACGCTGCTGGGGCTCGCCGGCAAAGTCGTCTGGGCGATCTCGCTGCCGATGGCAGTCGGTCAGTTCCTCGGCGGGCTCGTCGGTGCGCAGCTGGCGATCAAGCGCGGCGCGCCCCTGATTCGCGGCGTGGTGCTCACCGTCGTCGCCTGTCTGGTGGCTAAGCTCGGGTGGGACCTCTTCCACCCCTGATCATGCCCACCATCGCCCGACCTCCTCTCAATCTTCGGGGCCGCGTTCGCCGCCGCCTCGGCGCCGCGATCACCGACGGCTTCTTCAAAGGCGCTGCCGCCGCCACGAGGGTGCTGCCCGTCAGCCACCCCTGGGTGCACGGCATCTCGGTCGAACGCGACGTGCCGTACCGCGACACGGGCCTGCCCGAGCACACGCTCGACGTCTACCGCCCGCGCAACCGGCCAGGCCCGCTGCCCGTCGTCCTCTACATCCACGGCGGGGGTTTTCGCTTCCTCTCGAAAGACACCCACTGGGTGTTCGGCCTCGCCTTCGCGCGGCGCGGCTACCTCGTCGCCAGCATCAACTACCGCCTCGCGCCCAACCACGTGTTCCCGGCGGCGATCGAAGACGCCTGCGCCGCGTGGCTCTGGCTCTTGAAGAACGTGCAGCGCCTCGGCGGAGATCCCTTGCGCATCTTCCTCGCCGGAGAATCCGCCGGAGCAAACCTCTCAGCCGCGCTCACCCTCGCCACCACCTACCGGCGCCCCGAGCCCTTCGCGCGCGAAGTCTTCGACGCCGGCGCCGTGCCCCGCGGGGTCGTGCCCGCGTGCGGCTTGTTTCAGGTCAGTGACCCCGAGCGCTTCAACCTGCGCCCCAACGGTTTCTTCTGGGATCGCATCGCCGAGGTCACCGACGCGTACCTGCACGGCGCGTCCTTCGATCACGAGCACGGCCTCGACCTCGCGGATCCAGTCGTCGCCTTCGAGCGTGGCGTCGCTCCTGACCGCCCGCTTCCTCCCTTCTTCTTGCCGTGCGGGGGGTGGGACATTCTTCGTCACGACTCCGCCCGACTTGCCACCGCGCTCACAGCGCTGGGAGCGCGGGCTGAATCCCGCGAGTATGCGCGGGGCCCACATGCGTTCCACGCTTTCGTCTTCACGCCCAGCGCGCTGCGCTGCTGGCGCGACACTTTTGGATTTCTAGGTGGGCTGTAGCGCGCTGTAGCCGCCGCTTCGCGACCATTGCGCGGTGTCGATGTGGCTATCATCGACCAAATCATGCGAACCGTTCGGCTGCCTCGCCTGTTGTGGGCAGCGCTCCTGGTGTGCTCTTCCGCCGCAGCGCAGACCCCTCGTGAAGTGCCGGGCTTCGAGCTCGAGCACCTGACCTTCAACCCCGCGCAGCGCGCGAGCTTCCTGCTCGGCACCGGCGACCTTCTTCTGGCGAGCCAATTCCGGCTCTCGGTCGTCGCGCACTACCAGCACAACCCGCTCGTGCTGCTTCAGACGGGATCGTCGCCGCGGGCCCTGGTTCAAAGCCGCGTCACTGCGCACCTGATCGCCGCGTACGGAATCACCCGTTGGCTCGAGGTCGGCCTTCAAGTTCCGATCGTCGTCTACCAGTCCGGTGAGAACATCCCCGAGCTCAAGAAGCCCAGCAGCACCGCCGTCGGCACGCCGTGGCTGCAGGGCAGGGTGGGGCTGCTGTCGGAAGACAAAGATCAGCCCCTCGATCTCGATTTCCAGTTGGCGCTGTCTCTTCCCATCGGCAACTCCGCCGCCTTCACGCGCGACTCAAGCGTCGGCCTCAAGCCCAGCTTCGGCGCCGGCAAAAAGCTCGGCTTCATTCGCCTCGGCGCGCAGGTCGGGGCCCTGATTCGTCAGCACGAAGTCCTCTCGCCAGCGAACATGCGCGTCGGCGACGAAGTCGGCAGCCTGATGCAGCTCGCCGCCACCGCGACCACCACCAACGAAGGGCTGCGCGGCGAGCTCACGCTGCTCGGCTGGATCCCCTTCACCCGCACTGGCGGCTCGGCCGAGCTGATGCTCGGAGCGCGCTACCCCGTCGGCCCGATCGAGCTCTTCGCGCTCGGCGGCCCTGGCTTCGGACGTACGCCCGGCACTCCTGCCTTTCGCGTGATGCTCGGCGCCGGCCTCTCGATTCCCAACAAGAAGTGCGTCGCGGGTGAAGCCCACGACCCGAAAGAATGCCCTGCGCTCGATCTCGACGGCGACGGCGTCATCAACTCCGACGATCAGTGCGTCACCGAGCCCGGCGTGTTCGAGCTGCAGGGCTGCCCCGACCGCGATCCAGATCGCGATCAGGTGCTCGGCGCCGATGATCAGTGCCCGAACGTGAAGGGCCCCGCCGCCACCAATGGCTGCCCCGACACCGACGGCGACGGCGTGCTCGACCGCGACGACGGCTGCCCGAAGGTCGCCGGCCCGAAAGAGAACAAGGGTTGCCCGTGGCCCGACACCGACGGCGACGGCGTGCTCGACCGCGATGATGGCTGCCCGAAGGTCGCTGGCCCGAAAGAGAACAAGGGCTGCCCGTGGCCCGACACCGACAGCGACGGTCTGCTCGACCCCGACGATCGCTGCCCGACAGAGGCCGGCCCGGCAGATCGACAGGGCTGCCCACAGAAGGACGCGGACGGCGACACGGTGCCGGACGACGTCGACAACTGCCCGAAGGTGAAGGGTGACCCGAAGAACCAGGGGTGCCCGAAGGAACAGGCGCAGCTGGTCGTGATCACCCGCGAGAAGCTGATGATCAAGCAGAAGGTCTTCTTCGATACGGGCAAGGCGTCGATCAAGCCGATGAGCTTCCAGCTGCTCACCCAGGTCGCGCAGGTGCTCGTCGAGCATCCCGAGATCGAGCGCGTCCGCATCGAGGGCCACACCGACAACGTGGGCAAGCCCGACTCGAACCGCCTGCTCTCGCAGAAGCGCGCCGAGGCTGTGCGCGACTTCCTCACCAGCAAGGGCGTCGCTGCCGCGCGGCTCGAGTCGCAGGGCTTCGGGCCAGATCGTCCCGCCGACGTCAACTCCACCGCGGCCGGCCGCGAGAACAACCGCCGCGTCGAGTTCGTCGTCGTCGGCTCGCCGAAGCAGGAAGTGTTCGAGGTGACCCCATGATTCGTTCAGCCCTGATCGCCCTCGTCGTCCTCGCGGGATTCTCCGCCCAGGCCGCCGAGGTCTACTTCGGCCGCCTCACCGCGCAGTCTGGCGGCACCAACTCGCAGCTGATCATCGTCGGTACCCAGCCCGGCACGACCAGCTACACCTACCAGCCGCTGCCCACCGGCACCGCGATCAGCGGCACGGTGACGCAGTACCAGCGCGTCGTCGTCGTCACCAACGCGACCGCAACCGGCATCAACTTCCGTCTCGACACCAGCGTGCCGTTGCTTGCCACGGCAGGCATGGACTGCTGCGACTTCTCGGGCAACGTCTTCTTTCCCACCATCGACGGCAAGCGCTTCTACGGGACGAGCCACATCATCGCCCCAGGGTTCATCGGCGCCGTCGGCAACCGCATCAGCGTCTTCGCGCGCCTCGCCGGCACGGTGACCATTACCAACCGCACCAACTCGGCAGTCGTCACCAACACGATGGTCGCGAACTCGGTCTGGGTTCCGAACTTCGACGCGGGCGGCCTCGGGTTCACCACCGGCGACGTCCTCACCGTCACCACCACCGGCGAGGTCGCCATCGGCCAGGTCGTTGGCAACGGCTACACCACCGTGCCTCCGGTGCCCACGGGCTCGGGCTCCCCGGAAGATTGCGACAACGACAGCGGCCGCACCTTCCTGTTCGGCACGCACAACTGGCAGACGGGCTCTTTCGCGGTGATGAACAGCAGCGCGACCGCCGTCGCTTTCACGCTGCGCACCGTCAACGCGCTGGGGCTGGGCGCCGCGGTCACCAACCTCTCGGTGCCCGCCAACTCGATCTACTTCCAGTCGGGAATGGGCACCGCCAGCTACCAGGTCGCCGTTACCACCGCCGCAGCGAACGTCGACGTCTGGGCCGGCGACAACGAAGGCGCCGCCAGCGTCAACACGATGGGCGACGACCTCTCGTTGAACCTCGGCGCCGCGGGTCTTCACTTTCTGCTTCGCTCCAGCAGCGTCGGTACCGAGCCCGGCCTCGTGCTCTTCTCGCGCGAAGCCAACACCACCGTCACTGCCACGCCGCGCCCTGCGTCGGCCACCTGCGTCGCTTTCACCACCACGCTGGGCGTGAACGGCATTCTCAACGACCTCGCCCCGAACGCGCTCACCAAGGGCTGCACCTGGGACATCGTCGCGTCCAAGCCCGTCACCGTCTGGTCCTTCGGCGGCAACTCGCTGAACGACAGCGCCAGCACCCTTCGCCCCGCGATGGGCTTCGACACCGACGGCAACGGCGTGCCCGACACCACCGAGGCTGGCACCTGCTCGGCGGTGGGCATCGCGCCCGACTTCGATGCCGACGGGGTCCCCGACTACCAGGACCTCGACGACGACGACGACTGCGTGCTCGACACCGCCGAGCCTGTGGGTGGCCGCTTGAACGCGGCGCTCCCTGCCACTGCGCACTGCAGCGGCGCCACGCCTTTCTGTGACACCACCGTTCATACGGCGGGCGGCGTCGTCAGCTGCCGTGCGTGCGCGGCCAACACCGAGTGCGCTCTCGCCACGCCTGTCTGCGTCACCGGTGGCGGCGCCCCCTTCCAGGGCCAGTGCATCGCAACCCCCGACACCACGATCACCGCGAGCCCGCCGCTGAACACCAACTCGACGGCGGCCACCTTCAACTTCAGCGGCACTCCCGCCGGCTCGACCTTCGAGTGCAGCCTCGACGGCGCCGCCTTCAGCCCCTGCACCGGCCCCTTCGGCTTCTCGGTTGCGCCCGGCAGTCACACGTTCAGCGTCCGCTCGGTCGCCGGCAACCAGCGCGACGCCACCCCCGCCACGTACGCGTGGAACGTCGACCTCGTCGCGCCGGTCGCGCCCGTCGTCACTGCGCCCGCCAACGGTGCACGCACCAACCAGACCTCGCCCACCTACTCGGGCACCGCCGAAGCGGGCTCGACTGTCGTCGTCCGCGTCGATGGCAACATCGCCTGCACGGTCACTGCGACCGCGGGCGGCACGTTCACCTGCACCCCGGCGCTCGTCCTCACCCCGGGCGCGCACACCGTCAATGCCACCGCCACTGACGCCGCCGGCAACACGTCGCCGGCGAGCACGACCAACACTTTCACTGTCGACACCACGCCTCCTGCCGCCGCGGTCGTGACGGCGCCCGCCAACGGCTCGCGCACCAACCAGACGTCGCCGACCTACACCGGTACGGCCGAGGCCAACGCCACCGTCATCGTTCGCGTCGACGGCAACATCGTCTGCTCGGTCACCGCCTCGGCCGCTGGAGCGTGGACCTGCACCCCGGCTGTCGTCCTCACGCCTGGCTCGCACGCCGTCACCGCGCAGGCGACGGATCAAGCGGGCAACACCGGCCCCGTCGGCACCGCCAACACCTTCACCGTCGACACCACGCCTCCTCCCGCGCCTGTCGTGACGGCTCCCGCCAACGGCTCGAGCACCAACGACACGACGCCGACGTACGCGGGTACTGCCGAAGCCAACGCGACAGTCACCGTGACGGTTGACGGCGCCGTTGCATGCATCGCCACCGCTAGCGCCGCGGGCGCGTGGGCCTGTACCCCGGCCATCGCCATCGCCGCCGGCAGCCACACCGTCAGCGCCGCTGCCACCGACCAGGCCGGAAACGGGGGCCCGGCCAGCGCGGTCAACACCTTCACCATCGACCTGACCGCGCCGCCCGCCCCCGTCGTCACCGCGCCCGCCAACGGCACCATCACCAACGACACGACGCCGACCTACAGCGGCACGGCCGAAGCCAACAGCACGGTCACCGTCACAGTCGACGGCGTCACCGCCTGCGCCGCCACTGCGAGCGCGACTGGCGCGTGGGCCTGTACCCCGGCCATCGCCATCGCCGCCGGGTCGCACACCGTCAACGCGATCGCCCGCGACGCGGCCAACAACGCGTCGCCGGTGAGCAACACCAACACCTTCACGATCGACGCGACGCCGCCCGCTGCTCCCGTCGTCACGGCCCCTGCGAACGGTGGCCGCACCAACGACACGACGCCGACGTACAGCGGCACCGCCGAAGCGAACAGCACTGTCACTGTCACTGTCGACGGCGCCACCGCCTGCACCGCCACTGCGAGCGCGACGGGCGCGTGGACCTGCACGCCCGCCGTCGCGATCGCTGAGGGCGCCCATACGGTCAGCGCGATCGCCCGCGACGCAGCGAACAACGCGTCGCCGGCGAGCACGACCAACACCTTCACCGTCGACACCACCGCGCCTGCGGCTCCGGTCGTCACCGCTCCGGCCAACGCCTCGACCACCGGCAGCACGCTGCCCGTCTACGGCGGCACGGCCGAAGCCGGCTCGACTGTCACCGTCCGCGTCGATGGCAACGTCGCCTGCACCACAGTCGCGACTGCGGGCGGCACCTACTCGTGCACCCAGGGCACCGCCCTTGCCGACGGCCCGCACGCCGTCAACGCCACCGCGACCGATGTGGCAGGCAACGTCTCGGCCGTGAGCAACACCAACAACTTCACCGTCGACACCGGCGCTCCCGCTGCTCCCGTCGTCACGGCGCCTGCGTCTGGCGCCTCGACCAACGACCCGACTCCCGACTTCAGCGGCACCGCCGAAGCAGGCAGCACCGTCACCGTTCGCGTCGACGGCAACGTCGTCTGCACCGCCGTCGCGACTGCCGGCGGCACGTGGACCTGCACCCCCACCGTCGCGCTTGCTGAAGGCCCGCACCAGGTCTCAGCCACCGCCACCGACACGTCGAACAACGTCTCGCCGCCCAGCGCGAACCAGCCCTTCACCATCGACACCGCGGCGCCCGACACCACGATCGTCAGCGGCCCGCCCGCGACGGATCCATCGGCCACTGCCGTCTTCGACTTCTCGAGCACGGAGGCCGGGTCGACGTTCGAGTGCAGCCTCGACGGAGCGGCCTTCGCACCCTGCTCCGACCCCGCGACCTTCGGCTCGCTGACGGCCGGCATGCACACCCTGCAGGTTCGCGCGAAAGACGCGGCCGGCAACGTCGACGCGACGCCCGCTTCGCAGACGTGGACGGTGCTCCCCCAGCTCGACACCACGATCGTCAGCGGCCCGCCTGCGCTGACCAATGTCGCCGCCGCGCCTTTCGACTTCTCTTCCAACACCGCGAACGTCACCTACGAGTGCAGCCTCGACGGTGCTGCTTTTGCTCCGTGCACCGACCCGGTGACGTTGATGGGGCTGCCCGACGGCATGCACTCGCTGCGCGTCCGCGCGAAGGACAACGCGGGCAACTTCGACACCACTCCGGCGATTCACCTCTGGACGCTGGACACCACGGCGCCCGCGGCGCCGGCGATCACTTCGCCCACCGCCAACGCCACGGTCGGCGTGAACCCGCCGGTCATCACCGGCACCGGCGAGCCGGGCTCGACCGTCACCGTCTTGATTGACGGCATCGTCTCGGGCACCGTCGTCGTCGACCCGTCGGGCACGTGGACCTTCGTCCCGTCGATGCCGCTGACGATGGGGATCCACACGGTCGCGGCGAGCGCGAAGGATCCGGCCGGCAACACGGGCCCCACTTCGGTGCCGGTACCCTTCACGATCGACTCGAACGCCCTCGACACGGCGATCGTCTCGGGGCCTTCAGGCCTCGTCACCAGCAAGAACGCCACCTTCGACTTCTCGTCGAACCGCGCCAACGCCACCTACGAGTGCAGCCTCGACGGCGCCGCCTACGCGCCGTGCACCGACCCGGTCACCTTCTCGAACCTGGCCGAAGGTCCGCACACGTTGCTGGTTCGCGCGAAGGATGGCGCGACCACCGACGCCAGCCCGGCCTCGCGGCTGTGGACGGTGGACTCGGTGGCTCCCGCGGCGCCACTCGTCACTGCGCCCGCGAACAACTCCACCATCGGTACCGGTACGCCAACCATCACCGGCAGCGCGGAGCCGGGCAGCACAGTGACCGTCGTGATCGACGGCATCGTCGCTGGCACTGCGCTCACCGACGCCAGCGGCAAGTGGACCTTCGTGCCCACCACTGCGCTGGGCAACGGCCCGCACACGGTCCTGGCGCGCGCGAAGGATCCGGCCGGCAACACCGGGCCTGACTCGCCGGTCAACACGTTCACCGTCGACCCGACGGTGCTCGACACGTTCATCGTCAGTGGCCCGATGTCGCTCAGCCGCTTCAACAGCGCGGCGTTCGACCTCGACTCGAACCAGCCGAACGTCACGTATGAGTGCAGCATCGACGGCGGCGCGTTCATGCCCTGCTCGGATCCAGCCACCTTCACCGGCCTCACCGACGGCAGCCACACGGTTCAGATTCGCGCGAAGGGTGCAGGCGGCGCCGTCGACACCACCCCCGCGACCTTCACGTGGACGGTGGACACGATGGCCCCGGGCAACACGGCGGTCGTGACGCCCGCGAATGGCGCGATGCTCACCGACAGCCGCCCGACGGTCACGGGCACCGCCGAGCCAGGAGCGACCGTCACCGTCAGCATCGACGGCGTGGGGGTCGGCACCGCGATCGCCGATGCGATGGGCAAGTGGAGCCTGCCGCTTTCCACCGCGCTCGCCGATGGCAGCCACACCGTCAACGCCACCGCCACCGACCCCGCTGGCAACAAGGGCTCGCCGTCGATGACGAACACGTTTACGATCAGCACCGGCAAGCTGACGACGCCGACCATCACCACCCCGGCCCCCGGTTCGACCACCAACGATCCGACGCCGACCCTCACGGGCAAGGCGCCGCCGAACAGCACCGTCAGCGTCTTCGTCGACGGCGTGCTCGTGGGCACCGCCATCGCCGATGCGAACGGAGACTGGACCTTCACGCTGCCGGCGCAGACCGACGGTTCGAAGTCGATCACCGTCAAGGCGGGGAAGGGCGCCCAGACCAGCGACACCTCGGCGCCGGTTGTCGTCACCATCGACACGATGGCGCCCGACGTGACGATCGTGAGCCAACCGCCGGCGCAGAACACCGCCACGACGTCTGACTTCACCTTCAGCTCGCTGGACGCGACCGCCACCTTCGAGTGCAGCCTCGACGGAGCCACCTTCGCGGCCTGCCCCAAGGACTACAGCCCGACCGTGGCCGTCGGGGATCACACCCTGGCCGTCCGCGCCGTGGACGCCGCCGG
>Ga0209181_10000354_pt1 | contig 86424 bp, 67 predicted proteins | sample MAT05_FD_187208 | JGI IMG/M metagenome (GOLD analysis project Ga0209181, IMG submission 187208) | Freshwater microbial communities from Lake Fryxell liftoff mats and glacier meltwater in Antarctica - MAT-05 (SPAdes) (version 2) | ecosystem: Environmental > Aquatic > Freshwater > Ice > Liftoff...
CCGCAAGAAATTACCCGCAAGAAAATTACCCGCAAGAAAATTACCCGCAAGAAAATTACCCGCAAGAAATTACCCGCAGGAAAATTACCCGCAGGAAAATTACCCACAGGAAAATTACCCGCAAGAAATTACCCACAGGAAAATTACTTTTTAAAATTTCACGAAGGAACCAACCCTGCCCGCGCGGATACTTCCAGCATGCGGTCAATACTTGCCCGGCCGTCACGGATCACCCAATCAGGCAGCAGAATTTCTGGCAACTCGTACTTCATACAGAGATAGAGTTTCTCCATCGTGTTGCGTTTCATGTGCGGACAGTCATTACAGGCGCAGTTGTTTTCCGGTGGTGCAGGAATGAATGTTTTATGCGGACTGGATTTCCGCATCTGGTGGAGGATGCCTGACTCTGTGGCAACGATGTACTCCTGTGCTGCGTCGTTGATCGTGTATTTGAGCAGGCCGGTTGTGCTGCCGATATAATCGGCCATATCGAGAATATGGGCCTCACATTCCGGATGCGCAATGAACTTGGCGTTGGGATGGCGCTGGCGCAGTTTGACAATCCGTTCGTGACTAAAAATCTCGTGCACCATACAGGCGCCGTTCCAAAGGATCATATCGCGACCCGTCTTTTTTATCAGATAGGCCCCCAGGTTTTTATCCGGCGCAAAAATGATGGACTGGTCAGCGGGGATGCTTTCGATGATCTGTACTGCATTGGTACTGGTGCAGCAGATGTCGGTGAGGGTTTTGAGTTCAGCCGTGCAGTTGATGTAACTCACGACTACATGGTCCGGGTATTTTTCCTTGAATTTTCGAAAGAGTGCCGGCGGACAAGAGTCGGCCAGGGAGCACCCTGCCTTCAAGTCGGGCAGCAATACTTTTTTAGTAGGGCTGAGTATTTTAGCGGTCTCTGCCATAAAATGTACCCCGGCAAAAACGATGATGTCGGCTTCCGTTTTAGCGGCCTGTTGCGAGAGCCCGAGCGAGTCGCCAATGTAATCAGCGACATCCTGAATTTCAGAATCCTGGTAATAATGCGCCAGGATGACGGCGTTTTTCTCTTTTTTGAGGCGATTAATCTCTTCAACGAGATCAAGCGTAGGGTCTACGTCGAGATCGAGAAAACCGACATGGTTAAGTTGGTCGGTAGCGGTGGTGAGTATGGCAGACATACGTAGGGTGATGCAGTACCACTCTGAAAGGTGGCGGATGGAATGCGTTTTAGAGCCAACAAATGTAACACGGATTTGGGTAACCAGTTAAGGGCAAAACGGGAAAAGAACTGCTGTTGTCTCCTTTCAATCGCTCCAGGTTTGCAATACCGAAATCAGTCGCTCATTCTCGGCTGGAGTACCGACGGTAATACGCAGGCAGTTTTCACAGTGTATCTCGCTGCTGCGGTCGCGTACAATCAATCCGTGTTCAGTGAGATAGCGGTAAATATCATTGGCATTAGTGACCCGTACCAATAGAAAATTGGAATCGCTGGGAAACACTTCCCGAACACAGGAAATCTGCAACAATTCAGCCTCCAGCCAGACGCGACCGGCCAGCAGTACCCGCACCATTTCGCGCATTTCGGGTTCTTTCTCCAAAGCTGTTGCCACCAGGTTGATGGTAGCAGTACTGATGTTGTAAGGGTATTTTATTTTATTCAAAATGCTGACAACGAACTCCGTGCTGAATGCCATGCCGACGCGGAGCCCCGCCAGCCCCCATGCTTTGGAGAGTGTTTGCAATACCACCAGATTGGGAAATTCATCCAGCCGTGAGATCCAGGAAGGTTTGCCGGAAAAATCCGCGTAGGCTTCGTCCATCACAACCAGGCCGGGAAAATCACGCAGCATTTCCAGCACAAAATCGTCGCTCAGACATTGACCTGTGGGGTTATTGGGTGAGCAAAGGAACAGCAATTTGGAATGCGCATCCGTAGCGGCTCGAACGGCTGCGGAGTCGGGAGAAAAGTTGGGGCGGAGCGGCACGCGGCGAATTTCAGCACCCTGGATATTGGCTTGCACTGCGTACATCCCGTACGTCGGCGGCAGGATCAGGACATTGTCCCGCGCCGGTTCCACAAATGCCCGCATGAGCAAGTCAATGGCTTCATCGGAACCATTTCCCAGGAAAATTTGCGATGGCTCTACCTGCTTGATCCGGCCCACTGCTTGCTTCAACTGCCCTTGCTGCGGATCAGGATAGCGGGAATAATCGGTATCAAGCGGACTGCCCAGGCTGTTTTCGTTGGCATCCAAAAATACAGTTTGAAGTTCGAAGTTTGAAGTTCGAACTTCGAACTTTGAACTCGTCGCGGGCGGAAGAAGTTTGAACTCGTCGCGGGCGGAGGAGTAGGGTTTTAATGCGAGGATATTGGGACGAACTAAGTCTTTGATTACCAAAATAGTTGAACAAATGGAGGGTGAGCGTTTAAGAATCAGAACCTTGGCTTGCGGCAGGATAGGACAGTGCAGAACGATTTTTGTTCAAATGTAAAGTCCGGCGCGTACTTGCCCTGTTAACCAGATGCTAACCCGATCGGGAGACTTCGACATATTTTTAAACCAAAGCATTTTGCGCAACTAAATGACTCCACTGTGCGCCTTTACACTTTTCTGTTTTGCCTTTCCCTTTTGATCGGTGCCTGCCATACATCGCAAAGCGCCTCCAAGCCATCTGGTTATCCGCCCAACGTAGGAGATATTTTACCTGATCGGGCGCTGGATGATCTCGGTTTTACCGTTTGCCGGGAAAAGTACATCACGCAATACTACTCCATTTCAAGCGGCTTCACCGGTGAAAAGCCTGCTTTGGAGGCATATTTCCGAAGCAAGTTCATCCCGAACAAAAAAAATACAGGCGAAAACGGCTACATCACCATCCGTTTTGTGGTGAATTGCCAGGGCAAAACCGGGCGCTTCCGAATGCAGGAAATCGGCCCCGACTACCGGCCTAAAAAATTCCCTTCGGCCCTCAGCAGCCACCTGCTCGAACTGACGAAAAACCTCCAGGGCTGGCTGCCCGGTCAACAAAGAGGCATTCAGTTAGACTATTACCAATATCTCACTTTCACCATCGTCAACGGCGAACTCACCCAAATTACACCATGAAAATCAACGCCTTCTTCATTGCCTGGCTGCTGCCCATCGCCGCCTGCGCCCAGCCCAATTGCAACCTCTACAAATGGAGCGGCGATTCTGCCTGCTACCGGGCCTGCCAGTATTATTCGGAAAGGCTCGATTATGCGCAGGGCAGCCGGGAATCGCAAATGGTGTTTGACAGCGTGATCGCAGTTTGCCCCGCCTTTGATGTGGCTTATATGGAAAAAGCAGTCCCGTATCTAAAACGCGGCGACTTTGCTAACTGGCGGGTCTGGATTGACAAGGCGGTGGCGCTCAATACCAGGGAACACCTCGGCTATCGAGGCTGGTGCCGCTACCAGTTCCTGCGCGATTATGCAGGCGCACTCGAGGATCTGGAAAAACTGGCTGTGTTGAAACCAGGAAATATTGGTTACTCGGTCAATGGCGATTACCACCTGAACATTGCCAAAGGCTTGTGTTACAAAGGTTTGGGGCAAAAAGAAAAAGCCTTGAATATCATCCGAACGCAGTTGGCAGATTCTACTTATTCACCGGGACTGTATGATTATTTGCACCTGAGCGTACTGCATATTGAACTCCAGCAATGGCCAGCGGCCCTGCAAGCCCTGGAGAAACAAATGACCATATATCGGAATTTGGCTGAAAACGAATATTATCTGGCTCAGGTGCATAAACAATTGGGAAATACTGACCTGGTACGACCTCATTTGCAACGAGCACAGGAATTGTACGAAGCGGGCCGCCACCGCAGCGATCCCTACGACCACCCGATGGATCGGATTTATACTTCGGACATTGCGAAAGCCCTGGCGGACTGGTAAGGGTTACGGCGTGAATCCCGTCCTTTGTCCCATGGAACAGTTGTCCGGCACCCCTAAAATCAATCCCCTTCTTCGCTTTTGGCGCGGTGGCATTTTTCGTTCTGAACTGAGCGGCACTTTCAACCTTGCCCTCCCGCTGATGCTGGGCGAACTCAGTACGATGCTCATGGGCATGATCGGCACCATCATGACCGGCCACCTCGGCACAACCGAGTTGGCCGCATACGGAATTGCCAGCGTTTTGTTCGTGATCTCCATGCTCCTGATTTGGGGCAGCGTCCGCATGATCCCGACCCCGGTCGCAGAGGCGCACGAATTGCGCGACGGCGTACGGGTACGCACCTTGCTGTTGGCCGGACTGCTGCTGAGCGTGTTTTTTGTATTGGTGGCTTGCCCTTTGTTGTGGATAGGGGTTGAAAGTTTCCACCTTTTGCAGCAAGACCCGGAAGTGGCTGTGCTGGCAGTTGAATACCTGAAAATCATTGTGTACAGCTTGCCTGCACTCATCGCATTTGCTATCCTGGTCAATTATGCCGACGCCTTTGAGTATGTCCGCCTGACCATGGTACTGTCTTTTTTCGGGCTGGCACTGGATGTGCTGCTGAACTGGCTGTTTATTTTCGGGAAATTCGGACTGCCGAAGATGGGCATCAACGCCATCGCGATGAATACGGGAATCGTCAATGCGCTCATGGCGCTGGCACTTGTAGGAGTGATTGTATGGAAAAAAGAATTGGCTTATGTCCGGCAAAGCCGCACCAATTTCAAGGCGGTGTGGAAGCAAACCAAATCCTTTATCCGCTACGGCGTTCCTTCCGCTTTACAAATTATGATCGAATTTGCCGCATTTGGCGCCGGAACGGTTATCATCGGTCAAATCAGTAAAACAGAACAGGCGGCCCATCAGATCGCCATCAACCTGATCTCGGTTACTTATGTCACGATCATGGGAGTGTCGACGGCCGGTATGATTCGGGTGGGGCAGGCGATGGCTTACAAAAGCCGGGTGCGGGTCTGGATGGCAGGCGTTGCAACCATTGGACTGGCGCTGCTGATTATGCTGATCCCTACTTTGGCATTTCTTTTATTTCCCGGTCCGATCGTTTCGCTGTACATCCAGGACCAGAAAGTAATCGCCATCGCCACGACGCTGGTCTTTTTGGCGGCTTTTTTCGAGTTGGCCGATGCTGCACAGGCCTCCAGTATTTCACTATTGCGCTCACTCAACGATGTGGTACAACCGTCCGTCATTTCCCTGGTTGCTTTTTGGGTCATCGGATTGCCCTTTGGTTATTGGCTGGCCGTGCATCAAGGGTGGAATGCCAAAGGGATCTGGATGGGTTATCTGGTCGCACTGATTATTCAAGCCATTTTATTTCTCCGGCGCTTTTTCAGGCTGGTGAAAAATATGAAAGGACCTTCCGACCCAATCGTCTAAAAACAATCTTCTTTCCAGGCGTTGAATACAAGCATTTTCCCAAGTAAGGAACGGTGCTGCTATAAAATAGATTTTTTGCGGCAGTTCGTCTCGAAAGCAAAAGGGAAACGCCCTCTTTCAAGGCCGTATTGACCGGCAACAAGCCGGGCGCGGAAATTTTAACATTTAAAAAAGCCGCGCAACAGCAGCCAGCCGGTGAAGTAGTGTGGGAAAAAGGCGCTTCAGTGGAGGAACTTGGAAAGCGAATCCCGGCTGTGTGGGTGCTGCTGTTGGCGGCATTTTCGTTGTTGGTTCTTGGTTGTTAGTACAATGTAAATTAAATTTCTTGGTATTTAGTCGTGTGCCTCATTAGGTAGCGCGGCGTTTACGCCGCCGGTAAAAAGGCGTTCACGCCGATTTGACACTTTCAATCGCCGTAAACGGCTCCTTACTGGCGGCGTAAACGCCGCGCTACCTATTCTTAGCATACAAGCCGGAACGTCAAAAAATTTAAATCACAGTGCACCAACAACCAAGAACTATGCTGAGCAAGCTTCGCAATCCGGATTATCCAAACTGCAAATCTTGCCTGATACCTGCTCCAGGTCGAGCGCGCTCATGGTCGGCACGGGCACCGGGGCATGGGCCTGCACCGCCGGGATCGTGGCGCTCCCGACGGGGTTGTCGGCTTTGGCGTTCGCCACATACTTCTGCTGGTGCTTTTGGCTGAGTGTGAACTTGATCGGGTCGGTCGCAGCCTTGGAGCGCAGGTAATACATACCCGTTTTCAGGCCTTTTTGCCAGGCGTAGAAGTGCATGGACGACAATTTGGCGAAGGTCGGAGACTCCATGAACACATTGAGGCTCTGGCTCTGGCAGATGAATGCTCCCCGGTCGGCGCTCATGTCAATGATGACTTTCTGGCTGATCTCATAGGCCGTTTTATAGATGTCGCGGACATGCTGCGGAATGTCTTCGATGCCCTGCACCGAGCCATTGGCGGCCATGATGGCTTCGCGCATCTCTTCGTTCCAGAGGCCGAGGCGCACGAGGTCGCGCATCAGGTGCTTGTTCACCACGATGTGCTCGCCTGCGAGTGTGCGGCGGGTGTAGAGGTTGGAAGTGTAAGGTTCGAAGCACTCGTTGTTGCCCAGTATCTGGCTTGTTGAAGCCGTTGGCATGGGTGCTACGAGGAGGGAGTTGCGTACCCCGACCTGCTTGACGCGCTCACGCAGGCCGTCCCAATCCCAAAATTTGGAAGGCTCCACGCCCCATAAGTCGAACTGGAACATGCCTTTGCTCATCGGCGAACCCTGGAAACTTTCATAAGCTCCATGTTTTTCGGCCAAATTCGCCGATTCGGTCACCGCAGCAAAGTAAATGGTTTCGAAAATGTCCTTGTTCAATTGCTTGGCTTCGTCGCTGTCGAATGCCATGCCCATCAGAATGAATGCATCCGCCAGGCCCTGCACACCCAATCCGATGGGGCGGTGACGCATGTTCGAGTTGCGGGCTTCTGGGATGGGATAGTAGTTCACGTCAATCACCTTGTTCAGGTTGCGGGTCGCGACGCTGGTGATGTCGAATAATCGTTTGAAGTCAAATTTGCCGTTGGCGACAAATTTCGGCAGCGCGATAGACGCCAGGTTGCACACTGCTACTTCGTCGGGCGATGTGTACTCGATGATCTCCGTGCACAGGTTGGAAGAGCGGATGGTGCCCAGGTTTTGCTGGTTGCTCTTGCGGTTGGCGGCGTCTTTATAAAGGATATACGGCGTACCGGTCTCCGTCTGGCTTTCCAATACCGCGTTCCAGAGGTCGCGGGCTTTCACCGTTTTGCGGGCCTTGCCTTCCTGCTCGTACTGGTGGTAGAGCGCCTCGAATTTCGCTCCGTAGACGTCGAACAAGCCGGGCGCTTCGTTCGGGTCGAACAGCGACCAGTCGGCGTCGGCTTTTACGCGTTCCATGAACAAGTCGCTGATCCACAGTGCATAAAACAAGTCACGGGCGCGCATTTCCTCCTTGCCATGGTTCTTTTTCAGTTCCAGAAACTCGAAAACATCGGCATGCCAGGGTTCGATATACACGGCGAACGCGCCCTTGCGTTTGCCACCGCCGTTGTGCGCCACGCCGATGTGGGTGACATAGTTGTGGTGCGGCTCCACTTCAAAATCTACGACCACACCGTCAAAAGGCTGTTCGACCAAATGCGTCACGCGGCTGTACGTATGGTTTTTGTAGGTAAAAAACGTGGTGTACTCGCCTGCTTGGCACCCAAACATCTCAGTAATTTCCGCCACTTTGGGGATGCGCAGACAATAGGACACCTTGCGCGTCGTGATGTTTTTGTAAGAAGAAACATTGCCCACGCGGTCGCGGACGTAGCCGCTGGTGAGGATTCCGAGGCGCATGAGCATATAGCGTACCGATTCGATGACGTTGCGGGAGGTCATGTCGAGCGCGATTTCGAAGTTCTCACGGCTGCCGATGCAGCCGTCTGTTTCCAGGATGCCCTTCACGATTTGCAAGGTTTTTTCTCTGGGCAAATGCAGCATCGAAGGGTGTACGCGCTTTTCAGCCCGGTCATCATAGAGCATGGTGCGGCTGAACTTGAAGCCGAGGTGGGCAGACCAAGTAAAGCATATTTTTTTTGCCTCTGGCTCACTACTCTCTGTCCACCGGATGCCGTTTTCGTAGAGGTATCTTTTCACGAAATTGATGTCGTCCGTCTCGCGGTTCTGGGTGATGTGGGCGGCCTTGCCGTTGCGGGCGATGTGGCCGTCGCCGAGCATCATGCCGTAGAATCGGCAGTCGTCGAGCGAGTATTCGGGGATGTCGTCCACGAATTCGGGGATGGGGAAAGCGATCAGGTCTTCGGGCGTTAGGTCTTTGGCCTCCACCCATTCCGGCTGGATGAAGCCATGATCCAGGCGATTGCGGATGACATCGTAGTTGACCATTTTCTTCTGGCCGCGCAGGACGAGGAAGGTGTGTCCGGGCGTGACCAAAATCGGTTCGATGGAGTGCTTTACGCCGATTTCCACCATTTTCCCTTCGTAAGCATTGCGCAGCAGGCGAGTGACGCGGTTGAATTCGCCCTCGGCGGTCAGCAGTTCTTCGCCTAGCACCACGTCGTCAATGCGCTTGATGCCGTGCCGCGTGTAGAGCAGCGTGTCGGGGTGGAAGCATTGATCCACGTAGCGCGCCGCGTCGTTGAACACGCGCAGCATCGGAATGATACCGTTGGAGGTGCCACCCGTGCCTTTGATGTAAGAGCCGGTCGCGCGGATGTTGTGGATGCTGAGGCCGATGCCGCCTGCGCTCTGCGAGATGAGGGCGCAGCGCGAGAGTGTCTCGAAAATGCCCGCGATGCTGTCGTCGGTCATGCTGAGCAAAAAGCACGACGACATTTGCGGCTTGGGCGAACCGGCATTGAACAGTGTGGGTGTGGCGTGGATAAACCAGCGCTCGCTCATCAGGTTATAAGTCTCGATCGCCGCCTCGATGTCTTCGCCGTGGATACCCACCGCGACACGCATGAAGAGGTGCTGGGGGCGCTCCGCCACCTTGCCGTTCATGCGCATGAGGTAAGAGCGTTCCAAAGTTTTAAAGCCGAAGTAGTCGAACTCAAAGTCCCGGTCAAAGATGATGGCCGAGTCGAATTTGGTCTTGTACTTCTGGACGATGCGGTGCGTATCGTCGCCGATAAGTCCCGCACGGTCGCCTGTTTTGGGGTCCACGTAGCGGTAGAGGTCGTCCACCACCTTCGAGAAAGATTTGTCGGTCTCCTTGTGGAGGTTACTCACGGCAATGCGCGCGGCCAGCAGGGCATAGTCCGGGTGGACGGTGGCCATGGTGGCTGCGGTCTCTGCCGCCAGGTTGTCGAGTTCGACGGTGGTGACCCCATCGTACAGGCCCATGATGACCTTTTTGGAGACCTCAATGAGGTTGACGTACGTGGTGTCGAGGTTGTACGTCAGTTTGCGTAGTCGGGCCGTGATCTTGTCGAAGGATACTTCTTCGCGGTGGCCGGAGCGTTTGATTACTTGCATCATAGTGTGTGTAAGATTTTTGGTTCTTGGTGGTGTATGTTGTTGATTTTGAAGTGAGTATTGTTGATTTTTTTGGGGATCAGTTCTGAATGATCTCTTTTACTTGCTGGACAAGATTCACCCAAAGTTCATCAATATCGCACTCGTCCATTCTTGCCACAGGCTTCTTTGGGCTATTGACGGCCTGATACTTTGCAATTTGTGGATATTCGTCAAACTGACAGGGTTTCAGAACCACGCTCAAAATTGTTGCCCCTTCCTTTTCAGCGGCCTCCAACAAAGGGGGCAATTCATCTTGCAAAATGAATTCAGAGTTGAAAAAATCAGCACTCACCAACAGGATTGCTACTTTAGTTTGGTTGATGTTGGCCTTTATCTCCTCTTTCCAGATTTTACCCGGAGTAATTTTGCTATCATCCCAAAAGTCAATCCGTTCTTCCAATGGTTTAAAATGGCGTTTGAGATGATCCAACCACTTTTTGTCTGCATGGCTGTAACTAATGAAAACCTTATCTCTTGTTGTTAAAGGAGCAACCTTATTTTTGTGAACAACCTTCGGAAGAAAGTCAACCTCTTGTTGAGTAAAAAATATAACCTTTTCAAAAAAAGGATTTAGGCTACACTCCACTGGATTGGAACACACTTTTAGATGGTCAGCGAATGCTTTACTGGCCAGCGTTAATACTTCATCTAAGAAATACATTTTTAGACTGGGCGAATAGTAGTTTGCCAATTCCTCCCGAATCAACTGAATTACCTCTTTATGAAGAGATTGCCCAACGGATTGACTGGGAGTAACACGTTTTTCGGCGAAGATTTGTGCCTCACTTCTGACGATTTGTTCTTCCGTCATTTCTTTCTTGCTGTTGTTGGCCTCCCCGCCGCCGCCAAGCGGTGGCACGGGCTGCCAAGTGAAAGGTGCTTGATTTTCAAAGGGTTAAGGTCAAGAGGGATGAGATGAGGACTATATTCTTTGCATTCGCGTGATTTGAGATGGTATTTTGTCAAGGTCTCGAAGGAATATCAGGATGTCTGGATCAATCCAAGTCAGCACTTCGCAGGTCGTAGCATAAACATTTTGTGCGTAGGTCAAATCAATGGCGTTTCCCTGAAAACAGATCGGTTCGTTATGGTTGATGCGGTTTCTGAACAGTCGAATTTGGTTCAGCCGGGCACTCACATCTTTTCTGGTCAGTGCAGGTGGAGGATTTTTGAAGACGTGGATCGGGCTTCCTTGAAATATTTTGAAACTGCCTTTTTCAAACAGGTCGGTCCAAATTCCAAGGTGTTGTTCGGCCAGCACCCTGCCACTTGTCACCGTTCTTTTTTCTGCCCTTAATCTCCGCTCTACTCCGCTTGTATGGTCCCTTAGTTTCATAGGGAAGGGTATGTTCTTGCTCAGAATCCAGTCAGCATCACCAAAGTAAAATGCCAACGCGAATTGCGCAAACCAACCTCGAAAACACCCAGCACCGGGTGGAATGCCTGGGCCAGTTGGAGGTTGGCTTTGTACAGTCGAACCGCCCGCTTGGAGTCCCCCGATGTCGCTATCAGGTAGCGATCCAGCCGAGGAGGAGAAAGCAGACTTTGCAGTTTTTTGAATCGCATGGAGCGTATTTCGTAAAAATTGTGCTACAAAACTCGGTACGCTATGTTGCATTTGTCCTACATTTGTAGCGTGATACACGGTAAAGCCTCTGGCCCTTGCAGGTTACGTAACCGTGTGAAGGAATGCCCCGCAGCACAAGTTGTGGGGCTTTTTTTGTTTTTGTTGGTTTCCTGCTTCTGCTATAAACTTAGGCATATCTCAATTCAGGTTCAATGTGCTGCATGTACTTGTTCTTTACTCCATCGCGGGACACCAAATCCACTTTGCAGCCCAGTATTTCTTCCAGTTCGAGCGCCAGTTCGATGAAAGCCATGCCTACCGGCTTCGTGAATTCTACCATAATATCAACATCGCTGTCTGGCCCGTTGTCTCCCCGGCTCACGGAGCCGAAGATAGCAAGGTTTTTCAGCGGGTACTTGCTGAATAAGTAGTCGCGCCGGGTGGCAAGGATGGTGGAGATGGTAGAAAAAGTAGGCATAGCATTGTTTTTATTTAGATCTCTTTTTTGCCGTTGTTGGCCTCCTCACCAACAACAAGCGGTGGAAGGAGATGCCGGGTAAAATATACTTGATTTTCAATGGTTTAATCTCAAAAAGATAATGCTTTCAGTTTGGCATTTCACTCTTGTGTGGTATCGGGCGAGGACGCTAACAACGCTATGAAAGATGCGCCTTGATTTTCTTCCCGCTCCATCACCACCTCCAATTGCCGCTGCAACTCCTGCGTATCGGGAAAGTAGAACTGGTATTTCGAGCCGAAAAGTTGATTGGAGATGCCGCCCAAGGCGTATTCCACCAAGATTTCGTGTTTGTCCGCGCAGAGCACAATACCGATAGGCGCTGTATCACCTTCCACGTTTTGTTCGGCGCGAAAGTAGTTGAGGTACATGTTCATCTGGCCGATGTCTTCGTGCTGCACCCTGCCGGTTTTTAAGTCAATCAGGACAAAACAGCGCAGAATACGGTGATAAAAAACCAGGTCTACGCGGTAGTGACGGTTGTCGAGCGTGATGCGGAACTGCCGACCTACAAAAGTGAAGCCCTTGCCCTCGCTTTTTTGGGTGCGTATTTTGGTGATTGGCTGGTGCGGAACTGCCGACCTACAAAAGTGAAGCCCTTGCCCGGTTCCAGCAGGAAAGCCTGCAAGTGGTCCATTAACTTCGTTTCCAACTCTTTTTCCGAGAGCCGATGATCTTCAGCAATCCCCAGAAATTCAAGTATGTATGGGTCGCGTACCACGTCCTCCGGTAGACTGTTTTGCTGACCCTCGGCAGCCAATGCCAGTATACCTGCTTTGTCGCGACTTACTGCCAGCCGATGGAAGAGGGCGGACTGGATTTCCCGCTTCAACTGCCGCACACTCCATCCTTCGCTGACGCACTGTTTTTCATAAAAACTGCGGGCAAGTGGGTCGGAGACGGAGAGAATTTCACCATAATGGCTCCATGTCAATTTTCCAGACGTCTGGAAAATTGGATAGGCTTCGTAGAACTGCCGCATCAAGTATAGATTGGAGAGGCTAAATCCTTTGCCCAATTGTAGCAACAGGTCTTTTGCGAGGTTTTGCATCAGTTTTTTACAATAAATTGCCTTGTCTTGCCTGTGTTGATCGTATTCGACAATTTGTTTTCCGATGCTCCAGTGTGCCTCCAACAGGATGTGGCTTATCAATGAATACGCCTTGCCCCTGGCCGCCGAGAAGGTCTGGCTGATATTGTCCAGGAGCGATTTGTAAGCAGGTTCGGGTAGCATGGTTTGAAAATGATATACTTTAGTTAATCGTTTGGTTTTCAATGGGCTGAATCGTTTCCAAAAGTCATCGTACAACCGTATCGCACGACACTCGCGGCCCTGATTGTGTATCCAGATGGCTGCCGCCTGCTACATACACCGGGTCGCTGCACTGACCATTTACAACCAGAATAGGGACGGACGCCTGCTCCGGATAACGCCCGGTCAGAAGGCGCATCTTCGCAAACTGAAAAGCAAAAGGCACGTCTCTGCCACCGGCAATGGCCTCGTAAAATGCCACTGCGAACACGATGGCCGATTCGTCGTACACCCGGCTGTTCATCCCGATCACGAAGGGAATTTTTTGTCCGACGGCCAAAGCGCTGGGGCCAGAATCGCAGGTATTCAGAAATACACATTCCACGCTGGGAAACTGGCTGAAAATCATGGCCAGTACATCGCCTTTGATGGTGCGCGGTTGACCGTCTTCGTCTTCAAATATGACCCCGTCGCCATAGGTCGGGTGCTGCACCACCGCACTGCCGGCAAAATGGATAAAGCGCGGCGCATATTCCGATTCGAGCAACATCCGCTGCATATCGGCGGGCGTCACGTGCATTTTTGCCCGGAAATCAAAGGCGTCGCGTTTGCCGAATTGACTTAACCCCGTACTAACTTCTTCTATTTCACGCTCCAGTTCGAGGACTATATTTTTGAATGGATTGGCGCCGACAAATAAAATCACACTCTTGTCTGGCTGGGCTATAGTAGGCGAAGCCGTGGCTGGGACGATGACCGGATTGATATCTTTCACCAATTCCAGCAGCGAGTAGGTGATATTTTGCCGCTCGGTGCTTTCATCCTTCATTGACAACCTGCCGATCTGCACATTTTTTTTCGCGCTTTCCCACTTCATACTCAACATAGTCACCGGCGTATCCAAGTCAGTACAACCAGCAAGGGCCTGCTGCTTGGCCAAGAGCAGTGCCTCTTCCAAATCTCCCTGGCTGAGCAGGGACTTGATTTCCAGTTTGAAGTCCGCCATGATTAGGTGTCTCGCTAAATTATTGCTCGCAAAGGGGCAAAGTATAAAATCGTATTTGTGTTTTTCCCTACTCCTTCGCTGTCTTTATTACCCTCACCCGTGCCGACACACCATCTGTTTGCTCCACCACGATCGCATACATGCCCCCTGCCCAAGCCGACGTTTCCACCACGATCCGGTCATCATAGGTTGGCGGCAGGGTTTGTTGCAGGCGACCGAGTGCGTCGAAGATTTGAATGCGTCGTACCGGGCGTGGATCGGCGGATTGCAGGACAAGATAATCCTGCACCGGATTGGGCGATGCCGACCACCCGGCAAATTCGGGAGCAGATGTCGCTGTCAACTGATCAAGCCGGTATTGCAGGAAGAAGCGCCAGATTTCCTTGCTGGCGTTGAAATCCTGGTTGGTCACGCCGACGTTGAAGGCGGAACCCGGCCAGGTATGGCCACCTCCAGTTACTTTATAATGTTCTACCGTGCTGCCTTGATCGCCACCCAGGTAGAGTTGCCGTTCTGCGGTACAACCGTCGGTGGTATTGGTGTTCGGCATCTTTTTAAATGTGGTCAATATGATCAAAGTGGTCAATGTATGTTTACGACGTACCAAAAACGAAATCCGAAAGACGTCCTTGTATATTGATTCCGTGCGTTAGTGTTCTTTCATCCATTGTTGCGCAAAGGCGATCCAGTCAGGCGTTTTTTCATCCAGCCGGATATCGGGAGGAATGCCGATATTGTCCAACGCTCGCCCGTCGGCTACCCGGTTGGATCGAGCCATAGGGTACAAAAAGACCCAGTCCTTGCAAGGCACAATCGCTCTGAACAGGGCCATATAGTCCACCACACCGGCGGTTTGCTCGCCCATCACAGTCACTTTTTTGCTCTGTTTTGCCCAGAGTGTAAACACCTCACAAACACTTCCACAGCCTTTATTGGTTAAAATCACCACCTTGTTGGGGTAAGGCGTAGGCGGCCCGTATTGCTCCCGGACTGCATTCATACTCCCGACAAATTGCCCGGGGTGTTTTTTCATTTTTTTCGCGTAGGCTTTTATGCGTTTTCGGTAATCTTTCGGGGCGCCATTTGAAGATTTCAGCAGGTACTGTGCATTGTCTTCAGAAGCCCAGGTCAGCGATCCGTCCATTAGAGTAGCCTGGGTTTGCAGGTATTTTTTCAGGGGAAACCACGTCGCGCTGTGGCCACCCGCATTGCCCCGGCAATCTATGATCAGATAAGGCATGCGCTCCAGCAGATCTTGATTTTTCCGAATCTGCTCCTGCACTGCTTTATAATTGCGTATGCTCATAGAGGGCAGAACAAACAAAAGCGTCTGAGTGTCCAACTGCCTCAGGGAGAAATCGCTATCGGGGCGGCGATAGTGGTCTGTAGTGTCGGGAATCAGGATCAGGTGGCGGTCTTTAAACCACGATAACCAGGTGCGACACAAGGAAAAACAGGAGTTCTCATCGGAAAGCGTGTCACACTTCAGACCGATTTGCGCCGTATGTAAGTCGTATTCATCCCGCGTGAGGGCGGTCACTTTTTGTGAGAAACCCGCATAATTTTTTTCCGTTTTTTCTCTGATAAATGAAAATGCGGCACCGCAGTCGCACGACTGAGCGAGAAGCGCTAGGCTACAAAAGCAGATGAATGTCGAGAGAAAAAAGAGCCGGAGCATGGTGCGTGTTTTGTATTTCGGAGTGCTTTAAAAATCCGCCTCCATCGAAAACACCTGTTCTTCGCGCTTGGTCATCACGCCCGCCTTCTGGTAGTCGCCTACCCGCTTTTCGAAGAAATTGGTCTTGCCCTGAATCGAAATCATGTCCATCCAGGAGAAAGGGTTGGCGGTACCATAAACCTTAGTGACGCCGAGCGACATCAACAGGCGGTCGGCCACGAACTCAATGTATTGGCTCATCATGCCTGCATTCATGCCGATCAGGCTGACGGGCAGCGCATCGGTGACGAATTCTTTTTCAAATTCGACGGCTTCTGTGATGATGTCGCGCACTTCCTGCGGGTCGAGTTGATTCTGCATCATGGAGTAGAGCAGGCAAGCGAAATCGCAGTGCAGGCCTTCGTCGCGGCTGATGAGTTCGTTGGAGAACGTGAGACCCGGCATCAGTCCGCGTTTTTTCAGCCAGTAGATGGAACAGAAGGAACCGCTGAAGAAAATACCCTCCACCGCTGCGAACGCAATGAGCCGGTGGGCGAAAGTGGGTGCGTTCTCGATCCAGCGCATGGCCCATTCACCTTTTTTCGCCACGCAAGGCAGGTTTTGAAGGGCATGAAAAAGGAAATCTTTTTCCTTCGGTTCTTTAATATAGGTATCAATCAGCTGCGAGTACATCTCTGCATGGATATTCTCGATGGCGACCTGAAAGCCGTAAAAACAGCGGGCTTCCGGTATTTGTACTTCGCGCATGAAGTTGAGGACGAGGTTCTCATTGACGATGCCATCGCTGGCAGCAAAGAACGCCAGGACATGTTTGATAAAGTGGCGCTCATCGTCCGTGAGTTTCTGTTCCCAGTCCGTCATGTCCTGGCTAAGGTCTACTTCCTCCGCAGTCCAGAAGGATGCGACAGCGGTTTTGTACATTTTCCAGACCTCCGTGTAGTTGATCGGGAGGATGACAAATCGGTCGGGGTTCTCTGCAAGAATCGGTTCAGTGATGTTTAAAGTCTGTGTCATGTTTGTTGTTGATTTGCTGTGTTGGTACTTTTCCGGGATGCGATACCTCCACATTGAAACCGGGCAATGAAGCCGATTGCAGTACAGACATTTCCTCAACGGCATCTCAGCCAGTAAGGAAAAAGAGCATAAGCGAAGGGACTTTCCTGAGAGTAGACGGAACTGGATTTGTAAACGCTTTTCATTGTAGAAGCGGCAACGAAAGTACGGTTTTTAGAGAGCGAAAAAGACGATTTTTTTCCACACAATGTGGATAAAGTATTTAAAACATTGATTTTCAATAGTCTTAATTTTTTACCATTCTTATCCACAATGTTAATAACTCATGTGGATAATTTTTGGCGCTGTGAAAAAATCCTGTCGAAATGCCAAAGACACACAGATCTAAACACTTCATTTTGAAGAAAGAAGCGGCTGAAAGGCAAGTATCTCCTGCAAGGCTGTTTCTACCGTAGATGACCTCATTCTGCAAAAGGGTTTTCCATTTCTCATTCTTGTTTACTTTTACCCCAAACCAGTGCTTTGTACCAATCGCCAACCGGCCAGATCAACAAATCAACTCAACTTATGAGACCTTGTTTCCGCCTCCTGACTTCACCCTTTGCCCTCTTTGTTTGCTTCCTTTTTACCCAAAACATTGCATCCGCGCAACAACACCCTCTGGCCGAAATGCGCGGCGTGTGGATCGCCACTGTGGCCAATATTGACTGGCCTTCACAGCCTGGGCTGTCGCCCGAACGTCAACGGGCGGAGTTTGACAGCCTGCTCGACGTGTCCAAGGCGATGGGTATGAACGCGGTGTTTGTGCAGGTGCGTCCGGCCGGCGACGCCTTTTACAAATCGCCCAATATTCCCTGGAGCCGCTTTCTCAGCGGGCGCCAGGGCGTGGCACCCGGCGATTCTACCTACGATCCTCTGCAATACATGATTGAAGCCGCTCACAAGCGCCACCTTGAATTCCATGCCTGGTTCAATCCTTACCGCGCCACTTTTGACCTCGACACCTCCAATCTTGCACCCAATCACCCCCTGCGATCACTCCCCCCTGCCCGCAAAGCGCAATGGTTTTTCCGGTACGGCAATAAATATTATTTCCAGCCCGGCAATCCGCTGGTCATTAAACACCTGGTCAATGCCATCCGGGATGTGGTGCTGCGCTACGACGTGGACGGCATTCACTTCGACGATTATTTTTACCCGTATAAGGAAAAGGGAGAGAGCATTGATGACTACAATATGTTTGCCTCTGATCCGCGTGGTCTTACCAACGTAGACGACTGGCGGCGCAGCAATATCAATACCCTCGTGGAGGAGGTGTCGAAAAGTATCAAAGGGCTGAAGCCCTATGTCAAATTTGGGATCAGTCCTTTTGGCGTATGGCGCAATCTGGATAAAGACCCCGATGGCTCAGACACCCGCGCCAGCATCACTGCGTATGACGACCAATATGCGGATGTGCGCCTCTGGCTTAAAAATGGATGGATTGATTACGTGGCGCCTCAACTTTACTGGAGCATTGGCTATTCGCCTGCCGACTATGCCAAACTGGTGGACTGGTGGAGCAGACATACGTATGGCAAGCAGTTGTACATCGGTCATGCCGCGTATAAAATCAATAACAACGCAGTAGACCCCAACTGGTATCAGTCCGATCAAATCAGCCGGCAAGTGGCCCTCAACCGAACCAATCCAAATGTGCAAGGCAGCATTTTTTACTCCATGAAACCACTGCTACGCAATCCACTGGGTGTGCAGGATTCTCTAAAGCGCTCCTTGTTCAATACGCCAGCGTTGATGCCCGCCATCGCTTCGCTGTCGAAAATCCCGCCCGCCACTCCGCAGATATGCAGGGTACAAGGCACACCAAGTACTGTGAAACTGGCCTGGCATGTGTGTGATATTCTTTCAGGTGACGAAATGCCGCATTATTTCGGCATCTTTCGATTTCGCGGCGAGGCGCTGGGTAATTTCAATGACCCCCGTAATCTCCTCATTATCACACCGTTCTATTCGGATAACTGGATTTATGAGGATCAAACTGCCATAGTGGGCGAGTATTACACCTATGTGGTGGTGGCGTACAACCGTGCCAATATACCGAGTTACGCCAGCGCACCAACGTATGTGAAAAAAACTTCCAGCGGTGCGAAGAAGAAGCGGCGCGTGTGGGGGTATTTATTTGAATAAAACCCCTAAAGCACTATCCTCAGCGCATTTTCCAGTATCCGAAATTCAACGGGCGTTTCTCCCAAAAACTCTCCATCCGCTTCGAGCAGGGTGGGAATCCCATCCGTATGTTCCACTCGGATGTTTTTGGCCTGATAACCTTCTATCCGGGGGTGTTGAAGCAACGTACCGTTGTAAAAACGGGGGGTTTGTAATAATACTTCCCATTTGGGCAGGCTTCGGGCAAATGTTAAAGCGAACAAGCCATCATTGGGCACGGCTTGCGGCACAAACTGCATCCCACCGCCTGAATACTTGCACAAGCCAATGTTGATGGTGTAAAAAAAATCCTCTGCCGTTTGTCCATCGAACGTGATACGGGCTTTGCTCAGGTGGTATTTGAACAGGTATTTGCTCACTGCCAGCAAATATTGAAGGCGATTGGTGACCGGGCTGTTTTCCAACTGCTGACCGATATAACCGTCGTAGGCCATGCCTGCGACGTTCACAAAAAACCGCTCCTGCGGCTGGCCGTCGCGCTGATAGCGCACCCAACCTGCGTCTTGAAGCACCGTTTTAGGTTCTAAAAGACGTTCTAAACGGCGCTGCGGATCACCTGGAATCCGGTACATGTGCGCCCAGTCGTTGCCCGTGCCGACCGGCAGCAAAGCATAGTATATTTCTGAGGATGGGACCGTCGTTTGCTGAAGGATACCATTCACTATTTCGTGGTTCGTGCCATCGCCACCTATGCCGAGCAAGTAACGATGTCCTTTTAAAACAGCGTCATCCACCAATCGCATGGCGTGACCACGCCGCTCCGTGAAATGCACCGAGTAAGCGATGCCCAGCGATTGCAGCACTTGCTCCACCTGCGGCCAGCACCGTTCGGCAGCACCCCCCCCAGAGGCAGGATTGACAATAATGAACCAGGTCATAGGATAGCGGGCAGATTGTAGTAAAGAGCGAAAACTACGGTTCCAGGTAGCTGCGCAAATCTCTGTAAAAAGCCTCGAATGCTTCTACCCCCTGCGCCGTGATTTTGCAAATCGTGAGCGGGTAGTTATTCTTGAAAGTCTTTTCCACCTCAATATACCCCGCTTCCTGCAATTTGCTGATCTGAATGCTTAAATTGCCCGATGTCGCGCCGGATTTTTCCTTTAACACACTGAACTCAGCCTGCTGCGCCACGATGAGAAATGACATAATTGTCAAGCGCAATTGAGAGAGCAACAAGGGGTCAAGTTCTTTGTACATGGCGGGTACGGGATTGTAAGTTCAACATGTAGCCCGGCACCAGGTAGCCCAATACCGTAACACTGGCCTGCACCAACAACTGCTGATCAGAAGGAAGCCAAAGGCAAGCCAGACCACCCACCCAGATAATCAGGGCGCCGACAACAAGCGGGCGAAAGCGCAATAGTACGCCCGACATAAAAGTGGCAAAACCCGACAACACCAGAATGAATGGAACGGGCGAGAGGCCGTTTCTAATGGCTAATGGCATTGCTATCAACATAGAGATGCCAAAACCCAGCCAGATCAATCCATACCAATTGTGCACCAGATTCTCCACCTGCTCCCGTTTGCCTCTTCGCCATTCGTAAATAAATGCAACAGGCATCCCAACGACCACCATGATCATCCAGGCCCGATCCGGACGGGGGTAATGGGCGATAGCCCCCAGATAGAAGTGCATCGTACTGGCAATCACCACCAACCAGCCCCACAGTAAAAAGTGGAAGCCGTTTTCGCGGAAACTGTTTTTTGCCAGGTCAATCGTTTCACGAATGATGCGCAGGCTCTCCTGCGGGTCTAGGACTTTTTCTTGTTGCTCCATAATTTTGTTTTGATGTGTATTTTTTAATGAAGCAAAAGTATAAATTAGTTTACAAAATAAACCAAAAGATTCGATAAACTTTCTTTTTACCACGAGTAACGGCATAAAAAAACGCCACTACCGGAAATCCCAGTAGTGGCGCTGTGTACGAACTGGATGTTCGCTCTACAATTTTACTGTTCTGTAGGCTTTGCCACTTCAGCAGCAGCAGCCTTGGATGCGCAGCAAGCTTTACCGCCAGCTGCTCCAGCGCAAGCTTTCTTTTCAGAAGTTGTGCAAGAAGCAGATTTTTTCGTGAATTCTGCTTTATCGCCTGCTGCCATTGTTTTGGGAGCCACGTTTACGTTGACGAATTTGCTGTTAGTTTCGTCAAATTGTACGCTCACGAAGCGCACACTTCCTTGTGTATCAGCCTCTTTACGAACATAAGAGACCACACCATCATCGGCCATCCGCTTTTCGACAGTCGGGTCAGCAGCCATGGCGCTTGCCATTTTGGAAGCGCAGCAGGATTTACCCGAAGCAGCGGCAGTAGCGTGGCATTGTGCATTAGCAGCAGCAATGCCTAAAGCAAAGAAAAATGTAAAAGCAAAAACTACTTTTTTCATGAGCGAAAAAATGTTGAGAGTGAAATAATAAGTGCGTGCCTGATAAAGAGCATCAAATGTAAAGAACGGCTGCATGAGCTGGTTTGTTTTGGGAAAATCTTAACAACAAACTGCTTCTATCAGGTAAATCCCAAATCTCCCACACCGTCCTGCATGTCAATCACCTGCCCGCCCAACTGCTCCGCCAGCGGTTTGGCGAAGAAAAAAGTGCGCTGAATCAGACGTTTCCAGAAAAACGGCGTGGGATGCTGCTGACAATATGCCACCAGGTGCGGATGATACAGCGTCACCATATCGGCGCGCATCTGGAGCGCATGAGCGAAAATAACCTGCGCCACAGTGGCCGCATGGACTTGGTCCAACCAGACAAATGGCACCCTTAAATGGCCGTCGCGCTGGACTAATACGAGCACCCCGATCAGATGGTTTTCATCATCCAGCAGTTGCATGGCAAGGGTGGAAAATTGACGGGCAATCGCAGTAAAGGGGTAGCGCTCCGCCCATTCATCCCGCACCGGCGCTTCTGTGACCCACGGATAGCAAAGCCACCAGTTCAAGTCTGTTCGGGTAAAATCATTCAACTGACGGGCAGCGATGAAAGCCCCGGTCGCTTCGTCAGCCTCCGCGAAGTATCGCAGGCGACATGGCAAGGTAGTCCCGAGAAATTGGAGTCGCAGCGCATTGGGCAGCGACAAGAAGCCATCGAATGCTTTCAGTAAAGGCCGTATAGTTGCCCAAAACTTGCCTCTGGGCGGCATCAGGTGGGCCAGATTGGGCCTTAAATATCCTCGAATGCCGTCGGACAGGTTGATTTCCTCAAACAAGCCAAGCCGGCGATACAGATTACCTGCTTCAGGCGTAAACCCGGACAACAGTACCTGATGCCCATATTTTTCAAGCAGCAGTTGAGTCAGTTGCTTCGCCAATCCTTTCCCCCTGGCCAACGGCGAGACCCACAGACAAGACAGCCAGGCCCCCTGTTGTGGCGCTCCACGTAGGTACAGCATGTCCGGTAGTGCGCCCATGTATCCAACCAGGCGCCCGTCCGCATAAGCCAGCGCCAGTGCTACGTCATCCGGGCGCGCACATGGGTTACGTGCATGAGAACGGGCTCGCTGCGGTGAGATGGGTATTACCGGCATCCGGCTGAACTTCTCCGAAGCAGTAAAGGCTTCCAATTCATGAATATGGACGAGTTGGATGGATATTTCCATGTGAAAATAATTCCTGACTTATAGATTACCGGCGTTTCACAACCTGCCTCCCCATCATTCTTTTCAACAAAAATGAACCGAGTTCTGCCGCTATCATGCAGTGAGTCGACGATGTTGTTTTTTCCATGGGGAACCGCTGAAAATGGCCGGGTGCTTCATCGTACTTCACGCCGGCTGAACCAAAGGTCAGGAGCGGCACGTCAAATGGCTGCTGAATTTTTTCGAAAAATGACAATCCTACGCCATGGTCCGTGAACGGAAATGCAAATGCCGGATCAATTAAACCGAATTGCGTTTTTAGATCATGCAGACTGACCAATGTTTGGCGAAGTTGTTCTTCCAAAGGCAGGTCATGATACATTGGATGGTCAATGCTGTGGGCACCGAAGTTGAACCCCCGGCTTTGCATCTCGACAATTTGAGCCGAACTAAGGTAAGGCCGTTGGTCAGCCAGGAATTCGGAGTAATGAACGCCTGCTGCTGTCGCCCATTGGTCGAGCAGATGACGATCCTCGTATCGAACGGTCAATGGATCGGCGGGCGTTCGTTTACCGGATTCGATGAGCAGACTGGCTTTGTAGCGGAACATCAGGTCGCGGTTATCCACGAATGCCGAATTGAGAAAAAAAGTGGTGGGCACTCCCTTCTCCAGCAGGATGGGCATTACGACATCGTAGCATTCGCGCAAGCCATCGTCGAAAGTGAGATGAAATTTAGGAACCGCTGAACCGGGCGTTTGAGATATTTCACCTATTTCCTGAAGGCTGACGGGCTGGTAATATTTCAACAAAAAATCGAGGTCGTCCCGGAATTGGCGGACTGTACGAACAGGATAGAGATGCCGAATATGGGGCAATAGCTCATCGCTAACAACATGGTAAAACGGCAGCAACAGCGGCATATTCGTCCAACGCTGGAGCCATGGGAACGGAAACATTGGGGCGATTTGACGAAGCATACAGGTCAATACTTGCTTCATCGCTCTTCGGTTGCGTGGGTTGGTTTTTGCGGTTCGTCGCCAGTGGTTTCCTCCGGATCATTCGATCTTTCGGGCGGAGGATATTCAGCAAGATGGGCTTCTTGCTCAATAATGTGCTCGGCCAGTTCTGTCTCCATGACCGGCACTTCCGGTTCAGTGTTTCCCTTGGTTCGACCCAGCCCTAATATGCGAAATATCACTTCGTAAAACTTTGAAACAAAGGTTTTGTCCACCAAAAATGACAGTACGGTAGTGAGCAGCGTGGAGCAAAGAATAATGGAAAACACCACTGATTGAATGATTTCTCCACCCGGAATGCCCTGTTGTACCGGAAGTGAAGCCAATACCGCCGCACCCAATCCTTTGGGAATCATGGCGGCCATGAATGCCGCATCTTTCAACGGCGTGTCGCGGGGTACTGACAGGCGTACAATGAATATCCGCGCTAAAAACAGGGCCCCTGTGATGATGGCTCCAAGGACGAACATCCATCCGTCCTGAAACCGGACAGAGATACCGATATAAACGAAAAAAAACGTGCGAAGCAGGAACACGGCTTCGGAGAAAAACGCCCGCTCATTGTCGGTCAGTGAGATCGGTTTTCGGGAAATCACGTTTTTCATGATCGGCGGCCCCAGCACGTCAATGTTGCCAAGGGTGATACCGAACATCAGCGCAGCGATGGGACCTGAATAATTTAATATTTCGACAATGCCGTAGATGATGAATACAAATGCCGGCGTGGTAAACACCGTATTTTGCAGAGTCCGCATCCGATTGAGCAGGATGCTCCAAAGGAAAGCGCCCGCAACGCCGAGCATAGCCGCCAGGATAAAGGCGGCGATCATTTGGCCGGTGACGAAGGCTACGTCAATCTTGCCAATTTTGTATGCCGTGAGCAGGGTAAGCGGGACCGCAAGTGTGTATACGTCGGAAAAAGCAGACTCAAGTATCAAAATCGTGCTGCTCCGCTTCGTCATCGGAAATTGCCGCGCCAAAGTGGTCACGACCGCCGACGAGGTACCACCCACGATGCTGCCGAGCACCAGAGAGCGCAACAAACCCAGATCCGTGTAGAAATAGGCAATCGCTCCGGCAACCAAAAGCGATCCGAAGAAGTTGTACGTCGTGATCTTTGCCGTGCCGCTCAGCGAGTTGATCAGCGGCTCCAGTCGTTGGTCAATCCCGCTCTCGAACAGGATGAAGACTAGTGTAATGGTGGTAAAGACTGGGCCGACGGCCCCAAAATTTTCCGGTCTGACCAGATGGAAGACGGGCCCCAGTAGCAGCCCGATTGTGAACAGCCACAATACGTCCGGTATTTTCGTCCGCGTGAACAGCGAAGCGAAATAGTGCGACAGAAAAATCGTGCAGCCGACGAAAACGATGGTAAGCGCAGTAGGCAAAGTGGAGGCGTGAGAGCGTTATTTTCGGATGCAAAAAAGAGCAAAAACATTGAACACCGAAGTTAAATTTCCGATTCTCCTTTTTGATGGGGTCTGCAACCTCTGCAACGCCTCCGTGCAATGGGTGCTCAAACACGACTCTAAAGGCATTTTTCATTTCGCAGCCCTGCAATCAGATACCGGTCAGGCCTTGCTGCGACAGCATGGACTGGATGCCTTAAATTTTGATTCGGTCGTGCTCGTAGACGGCGAGCGAATTTATCTGCGCTCGGATGCGCCACTTGAGGTAGCGCGGTGCCTGGGTGGGTTCTGGTGGTTGCTCTATGTTTTCAAGGTAATCCCGCGCCCGATTCGGGATGCGATCTATAACTGGGTAGCCCGAAATCGCTATCGTTGGTTTGGACAGCGTGAGGAATGTATGCTGCCGCGGCCGGAATGGAAGGCGCGATTTCTTTGATCACAACCAGCCAAAATCCCGTTTTTTAAAATTTTGCTGCTCGGCAGTCTTCAGCGGCACAATCGTGAGGCTCACCGTACTACCGCTATCGTCCATATTCCGGGCATGCCAACGACCTGCCTGGTCGGTGTAGATGTAAAAATTATCCGAGGCATAATCAGCAGGGCAGCATTTCTTGTGTACATCCCAAACGGAACGCCCCCGAAAGCAGGTGCCCAATGCATTGGGGGCAGCCGTCATCTTTTGTTCGATCAGGCGCGGATTCCTGTTTTTGGGGTCGGTGTAAGCGACGCGAAACTGCCAGTCGGCGCCTTTGGCCCCTGCCAACAGCAATCCGTGGTGCTGTGTAGAGCCGATAGTGAACCACACTTCATAAGCGGTGGCTTCAGTAGACTGGGCGCTGCCAATGGCAGACAGGGCGAGCGAGACTGCAAGCAGCAGGAGGGGTTTGAACAGATATTTCATAGCCGAAAGGAAGGCGTAAGTTGGGGGATAAAAAAAGGACAGCAGGGCATCCGTCTGGGGAACGCTCCCTGCTGCCACTCTTCATTGGTTAGGGGTTTGGCATTTGGCTGGGGTACTACGCGAAGGAGATTGTTGGATGTGCGCTGGTTTTTGGGGTCCAGTTCACGGGATTACAAGGCTTTGGGGGCCGCTTTCAAATGGATTGGGTTCGTTTTCAAATGGATTCGAAGTTGTTTTCAAATGGGTTTTAAGAGCCGTCTTGGGATTTGGCTGTTTGGAATTTTTAGTTTTCAAAAAGTAGATCAGGTTTTCATCGGGCCATGGGTGGCCGCTCAGGAGGTGTTTTCATGGGTTACACTGGAAGTCGGCGAAAGCGTTGCAGTTCGGGGGGCTACACAGGGTTTGTTTTTCATCCGGGTCAAAGAGAAGATTAGCCGTGGGTTCATTGAGTTTGCGGTTTGGTTTTTTAAAATCGCTTTCACTTGGTTTTCTGGATAGTCGCTCAGGGCTTTAAAATGTCAATCTGGTTTTTGGAATCTTGTCTTCGTCTGGTTTTACTGATAGTCGCAGGAGGCGTCAAAATGTCAATTGGTTTTCAGAATGCCTGCTTTCAGTTGGTTGATTATATAGTCGTCAGTGGGTTAAAAATGTCAATTCCGTCACATTAGTGGATATTTTGGTTTCACACGACGCCACGACGACACAACGATAAGGGCCTAAAGATTAAAACCAGTTCGTTGTGGCGTCGTGGCGTCGTGTAAAACCAAAACAGTTTCGTTGTGGCGTCGTGGCGTCGTGTGAAACCAAAACAGTTTCGTTGTGGCGTCGTGGCGTCGTGTGAAACCAAAACAGTTTCGTTGTGGCGTCGTGGCGTCGTGTGAAACCAAAACAGTCAAATCTGCGTTTCTTGCCGCCGAATTTGCTTTCCGAACACATTGTTTCGCCTATGAAAAATCTGCCTGTTCTCTGCTGCGCCTTCTTTTTGGGCCTTCTTTTAACTTCCTCCCTCTTCGCTCAACCTTGGCAGCACGGTTACATCAAAGCTTCGCCCGATGGCCATCACCTGCAACACAAGGACGGCACCCCGTTTTTTTGGCTGGCAGACACCGGCTGGGAAATGTTCCACCGGCTTAGGCTGGAAGAGGCTGCCCGCTATTTTGACAATCGAAAAAAACTGGGATTCAATGTGATCCAGGCGGTGGCCCTGGCCGAGTTCGACGGACTTGGTACGCCCAATGCATACGGCCAGATTCCGTTTGTGGACCAAAATCCGGAAAAGCCAAACGAAGCGTACTGGCAAACGGTGGACAGTATGATCGGCCTGGCTGCTCAACGGGGACTCTACATAGCGCTGCTCCCTACCTGGGGCGATAAAGTGACACCGCTCTGGGGCAAGGGGCCGCAAATCTTCAAGCGCGACGATCCCAACTTTGCTTATGAATATGCCCTTTGGATGTCTCGCCGGTATGCCCACCGCCCCAATGTGCTCTGGATGCTCGGTGGAGATCGCCCTGCCGTACATTTTGAAGAAAAAGACGGCATTACGGCAAAACGGGATTATCGTCCGGTGTGGCGAGCCATGGCGAAGGGTATCCTACTCGAAGCGCCGCTTTCCTTTCTCACGTACCATTGCTGGGGCGGTACGAATTCGACTTCACAGTATATCCACGAAGAAAACTGGCTGCACATGAATACGATGCAGTCCGGTCACGGAAGCGGCCATGATGTGCCGGTCTGGGAATGGATTGCCCGCGATTACGCCCTTCAACCTGCCAAGCCGACGCTGGACGCAGAACCCAACTATGAAGACCATCCTGTGAATCCCTGGCCGACCTGGGACCCAACCAACGGATACTTCCGCGACTGGGATGTGCGCAAACAAATCTACCGGTCGGTATTTGCCGGCGGCTGCGGTGTCACTTACGGGCATCACGCAGTCTGGCAGTTCTGGTCGCCCAAAGTGGAAGTGATCAACCACGCCGATCGCTACTGGACGGAAGCCATCAAACGGCCGGGCGCCGCACAGGCAGGTCATTTGCGCCGCCTCCTGGAGTCACGCGCACCCTTGCTGAACATTCCGGACCAGTCGCTCATCGCAGCCGGACAAGGGGAAAAAGGGGAATACATGGTGGCCTGTCGGGCCAGCGATGGGAGTTATGCCATGGTGTATCTGCCGCTCGGCAAAACATTGACGATCAATACAAAAAACCTGAAAGGCACGGAATTGGTCGCCTGGTGGTGGAATCCCCGCTCCGGCAAAGCCAAAAAGATCGGCAAACAGCCCAAACAACCGGAAATGAGTTTCACACCTCCAAAGTCTGGTGCTGAAAACGACTGGGTATTGGTGCTGGATGATGCCGCCCGCAAATACGACAAGCCAGGTGCGACAAAATAAGCACGAAAGTAAAATTTCTCGCAAAGGCGCAAAGAGTTCTCTATCAAAACTTTGCGTCTCTGCACCTTTGGGAGAAAATCTAAACTAATTTTGGCGAGGCACTTAAAAAACGCGTACTGAGCCCCGTATTTTCAGGGCTATCCAAAGCATTCAAAACTCAACGTTGCAGTTCAAGCACGATCGGCGAATTTTTACCGAGCCGCAGTTTCGACAGGTCGGTCACGGCCTCTCCTGTTAGCACGTTTACCGCACGGGTAAAGCCTTGCATGCGCTCCGCAAAGCGTTTGGTGTCCACTTCCATCTCTTTATTGGCCGTATTGAGCATCACCATGACGGTTTTTGCGGCATCGTAGCGGAAATAGGTATAAACTCCGTCTACCGGTACGAACTGCATGAGTTTCCCAGTCTGAAGCGCAGTGGTGGTATTGCGGTAGCGGATAAGGGTGCGGGCGTAGTTAAAAGCTTCGTTTTCCTGAGGCGTTCGGTCAGCTGCGGTGAATTTGTTGGCCGGATCGCCCGCCCAGCCGCCGGGAAAATCCTTGCGGATATTGCCGTGCGAAGGCCATTCATTGCCCGTGCCGAGCAGTTCGGTCAGGTAATAAATCTGAGGGATGCCCCGGGTGGTCAGGAGAAACGCCATGCCACTTTTATACTTGTTAAAATCCTCTTTTACAATGGAATAGAAGCGCGTGATGTCGTGGTTGTCGAGCATCACGACATTCCGGTAAGGATCTTCATAGAAATAATCCTTCGCCAGCGTGTAGTACACCCGCGCAATGCCTTCCGTCCATCCCTGCTCGCGGCTCAGCGCTTCATGGATGGCGAACATCACCTGAAAATCAACCACACCGGGCAGGTTGGAGTCGAAGCCGGTGCGCCGAACCGGCTGGTTGTCGGCAAAATATCCCTGCACCGAAACACCATGTTCCCAAACCTCGCCAAACATTCCGAGTTTGGGATATTCATCGCGCACCACCTTGCACCACCGGCTGCAAAAGGCCTGGTCGGAGTAGGTGTACGTGTCAATACGAAAGTCATCGAAGCCCGCATATTCGATCCACCAGATCGCCTGCTGGATCAGGTAGTTGGCGACATGCGGGTTGCGCTGATTGAGGTCGGGCATGCTTGGCACAAACCAACCGTCGGTGAAACGTTTTTTATCCCATTCCGAAGCATAAGGGTCTATGAGCGTCGGCGCGCGATAGGACGTCTGAGTCATTGTTGGCCACTGGTTGATCCAGTCTTTCGAAGGCAGGTCCTGCATCCAGTAATGGCTGCTGCCGATGTGGTTGAGCACTACATCGCGAATGACTTTGATGCCTTGCCGGTGACATTCGGTGATGAGGTCGCGGAGTTGTTCGTTGGTCCCCAGGCGCCGGTCCACGCGGTAATGATCCGTGATGGCATAACCGTGATAGGACCCTTCCGGCTGGTCATTTTCAAGTTCCGGATTAAGCCAAATGGAGGTGATGCCCAGGTCTTGTATATAGTCCAGATGGTCGCGGATGCCTTTCAGGTCGCCTCCATGCCGCCCCGTGAGAGAGTCGCGCTGCAAGCCCTGCCGCATTCCCGCCACATTATCGTTCGACGGATCACCGTTGGCAAACCGGTCGGGGAAAATCAAATACACCACATCGCGGCTGGTAGTTCCTTGTGCCTTGGTGGCCGTGTTGCGGGCGAGGATAGGATATTCATGCGTGAAGATTTCGCTGCCTTTCGAGAACACGATCGGCACCCGTTGTACGGGGGCTTTCGCCGCAATTTCCAGCGTGATAAACAGGTAATTCGGACTCTCCAAACGTTCCGATTTTACCAGAGTAATACCACCCACCGTCTTGCCTAATTTCACGGAATACGCCGCCAGGTCAGGATGCTGGACAAGAATCTCCACCCGGTTGAGCTTCATGCCCGTCCACCAGTTGGCAGGTTCTACCCGCAGGTCGCCGGTATTGAAGGCCGGGACCGTTCGGTTCGGAAGCGGGGTCGGATGCGGGTTGCCAAAGTAATCGTAACAGCCTGAAACCAGAACGACGATGACGAGCAAAAAGGCTGCGAAGAGTGCGTATTTTTTCATGTGTTGTGAATGCGTGTACACCAAAAGTCTAAAAAAAACTGATACCGGACTCAATCCCGTTTTCCAACCGCTACCCGTTCTGCCACCAGCATCTGTCCGCTGTGATCAGCGACACGCAAGAAATACATCCCGGCAGACAGTTGGCTTACGTCGACGATCAACTGGCTGATCGGTAGACTGGAAACCATTTTGGAAATCACCAGACGCCCCATCGCATCGAACATTTCTATTGCATCCTCTTCGGGACGGTACTCGGTTTTGAAATATTCATCGAGTTGGGTGCAGATTTCCAGGTAGTTTTTGGAAACGACCGGGAGGTCTACTTCCGGGAGGTTTTGGGCGGATAAGAGATTGAAAATGAGGAGGAATGCTGGAAGGAGGATGTATTTTTTCATCAATGCGAAATTAGGAACCACAAAGGTAAAACACCTTGCTTTAGCCTGTGTCCGTTCAGGTTCGCTAGCGTCTGGATTGGTCGTTCGCGGACGTTTTCTTTTCTTTGGGAAGCTATCAATACCCTGTATGTAGTGGCGTGTCAGGCAGTTGACGTATGAATCAGCGAGACAGATTTTTTCTTCGTGAAGGCGAGAGATGCTCCTGTCTGATGGAGACTGGATCGAATGGCGCTGCCGACGAAGGCAAAGAACCCAGAGCAGGCACTGTGGAAGCCTGGGGACGCAACCCCAACAACCCGATCGGCGGCTGGTACGGCCTGAAAAAAGGGTTCCGGGGTCGCTTTGGCATGTATGTGCCGCCGCTGATGGAAGAACCCGGGCTGGTTGAATTGGGGCATAATCCGAAGAATAACCGGATGCCGGGGAAATAAGGAACGGTGCTGGAATAAAGGTCCAGGAACAAGTGTCCAAACAAAAAAGCCCCCGCACAAGCACCGTTTAAAAAAAACGGTGCTTGTGCGGGGGCTTTTTTGTTTGGGGCCGAAAAGTAGTCAATACATCATCAACTTCCGGCTGGCAGTGCCAAACGGCGTTTCCAGGCGACAGGTATAAAAACCTGGCTCGCTCAGATCAGCGCGGTGCAGTACGACGTGGTTTTCACCGGAGTTGTAAGAGCCGTATTTGGCGTTTACTTCTTTACCTTTCGAGTCGAAAATCCGCAGGGCGACTTCAGCAAAGGCAGGAAGCCGGAACCATAAGAGGGTCATTTCGATGAACGGATTGGGTGAATTCTGGAACAGTTCAATGCCATTTTCAGGCTTTGGCTGGTTGGTGTGAACTTGAATTTGTGTAGCAGTCATGGCGATTATACGGGACCGAGCGACTTGTTTTCTTCATAGTATGTAAGTCGTTCCGGTCAAAAACTTTGGCAGCGTGATACGAATGATGATGCGATTAAATGCCCGAAGGCAACAAAACTCCATTATCCAAAACCTGTGCCAACAAGTTGATTGCCTTGCTTATATTCGTCCAATACCCTGAATTTACCACTGATCGGAGGGTGCTATGGTGAATTCGGGTATTTTAAAAACCTTTTTAACAACATTTTTTCATTCGACGGAATGTGCGGTTAACTTTGTCAACTTTTCAAAACGAACGAATCCAACCTATTTCCCAATTCAGCAAATTCACCCCGCCATGTCCCTCCGCGCCCTGCTCATTGGCATCAATGATTACCACCCCAACAGCAACGTCCGCGCCCTCAACGGCTGCCTCAACGACGTGCTGGCCATGCAAGACTTTCTTTTCCGGAATTTCCGCGACCACATTCCCGACGAGCGGCAGATCCGGATACTGATCAATGAACAGGCGGACCGCCAGGGTGTGGTCGCAGGCTTCACAGAACACCTCACACTTGCCGGACCGGAGGACACGGTACTGATCTACTACTCCGGGCACGGCTCTTACGGAGTAACGGCGCCAGAATTTCAACGTTTCGGGACCGACTCCCAAGAGGAAGGCTGGGTGCTCTACGACAGTCGCATCCCGGGTGGTTACGACCTGGCCGATAAGGAAGTGGCCCTGCTGCTGGAGCGCGTTGCTATAAGCGGCGCGCACGTCGTGGTCATCGCGGATTCCTGTCATTCTGGTTCTATCACCCGGACGGGTGAAGACTTCATGGGCTGGCAGTCGCGCTACATCACTGGCAGCCGGGATCCGCGTCCACTTGCTACCTATCTGGGCGGCGAATACGAGCGTCGGCTGGCCGCTACGGGGGTGTTGAGCATTCCCGACAGCCGCCATTTTTTATTTTCCGCTTGCGATAAGACCGAACTGGCCTGGGAAAGCGACGACCGGCGCGGCGTGTTCACCAAAGCGTTGCTTACGGCCTTGCGCAAAAGCGGCGGCCTGCTGAGTTACAGCGAACTCTTCGCCCAAACCTGCGCTTCCGTACGCACATTCGCCCAAAAACAAACACCTCGCGCAGAAGCAATGGGAGGTTTTAACCCCCATCTCGGCTTCCTCGGCCAACGATTGCCCGAAGGGCGGCAGCACCGATATGCCGTGCACAGCCAGCAAAACACGATGTCCTCATCCAACACCTGGACGCTGGAACTGGGCGCTGCACAAGGGCTTTCTTCCGATATGCAGGAGACCATAGCCGTCGAGGTTTTTGATCAGGCGGCCGGAGGGGTCAGCATGGGCATCGCGCAGTTGGCGCATATTGGCGCTACCAGTAGTTTGTTGAAATCAAATCATCTGGCTTTGGATGCTGCGCAGACGTATTGGGCGGTACCACTCGCGATGCCGTTGCCACCGTTTATGATATATTGTCCTAACCGTTCGGCTATAGAGGGAGTGGAAGCGGTTTTGAAAAATAGACCGGAAAGCCCCGTGATGCTTTGCGACGACCCCGCAGGCTGTCTGCTCGAACTCCGCCGGGAATCCGAAAACCTCGTCTTATACGAAGCCACTGGTCGCAAACAACTGGTGCACGGTGTGCAAGGCAGCGGTCCGGATGCTGCTGAATATCTTGTCTCTGTGCTGGATCGCCTGGCGCACTGGCACCGCATTCTTGACCTCAAGAACAGCCGCACCCGGCTTCCGCAGTGGGGGGTACAAATGGAGATGCAGGTGCGTTATGAGGCGAATTGGCAATCCATTCCGGGCGAATCCGTCACGCTGCCCTTCCGGGGACAAAAGGTCGGACTGCGGCTGTTGGTACACAACCATAGCGGTGAAGGATTGTACATGGCACTTGTATACCTCAGTCCGTTCTATGGTATGAAAATCTGGTGGAGCAGCACGTCCAAAGTGCCCGACGGGCAGCGAGGGCTCACCATGCTGGAAGATAATTTTTTCCTGCAAGAGGGCGAAAAGGAAGAAATTGACAACCTGAAACTCATCGTTTCTACCGAGCCGATTGACCCTACCGCCTTCCCTTCCAACCGAAACCTGCCGCGCGCCATGGTACCGCCAGATGCAGGCCTGCAAGGTGCCACAAGAAGCATCGGCGGCCTTTCAGAACCTGATTGGTTGACTAAATCCCTTCGAATTCGCATCGTGCGGGAGCAACCGCAGGCCGCCGTAGGTAACCAATTTATAGTGCTGGCCGGCGGCACAATCACCATCGGGCAGCACCCTGTATTCCGGGGAAATTATACGCTCGAAACGCCCGACACCGGTACACGGGGTGGCATTAGCAACCCGCTCGACGCTCCTTTTTTTCGGGAAAACCCCAACTTTCAACTGGTCGCACTGGCCGATACACGCAGCACCGGGGATCCTGTATTTCTCGACATTACGGACATCGAGAACGATGCCGCCCTGGCAGATCATCCGTTGGTCATCCGTATCCAGCAGGATGCAACCGACGACGGCGTGACGTTGCCCATGTGGTTCGACGGGTATCATTTTTTGCCTGTCGGCGAAATGACCGTTGAAGAGGAAGGGCATTTAGAGGTCCATATCCGGCACCTGCCGGAAGAGCATCCCACCCTTCGAACCCGCAGCGTGGGCAAGTCCTTCCGCTTGTTTTTTCTGAAATTTGCCAAAGAAATGGGCCTTCCTGTCAATGTTCAGTTCCTCCGATGGGTGGAGTTTTTGCCGGACGGCAAATTTGAACGCCATAAAAAGGGGGTGCGGGAGCAGGTACAAGCCGCTCAAAAGGTGGTGTTGCTGGTGCACGGGATCATCGGCGATACAAAAACCAGCATCCCTCCCTTTCGACAGGCTGCCGAAAAGGAGGGTTGGTTGGTGTTGGCGTTCGACTACGAAAACCTCAGTACGCCCATCGAAGACACGGCGCTGGTGTTGAAAAAAATGCTGACGGAAATGGGTTTTGCTGCCGACGACGGCAAAGAACTGGTCATCATAGCACAATCCATGGGGGGCCTGGTGACCCGCTACTTTATTGAGCATCTGAACGGTCACTTATTGGCCGATCGCGTCATCCTGACCGGCACGGCCAGCGGCGGTACTCCTTTGGGTAATGTGGCCGACTATCTCCATTTGTTCGGCACAATGATGGGCTTGGGTATAAAGTATTTTTCATGGGGACTTCCACCGCTGGCAGGCTTGGTGTCTGCGCTGCAAGCCGCGAAAAAAAAGATGTTCGTCACCTTACAGCAACACCAATCCGATTCGGACTTCATTCGAAGTTTGGATGCCGTTAACCCGCCGCCCATTCCTTATCATCTGGTATCCGCTGATTTGCACAAGTTTCTTGAAAACGCAGGCGACCTGGAGATGCGCGACAAAGTATTGCGACAAACCGGCCGGTGGTTTTTCCAAGACACTCCCAACGACGGTGCTGTGAGCAACCAGAGTGCATTCTCGGTGCAGGGTGCTACGCATGAATTGGTGGAAGGACACCACATGCGATATTATCTGGACGAAGCGATCTGGTTAGCGCGAGTGAAAGGACAGAAACAAGCATAATCAAAACACTTTTTTCAACGACTTAGGAACGGGCAAATAATAACTTGTAAATTTGATATGCTTTCTTTTCACCCAGATGACCCATCTTTTTGATTAAATAGCCCCACTATTCGCTCAAAAAGATAGCCCATCTGAGCAAAAACCAATCTATCTGAAACTTACAAGTTATTATTTGCCCGTTCCTTAGACAAATCGGCCCTGCCCTCATTGTGAGGGCAGGGCCGATTTAGGTATATTTTCAGTAGCTGTCAGAATTATTGTGCCCCGTCATTGCGACCCCGTGCAACCGCGTATTCACCGACTTTTTTGCCCACTTCCAGGCCGACTTCGCAGTCGAAGCGGAAGTGGATGCAACCATACACCCGCGACTCTGAAGCTTCTTTGGCCATGGCATTCAGTTCGCTGGCTTTGTCGGGGAAGACATAGGCCAGTACTTCAGCACCAGCAGCGGAGAATGTGCTGTGGCCGGAGGTGTAGGCCGGGAAGTTAGGAATCCCCGTACAGGTCCTCACAGCCGGATCCACCTCGGTCGGGCGTGGCAACAGGTAGAAGTATTTCGTGTCCCAGCAACTTACACCCGCATCTTGCATAGCCGTATTCACCAGGGCCATGGTCCGTGCCGCACGGAGTTCGCTGAATCGTTTTTCATAAATCAACTCGGCGGCCTTGCGATTCCAGTGGCCGGGCGGGGTATAACTGCCCGCACCATCGGCCCAGTAGGCCGCGATGCGAAACTCTTCGCGGGTAAGGTTCTTCGCTATGTCGCGGAGTTCATCCAGATCCCGGTTAAATGCTGCGCTGCCCATAGCAGGAGGCGCTGCCGGACGGATTGCCACGAGTGTGGCAGCATCGAAGTTCCAGGTTTTTACAGCCCCAAAGAAGGGTAGCATGGGGCCACGAACGGGGATGTCGAGGCTGGTCCATTGTGTGGTGATGCCGCGGGCTGCTGCGTCAGCGCGCATTTGTGGGAAGTTGGCCTGGTTGCCTGCTGCGCCCATTTTATCCGTTTTGGCGTAAGCGATCACGCGGGCCGCTACGATTGCGCCCAAAGCCTCGCCTGCATCGAGGTCGCTTTGTACATTGGCGCCTGCCCAAAGGCGGCTGTTCTTGTGTTCTGTAGAGTAGGCATCCAGCACCGTTTTTTCGCCGGGAAACAGAAATTTCAGGACTTCCCGGGAAGCCGCAGCCACCACGGCATCCTCGGAAGGATAAGTGGGCAGATCATTGGCCGGAAGGAGCGGCTGAATGCTGTTCTCGAATTTGGAAGGTGCGAGGCGGTTATACTCGAATTTGGCTTTCCAAGCGGTCACCAAAGCATTGTGTTGCGCTACTGCGAGCAGTGCAAACGCCCGCGAAGCATAAGGCGGATTGCAGAACGGGAACCGGGGGTAAACCGTCGGGTTGTTTGCGTCCGGGGCCGGGTAAGTGCCATCCTCATTGTAATTGGGTGGCACATTGTAGTTAGCCGCCATTTCGCGGGCAATCTCATGCCAGCGCAATACGCTGTTACCTCCCCAGACCTTCACAAGGTCTTTCTGTTCGCTGGTGGCTGCGCCCATTTTGCTCTTCAGGTCAGCAAGTTCGGCCTGGTATTCTGCCGATCCAATGGCAGTGGGTGCTGCCACGGGGATGTCGGCATTGTCCACCAGCGTGTAGGTTTTCCAGGTGCCGCCGTTGGCATCGAGGCTGGTTTCTGCATAGGGTTCCAACACTGGGTTTTCCGGGGTTTTGTCACATTGGTTGAGCGTGGTCAACAGGGTCAGGCTGAGAAGTATGCGTGGGATGCGGGATATGTTTTTCATGTCAAAAAGTGTAGAAAGGTGGGGGTTACTTGGAGGCTTCGCGCGATTTGAGTTTGAAAAGGTAGTTCACGCCGGCAGCGATGGTGGTGCCTTGACCGACATTGCGGCCGCTCAGCACCTGGAAGTAACTGGCTTGCACCGCGATGGCCGGGATGATGTAGTATTTGGCAAAAATACCTGCGCCTGCGGCTTGCATTTTGTTGGTCGGCTGAGGCATTTCATTATAACGAATGTTGTCGCCAGTAAGACCGGTAAAGTATTCGTACCATACTTCAGCCTGCACCTTCTTATTGATGAAGCCCAAACGGGCGCTTGCGTCGAACAGGTTCGGCACAGGCATTTCATCACTGTTGATGAGTTCGTTGTGGAAAAGATATGCGTCGCGGTCTACGTTGATGTTGCTGCGCCAGGTATGGCCGCCCTGTGCGGTGAGGTACAAGCCTGTTTGATGGGTAAAATTCAAAATACCGCGAGCGGAAGCCGTTTTGGCATGTAAACCAATGGCGAACGGCAGGAAATCAGCCACATAGTTGCTGACCGGCGTCGAAAGTCCACCTGTGACCTGTACTTTGAATTCACTGCCACCCGTCCATTTTTTGCTCCAGGCCTGGTATTTCAGCCAGGCGGAAAGGTCCTGAAAGCCGTTTTGTCCGTCCAGGTAGCTGGCGCTGCTTTTGGTCCAGACATACGGAATGCCAACAAGAATGTTGAGGTGATCTGTAATGCCGTAGTTGGTCATCACCAGGACGTTCTGACTGGTGAAAGTGCCAATGTTAGAATTGGAACGTTTGGTTTCACCTTGCCAATATTCATCCCAACTGGTCGTGGAATATTGGGCGAGTGTGCAGGAATTGCGCTTGGGCATCATCAGCCCGTCGTTGGGCGATTGAGCGTGCAGAACTGAAAAAGTCCCTGAAAGGAGCAAAAAAATGTAAAGTTTACGCATACAGAATGGATTGTTCTGCAAACGTAGAGAGATACGATCGGGGCGTATCAATTAGAGCGATTAGAAAAATCTTAGAATTTATTGGCGACCTGTGAAATGAAAAAGATTTTCACATGTCCCATCTAATCCCTCATTTTATCCAGCAAGTAGGCCAACTCAGCGGCTTCTGCTTCGCTAAGGGCAGAGCCAGGCATATTATTCGCATCGACGAACACAACTTTTTCAATATCAGCGAGCAGTTTTTTGCCAGTCTCAGAGATCGTGACGATCACCATACGGCGGTCTTCCGTATGCGGCACCCGCTCTGCAAAGTTACTCTGCCGAAGTTTTTCCACCAAACGGCTCACATTGCTGCTTCGATCAATCATCCGGCTTTTGATATCAAGGACGGAAAGCCCCTTGGGGAAACTGCCGTTGAGGATGCGCAGGATATTATATTGCGGGTGGGTAAGGCCAAAGGGCCGAAGATGACGGGTGAGCACACAATCTAACCAACTGGCTGTGAATAGTATATTGAGCATCGCCCGCTGACGCGGCGCCATCGGCTTTGAATTCTTGAGCTCGGCTTCTAATTTCATGACGCAAAACTAAGTGTTTTGACACATAACATCAAAGCCTGAGATTGGTTTTTCAATTCCTGATCACTGCTACTTAAAACAGTATTCCCGCCAGTGTGGCTGATAAATAACTCGCCAGCGTCCCGGCGATCAGCGCCCGGAAACCGAGTTTCGCCAGATCGGCGCGGCGACTGGGCTCCAGCGCAGAAATGCCGCCGATCTGTATACCGACGGAGCCAAAGTTGGCAAATCCGCACAGGGCAAAACTGACAATCGCCAGGGTTTTTTCGGACAATAAATGTCCTTCGATCATGGGCTTGAGTTGCAGGTAGGCGACGAATTCATTGGCCACCAATTTTGTGCCCATGAGTGCGCCTGCTTGCGGTGCTTCGTACCAGGGTACGCCCATCGCCCAGGCAAAACCGGAGAATAGTCCGCCCAGAATGCTATTCAACCCGAATTCCGGATAACCTACCAAACTTCCCGCCGCACCCAAAAGGTAGTTGACGAGTGCAATCAGGGCCAAAAAGCCGATCAGCATGGCCAGGACGTTCAGTCCGACTTTAAGACCGTCGGAACAACCCGCGCTGATCGCGTCCACAATATTGGAGTGTTGTTTGGCCACTTTTAGTTTGACCGTCCCCTGTGTTTCAGACTCTTCCGTTTCAGGGTACATGATTTTGGCGATCGCCAATGCCCCCGGTGCAGCCATAATACTCGCTGCAATGAGGTACTCGGCTTTTACTCCGAATAAAATATACGTCGCCATCACGCCCCCTGCGATGCACGCAAAACTGCCCGACATGGAGGCCATGAGTTCCGAACGGGTCATTCCCTTGAGATAGGGTTTGATCATAATCTGGGCTTCCACTTGCCCTACAAATGCACTGGAGATATTGCTCAATGCTTCCGCACCGCTCACCTTCATGAAGTAATTGAGCAGTTTGGCCAGTTTTTCCACAATCCACTGCATCAGGCCGATGTGGTAAAAAATATTGACCAGGCAAGCCACAAAGATGATGGTCGGGATGATCCTGAAAAAGAAAATGAAACTGTTTTCCGGCCCGACATACTTTCCAAAATTTTCCGAATCGGCCAGCAGCCCAAACACAAATTTGGCTCCTTCATCACTGAAACTCAGCACTTTGGTCACCGCTTTGCCCAGCCATCCAAATATGGCTTGTCCGGCCGGGACTTTCAGAATAAAGACCGCTAAAAGTGCCTGTATCAGCAGGCCCACGCCCACCACACGGTAGTTGATGGCTTTGCGGTTATTGGAAAGCAGGTATGCAATGCCCAGAATGAGCACAATGCCGAGAAGCCCGATGAAACGATCCATGCCGATGGGTAGAGGGTAGTTAGGTTGTTAAAATCGGCGAAAAGTACGTTGTGGGAACCGTAAACCATTCGTACGAAGGTAAAATTTCTCGCAAAGGCGCAAAGGCGAAAAGGCGCAAAGTTTTGATAGAGAACACTTTGCGCCTTTTCGAGAAATTCTAAACTAATTTTGGCGAGGTACTTACATTCAAAATCGCAACGCCCTCAATCTACCCAGTCAGCCATAAAAACATTGGTGTCGCGCCCGCCGCCATTGTTGCGGTTAGAGGAAAAGGCAATCTTTTTGCCATCGGGCGAAAACATCGGAAACGAGTTAAAAATGCTTTCCGAAGTGATGACTTCCAAACCGGTACCATCTTCATTCACCATATAAAGATGGAAGTCATAGCCACGCTTAGACAAGTGGTTGCTGCTAAAAATGATTTTTTTGCCATTCGGATGAAAAAACGGCGCCCAGTTGGCTTTGCCGAGCTGGGTCACCTGGTGCAGATCAGAACCGTCTGGTTTGCAGGTGTAAATTTCCATATTGGTCGGCGCGACAAGGTGTTGGGCCAGCAGTTCGCGGTATTCCTTGATCTCTGCCGCCGTTTTAGGCCGGCTGGCGCGAAACACGATGCGGCTGCCGTCGGGGCTGAAGAATGCGCCACCGTCGTAGCCCAGATCGAAGGTGATTTGTTGTTGATTGGAACCGTCGAGATTCATCGTCCACAGTTCCAAGTCGCCGGTGCGGTCGCTGGTGAACAGGATTTTGTCCCCTTTCGGGCTGAGCACTGCTTCGGCATCATAGCCGGGCGATTTTGTGAGTTGTTTGGTGATATTTCCTTTCATGTCAGCCACATAAATATCGAACGTGCTGTACACCGGCCACAAATATTTGCCGCCCTGGCGAAGATCCGGCGTTGGCGGGCAGGTATCTGCGCCCGCATGGGTGCTGGCGTACAAAATGTGTTTGCCATCGGGCATGAAATAAGAGCAGGTGGTGCGGCCGTTGCCCGTGCTGATGAGTTGGGGGCGGTAGGTGCTGTCGCCTGCGGCTTTACTGACAGGCATCGCGAATATCTGGTCGCATTTCAAGCCCCAGCGCGGGTTGTTGCTCTGGAACGTCAGCCATTTACTGTCAGGACTCCAGTAAGCCTCGGCGTTATCGCCGCCGAAAGTGAGTTGACGGATATTTTTCAGGTGTTTTTCGGGCGCAGGTGCGGGTTTTTCATTTTGGCAAAACAAAACAAGCGGCGCGGCAACCGCGCAAAGAAGGAGAAAGTGGCGCATCATGGATGGTGGATGATTTTGCCGCAAGGTTATAGCAAGGAAGGAGAAAAGTGGTCAGAATTTGGTCAGAATGCGTGGGTTTGGATGGTGTGGATGAAAAAGTCGGTGCCCTGTTTTTTGGGGAAACGCGATACATTTGCGGCTCGAACGACTCAACTCAAACTTGTAAATATTTTTCTGTGGGAACGGAGGGCTGTATCGGGGTGGTTTTTCCTTCAAAACCACCCCGATACAGCCCTCCGTTCCCGCAGAAAAACTGTTCCCGACACACAATGACCTCTCGTCAAATCCGCCGCCAGTTCCTCGACTTCTTCGCTTCCAAAGGCCACAAGATCATCCCCTCCGCCCCGATGGTGGCGAAGAGTGACCCCACCCTGCTGTTCATCAACTCCGGCATGGCGCCATTGAAAGATTTCTTTTTGGGCAACCAGAAACCGCCCGCACCGCGTGTGGCCGACACCCAAAAATGCCTGCGCGTCAGCGGCAAGCACAATGACCTGGAAGACGTGGGTTTCGACGGCTACCACCACACCATGTTCGAGATGCTGGGCAACTGGTCGTTTGGCGATTACTTTAAAAAAGAAGCGCTGGAATGGAGTTGGGAACTGCTCACCGAGGTCTATAAAATTCCTAAAGACCGGCTTTATGTCAGCGTATTCGGTGGTAATGAGGCGGAAGGTGTGCCCTTCGACCAGGAAGCCTATGATGTGTGGCGCACCATGTTGCCCGAAGACCGCATCATGAAATTCGGCAAAAAAGAGAACTTCTGGGAAATGGGCGAGCAGGGCCCCTGCGGCCCCTGCTCCGAAATCCATGTGGACCTGCGCCCTGACAGCGAGCGCGCTATAAAAGACGGCCGAGACCTCGTGAACAACGACGATCCGAACGTAATCGAAATTTGGAACAACGTGTTCATGCAGTTCAATCGCAAGGCCGACGGCTCGCTGGAAGAACTGCCCGCCAAATCAGTGGACACAGGCATGGGCTTCGAGCGGCTTTGCCGTGCCGTACAGGGAGCACGCTCCAATTATGACACCGACCTGTGGAAACCGCTGTTCGACTTTTTGAGCAAACTTTCGGGCCATGCCTATCAGGATTCTTATCCCGGGGGTGATTCGGCTGCGGTTAAAAAAGACATCGCCATGCGGGTTGTCAGCGACCACTTGCGGGCTGTATCGTTTACCATTGCAGACGGTGAATTGCCGAGCAGCACGGGAGCGGGCTATGTGATTCGCCGCATCCTGCGCCGGGCCGTACGTTACTACTATTCGTTTTTGGACATCAAGGAGCCGGTGCTGTACCGCATGGCACCCATCCTCGCGGAAGCGTTTTCGGATGTATTTCCGGAATTGAAAGCGCAGATAGATTTTGTATCGAAAGTGATTCTGGAAGAAGAAAAATCTTTCCTCCGTACCCTGGAAAGCGGCTTAAAGCGCATTGAGGTGCTTGAGGTACAGGGCAATGTGGTGGGTGGCCAGCAAGCCTTCGAGTTGCTCGATACTTTCGGTTTCCCTTATGACCTCACTAACCTGCTCGCCCGCGAAAAAGGCTGGAGTGTGGATGAAGAAGGTTTCAAAGCCGCTTTGCTGGAACAGAAAACCCGCAGCCGTAAAGACGCCGCCAAACAAGTTGGTGACTGGATGGTGCTGACCGATGATATGGACGCAGAGTTTGTGGGATACGATCAGTTGGAAACCGGTTCGTCGCGGGTGGTGAAATACCGCACCGTCTCGGCCAAAGGCCTGACTCAATATCAGATCGTACTGAATCGCACTCCTTTCTATCCTGAAGGTGGTGGTCAAGTCGGCGATACAGGCTGGATGATATTCGGCTCGGAAGGTACCGATCAGGAACGTATTCGCGTAGTGGATACCAAAAAAGAAAACACGCTGATCTACCACATCGTAGACAAATTGCCGGAGCAGTTGGATGACGACACCGTGCGCTGCGAAGTGGGTGAGCGCAAACGCCGCCTCACCGAAGCCAACCACTCGGCTACGCACCTGTTGCACGCCGCGCTGCGCAAAGTGCTCGGTACGCACGTTCAGCAGAAAGGTTCTTACTTAGACGATCAGGCTCTGCGTTTCGACTTCGCACACTTCCAGAAAGTGAGCGACACGGAACTGGCCGAGATCGAGCGGATCGTTAATGAAAAAATTGAGGAAGGCATCGCGTTGGAAGAGGCGCGCAGCCTGCCCATCGAAGAGGCCAAAAAAGCGGGCGCGATGATGCTCTTTGGAGAAAAATACGGTGACTCGGTGAGGATGATCACGTTTGATCCTGCTTACTCCCGCGAACTTTGCGGTGGTTGTCATGTGCGCAACACGGGAAAGATCGGTTTTTTCAAAATCACTTCCGAGAGCGCAGTTAGCGCGGGCGTACGGCGCATCGAGGCCATTACCTCGGCCGGTGCGCGCCAATATGTGGCCGACATGGAACGCCAGTTTTCGACAATTGCAGCGACCACCAAAACCCGGGATTTGGTCAAGGTTTTTGACCATCAGCAGGAAGAGATTAAACGTTTACAAAAAGAAATCGAACGCCTGGTGCATGAGCAGGCCAACGGGCTTCGGGAAGGTTTGCGCAATAAAGCAGTCGTGCTGAATGGTATTCAACACATCGCCGCGATACTACCCCTCAACGATGCTCCTGCCATAAAAAAACTTGCCTTCGAACTCGATCGCGAGTTGGGCAACGCCGTCATTGCTTTCGGCTCTATCTCACCGGACGGCAAGCCGCTGTTGTCAGTTAAAATCAGCGACAACCTGGTTAAGGAAAAAGGTCTGAACGCAGGTACGATCGTCCGCGAACTCGCCGGCAAATTCCTCAAGGGCGGTGGCGGCGGACAGCCGTTCTTTGCGACGGCGGGCGGTAGTGATGCTTCGCAGTTGCAGGCGGCAGTGGACGAAGTGAAGGGGTATTTTTCTTTAAATAGCCCCACTATTCGCAGAAAAATAGTGTCGTCTGATGAAAAAATGGTTGACCTAAAATGACTAAGTTATTGGTGCCGCGTTCCTAAATACCCGCCATCTGGGGTTTGATGAATATTGCTTCCAAGAACACTTGTGGAGTCTCCCATTACTTTTTGCCATTGGAATTTCGCCAACGGCATCCATTTTGATCACCCATGCACCAGTAGGCCAGATGGAACATCGCGTGCCAGCCCAATTGTTATGTATCCCCCGTCGGTAGTCTGGATGATTGAACGGGCTTGATCATCCCCGTTTCCTCCGAACTGTTGCTGCCATTCGATTTTCAGTTGGGCATGAAGGGTAACAGTCGTGCTCAGGAGCAGAAGTAAAAGGAAGTGTCGCATTGCAGTGATTTTGAGTTTTGAAAAAATAATGTGGTGCGCAAAACGGAGCATTTGTTTCTCCTCGCATGGATCAGGTGATTACCAGTACAAAGGACACCCCTTAAAACTCAGATTTTCTGTAACGCTTTTCAAGACTTTTTCTTCTGAAAACGAGTCTGCGCAAACCCGAGCCTCCACAAAAACCCGCGCAAATCAGCCCCATCCATGTTCTCCGCTCGCCAACTTTTTCAAAAGTTTACTGCATTACCACTCGCTCACCATTCACAATGCCCAACACGCTCCCGCGAAAGGTTTGCCCTATGAACGGCGTGTTCCTGGACTTCGATCGGATATTTTTCTCTTCGAATATCCACTCCTCGTCAGGCTGAAAGATCGTCAGTTCGGCCCGGCTACCAACAGTGAGTTCTGGTATAGGCAAGCCCAAAACACGGCGCGGCTGGATCGCCATTTTTTCAACTAAAATATTGACAGACAATTTTTTGTCTAAAAAGGTACGGCACAGCGAGAATGCTGTTTCCAGTCCAATCATGCCAAATTCAGCATACGGGAATTCCAGGTTCTTGGCTTCTTCGTCCCACGGCGTATGATTGGAGCAGATAAAATCGATCGTTCCGTCCACTAACCCTTCGAGCAATGCTTCCGTATCCGCCGTGCTGCGGAGGGGCGGCAACAGCTTCCAATTGGAATTGAAGGTGGTTAATTTTTCATCGGTGAAGCACAGATTCGCTACCGCGACGGAGCAGGTAACCGGCAGACCTGCGCGTTTGGCAGCCCGTACAAGCACCACACTTTTGGCAGTTGAGATCAGGTGAAGGTGGAGGCGGCCTCCGGCATATTCGAGCAGGCTGAGATCGCGTTGCACCATAAGTTCCTCCGCAAGCGCCGGCAAACCTTTTAAGCCAAGCATCGTACTGGCCACACCTTCATGCATCTGGCCGCCGGCAGCGATGGTTTTGTGGTGCGGTTGGTTGATAATTAATCCGTTGAAACCAGAGGCATATTGTAATGCGCGGAGCAACAACCCGGCATCCTGCACGGGTTGATTGCCATCGGAAAATGCTACAGCACCTGCCGCATGCATATCATAAAGTTCAGCCAGATCCTTGCCCGCACAGTCCTCCGATACCGCTCCGAAAGGATGGAAAGTGACCGCTTCAGCCGTTGTTTTGTTCAGTACATATAATATTTCACTCTTGGAATCCAGGGCAGGATGGGTGTTGGGAAAACAAGCCACCGCCGTGAATCCACCTGCCGCCGCCGCTGCCGACACGGACTGCAGGTGCTCGCGATGTTCATAGCCGGGGTCGCCCGTTTGTATGCCTATATCCAACCAGCCGGGAGAAATGCAGGCGTGGGGCCATTCGTGGACTACTTCATTGGGTTCTGGTGAAAGGGAACCAATGGCTTCGATGATGCCCGCTCCATTGATGCGGATGTCTTGCGACTGAAGGCCAGCAGATTCGGTGTTTCCGGTGATAACGCGGATTTTTTTGATGAGCATAAAATCACTTTTTAAACCAAAACCCATTCTTATTCACCCAGTCCGGTGTTCGTTTATAAAGATTGACACCCGCTTCTTTGATCAGTACTTCATCGAGCGAGAACGGCACTTTTACATCTTTTTTTTGCAGAAAAATCCGGACATCGGAGTCGGGTTCATAAACCTGAAAATGTACGTCGAACAATGCCCAACCATTCACGATGGTTTTCAGGTAAAACCGCAAGCCTTCATGGTAAAAATGCACCTCCCGGCCATCTTTGGGGTCGTTTTCAAAAATTTTCATCTCATGGGTCATGCCCATATCGTCCTTTACATAGACCCACATGCTGATGAAATAGTCCCCCGGCGGGATATGTTTTTTCCAAATCCAGGTGGTGTCGTGCATCATACCGGAATATGCTCCTTTTCCCTGAAAAACGTGTCTGGGGTTGCTGAGCGAGTCGTAATCCTGGTGCACCATGAACTTCCCGGGGCGGTCGCTGCGCCATCCTTCGCCGAGATTGTAGCGGGTGGAGTCGTCCATTTCTTTCGACATCTCTGCGGCTAATTCCTGCGAAAAAGCGCGCACACTGTCCGGTGACAGGGAAAGCACGAACATGTCAGCACTTTCATACAGTTTGGTGGCCTTACTCAGCAGATGGCGATAGGGTATCTGGACTTCGCGCCAGCGCGACGGGTTCACCATCAGCGCAATGGGCCGGTTGTCAGGCAAATCGTCTACGATTTCAGGAGGAGAACAAGCGAGTTGTGAGAATTGCACGGACCTTACCATGCGCCCCACGGCGCCGCGGCTCATATTTACACCCATATCGGGCAGGCCTGTATGCAAGGCCGTAGCGTGCATTTTCCGGTAAAATACGGCGCCGCCATCAAGGTCCATCCAGATGTTTTCCGAACCCATGTGGTAATATGGGATGGGCATCAGGGCCTGGAATTGGGAAAAGTCCACTTTTTTGAGCCAATGATCCGGGGAGGAGACAAACACCTCTTTTTTCGTGATGTTGGGGTTGACTTTCAACTGCTTGAGGCGTTGAAGCGTATAGGCCTCATATCCGACCAGCAGCAGCGGAGCCAGCGCGATCACCCATTTGAACCAGGGATATTTTCCGTTCTTAAAACCTTTGAACCGAACGCTGTAATTCCACACCACATAGAACATCAGCACATTGATGACATAATAAAACGCCCACAAAAAACGTCCCAACCCCCTGAATTGGCGAATCGGCCCCAGGTAATCAGCCATCCACTCCCATCCATGAATGGCAAACGGAAACCCGCAGGCAAAAATGAGTAATAAAGTCGCCGCTGCAAAAATGCTGCGCAAGTAATGCTTGTGCACCCGGTGATAAGCCGCTTCGTCCCAGGTTTTATCAAACATTCGGAAACGCGACCATAAAAGGTAGCCTGTAAATAAGGTGGCTGCCGCACCTGCATAAGCCTGCGTTTCGAAGTCAATTTCCCGGATATGAATGATGTTCGAGTTGATCCATTGGTAAAGCGGGAAGGATTGATATGGCAGAAAAACACCTTCCCAATAGCCGATGTAGTACAAAAATCCGAACGGGTGCGCAGGGCGGTCAGGACAATAATCCGACCAGTGAATCCAGATATTGAGCAGCACAAAGGGTACAATCACCATCACGACCCAATGGCTCAGTCGCACCCGAATGTTGCGAAGTTTGAAATCGCTCAGTATCTGGATGCCCGTATATAGGGAAAGGAACAAGGCTGAAAGACCGAAATAATAAAAGTGCAACTGAGCAGCCACCCAAACGAGCAAGCCGATCTGCAAACTTTGATAGCGCCGACTGTGTCGCTCTTCGTAGCGACATAAAAGCAAGAGCAAGAGCGGGAAAACCCAGATATGCGACAGTCCGAAATGGCCATCAAAGCGGTTGTACTGCGGTGAAAGGAAGGTAATCCCCAAAGATGCCAGTCCGGCATACCAGACGGGGATATGAAGTTTGCGCAGCAGCAAAAAAATGATACCGGCTCCGAGCAGCAGCGACAACACTTGAAAAATGTTCACGGCGCCTACTACCCGCTCACTCATGTCTGACACGTTGTTGCTCCACCATTGCATCGCGGCCGACAGGATCGGCTGGTTGTCTGTGAACAAAACGTGTTCCCCATAAGGATAGCCCATTCCCCCATAGTGCGTGAACGACGAATCGTGGGTCACGTGCCAGGCCGTTGTCATGTAATTTTTGAAACCGTCGGGCGACTCACCGATGATGTAGTCATTTGGGTTGCTTAGCCAATGACCGTGCTTGGCCCACACTAAAATTGCTGCCACAGCCATCACAGCCAGAAACCCCCAAAACGTGTGCGAACGCTTGAGATCGTGGATGGCATTTTCTATTTGTTCTATGCTGTTCATTTTGTTGAGGTTGATGAAAATTGATAGCGTTGATAATCAACCTGATAAACCCTCATCAACTTATTTAAAAAGCAATTTCAAAAAATTTAACCCCTCCGTCGCCAAAATCTTTAATCCTACCTGACTGAACACCACGCCATCGCGAAGTTGAACAGGCACCGGAGTAACGGGCACCTTGCCATTGGCAAGCATCAAAAATTCCAGGTCGAACAGAAACCGGTCAATGGTGGTCTGAAGAAATACTGCTTTACCGGCCCGATCAAAACCTTTTAATCCACACTGCGAATCGTCCACAGGCTGTCGAAGCAGGTTTCGCAATACCCAGCGCAATGTTTTGGAGAGCCATCGCCGAAACATCGGCACCCGGTCGTAGTAAGCCGTGTCCCGGTTGCCCGCTACGATGCCCCCGCGGTCACGCAGCACGATTGCCACCTGCCGCATGCTTTCAACAGTATAGGGAAAATCCGCGTCCGTCACCAATTGATAATCCGCTTCGGAAGTTGCCACGCCCTGTCGCAACGCATGACCTTTGCCGCGATTCACTTCGTAACTCACCACGCTTACTTCGGGCAAATTTTTTTTCAATCGGTTGAAATTCAATGCTGTGGCATTGTTAGGCGACCCGTCATTTACGACAATCAACCTGATATCATCGGCCACATCAGCAGCAGCCTCCCGAAATGCCACAAACCGCGCTGCCAAAGCCGACTCCCAATCCATGGGCGGATTGTAGCAAGGTACGATAACATCTAAACGGACAGACATGGGTGTATGCAAAGGGATGAACTGTCGAAATCAAACAGTCATGGCGGCGCAAAAGTAGAAAAATGTAGGCGGGGAAGGCAAAAAGCGAACGGCATTTACCGTACATCTTCCTCACCGCAGCGGCCGCATCCGAAAATCCAAGGTCGAGAATCCGCCCGCGTCAAAATGCTCGATCCGCAAGGTATGGCGACCGCCGAGCGATACCGTTACCTCGTCCGTCTCCGGTTCATGTACATCCCAGTTGTCTATCAGTAATTTGTCGTCGAGGTAAAGCCGTGCGCCATCGTCGGAGGTCAGTTCTAAAATGTATTGGCCGGTTTGTATCTCCAATTCAGTGGTGCTGATGGTGGCGAATTTGTCGGCCTGCACTCCATCCATCGGTTTGTCCCACCAAGCGAAAGCCAATTCAGTGGCTGATTTTTCAGCAATGCTTTTTTGTTTCTGAAAAACCGAAAATGCTTCCTTTTTTTGAAGCGGGTCATTTGTTTCATCGTAATTGAAAAATTGGATTTTCCAATCCATTTTTTTCTCAAATCGCTGAAATTCAAACATATATGGTTCACCTTTGGGTACGATTTCGCCAAACTGCTTTGCGATCGGCTGCTCGCCTGTGTAGGTAAATTCAAGCCAGAGTTCAGGGCTATTGGGATTTCGTTCCAGCACCAGTCGCCCGGGAAAATTACCGATGGTCTGGTGAACACCCCGTACGCCGCGGATTTTGCCCAACCGCCAGGTGCCTGGCGGGCCGAGCATGATAAAAGCATACAGCACGCGACCTTCATCGTCGGTCAGAATGGTGTCGAGCACTGCGATTGGCCGACGAAAATCATAGGGCCCCCATTCATTCATGATGATGTATTGGCGACCCCGTGGAAAACCGGTTGGCAAAATAGTATTGAGCCCGCCGGGCAAGCTGTCCGGTTCGCGCAGTGCATCGGGGTGGGTTTCGAGCTGCGCGTATGGGTCAGTGGGCTTCTGGTCGGGGTGTGAAAAATTGAGGCTGCGCTGGGCCGACAATTCGGGATGCTGCCAGACTGCGTTGATTTGAGCCGTGGAGCCATAGAGGTCGTTGCGCCAAAAGCGCAGTTGTTCGTTGGGTTGAGGTGTTTCGAGCAGCGTTTCAAAGTTGGAGAAAAGATTGAGCCCGTTGACAGCCATATTTTTTGAGGCGCTGATTTTCAACGGCTTTCGGACATCTATAAACACGTTTCGATCTATCATACCGTCGCGGCTCCGGGTGTCGCGTTTTTGGGCGTAGCCCCAATCTTTGGGTTGTTCCGCCCGCGCCCAGAAATGGATACCCAGAGAATCATTCTGTATGATGTTCTGGCGGATCGTGTCGTTTTGTCCATGTTCGATGGCGATGGCGGTGCGGCAGTTGGCGATCCAGTTGCCGAGGATCAGCGATTCGTAGCTGTATCCGGCCCAAATGCCGTTGGTGCATTCGGTTATGAAATTGCCCTGGATGCGGTTGCGCGAGAACGTGACTTCCACACCATTGGTAGGTGCGTGGCTGAAATTGTTTCCGAAAATGAGGTTGTCGTTGCAGCCGCCCGTCCCGCTGTCCATGGTCGTCTGTCCGGCCCACAGAAAAAACCCGTCGCCAGAGTGGGTACAGGAGTTGAAAGCGAACGTGTTTCCGTTGCTTTGTTCGTACACCAGCAGGGCGGCCGAATCCTGCCCGCGCTGATAGAATTTGTGTGAGTAGCCGCGCACATTCCAATCCAGCCGGTTGTGCATCACCCGGTTGCGGCTGCTGCGATAAAGGCCTATGCCGAGACCGGAGTTGAAGTGAAAGGTGTTGTTCCACACCAGGCCTTCATTGCAGCCTGTCATCAACAGGGCGTTCTGATTGCCGGTGATGCGGCAGTTGCGGACCGTAGGGCGGATACAGTTTTTGAGGTAAATACCCGCTCCGTAGCGCAGCCACTCGTCCTTTTCATTTTGGTGATAACTGAGCCAATCGGAAAAGTCTTCCCGCTCTCTGATGGAACGCAATTTCGGGCGATAGTTGTAAGAGAAATCACAACTGTCAAGCGTCAGATTTTCTGCTCCATCCGCCATTAAGGCTACTTTATATCCTCGTGCGTGGGCATTTCTGATCGTCACATTTTTGCCGCGCACCAGGATCGCAACTCCGTAAAAACCATTGGGATAAAACTTGTCGGGCGAACCGCTCATTTCAGCGTGCTGGAAATCCACGGTCAGGTTGTTGCCGGAAATGGTGACTACAGGCTGGATTTGTGCGATGTATATGGCCCCTGTTGAATCCGGTTTGAATACATCTGCCGATGCCCCCGCCAGGTTGTAATATCCGACCTTCACTTTGCACGTCTGGTGAATGGTCAGACCTTGGGATAAAGTGATTTCGGGCGTTTGAGCAATGAAAGTGGCAGGAAAAAATAAAAGTAGCAGGTATCTGATCATAAATGCGTTGTTCTAAAAGATGGTCGGCATTGCCGGGATGCGAAGATGCAATTCGTTTGAATAACGTTCTTCTCCGGGCCAAAAATCTTCGCTGACACGAATTACCATTTCCCCCAGCATCCAGCAGACAACACCCTATTGGTCATTTTAGGTTTCACACGACGACAAGACGACAAGACGAAATCGAAAAAATTAATTCGTTGTGTCGTCTTGTCGTCGTGTGAAACCTAAAATTGTCCAGTAACACTGCGGGAAACGCACAAATTTTTATTTTAAAACCAGTTCCTTCACCCTGTATTTGAAAAATAAAATCCCGTTCAGCCCCAAGTCAGGGACGGAAGCCGTACTTTTGTCCGCCTTTTTGGACAGATACGGATACCGATGGAATTTCCACCCGCGCTCATAGAGTTGATTCATATCCCGCAGAACGTAGCCATTCTCTCGCACCGCAACCCCGACGGCGATGCGATTGGCAGCTCGCTCGCCATGCGGCATTATCTGGAACAGTACGGACACACCGTCCATGTGCTGTTTCCTTCCGAGTATCCTGAAGAGTTTGAGGTGCTGTCCGGCGCAGAGGATATTCTGGTCTGGGACATCCATACCGAAGAATGCAAGCAAGTATTGTCCCGGAAAAATCTCTTTTTTTTGCTGGATTTCAATTCATACAGCCGCATTGACCGGATGGGGGACTATATGAAAGACCTGCCGGGAAAGCGCGTGATGATTGACCACCATCTTTATCCGGATCAGATTGCAGATTATGTCTTTTCCGAGCCGGAAGCCAGCAGTACCTGTGAAATGATCTACCGTTTCATTCAGGGCATTGGAGATGGAATGCGCATTAATCCGACCGTCGGCACCTGCATTTTTACCGGTCTGGTTACCGATACCGGCTCCTTCCGGCATGCCACCAACGGCACGGTCTATCGCATTGCCGCAGATCTTGTAGATCGCGGCGTTGACGATACGGGGGTGCAGGATATGATTTTTAACTCACAGAAAGAGAAGCATTTGCGTTTGCTTGGGCATTGTCTGACCCACCGAATGGAATACTTGCCTGAATATCGTACGGCCTTGATCTGGCTTTCCAAAAAAGACTACGAGATTTTCAACATCCAGCGGGGCGATACGGAAGGCATTGTGAATTATCTGCTGAGTATCCGCGACGTGCGCCTCGCCGCTTTCATTCACAACCAACCGACGGTGGTGAAACTCAGCCTCCGCTCCAAAGGCAATATTGACGTGCAGGAGATTTGCAAAAAACACTTCAACGGCGGCGGCCACAAAAATGCCTCCGGGGCTTATTCACACGACAGTCTCAAAGCAACGATCGAAAAATTCAAAGACTTACTTCCAGAATACAAAGCCGTACTTACGGCGAAGTGATATGGTTCTTGGTTGCTGGTTATCAGTGGCCAGTGAGCTGCATCCAGAACTAAGAACCATAAACTAACAACCAGTAACACATACATTTTCAATGCGCCATTTTTTCATCTTAGCCTTTGTCGCCGTCGTAGGACTCCTCACGGCCTGCAAAGAAAAAGCCGTCATTACAGAGCACGGCCACCGCGTCATCAACCACACCAAAAAAGGCGGCCCTATGGCCCAACCGGGTGAGACCGTTAAAATTCAACTGTACACCTACCTCGGCGATACCCTCATGGGTAGCACCCAGCGCGACTATGGTAGTCCTCGTGAGTTTTCCATTCCACCTAAAGATCAGATGCCGCCCAAAGTCCCTGCATTCATTGATGCACTGCTGATGATGAGCGAAGGTGACAGCGCTACCGCTTACATGACCCTCGATTCTGCGATGAAGGCTGGTTTGCCGCCCAACCTCAAAAAGTACGACGAAGTGCGATTTGAGATCGTCCTCGCTGATGTCATTACGAATGAGGAAAAAGAAAAAACCCAAAAAGAGGCTGCCGACCGACTCTCCGGGGTACAAACCTCTGTGCAAGCGACTGTCAAAGAATACACAGAAGGTAAACTCGCTGATAAACTGATCACCCTTGCTTCAGGACTTAAAATCATGGTGCTCGAAAAGGGCGACGGGACTCCCATCAAATCAGGAGATAAAGCGGAAACCATGTATTATGGTGTGCTTCTGAATGGTATTATGTTCGATAATTCTTTCGAACGCGGTCAATCGCTCGACTTTACGGTTGGAGTAGGTCAGATGATTCCCGGCTATGATGAAGGGGTGCAGCAGCTCAACCACAAAGGCCGCGCTTACTTCTTCATTCCTTACCCGCTTGCTTACGGCGAAGAAGGCCGTCCGCCACAAATCCCGGGTAAGTCGGAACTTGTCTTTTACGTAGAAGTGAAGTAACATCCCTGACTTGCAGAAGAGGTTGTCTCATGAGAGACAGCCTCTTCTATAATTATGTAAAGCCTGCCATGAAAAAAACATATCTCCTCCTCTTTATGTTTGCCCTTTCCGCTGTAGCAGCTCATGCCCAACAGCCCAAAATCCTCATGACGGCACATGGCTACCGCTTTATCCCTCAAATTACAAAGGGGGGCCCAACCGTTCAACCCGGAGAGACTGTTAAAGTCCATCTGGACTCGTACCTTGGTAATACGCTCATGGGCAGTACCCGGCAAGAAGCAAGTGCGCATGAGTTGAGCATTCCATCCATAGACCAAATGCCGCCTCAGGTTCCGGCTTACCTGGACGCGCTCCTTTTAATGAGCAAGGGAGACAGCGCCACTACTTACATGAGGCTTGATTCAGCAACCAGAAGTACCCTGCCCGAAGGCTTCCAAAACTATGAAGAAGTTCGCTTTGAGATCGTCCTGCTGGATATCGTCAGTGCAACTGAAGCGATGCAGAAAAAACAAGACCTGGAAGCGCGATTTGCCGTAGTAGAGGCTTCGGTAAAGACTGCCGTCAAAGCATATTCTGATGGAAGTCTTGCTGGTCAGTTGACGTCCTTGCCTTCCGGCCTGAAAGTTTTGGTGCTCAAAAAAGGCACCGGCACACCCGTCAAACCAGGTGAAAAAGTTGAAACGATGTATTATGGCTGCCTGACCAATGGGACTCAATTCGACAATTCCTTCCAAAGAGGCCAGCCTTTGATGTTTATAGTTGGTGCAGGCCAGATGATTCCAGGCTATGAAGAAGGGGTACAGCTGCTCCAACGAGGCGGTCGCGCTTACTTCTTTTTGCCGCCCGCCCTTGCCTATGGAGAGGCGGGTATGCCTCCGGCGGTACCGCCTCAATCGGAACTCATTTTTTACGTTGAAATATTGTAACCCCACTATTTGAAAATCAACAACTCAACCACGCTATGAAAAAAACACATTTTTTCCTCTTTGCACTGGCTCTGATGGCTACTGCCCTCCAGGCCCAGCAGCCAGGTATTATCACCGAAGGCGGCCACCGCTTTGTGAAACATACCAAAACCAACGGGCCCCTCGCTAAAGCAGGTGATGCCATGATGCTCAATGTAATCACAGCCATCGGTGACTCGATTCTGATGAACACCCGCCGCGACTTCGGCGGTCCCCGCGAACTTGCTTTGCCCGACAAAGCCGAGTTGCAGGGCCAGCCCATCCCGGCCATCATCGAGGCTTGCTACCTGCTTGGCAAAGGTGATAGTGCTACGCTTTACCAAACGATTGATTCCACCATTCGTCCTCAATTGCCGCCCGCCCTGCGGGAAGCCAAAGAAATTCGCTTTGAGATCAGCGTTGTAGATGTGATCACTGCCGAATCAAAAGCAGCAGCAGCAGCGGAGGCTGAAGCCCAGTTTGCCAAATTGGAGCCGACCATCAAAGCGACCGTCGCTGACTTCGTGGCCGGTAAACTCAACGACAAACTAATGAGCACTAAATCCGGCCTGAAAATGCTCGTCGTGGAGAAAGGAAAAGGGGCACCTGTTAAAGCAAACGAAAGCATCCTGACCCACTATTATGGCAGCCTGCACGACGGTACCATGTTTGACAATTCCTTCCAACGCGGCGAACCCCTGGGATTTGTAGCAGGTACAGGCCAGATGATCCCCGGTTTCGACGAAGGCGCACAACTGCTCAACCACGGCGGTAAGGCCTATCTTTTCCTGCCTTACGCACTGGCCTACGGCGAAGAAGGCAGCGGACCCATCCCTGCCAAAGCCGACCTGGTATTTTATATTGAAGTACAATAAAGAAGGTTAGGAGTGAGCGGTTAGCAGTGTTTTACACCTCTTAACTCCTCACTCCTCACTGCTCACTCCTAACTGCTCACTCTTTTTAAAACGCATCCGTTTCCATGACTATCGAACAACTCAAAGAGTTGAAAGACAAGCTGGCGGTCCTCAGGAGGTATCTTTGACGTGGACAACCGAGCCCGCGAAGTCGAAGACCTGACCGCACAGACCCTTGACCCCACCTTTTGGAACGACCCCAAACGTGCCGAAACCATCCAACGCAAAATCGGCCTTAATAAAAAATGGCTGGACGAATTCGATGCGCTCGCCCGGGAGGTGGACGACCTCGAAGGGCTCTATGAATTCCAGAAAGAAGGTATGATCACCGAAGCCGAGGTGGACGAACAATACACCAAGACGGCTGCCATCCTTGCTGACGCAGAATTCCGAAGCACCCTCAATCAGAAAGAGGATGCCATGAATGCCGTACTGACGATCAATGCAGGTGCCGGTGGCACCGAAGCCTGTGACTGGTCAGCCATGATCCTTCGGATGTACCGCATGTGGGCAGAAAAAGCCGGATTCACCGTCATAGACCTTTTTGAGCAAGACGGCGACTCCGCTGGTATCAAGTCAGCCAGCATAGAGATCCGGGGTGACTACGCCTATGGCTGGCTCAAAGGAGAGAATGGGGTGCATCGCCTGGTACGCATCAGCCCGTTCAATTCGCAAGGCAAACGCCAGACCTCGTTTTCTTCTGTATTCGTCTATCCGTTGATCGAAGACAATGAGATCGAAGTAGTGGTGAACCCGGATGACATCCGTTGGGATGTATTCCGTGCTTCAGGCGCGGGCGGTCAGCACGTCAACCGGACAGAATCAGCCGTCCGTGTGACGCACATTCCGACGGGTATCGTAGCGGAATGCCAGCAAGACCGCAGCCAGCACCGCAACCGGGATATCGCTATGACTTTGCTCAAAAGCCGCCTCTATGAACTCGAAATGCGCAAACGGCAAGCCGAGAAAGACAAGATCGAGGCGGGTAAAAGCAAAATCGAGTGGGGCAGCCAAATTCGATCCTATGTTCTGGACGACCGCTGGGTGAAAGACCTTCGATCCGGCTACAAAATCCACAATCCCGACACCGTGCTCAACGGCGATCTCGACCCTTTCCTCAAAGCGTATTTGATGTGGGAACGGAATCCGACCGGGGAAGTGGAAGACGATGAATAAAGTGAAAAGGGCAAAGAGTAAAAGGCAAAGGGCAAAGGGCAAAAAAGGTAAAGCCTGATCGGCTCTATTTGCCGTTTGCTATTTGCCCTTTGCTTTTTTGAGAAAATCATCCATTTATGCAGCACATTGCTTATTATTCCTTGCGCCTTGTGATCGGGGTGTTTCGTTTTATACCGTTTCCAGTGCTGCATCTCCTGTCCGACGGACTGGCGTTTTTGTTGTTCCATGTAATTGGTTACCGAAAGAAGGAGGTACTGGAAAGCCTGAGGCTGTCATTTCCAGAAAAAACGGAAGAGGAACGGCTCGCCATCGCCCGCCGCTCCTACCGCAACCTGACAGATGTGACGCTCGAAACAATCAAAGAATTTACCCTGCCGCTGGATGAAGTATATCGTCGTTGTCCGTCCCGCAACCCGGAATTGCTCAACCAATACCTCGATCAGGGCCGGTCGGTCATTCTTTGTGGGAGTCACTATACGAACTGGGAAATTTCTGGCCTGACCATGCCAGGAGATTTTCATGGTGCGACGGTCACGGCATACAAACCGCTGACCAATAAGGTGATAGATGGTTATATGAACCAGGAACGCGCTCGCGGCGGGATGGAAATGGTCAGGATGGAAGGGCTGTTTGGCGAGATACGCAAACGAAGAAGCGAACCGACTGTCTTCATTCTGGTAGCCGATCAGTCGCCCAGCAGCCATAAAAGTGCCCATTGGGTAGATTTCCTCGGCCAGGATACGGCCTCCCTGCCCGGTACAGATGTGCTGGCGCGGAAGTTTGATTATCCCGTGCTCTATTTCAATGTGCAACGCTTGCGTCGCGGCTACTATCAAGTCACTTTCGATCTGCTTTGCCCGACGCCTTCAGAAGTCTCGGAAGGCGACATCAGCCGTATTTATGCCCGGCACCTGGAAGCCATCATCCGCGCCAAACCCGAAGGTTGGCTGTGGAGCCACAAGCGGTGGAAACTCAAAAGAGAAGCGCAGCAAAGGAAGCAAGTTGCGTAATCAAAGGATTAAGTTGGGTCAAACCTTTACAGCACCGTTTTCAGGACTTTCCACACCGTCTCGGCCACAATCTTTTGACCTTCTTCATTGGGGTGAATGCCATCTTCCAGGTTGAGGGTAGAAACTCCCGCTACTCCTTCCAACAGAAAAGGAATGAGGGTGGCATTGTTTGTTTTGGCTAAATCCGTGTACATATCCCGGAAAGAGTTGGTATACGTGGCGCCGAGATTAGGCGGAGCGAGCATCCCGGCGAGTACAATTTTACAGGCAGGATATTTGGTTTTCACCTGATCGAGGATGGATTGCAGGTTGGGTTTGGAGGCCGTGATTGGCAGTCCGCGCAAGGCATCGTTTGCACCGAGTTCGAGTACGAACACATCCATCGGCTGTTGCAGCACCCATTCAATGCGATTTTTTCCGTCGGCAGTGGTTTCGCCGCTGAGTCCGGCATTGACGCAGGTATAAGGCAGGCCGAGTGAATCAATTTTTTGCTGGATCAAAGCGGTGAAACCTTGCTCCGGCGAAAGTTGGTAGGCGGCTGTCAGGCTGTTTCCGAAAAACACGATGGCTTTGCGGACGGCTAGGGGGGCTGTTGTTTGAGCAGCGGTCTTTGGGTTAGTATCAGAAGTATTTGAGCCAGACTGACAGGCGGCAATAGTAAGGGCCAGAGCGGCAAAAAGGAGGTAAGAGAATTTCATAAAAACTGGAAATATGGAAGGCGCAGGGTTTTATGGAAACCTAACCAAAAGAAGTAGGGTCCTGTTCACAATTCTTTATCCACTATCCCCGCTCCGTCGCAAATCCAGGTTTTGAGTTGGGCAAAGCCGGGGGCGTTTTTTTGTTTGAGGGTGTTGAGCAACAGCTTCAGCAATTAATCTCTACCCTTCCTTCCTCAACAACCGACTCGCCAACCGTCGCGCCTCCTGCTTCGGGCTTTTCCACCAGTGCGCCGACAGCGTCGGTACAAATTCGATGTTGTGCCGGCGAAAATAGTTGCGCAGTTTTTCTTCCCATTCGTAACTGGGTACCGCAGTCGGAGCCAACACCCCGTCGAAGAGCAACACGCTGCTGTTCTCATCACCGGATTTTCCTTCGAGGAACATCGGTACGCGCATCCCGGCCGCCAGTGCGTTGCGGCGCATCTGGGCGGATTCAAAGTAGGGGCGCAGGGCGATCTCTACTTCTTCCATAAACATCGTGATCGGATAAGCAGACTCCGTGTAGTTCAGCAACGCTTTCATTTTTTTCAACTGCTCCTCGGCCGCATCTTCATTGCCACGCTGGACATAATTGGCAAAGGTGACCAACAGCGACAGCACACAAGTGCCGAGGAAATTTTTGTCTGCCGCCAGTACGGAGTGTAGTCCTTCGGGAATGGAGTGAGCGATGAACATTTTCTGCGAAGCGCGGGTCAGTACCACGTGCAACTGATTGAATCCCAACTGACTGTTCCAGAAATGCAGGTGACGTGTAAGAGAGCCGTTCGCATCGGTCATGCCATGTGTCAGCGACATGAGCAGAATGTCTACGTGTTGACCCTGCAATTCGCCGAACTGATATACGCCCAGTCCGCTGAGCAGCATCTGCTGGATCTTTTCGTGGCCGGGTGCTTTGCGCTGCCTGATTTTGAGCAATTGCGATGCGATCAGGTCGCGCTGCTGCACCGTGGCGCACGCAATGCCCACCACCGGGTAAGTCTTGGCCGGGGTCGGTTCGATGACGTTGAGCCAGTCGAGGATCTGCCGGACTTCCGCTTCGTTGGTACCGGTGGCCTCGTCGTAACGGCCCTCTACATTGGCGACAACAGTGCTTTCGGTGTTACTGCGCCCGGAGGGCAGCCTTTTGAATGGTGTACCGAATGCGATTTTGTTGAAGCGCACCCACTCTTCGGGACTGTCGTGGTGTTGGTATTCCAGCATCTGGGTCTTCGCTCCGATGGCCTTGCAAAATTCAAGGATATCGTCTTCGGCAAACGGCGTCATATCCTGTTTGGCATCGCCGAATACCACCAGCCGCTGCGCGAGGTCAAAGAGGTGGTAACATTCCTGCTTCGGTATGTTGTGCGCCTCATCCACGATGACAAGGTCAAATTTCTGGTTGCTCAACTGCACCACGTCTAGTGCAACGTGCGGCGTGACGAGCAGTGCTGGCAACGTTTCCGTCAGTGGTCCGATGTGCTCGCGGAATATTTGCTCTGCCTGTTGCTGGGCGCTGAGTTGGCGGTTGTTTTTACCAAACCAGGCCTTGAATGCATCGAGGCTCGACGATTTCATAGTTTTTAAAGCCTTTGTTTTGCGAGCATGCCAATGCGTACTGATCTGGGCGGGCATCAGCAACCGGAGTTCGCGAAGGCTTTGGCTAAATTCATTGAGCAATTCATTGTCCCACTGCAAGTTAGGGTTGAATTCATTTTGCAGCAAATGGTGCAGGTACCAGCTTTCAAACGCAGCCTTCCAGTTTTGAGGTTTTATTTTGCACAACGCCCGCACTACTTTTTGTTCTGCGGTACTGAGCGCAAGCCAGTGTTTTTGCCAAATGTAAAAATCGTCGAAGTCGCGCAGATAGAAGCGGGTATCCTCCAGGCGATGGACGACCTCTTCCAGAAATTCCTGCCGTTTCGGGATAGTCAGCATCTCGTGGCGAAGCGTGTCGCTGTACAGGCCGGAAGCATTGAACTCTTCTAAAAACAAGTCCATCGCGTATTCCAAATCCTTGATCTGTTCGCGGAAGTCAAGGTCGGCGTGGATGCTCTTGGCATTGAGGCGCCGTACGTCTTCGCGCACCGACGACGGGATGCGCCGCCGCCACATCCGCAGGGCAGCTTCAAAATCTTTGGTCAGTTCAGAGATTTTTTTGATGTTCCGGCTGTCAAAATTGGGCGGGAAATCGAACTCAAAATATTTACGCAAACCGTGTGCTTTGCGCATTTCATCGAAGATTCCGCCTATTTTCCCCTTGGCTTCCACGATTTCCTTGTAGCGGTCGCTAAACACCCCGTAGAGTTTTTCGGATGCTGAAATCGCTTTCTCGAAATCGCTTCCAAATCGGGTCACGCCATCTTCCAGGCCGTTGCTGATACGTTTTACAAAAACAGATAACTCATTGAAATACTGTTCGTAATGATCGAGTAAAGCTTCTGAGTAGTCGTTCGTTTTGCTGATGTAGCGGTGGTGAAGCGCTGTGGCTTTATTGAGCAACATTTGTACCTGCGCTTCCGTCCACTCCAGCCCTTTTTTGCTGTCGTGGTGCGTAAATACCGTGTCATTGAGTTTGCTAAGGGGGTGGGCCAGCGTTGGGAAGCGCCGGAACAGGGGTTCACTGGCATAGATGGCTTCCACGATACCATCATACTCTTTTTTGGAAAATTCAAAATCCGTCGGCAGCAACTGGCTGAGCAGCAATTCTTTGCCTTCCGTGCGGTTGGCGCGGAGGTATTGCGCCACGGTATCCGAAAAACTTTGTCCGCCAAATAACGGTGCATGGAGTTCCTCCCAGGCATCGTCCAGTTTGCGCTGCTCGCGCAGGGTTTTGTTCAACACCGTCTTGAACACCTCTTCATTGTGCGCCATGCGGTTCTTGCTGTCTGCCGTCATGCGGAGCATATCGGCCAACATCGGCTGATCGCTCACAATGTCGCGTACCACGAAGGAGAGATCGCCAAATCCTTTGTCGAGGATGAATTTCTGCGCCCGCCTTAATGCGTTGATACTTTTGGACACGACCAGCACTTTTTTCCCATTCGACAAGGCATTGATGACCAGCGCCGAAATGAGGTAGGTTTTGCCGGTGCCGCTGGCACCTTCCACCACCGTGAGGGCGTTCCGGTGGACGGCCTGCAGAATGGCCCGCTGAGAAGGATCAAGTGGGAGCATGGTAAACGGATGCCGCCATTCCGCCCCTTCGGCAGGCAGATCAGGCGCTACAGTGGGCGGCTGCGTGATGATCGTGCGCGGCAATGTGGGGAAAATCCCAGCCACTGCCGACCACCTCAGACAACCTTCTGCCAAGAGCGCTGGCACTTCATCGGCGTTTGGGGCGGGTTGTACGCTCATCGGAAGACCATCTTCCACAAGACCCAACATCAGTCGGATGCCTTCACAGAGTTCCCCCAGACTGCGGCTGTTCAGGGTGCGGTCGTGCGCCATTTGTTGCGCCCGCGTAGAAAAGTCGGTGCCGTGCAGTTCATCTACCAGGTGAAAAAACGGGTAGTTGGGCTGCACGATATGATGTTCTGTACGCTGTACCGACCATTGATCCACATGCTGAGCGTGCGGCTCCAGGGCAAATTGCCAGACAAACAATGGCGCCGCAACTTCCGTACCGCCCAACCGGGCGATCACAAAAGGGTAGCCGATGCCAAGATTTTTGGTGCCAAACACTTTCTCCCGGTTGCGGGCCTCAAAATAGAAATGGTTGAACCAATCGCCTGCCGGGTGATTGGCATGCACGGGCAAATCGAACGCATGATTTTCAACCAATTCATGGATGCACGGGATGGCGAATTGCTCCTCCAACGCGCACAAGTCGGCTCTCACCGGCACATTGGGCAGCGCAAACAGCCATTCGAGGGCAGCACCGCTGTACGCGGCAAAATTGGAAGTAGATGTGGACGAGGCGGGCATTGCTGTTTCTGGCATAAAATAGAGTTGCGGTTTACCCGCAAATGAACGTAAAAAGCCATATTTTAGGGTAATTTTTTTCGGGAGGCAAAACCTTTTTGCGCGAATTCAGCAGCAGGTGCTTCTTCTTGAGTGAATGCTTCTTCCACAATCCCATTTCGCATTGCCTTTAAAACCTCTACGTACACTGAATTTTTTTTGGCAAAATGCGCCGCTTTCCATTGTTCCCGTACCCGCTGCCATACATCCAGATACTGTTCTGCAAACAAACCCAGCGCAGCCAGTACAAGCCAGATCAACGAGGGCGGCCAAGTCCTGAACATGCCTACCCAATGCAGCAGGGTAGAAGCCGTCCACAAAGCCAATGGAAAGGTAATCATACCAGCCATCACTTTCACATTGGAGTCATAACCGACGTAGAGTTTCAGTTTTTTTGCCAGCAGCCAGGGCAAATAGCAAGGCAGAAACCAGCATCCGTAGCCAATAGCAAAGGGCACAAAACCTGCTGCCAGCAACATTTTTTCTAAAAAAATACGTCCGCTGGCAGGAGGAACAAGGTAATTTTTAAGCCCCGCATCTGTGATGCCGGATGTGTTTAAAGCAACCTGATAAGCCGCCGTCTTTGCTCTAAGTGCTTCGTTGTCAAGGTGCTGCTCTGTGAACAATTGGCTGCGTCGAAAAGCTTCTTTCAGCGGGACGGGCATTTCAGTTTGAGCGATTTCTTCTAACGTACTGATGAACTGTGCGCCCGCCTCGTCGCGCGTATGAATGGTGAGCGCGGTGACCCGGCGCTGGAGTTCCACGGTCAAATCTTCCACGGCTTGGTCGGGATCCTGTTGCCAGGCAGTAGCCCAGTCACTGACGACTATCGGCTCGCCAAACTGCACCACCATGTCGCTTCGGAATAAATTGGCTGCCGAGTAAGACAGTCCTACCGGAACAATGCGGGTACCAAGTTGCCAGTTGTTGCGGCTCTCTGTGCCAAAGGCAATGCGGGCAGTACCGGTCTTGAAATCCCGCACCCAGCGATTCATCCAACTGGTTCCTTCGGGAGCGATATACAGCACCCCTTTTTTCTCTAAATGCCGGAAACACTGCTCAAATGCTTCATCGTTGTTGCGCGCTTCCCCTTCGGCTACATCCTCCCGCCGCTTTACGGGAATGCAGAACAGCCGCGTCAGTATCCAGTTGCTCACCGGATGTTTGAATAAGCCGTAATTCGCCAGAAAAAACATTTCTTGCCGGACATGGATGCCGACGTTCAGTGGCTCCATCAGGGTGCTTGGGTGATTGGAAATAACGATGGCCGGGCCCCGAAAATTCAGGTATTTCCGACCTAATACGATACGACGACGGTAGAATACTGTCGTACTGACCGCAGAGATCAGGCGCAGTAACAGGTAAATCAGACGCAAAACAGGATGCAGAGTGGGCATTTATGATCGTTTAGGCGTTTCATTGTCAATACTTTTCCCCAAAAATACAACCGCTCGTACTTTCGCGCTGCAAAACAACATCCGGCACATGAAAATCCTGCTCATCGAAGACGAACTCAGTTTCGATATTTTTCGGCAGGTGGACCTAACGGCACCGGTGATTTTTACGACCGCCTTCGACCACTATGCGGTGCAGGCATTCAAAGTGAATGCGGTAGACTACCTGCTCAAACCCGTTGACCCGGAAGAGTTGGTGCAGGCACTGGACCGACTTCGAAGCCGCCAGTCCACTCCATCTGCTGTGCCATTTGACTTCGATTCAATCGCCCGTTTCTTCAAAAAAGAGACTTATAAAGACCGTTTTTTGGTAAAAACCGGTCAGCAACTTGCCTTCTTGAATGTGACCGATATTGCCTGGTTCCGTTCTTCCGACGGCCTCACGCAGGCTTTTACCCTGACTGGAAAAAAATTCTTCGTGGAACATACGCTGGAAGAACTGGAAAATCTGCTGAATCCCAACGACTTTTTCCGCATTAGTCGCAACATGGTGCTCCGGCTCCAGGCCATCCAGAAAATCCACCCGCACCTGAATGGCCGCCTCAAACTCGAACTGCAACCCGTGTCCCTGGAAGAGGTGTTTGTGAGCCGAGAACGCGCCGGAGAATTCAAAATCTGGTTGGGCGGGTAACGGCCATACTACTCCTGCCAGTACACCCGGTTCACCCGCTCTGAAATATTCGTAAACACCTCATAAGGGATGCTTTGCAGCACAGCAGCGAGCTGCTGCACCGGTGGGTTTTCCCCAAAAACAACGACCTCGTCGCCTTCATGGGCTGCGGGAATATGAGTCACATCCACCATGGTCATATCCATGCATACGTTGCCGATGGTGGGAGCGAGTTGGCCGCGTACCAGTACCGCGTAGCGACCGCTGCCTGCCAGGCGCAATAATCCGTCGGCATACCCGATGCTGATCGTAGCAATGCGCGTCGGATGATCCACCGGCCCATTCCGGTTATAGCCCACCGTATCGCCCACCGGTACCGATTTGATCTGGCTGATCGTGGCTTTCAGTGTATTGGCCACGCGGAGCTGATTTTGAAGGCCACTGCTGTCAATACCGTAAAGCCCGATGCCCAGACGCACCATATCGAAATGGTATTCCGGAAAACGTGCAATACCGCCGGTGTTCACAAGATGGCGAAGTGGTGCATAGCCGAGCGCCGCTTTAATTTTTTCAAAATTTTCAGAAAAAATCGCCGCTTGCCGGTGGGTGAAGGCATCGTGTGCCGGCGCGTCGCTGGCGGCCAAGTGTGAAAATACGGAGCGCACCTGCACATTGGGGTAGTCGCGCAGCAGATTGGCCAATTCCGCAATATCGTCCGACTCAAAGCCCAGCCGGTGCATCCCGGTATCCAATTTGAGGTGGACCGCCAGTGGACGGTCGTGGCCCACATAGCGCAACAACTCGCGCAGCAGCGGCAGGCTATAGACCTCCGGCTCCAGGCGATGGCGATACAGCGCGTCGAAACTTGCAGGTTCGGGATTCAGGACCAGAATCGGCAGGTTCACGCCTGCCTGACGGAGTTCGATGCCTTCATCCGCGTAGGCCACACCGAGATAATTGACCTGATGAAATTCGAGCAGTTTCGCGACTTCCGCCGAGCCGCTGCCATAAGCCGCCGCTTTTACCATGACCATGGTGCGGACGTCGGGACGAAGCAGGCGCGTGTAAATGTTCAGGTTGTGGACCAGTGCCGTGAGATTGACTTCCAGTACAGTTTTATGCGCTTTTTGTTCCAAGCGCCGGGCAATCCGCTCGAACTCGAACGGCCGGGCTCCTTTCAACAACACGACTTCGTCGCGGAATTCATGCTGTGCGATATTTTTCAAAAAACTTTCCGTGTCGGGGTAAAACGCCGTTTCCACAGCTGGCGGCAGTTTAGCCTGAAGCGCTGTGACTGCTGTGCCGATCCCGATGACCCGCGCTACCTGCTGTTCTTGCATAGCTGCCGCCACTTCGTCGTAGAGCCTCGACTGGGCATCGCCGCTTTGTAAAATATCCGACAAAATGAGGGTCAGCCTTCGGGCACGAGTTTGCTGCGCGGCGAATTGCAGGGCGATACGCAGCGAGGCTAAGTCATTGTTGTAGAAGTCATTGATGAGGGTAGATCGGTTCACGCCTGCTTTCAGTTCAAGCCGCATTTCGACCGGCTCGAGTCGCAACATCCGGGTGGCGATCTGTTCTTCGGATACGCCCAACAGATGAAGCAGCACCCAGCAGTGGATGGCATTTTCTACAGAGGCGGCATCGGAGAAGGGAATTTGAAGGGTGGCCTCGCTCCTGGAAAATCCAACCCTCACCCGCGCCGCACCATTGGCCAAGATTTCCGTTTCAAGGATTTGTACATCTGCTGTATGCCCGGTGCGCGACCAGGACACTGTCCGGCGGCCTTGTTTTGCCCCTTGCCATTCCGAAGCGGCCAGGGCAATTTTTTCGGAATCGGCGCAAAAAACCAAGGTGTCGGCTGTGTCGAACAGGCGCATTTTTTCCTGCACTTTCTGTATTTTGGAGGAGAAACCATCGCGATGTGCCGGACCGATATTGGTAAAAATGCCGATCGTGGGTTGGATGACCCGCCAGAGTCGCTCCATCTCTCCCGCTTGCGAAATACCTGCTTCGAACAGCGCAAGTGTGTGCTGTTCCTGCATCTGCCACACCGAAAGCGGCACGCCGATCTGTGAATTGTAACTTTTAGGGCTCCGGACGATGTTCCAGTCAGGCGCAAGCAACTGGTAGAGCCATTCTTTGACCACTGTTTTTCCGTTGCTGCCGGTAATGCCTATGACGGGAATTTGGAAACGCGAACGGTGCCAAGCGGCCAATGCTTGCAGCGCATTCAATGTGTTTTCGACGTGCAAAACGTTGGCCTCCGGCAAATTCTCTATGTCAATTGGTTGGCAGACAATAAATTGGCGCACTCCGGCGCGGTAAGCGGCTGTAAGATGGTCGTGACCGTCGTGGCGTTTGCCGGGCAAGGCAAAAAAAAGAGATACCGGCGGAGCGCTCACCAGGCGGCTATCGAATAAAAGTTGCTCGACGGGCGCAGCAGGATTGATTTGCTGGAGCCAGTCGGCATGAAGGAGGTGTTGAATGTTGGAAATAGAATAAGACATATCGGTCAGTGCTGATCGCGCATTGCGCCTCAAAAGAATGTATTTTTGAACACTCTGCATGAAAACGGGAATCGCTCGTTCAGGTTGCCGATCATTCCCGTCCTTTGCAGGCGGATTGTTGGATAATCCAAAGGCTGAATATTCGTTCGTAACATTTCTGCTTCGCAACGGTTCTTGTTTCGAGCCAACTACTTGCACCTCATTGGCAGTACAATTTTAAATTAAGGCATTGAAAATGAACAGTAAACACAAATTTTTTCCCCTTCTCACCCTTTCCCTTTTTCTCACGTTCTCTTTCCACGCCCCCCTGGCGGCACAGGGCAAGTACTTTGATATTTCCAAAAACCTCGAATTGTTTGCCAATGCCTACCGCGAGATCAACCATGGCTATGTAGACGTACTTGACCCGGGCAAACTCATGCGTCAGGGTCTGGATGCCATGCTGGAAGGATTGGACCCTTTCACCAATTACATTTCCGAAACCGATATTGAAGGCTACCGCATTCAAAACGACGGGAAGTACAATGGCGTGGGCGCCGAAGGTCTGAAAATGGGCGACTATATGGTCATTACCGAAATCATCGAAGACAGCCCTGCGCACAAAGCAGGTCTCAAAGTCGGCGACGCCATTGCTGCTGTAGACGGACAGAACGCCAAAGGCCGGTCCGAACAGGAAGTGCTGGCGTTTCTTCGGGGCTATCCGGGTACGGAAACCGAGTTGCTGGTTCGCCGGCCCGGAGAAAACAAGGATTTGAAGATCAAACTGAAACGAGAAGAAGTCAACATTGCCAATGTGCCGCACTCCGGTATCGTAGCCGAAGGGATCGGGTACATCAACCTGACGACGTTTACGCAGGATGCAGGTCCGAACGTGGCCAACGCGCTGCAACAACTGAAGTCCAAAAATCCGAAAATCAACGGAATTATCCTCGACCTGCGCCACAACGGCGGCGGCTTACTTTCTGAAGCAGTGAATCTCGTCAATGTGTTCGTACCGAAAGGAGAATTTGTGGTCAGCACGAAGGGCAAGGTGCCAGAGTGGAACAACTCTTTCAAAACCTTGGTCGGCGCAGTGGACGAAAAAACCCCCGTCGTAGTATTGATTGACCGCAAAAGCGCATCTGCCAGCGAGATTGTATCCGGCGCTCTGCAAGACCTGGACCGAGCGGTCATCATGGGGCAACTTAGTTATGGCAAGGGTTTGGTACAAAACACCAAGGACATCGGTTACAACGCTAAAATCAAACTCACCACCGCCAAATACTACATCCCGTCGGGCCGCTGTATTCAGGCTACCCGTTACCTGCACGGCGAGCCGGTGGACATTCCGGAAAAGGAACGCGCACAGTTCAAAACCCGCAACGGGCGCACAGTATTCGACGGCGGCGGTGTGAAGCCAGATGTTGCCTTACCCTTTGATACTGCGACAGGCGTGGTGAAAGCCCTGCTCGACCAGCACATCATTTTTGAGTATTGCAATCAATTTGCAGCCAAGCATGAGAAGATTGACTCGGTGGAAATTTTTGAGTTCACCGATTTCGCCGACTTTACCCGATTCGCAGAAAGCAAGAACTTTGATTATCAATCCGCTTCTGAGAAAAAACTCATTGAACTCCGCGACCTGGCGGCCCGCGAAAATTTCTCGCTGAGCACTGACCTTGCCGCTTTGGAAACTAAAATAAAAGCGGAGAAAAAAGGAGAGATGACCCGGAACAAGGATCGCATCCTGCACGAGATCGAGCAGGAAATCGTTGGGCGCTATTATTTCCAGCGCGGCAAAGTCCGCAAAAACCTGGTGAACGACTCAGAGGTGAAAGAAGCAGTCAAGTTGCTCAACGACACGACGCGCTACAACGCGATCCTGGCAGGAAAATGAGAATAATATGGTCAAAGTTCAAAAAAAACACCCTTTGCAGCGCATGCTGCAAAGGGTGTTTTTTTTGAACCTCATCAACCGGGTTACAAGGGTATGGTGCCACCCAGGGTGCCCTGAAAGAAAGAGTCATCGTCGTACTTGGATTTGTTCGACGTTTTGCCGCCGCCCAATTTAGCCATTTCACTCGGGTCAAGTATCTTCATAGCGGGATCATCCAAAGATTCGAATGCACCCAGAGAAGAATTTTTGCCAGACCCTTTCAGGTCTTTAGGCTGATCTTTTTTTTTGCCAAAGGGAAAAATCATGAGACGGAACGCAGTTTAACGATTTGCCGTGAATTGCGCCAAAGGTAGCGCGAGTTTCATAATCAGCAACCATTTTCGCGCCAAATTCTCTAAGTGTCAAATAGATGACATACTTTCCTTGCATCTACACAAACAGCTTTTTTCCGGGATTTTATCCGCAAATAAATAGCTTTCCTCTAATTTAGGACCTTTGCCGTCGAAGCCTGTGCTAACCTTGCCTTTGTTAAATTTTTATAAACGATGTCAGGCCCTTCTCCTGTTTGCGATGGCTATCGCTGAGTGAAAACCAATCCACCACCATACGTCAACCGCTGTTAAATTATGCTATCATCAAAAACAACCCACTTCGTTCTCGCCTTGCTGCTGTTTACCGGTACGCTGGCTGCCCAGGATACCTGGTCGCTTGAGCGCTGCATTCTCCATGCGCGCGATAACAACATTACGGTGAAACAGGCGGAGGCCTCCGTGCGGATCGCTCTGCTCTCTGAGCGCCAGGCCAAGGCTTCCCGACTCCCTTATTTGAATGCTACTTTCAATGGTGGCGAACAGTTTGGCCGGACCATTGACCGCACTACCAATACATTCAGCACGAACGCCATCGGCTTCAACAGCATCGGATTGAACGCCGGCGCGCAAGTGTTCAGCGGCGGACAGATCCACCATGCCGTGAAGCAGGCGGGCTGGGACCTTAAGACCGCCGAATCGGATGCAGCCCAGACCCTGAATAACCTGTCGCTTCAGATCGCGCAGGCTTACCTGTTGATCCTGCTGACGGAAGAGCAGTTAAAAAGTGCGGAGCGCAGGGTGAGCCAAAGCAACGATCAATTAAAAATTACGCTGAAATTGATTGATGCCGGCAATGTTCCGATGGGCGATAAATTCAACCTGGAAGCCCAGATCGCCCGCGATGAGCAGTCGGCCGTGACCATTCAAAACAATTTGGAACTGGCTTACCTGAACCTCAAACAACTGCTTCAACTGGAGCCGGACTATCCCTTGAAGATTGAACGCCCGGTCGTCCCGATCCCGACGAATGCTAATCCCGACGGATTGAGGCTGGCGCCCTTATATTTGACGGCCAGCACCACGCAACCCAGCGTCCGGGCGGCAGAATTTCGCGTGCGGAGCGCAGGTGAAGGCATTGCGCTGGCACGATCGGCTTACTACCCGACCGTGAGTTTATACGCACAATTGAGCAGCAACTATTCCACGCAATACCGCAACGCCGTATCAACCGGTTTTGGCAAAAGCAATCCGACGCCGGTTGTGATTGGAGTAGATACCGTTCCGGTTTCGTTTATCCAGGAAAATTTTGCCTTTCAAAAGGTGGCGTATTTTGACCAGTTTAATCAAAACTTCGGGCAAAACATCGGAGTCAGCATCAGTATTCCAATCTACCAGAACGGCCGCACGCGCCTCAGTGTCGAACGTGCCCGCCTCGCCGTGCTGAGCGCTGAAATGCAGCAAACCCAAATCCAGCAGCAACTGAAAAACGACATTCAGACAGCCATCGCGAACGCCCGCGCCGGACGCAAACAACTCGACGCAGCACAAAAAACGTTCGCTTCGATGCAGACCGCCTTCCAAAATACGGAAAAACGCCATGCCCTCGGCGCCGTGAATTCACTCGAACTTACCACTGCTCAAAATAACCTGAATATTGCGGAGAACGAGCTCATCGTGGCGAAATACGATTACCTGTTCAAATTGAAGATCCTGGATTTTTACGAAGGGAAACCGTTGCAGTTGAATTGATTGAAGTAAAAGAAAAAGCCCGATTGTGCATATTTTTACACAATCGGGCCTGAATCGGTTCGATAAGGAACGCGGCACCAATAACTTAGTCATTTTAGGTCAACCATTTTTTCATCAGACAACACTATTTTTCTGCGAATAGTGGGGCTATTTAAAGAAAAATAGCGGCCGTATGATGGAACAAAGGGTGGCATCAAATGACTAAGTTATTGGTGCCGCGTTCCTAAACAAATCCCATCTCCAGCATATTTCGCCAGAGATGGGATTTTTTATCGCAGCAGGCTTACCTCGAATTCCCCATTTTCAAAGGATATTCCTTTTGGATAATTGAACAACTCGCTTCGTTCTCGAAAAAAATAAACCTGAAAACGACCTTTGATCAATTGTTTAACCGGATCGTATGCATCTATCCATACATGACTCTTGCGGTATCCATCTATGTTGTAAAGAGCATCAATTTCATCGTAGTATCCGACCCAATATAAACCGCTTGGTCTTTCAGGACCACTAAAATCAGTTGATAATGGATATTTTCCTTCCTTCAAAGGAAGGAAAACCAAACTAAAGCTTTCAAGCAGGATGGTATCTGAATCAAATGTTCTGAATAAAAGAGTCATTTTTGAAGAATCCGTTGAAATATAACTCCACCCGCCGCTTCCTTTCCATTCCTTTCCTTGTCTTTCAGCCTTTACCCATCCATTTTTTTGAGTTCCCGCCCAGGCATTGGATAGCTCTGTAAATACCTCAGAGGGTTCTCGATCCTTAGTGCATGCTGTGCAAAAGGATAGTCCGACCAGAATGATTATCAGTAGTCTCATAAGGTTCTCAACGTTGAAGAATGAACGTATTTTGCAGGATGCCTTGAGTGGTATATAAAGGATTGGCTTGCAAGGCATCGTGCATTACTAAGTGATGGGCTGACTTCGAGTCAGCCCATCACTCTAAGCAAAGCCCCATGAATATACCGGAGCGGGACCTTTGTTTATTTCAGCAAACTGACTTCAAATTCTCCATTTTCAAAAGAGACTTCTTCCGGGTAGTTGAAAACGTGGCTTTCAGTGCGAAAGAAATGTACCTGAAAACGACCTTTAATTTCTTTTTTTACAGGGTCGTAGCTGTCAATCCACAAATGGTTGTTACGGGCTTCATCTATCGTATAAAAAGCGTCGGTTTCATCATAGTAGCCAATCCAATAGATACTTCTTGGAGAATGATTACTATTTAAAAGCTTATACTTGCCCACTTTGAGCGGAATTCGCACAAAATCTAAACCTTCAATCGCCACTGTATCTAAATCAACGGTACCGAACAAGAGACCAATTTGAGTAGAATCTCCATAAGTGTATGCCCAGATACCACTTCCCTCCCAATCTTGGTTATTTCGTTTTGCTTTCACCCAACCATACTTTTGCGGGCCAGCCCAAGCATCGGGCAATGGAGTAATTGACTCATTTGTGTTTCGCTCCTTTTGACAAGCGGAACAAAGGAGGAGCAGCCCCGTCAAAAAAATCATTAATTGTCTTATAGAGCTCAATGTTGGAGTGTGAACGTATTATGGAAGTGAAGGGAGATAACACCTGCGCAGAAGTGATTGGAATTACAGAGAGCAGGAAGAAGAGGAGTCCAACACATTTCGCGAGTCTTTGCTCAAGCGATGTGTGTGTGTGTGTGACAAAAGGTGTGCCATGAAGATGTAATTGAGTGTGTGCTAAAAAGTAGGCCGAATCTACAACTGCGCCTCTCAACTACATCTTTTTTTGCGACTTTATTTCAACGTCAATTTGGGTACTCAGAGCGTGTTTTTGCCTTGTAACGTTTTGAAAATCATTAAGATATATTTTTAAAAAAAACGAAAAAATGAATATGGAGAAGGCATGTTTGACTGCCGTGCTATTTGGGTTTCACACAACGACACGACGAGGTACCCTATAATATTTCGTCGTGTCGCCGTGTCGTCGTGTGAAACCAAAACGCCTTCACAAAAACGGATTGTATTCCTTTTCATGCCGCACCGTCGTTGGAAAACCATGCCCTGAATACACAATCGTCTCATCCGGCAGCACAAACAATTCGGTTCGAATGCTTCGGATCAGGGTGTCAAAATCGCCACCAGGCAAATCTGTCCGCCCGATACTCTCCTGAAACAGTACATCTCCCGACAAAATAAAACCACTTTCTGCACAGTAAAACGAGATGCTGGCAGGTGAATGTCCTGGCGTAAACAGCACCCGGAGCTTGGTATTGCCAAATGTCACCACATCGCCCGCATCCAAAAATCGGGCAGGCGCCGGTGATTCTTCCGCAAACGGAATACCGTACATCTGGCAAACCTGTGTGAACCGTTGCAGCACCGGGATCTCGCCGGTATGGATTTCAAGGCCAAGGTTCCATGTGTTTGCCACAAACGCATTGCCGAAGACATGATCGAGGTGGCAATGCGTATTGATGAGCCGAACAGGCTTCAGGCCTTTTTCTTCCACAAATTTTTTCAGTTCCGTGCGCTCCTCGTGGGTGTAGCAACCGGGATCGAAAATGGCACATTCACCGCTCTCGTCGTAGAGGAGGTAGGTGTTTTCAGCAAATGGATTAAACTCGAATACCTGAACCTGGGTCATGAAGAAAGTGGACTAATAGACTTGTTGCGTTGGAAAGAGGTCTGGCCATCAGAACATCCAGGAGGCTGTTTGAGTTTTCCCCCCGGAGCAAACAACCCTTACCGGTAGTAAAACACCACTGCGAATGTCATGACAAGCAAAATCACAGCCATCGTCCGGTAATTCTGATACCAGGGCAAGCCAGCCAACTCCGCCGTATCTTCCTGATAGACAGCATTGTCCCAGGTCATGCCGACCAGTTTCTCCGTGGGCGGCGGCGCAGTCGCCAGGCTGACGCCGATTTGAACAGCCGAACAGATGGCCAGGATAATAGGCGCTTTAATGAGAAAGTGTACACTATTCCAAGCCCCTGAAAGACCGGTTATCTGACTGGCCACCGTGAATAGTGCAATCACCAGACCTGCCATCAATGCAGCAAAAGCGCCGTCCGCATTGGCTCTTTTCCAGAACAATCCGATCAGGAAAATCGCCACCACCGGCGGGCTGATGAGTGCCAGTACACCCTGCATATAATTCATCAATGACTCAAAGTTGGCGATCTGTGGTGCCCAGGCGACCGTGATGACCATGAACACGACCGTAGAGATTTGGCCGGCCCGCACCAATCCCTTTGAATCCATATCGGGGCGGAATTTTTGCACAAAATCCATGGTGATGAGTGTGGAAGCAGAATTGAGCGTGGCGCTCACAGCCGAAGCCATCGCCGCCAGGAAGCCCGCGACAACCAAACCAACGAGGCCCACGGGAAGCAACTTGAAGACCAGTGTTGGATAAGCCCCATCGGAGAAGTTTTTGAGTTGGCCTGCGTACATCTCCTGTAAGTTGGGGTAAAGTTTCAGGGCGGCCAACCCGGGGATGACCAACAGAAACAGGACGGGTAATTTCAGCAGCGCAGCGAAAAGGGCTCCCTTGCGCGCTTCATTGGCATTCCGGGCGCTGAGTGCCCGCTGCACGATGAACTGGTTATTGCACCAAAAATAAAATCCCAGCAGCGGCACCCCCAGCAACAATCCCGGCCAGGGCATATCCGGATGGTCAATCGGCTGGATAAGATGTACAAACGACGGGTCCTTCGCACTGGCATTGGCCATGATCGCATCGTAACCACCTGCTTTGTCGTACACGATAAAGCACAGGATGACTGCCGAAATGAGCAAAACAATGGTGTTCACCATCTCCGTGCGCATCACGGACGAGAGGCCGCCAAAAATGGTATAGCCCGCCGCAAATATTGCCAACAGACTGACAATCAATATGGTGTTGGCTTCCGGAAACACCAGTTTGGCGATCACCACGCCTGCAAAAAGTGTTCCGGCCGTGTCAATGAAAATATTACCGACCAGCGTGATGAACGAGAAGTAGTAGCGGGAGCGTACATCGTACCGTTTTTCAAAAAACTCCGGCATGGTGTACACCTGCGAGCGCAAATAAAACGGCAAAATGAACACGCAGAAAAACGTGAGCACAATCGAAGCCATCCATTCGTAGTTGAAAAACACAATACCCCCTTTGTAAGCCCCGCCGGTAATAGCAATGAGCGAGTTGGAGGAAATGTTGGCCGAGAACATCGAAATGCCGATGACATACCAGGGCATATTGCGCCCCGCAAGAAAATAGTCTTCCGAACTGCCTGCCTTGCGATGGTAAAACCCATAGGCGACAATGGCCGCGATGTACACGATGATGATAAACAGATCGAGGTTGGTAAAAGTAAAGTTCATGCTAAAGGTGCGTTAGTATTGAAAATGGAGAATTGAAAATGAAACTTGTCAAGAGTCAATTCCCAATGTGAAATCTCAATTACAAAACATGGTTCTGGCGTGGTGCAGGCTGAACGGGCAAGATTAGGCAAGAATTTTCAAATGAAATAGAAAAAGCGGAATGAGCGGCCTGGAAACAATTTTTGACGCGCTCCTGTCAATGATATGCATACCAGGATCCAAGCGCCCGTTGTACTTTTGGATTTTAAGCCCAACTTTGCACACGAACTTCTCCCCCACTTCTTGTCAACGGTCAATAGTCAATAGTCAACAGTCAACAGTCAACGGTCAATAGTTAACGATCAACGATCAACAGTCAATAGTCAACGGTCAACGGTCAACAGTCAACAGTCAACAGTCAAAGCTACCCATGATCGTCTCCACACCTACCTCGCTTCTCTACCACACTTATAACAGCCTGTTCCTGAGTCTTCCGTTCCACGAGATTGAGGAGACCGGCACTCATTTGGCACTCTTCGCGCACCATTGCAAAAATGGCTTCGACGCAGGTAAAAGCCCGGTGGAAATCGTAGAGACTTTTTGGAAAGAATATTTTGAAAAAGCCACTTCGGAACAACGATTGAGCCTGTTGTTCTACTTCATTCAGTATGTTGAACGTCAGGTCGTTTTGTTCGATTCGGTGGAAGATTCCGTCTTCGAATCTACGCACGACATGAACGGCCCCGGTTCGGTGCGGCACCTGCTCAACAACCTCGATACGGCGGAAGAACGAGCGCTGCTCCTGGAAAAAATTCGTCATTTCAGCCTGCGCCTGGTGCTGACGGCGCATCCCACGCAATTTTACCCCGGCAAAGTGTTGGGCATCATCAACGACTTGGGCAAAGTCATTCAAGGCAATGACCTGGAACAAATCCGTCTTTTGCTGTTGCAGTTGGGCAAAACGGCCTTCGTCAACCGCGAAAAACCAACGCCATACGGAGAGGCCATTGGTCTCGGATGGTACATGGAAAACGTATTTTTTAATGCCCTGCCAGATATCCTGTTCCGGATGCTGCGGGCCTTGGGACAGGATGTGACGACTTTCGAGAACCCGCGCTTGCTGGCCCTCGGCTTTTGGCCCGGCGGCGACCGCGACGGCAACCCTTCCGTCAACGCTGACACTACCTTGCTGGTGGCCGCCCGGCTGCGCGACGCGGTGTTGCGGGGCTATTACCGCAATATTCGGGACCTCAAACGCCGCCTCACGTTTCGCGGCACAGAGGACTGGGTGGCACTCGCGGAAGAGAAAATTTACAACACCATTTACCACCCTGAACGCGTAAAAGTTTACCACACCTGTCGCGAATTGCTGACTGATCTGGATGAGGCGCGGCGTACATTAATCAACGACCACGACGGCCTGTTTCTGGACGATCTCGATATTTTTATCCTGAAAATCAGGGTATTCGGCTTTTATTTTGCCAGCCTCGATATCCGTCAGGACAGCCGAAAACACGGCGAAGTGTGGAATACCATCCTGCAAAACTGGAATGAAAAATTCCCCTGGTACAACCCGGATGATTTTCATGCCGCCGATGAAGACACGAAAATCAACCGGCTCCTCACCACTAAATTTCGCCTCGACGAGAACGACTATGCCGATCCATTCGTCAAAGAAACGGTTCGTTCATTCCGGGCTATTTCGGAGATTCAGCTCAACAACGGCGAACTGGGCTGTCATCGCTACATCATCAGCAACTGCCAAAGTGCACTGAATGTAGCCGAGGTATTAGCCCTGGCGCAGTTATGCCTGCACCCTACCCCTACTGCGGATGGAGCAGGCGCGGAGGTCAGGCTCGATATCGTCCCACTTTTTGAGACCATTGATGACCTCGCAGCCTGCGGCCAGGTGATGCATCAACTGTACACCAATCCACATTACGCCGACCACCTCGCTGCGCGCGGCAATGTGCAGCACATCATGCTGGGCTTTTCCGACGGCACCAAAGACGGCGGTTATCTGCGCGCCAACTGGAGCATTTATCGGGCAAAAGAAGAACTGACCCGCGTCAGCCGGGCGAATGGGGTAACCGTTATTTTCTTTGACGGTCGCGGCGGCCCTCCCGGCCGGGGCGGCGGCAACAATGCCAGTTACTATGCATCGCATGGGCAAGACATTGAAAACCAGGCCATTCAGGTCACAATACAGGGCCAAACCGTCAGCAGCACCTACGGTACCCATGAAGCGGCAGCCTTCAATATCGAGCGTTTATTGACTGCCGGGCTGGAAAACTCGCTGTTCCCCAACCACGCCCACCAACTGACGGATGCCGACCGTCAATTACTGGACGAGCTCGCCGATGCAGCTTACACCTCGTATTTGACCCTGAAAAATCACCCTGATTTTGTGCCCTATTTGGAGAAAATGACCCCGTTGAAATGGTATGGCGACTCGAATATTGCCAGTCGTCCGACCAAACGAAGTGGAGGCGGAGGACTGAAATTTGAGGACTTGCGCGCCATTCCCTTCGTGGGCGCCTGGGCCCAGATGAAACAAAACGTTCCGGGCTATTACGGCGTCGGCAGCGCACTGGTCACTTTTCTGGAAAAACGCGGCAACGAGGTACAACAGCTCTACGCGCATTCCCTTTTCTTCCGAACGCTGCTGGAAAACTCCATGCAATCACTGGCCAAATCAAATTTTGATGTGACGCGTTACCTCGGCAGTCACCCACAGTTTGCGGCGTTTTGGGCAATGCTTAACCAGGAATACGAACGCACCGACAAGGCACTGCGCCAACTTTCAGGCGAACTCCTTTCTGGCAATCCTGCTTCCCGCCAGAGTATTGCCCATCGGGAAAATATCGTGCTGCCGTTGATCGCCATTCAACAGTTTGCGCTGCAAAAATTACAGGACGATAAACTGAAAGATTCCGAGGCTGAGATCTACCGGAAATTGGTGACCAGAGCCATGTTCGGGATCATCAACGCTGCACGGAACGCTGCATAGAGTCCTTGGATTTAAAAAGGATTCCGTTGCTTTGCCTCCCGAACCGGCCGTTTTTACTGCTGGTTGGAAGTTATTTTGACTCCGTAACTTATCGTTGACCCCTTGCCCCTTGCTGTGTGTTGTTCACACTTTTAATTTCAAGATTTTTATGAAAAAAACATTGCTTTTGGCAGCCCTCTTCCTGGTGTTGGGGGCTGGCGCCTGGTATGCGCTTCGAGCGAAAAAAAATCAGTCTGGCACCGTGAATTCTTGGGATATCGAGTTCGCAGTAAAAAACACGGACGACATCGGGAAAATTTTCATCGCCGATCGCAGGGGCAGAACTGCCACACTTGAACTCAAAGACGGCGCCTGGATCTACAACGGTAAATATCCTGCTCGTCCTACCAGCATAGAAACGCTCCTTCAAACCCTCCGGCACGTGACCGTCCAGCGCATCACCACGATCGCAGCAGAAGATGCCATGATCAAAAGTCTCGCTTCCGAAGGACTGAAAGTGGAAATTTATGACAAAAAAGGCCAAAAAGTGAAGTGTTATTACGTGGGAGGGGTGACCAACGACGAGAAAGGGACTTACATGATCATGGAAGGCGCTGAACGGCCCTATGTGGTGCACATCCCCTCCTTTACCGGACAGGTGCGGGTGCGCTACATGCTGGGTGACGATTTGTGGCGTGATCGAGCGGTATTCAGTGAAAAACCAGAAGAAATTCAATCTGTTTCGATTGAATACCCGCAAAATAAAAGTGAATCCTTTCGATTGGAAAAATTGAAAGAAGGGAACTATAAGGTGCAACCCTATTTCAGCACCACTGCTGTGAATCCAAGCCCTCAACGGAAAGGTGTACCAGAAGGTTACCTGCTTCAATTTGAACGGATGCTCGCCGAAGGCTACGAAACCGACAATCCATTGCGCGATTCTGTGGCTGCGCTGGTACCGTTTGCCATCGTAAAAATCAAGCGCAGCAACGGCTCGGAATCCCAGACCCGGTTCTGGCCGCTGGAAGTAAAACGGGACGCTATGACGGGCAAACAGTATGTGGAACGGTATTTTGTAGAAAAGGAAGGAGCGGACTTTCTGCTCGTACAGCACCGGGTGTTCGGAGTGGTTTTTAAACCTTACAGTTTCTTCTTTGAAAATCCGCAACGTTCGGTGAAGCAGTAGTGGGCGACGAAAACCGGCTCCAATCCTGCTTTTGTAGAAAAAACCCGCTTCATACATACCAATGCCGTGTACTTGCGTTTGTCAACGACCCGCAAACACAACGGGGAAGTTTGGCCGTTTGCTCTAACATTCAAAAAATTGGGGGCGGCGATAACCAATTTGTTTATTTCCTGTTTTAAAAAAAACTTTTTTTCGAGCGATGTTTTATTCTGACCAGCCATTCGGCAAGTTTGACTTTGAAAAATTACTCCGGGATATGAAAATCAAGCCCTCTCTCCTGTTCTTCTCTTTTATCGGCATCATTGGCGCATTGGTGCTGGCACTTCGTTTCAATCCCATTCATCAGGGCGATCCGGATCCGAAAAAAGATGCTGCGCTGATGCAGGCCATTCTGCAAGGCGTGAAAAGCCTGCACTTTCAACCCAAGCCTGTTGATGACGTATTTTCCAAGCAGGTTTATGATGTATACCTCAAAGATATTGACAGCGGCAAGCGATTTCTGACAAAATCAGACGTAGACCAACTAAGTCCCTTCCAGCAGCAGCTCGACGACCAGGCGTTGAATGGCACGTTCCAGTTTTTTGACTTGTCTGTTAAATTACTTGATCAGTCGCTGGTGAAAACCCAGGGCTGGTACCGCGAGATGCTGTCCAAACCGATTGATTTCTCTAAAAACGAGACCCTCGAAGCCGATGGGAAAAAATTGGATTGGGCGAAAGACGATGCAGAACTTCGCACCCGCTGGGATCGCTGGATGAAGTACGAAGTGCTCAGCCGCATCACAGAAGAGCAGGACAAGCAAGAAAAAGTAGATTTCAAGGGTGAGAAAAAATCATTTGAAGCCCTGGAGATTGATCAGCGCAAAAAAGTGCTGGACACCTACGACAAATGGTTTAAGCGGATGCAAAAACTCGACCGCACCCGCCGCATGGAGACTTATCTCAATGCCGTGACCAACGTATTCGATCCGCATACGGGTTATTTTTCACCAAAAGAAAAAGAGAACTTCGATATCCAGATGTCGGGTAAACTGGAAGGGATCGGCGCCCGTCTGCAAAGTGATGGTGAAAAAACCACTGTCACGGAAATTGTGGCCGGTGGCCCGGCCTGGAAACAAGGCGAATTGCAACCCAAAGATGTGATCCTGAAAGTTGCACAAGGCAAAGACGAACCCGTGGACGTGATGGGATGGGAAATTGACGATGTGGTTTCAAAAATCAGAGGCGCTAAAGGTACGGTGGTTACGCTGACCATCCTGAAGCCCGATGCGACTGAGAAAACCATCCAGATCACGCGCGATGTGGTACTGATGGAAGAGGGTTTCGCCAAATCTCTGATCCTGAATACCGGCGAAAGCTCTGATAAAGTAGGTTTCATCTACCTGCCGAAATTCTATGCAGACTTCACCCCACAGGGCACGACTTCTTGCGCTGCCGATGTGGCGAAAGAGGTCGAGAAACTCAAAAAAGAGAATGTCAAAGGCATTATTCTCGACCTGCGCGGCAACGGCGGAGGTTCGCTTCGCGACGTGGTACAGATGTCAGGACTTTTCGTGGAGGACGGCCCGATGGTGCAGGTGAAAAATCGCAGCCGCAAGCCGGATGTGATGGAGGATAACGACAACAACAGCGTCGCCTGGAATGGTCCTTTCATTGTCATGGTCAATGGATTCAGCGCTTCCGCATCTGAAATTCTTGCCGCCGCCATGCAGGACTACAAACGCGCCGTCATTGTTGGCTCCGCCCGTTCTTATGGCAAAGGCACCGTACAGCGCTTTCTTGATCTTGACAACGCTACGGGCGACGACGCCGTGAAACCGTTGGGCGAAATGAAACTCACAATCCAGAAATTCTACCGCATAACGGGCAAAACCACCCAGCTCGACGGTGTAGTACCTGATATCGTGCTGCCAGATTTCTACAATTTGGTGGACCTCGGCGAGCGCGAAAACGACCATCCACTCGAATCTACGACGATCGAGCCTGTGCCGTTCAATCAGAATGCCTACCAAATTGCCGATATGGGCAAACTGAAGGCCAACAGCGAATCGCGCGTGAAAGCCAATTCGACGTTCCAGAAAATTAACGAGAATGCACAGCGCCTGAAAAAGCAAAAGGATCTTTCACAGTATCCGCTGCAAGCGGCCAAATACCGCGAGTGGAACAAAAAACAGGACGAGGAAGCAGCTCAGTATGAGAATATGTTTAAGCCGATCGAAAGCTTCAAGATCGAAAACCTGGCTACCGATTTGGGTCAAATCAAGAGCGACACTTCCCGCATCGCCCGCAATGAAGATTGGTTGAAAGATAAAAAGAAAGATATCCAGCTCTTCGAAGCATTCAACGTCATGCAGGACATGATCCGTATGGATGCTTTGGCGGCCGGCAAACAGCCAGTCATTGAAAGACATTAAATAGACCATCTATTTTTGAATCGCGCCCGCTCCACTAAGGAGCGGGCGTTTTTATTGGTACTGACAGCCTGGGGCCAATGGTTTCAGGCTACAACAGATTTTTTAAGCACCTTTTAATCCCTTCATCCCGTAGCCCAAAATTCTGATTTGCACTCAAATACACTTCAAAATGTGCAGAATGCAAATGCGGGGATCAAAACTCCAGATCAATTTCAATGGCAGATTGGAGCGAATCATGACTGCTTCAGTGTTCGGGTGCAGAAAATCGTCCTCCTTTTTTGCAATTTTGCACCCCCTTCCCTGGAAGGGTCTTCCATAGACCTGAGTAGCTGTTCAACTTATACACATGAATCGTCACACGAATTACTTCCTTTTGCTTGTTTTGCTGCTATGCCCATTGGCTGCCTGCAAGCAGTACAACAAAGACTACCAGTCTGCAGCCCAAAACCCGGAATTCCTTCATGCCGGAGTGAAGCGGATCACCGATATCATCCGCAATGATATTTTTCCGCCTACGGTTTCAGCCCGAATCTACGCTTATTCCTCGGTAGCCGCTTACGAGGCACTGGTGCCCGGCTTTCCCGAATACCGCAGTCTGGCCGGTCAACTCAACGGCCTCAAACCTTCCCCACAGCCGGAGGCTGGAAAGGAGTACTGTTTTCCGGTATCAAGTGCCAATGCGCTGTTCATCGTGGGCAAGCAGTTGATCTTTTCCGAAGGAGAAATGCAGGAGTTGAAAGAAAAGATTTTGGAGGACTTCGCAAAAATGAATATGCCGCCCGAAGTGTTCGAACGTTCGATGGCTTACGGCGAGGCAGTAGCCAAACACATACTTGCCTGGTCGAAAACCGATAACTACGCACAAACGCGCAGCATGCCGAAGTTCACGATTGACACCAAAGAAGCAGGTCGCTGGCGGCCCACCCCGCCGATGTATGCGGATGCCCTGGAACCGCACTGGACCAAAATCCGTACCTGGGTCATTGATTCCGCAACTCAATTCCGACCGGAGCCACCCGTGCCATTCAGCACCGATAAAAACAGCGAATTCTACAAGCAGGCGCTGGAAGTCCACGATATTATAAAAAACCTGACCCCCTGGCAAGACTCCACCGCCTGGTACTGGGACGACAACCCGTTCCGGATGGACGTCAGTGGTCACCTGTCTTTCGGCGTGAAAAAAATCAGCCCCGGTGGTCACTGGATGAACATTGCTTCCCAAACCTGCCGCAAAGCCAAGGCAGACATGATGAAATCTGCCGAGACCTATGTGAAAGTCGCTTGCGCTCTGGCCGACGGATTCATCGTATGCTGGGCGGAGAAATACCGCAGCAACCTGATCCGTCCGGAGTCGTATATCAATCAATATATTGACCCCGATTGGCAGCCGCTGATCCAGACGCCGCCGTTTCCGGAACATACCAGCGGGCACAGCACCATTTCCGCTGCCGCTGCGACGGTGTTGACTGAGTTGTACGGCGACAATTTTTCGTTCACCGATAGCACGGAATTGGAATTTGGTATCCCGGTGCGCACTTTCCCCTCGTTCCTGAAGGCTGCTGAGGAAGTTGGCATGAGCCGGTTATACGGTGGCATTCACTACCGTCGCGGCAACTTGTGTGGCTTAAAATGTGGCGGTGAGGTCGGGAAATATGTGGCCCAGGAGTTGAAGACGAAAAAATAAGGCGTCCGAAATTATTCAGCCATGCCTGCACCGGATTTTTCCAAGATAACATTCGACCCAACGCTGCGCGAAGCCAACGTCCAACGTCCAACGTCCAACGTCCAACGTCCCAAGTATGTCGCGGGCCTTCCACCTTACTTGGGCGGCCCCTACTCGTCCATGTACCTCACCCAGCCCTGGACGATCCGGCAATATGCCGGCTTCAGCACGGCCGAGGCCAGCAATGCATTTTACCGGAGAAATTTGGCTGGAGGCCAGAAAGGGCTGAGTGTGGCGTTTGACCTCGCGACCCACCGGGGCTACGATTCTGACCATCCCCGCGTGGTGGGCGATGTGGGCAAGGCTGGCGTAGCGATTGATACCGTGGAGGACATGAAGATCCTGTTCGATCAGATTCCACTCGGTGAAATGTCCGTGTCCATGACCATGAACGGCGCGGTAATTCCGATCATGGCGTTTTACATTGTAGCCGCTGAAGAACAAGGTGTCGCACCTGCACAACTCTCCGGGACCATCCAGAATGACATCCTCAAAGAGTTCATGGTGCGCAACACCTACATCTATCCGCCGGGACCGAGCATGCGCATCATCAGCGATATTTTTGCCTACTGTGCCCGGAATATGCCGAAGTTCAATTCCATCAGCATCAGCGGCTACCACATGCACGAGGCGGGTGCCCCGGCAGAAATCGAACTGGCTTATACCCTGGCCGATGGGCTTGAATACATCCGTGCAGGCATAGCCGCCGGATTGGACATAGACGACTTTGCACCGAGGCTTTCTTTTTTCTGGGGCATCGGGATGCGGCACTTCGATGAGATTGCCAAGATGCGGGCGGGCCGACTATTGTGGGCCAAGTTGATCCGACAGTTGTCATCCAGTGGGGACCTAAGCAACAAGTCCCTGATGCTCCGCACCCATTGCCAGACCTCCGGCTGGAGCCTCACAGAACAGGATCCCTTCAACAACGTAGCCCGCACTTGTATAGAAGCCATGGCTGCGGTGCTGGGCGGCACCCAGAGCCTGCACACCAATTCTTTCGATGAGGCCATGGCGCTGCCCACCGATTTTTCTGCAAAAATTGCCCGCGACACCCAACTCCTGATTCAAAAAGAAACAAACGTGACCCGGGCCGTGGATCCGTGGGCAGGATCCTATTTTGTGGAGAACCGCACGGCTGAACTCATAGAGCAAGCCTGGTCATTGATCCAGGAAATAGAATCGCTCGGCGGCATGGCAAAGGCGATTGAAGAAGGTTTGCCCAAGCTTCGCATCGAAGAAGCGGCTGCCCGCAAGCAGGCCCGAATTGATGCCGGAGAAGAAAAGATTGTCGGGGTCAATATTTTTCAAGTGGTTGACAATGAAAAGTTTGATATCCTGGAAGTAGATAACACGGCCGTACGGGAGTCGCAACTACGACGGTTGGAATCCGTAAAGCGAAGTCGCGATGCAGTCGCTGTAGCTGCGACTTTAGCCGCCGTTGAACAAGCGGTTGTTTCGGCAGACCGGCAAAAAAATCTGCTCGAACTGGCCGTGAATTGCGCCCGCGCCCGCGCCACCCTCGGCGAGATCTCTGCCGCGATGGAAACTGCTTTCGGTCGCTATACCGCTACCACAAAATCCATCACAGGCGTCTACGCAGCCAGCATGAGCAACAACCAGGATTTTGAAAAAGCCCGGCAGATGGCAGATGAATTTGCTGAATTGGAAGGCCGCCGTCCACGCATCATGGTCGCTAAACTGGGACAGGATGGCCACGACCGGGGTGCCAAAATCATCGCTACCGCCTTTGCCGACCTCGGCTTCGATGTGGATATTGGCCCGTTGTTTCAAACACCCGCCGAAGCAGCCCGCCAGGCAGCGGAGAATGATGTGCATATCCTCGGCATCTCCAGTCTGGCCGCAGGCCACAAAACATTGGTCCCCCAAACCGTGGCTGCGCTCGAACAACTCGGTCGCGGCGATATCCTTGTAGTAGTCGGTGGTGTGATCCCGCAGCAGGACTATACTTTTCTGAAACAGGCGGGCGCTTCTGCTATTTTTGGGCCAGGGACGGTCGTGGCGAAGGCGGCGCAGGAATTGCTGGAGATCCTGATGCAAGAGCCCCTCACACCTCCCACTTTTTCGTCCTGAAAAACCGCACCACCAGGTACAACAACAATCCGGCAGGGCCAGTCAACATCGTCAGCAACAAGCTAGGGATCACGAAAATGTGCCCGATTTTCAAGTGCCGCGCATCGTGAGTCTGCCAGGTGCCGACCAGCAGGCAGAACGACAAATAATTCAGCCAGCCTGTAAGCAGCATTTCCTTGCTTCGGAACAAATTTTCCAGCCCTTCCAGGGAGAACAGACTACCGTCCGCTTCCCCGACTGCGAGGTGCCGGAACGTGAAAATAGCAGCAGCCAGAAACAGCACGATGGCGAAGCCAAATGCCACAGCCTCGGTATATTGCCAGTTCGGAGCGATGATCAGCAGCAACCAGGGAAGAAAGATCAGGAGACTGGCGTACCAGTAAAAATCGTCAGCAGACATGGGTTTGAAGTTCGAAGTTCGGAGTTTGAAGTTCGAGGTTGCAAAACTATGAAAATGTTTTAGCCGCCCTTTTATATCGCTTCCGGAAGCGGGTGGATCCAAATTAGATGATCGCCAGATTCCTCCTTCTTTGGGAGAACAAAAACTGAATTTTAACACTTTCATCACTCGACATACCATTCCATTTAAGCCATCCGTTATCCGAGACGAAAACTAAAAAAGAGGAATTTATTTTTAGGCTTACGTCGTTCTTTACTCGTTTAGGAACGGGCAAATAATAACTTGTAAGTTTCAGATAGATTGGTTTTTGCTCAGATGGGCTATCTTTTTGAGCGAATAGTGGGGCTATTTAATCAAAAAGATGGGTCATCTGGGTGAAAAGAAAGCATATCAAATTTACAAGTTATTATTTGCCCGTTCCTAAGGAACGCGGCACCAATAACTTAGTCATTTTAGGTCAACCATTTTTTCATCAGACAACACTATTTTTCTGCGAATAGTGGGGCTATTTAAAGAAAAATAGCGGCCGTATGATGGAACAAAGGGTGGC
>Ga0209181_10000357_pt1 | contig 86203 bp, 67 predicted proteins | sample MAT05_FD_187208 | JGI IMG/M metagenome (GOLD analysis project Ga0209181, IMG submission 187208) | Freshwater microbial communities from Lake Fryxell liftoff mats and glacier meltwater in Antarctica - MAT-05 (SPAdes) (version 2) | ecosystem: Environmental > Aquatic > Freshwater > Ice > Liftoff...
GCTTTTGCAGCGTCGCGCCGAGGTGCGGCCAGAGGATGCCGAGTACGCCGCCGCTGGCAAACTTCCGCGCCGGGTCGAGCACGAACGAGCGGTCAGCATCGGGCAGCGCGAGCATCTGGTCGAGGTTGTCCTTTGCCCCAGCGGTGAGGGCGCGCACGGCTTTCTTGAACTCACCCGGCGTGAACGCGCCTGCCGCCTCGACCGCCGCGTTGACCGTCGCCCGTTCCTGAACGGAGAGCCGCCGCGTCTTCCGCTCGTCGCCCGTCGCCACCTGCACATTCGCGAGCTGCATGGCCCAGCGGAAGCGGTAGAACTCCGGGCAATCGAGCGCGGGGACTTTCGCGAGCTTCGTCGCCTCGTGCGTCGCGCGTTCTTCATCGCCGGTCTCGGCGAACACGCGGTCGTGTTCGCGCTGAAAAGTGATCGGGCAGGTGGCGATGATGCGATTGTCGAAACGCGGCACGAGCTGGCCGAAAAGCAGCCCGCCCGGAGTGCGCTCCCCATTCACCCGCTGCCCGTAGCGCGCCGGCAGCCGGTAGTCCGGGCCGGGCAGCGCGGTGTGATCGCGCATGATCGCGGTGATGAGCCGGTCGTCGACCTGCGGCAGACTGCCGAGATGCGCGCGGAGGATGCGCTCCACCTCTGCCTCGACGCCTTCCCGCGGAAACGCCGCGCCGAGATTCCGCACCCGCACCGTGGAAGACTTCACCTCGCCGAGCGGATCGACTTTCAACACGTCGCAAAACACCTCCGCCATGCTGCCCGCTCGCCCGTGCTTCCCCGCGAAGGCGTCGAGGAGTTCGTGCGCCTTTTTCTCCTTCTCCGTGTCCTCATCGCTGGCCACGGCATCCAGCCGGCTCCAGCCTTTGTTTCCATCGTAGCCGCGATTGTGCGCGTACCAGCGCAGCACGTCCCAGAGTTCGCCCCACGTGAGCTTTGCCCCACCCCGCAGCACGCGCGCAGCGAGCAGCCACGGCCACGCGCAGCCGGGCGCTTCCACCTGCGCTTTCGTCAACGTCCCGAGGTGCTCGAGGAGCCGCCACAACCGCGCGATGCGCAACCGCGTGGCGCGGATGTGCCGCCGCTGCCGCCGGAAGCCCCGCCGCTGCGAGGCGAGGCAGTCGTCCGCGGGAAAGATGACCGCGCCACAACCGAGCAGCTCAGGCGGCGCTGGCAACGACGCTTGCAACACAGCCCAACCAATCGAGCTGTGGCCGACATCGAATGCCAAATGCACAACCGGGAATGTCTTCATCATTTTTTCTCCTTGCGAACGCGGTTCTTTTGCCGAAGCATTTTCCTCGATTCAAGACAAAGTTAGATAGCGCAGGCCGGGGTTTTTGACCCTCCCATTCCCTCCGCGCCAGTCCGCGGACATCGTGCTCAAAAGCGTTTTCTCATCGGAGCGCAGCATCCTCGCAGGTGCTGCGCTCTTTGTTTTTCCTGATTGCCGGCTCGCCTTCCGCACCGCCCGTGGCCACCTTCCGCCCCGGTGCTCCACCGACTCACGCTTTTCGTCCTGCCGCTCGCCCTGGCCGCCGTGTCTTTTGCCGCGGATCCGACGCAGGCACTCATCGACCACGTCCGCACTCACCCCGATGGACGCGCTCCGTGGTCGCTGGATTTTTCCCGCCTCGGCGCGCCGCAGGCCGATCTTCCCATCGGCATCTTCGACTCCGGAATCGGCGGCCTCACCGTGCTCGAAGCCATCTTGCAGCTCGACGCCTTTCACAACGACACGCTCCAGCCCGGAGCCGACGGGCGGCCGGACTTTGCCGGCGAACGCTTCATCTACTTCGGCGACCAGGCGAACATGCCCTACGGCAACTATCCCGCGCACGGCCGCGAAGATTACCTGCGCGAACTCATCCTCAAGGACGCCGTCTTTCTGCTCGGCTCGCGCTGGCGACCGGCCCGCGCCGCCGCGCCGCGCTTCGACAAACCCGCAGTGAAAGCCATCGTCATCGCCTGCAACACCGCCACCGCCTACGGCCTCGAAGACCTGCGCGCCGCGATGCGGGCGTGGAAGCTCTCCGTGCCCATCATCGGCGTCGTCGAAGCCGGCGCGCGCGACGTCGCCGCCACGTTGCCGGCAGATGGAAAGGGCCACGCCGTCGCCGTGCTCGCCACGGTCGGCACCTGCGCCACCGGGGCCTACCCGCGAGCCATCGGCCAGGCCGTCGGGCGGGCGGGAAAGGACGCGCCGGTCGTCGTCCAGCAAGGCAGCATCGGCCTCGCCGGAGCGATCGAGGGAAACCAGGCGTTCATCTCCCGCGAACCCACCCGCGCCGTGGCCTACCAGGGGCCGGTGCCCGATCCCGCCCTGCTCGGCGCCTACCGCTTCGATCCGGCCGGCTTGCTCGGCCGCGCCGCGGAGCCCGCCTCACTCCAGCTCAACTCCATCCCGAACTACGCCCGCTACGACGTGACCACCCTCCTCGCAGCCCACCGCCGCGCCGGTGGTCCGCCCATCGACACCGTGGTCCTCGGTTGCACGCACTTCCCGCTCGCGCGGAAAGTCCTCGCCGACACCTTCGCCGAAGCCCGCCATCACGATGCCGCGCTCGTTGCCGCCGAGATCCGTTTTATCGATCCCGCCGAATCCACGGCGCGCGAACTCTTCCGCGAAATCGCCCGCGCCCGGCTCCGCAACAAAACCGAGGAGGCACCGACGGCGACGCTCTATTTCAGCGTCCCCGATCCTCTGGCCCCCGGCGTGAAAGTGGCCGCCGACGGCGCGCTCGACAGCGCGTATCGGCTCGGCCGCACACCCGGCCGCTTCGACCTGGAGGATACCATCACCATCCCGCTCACGCCCGAGACGCTGCCCGCGCCCCCCACGTCACTCGTGCAGTCGCTCCCCGCCGTCTGGCGCGAATTGCAGAGCAGCCGCCGGTAGCGGCGCCGCGGTGGGAGTCCCCCGGCGGTGACGCCAAGGGCCGCCGCAAATTCGAAATCCGAAGCACGAAATCCGAAACAAATCTCAATGAGCAGAATTCAGGAAACGACCTTCGAAGCGCCCGACGCTGGTTTCGGTTTTCAGGGTTTCTCGCGCCTCGAACGCAAAGCGCGCGGGTCAGAGATCAGTTGACGACATTCCGCGGCGTGCCGGCGAGGAAGGCGCGCACGTTCTCGGTGGCGATGTCGATGAGGCGGGCGCGCGCTTCCCGCGAAGCCCAGGCAAAGTGCGGGGTAATGAGCGCGTTCTTTGCGGTGAGCAGCGGGTTGGTGGCGGGCGGGGGCTCGGCGGAGAGCACGTCGAGGCCGGCGCCGGCGAGGCGGCCGGCGTTGAGCGCGTCGGCGAGGTCGCGCTCGACGATGAGCGGGCCGCGGCCGGTGTTGATGAGATAGGCCGTGGGTTTCATTGCGGCGAGGCGGGCGGCGTTGATCAGGCCCTGCGTCTCCGGCGTGAGCGGGCAGTGCAGCGAGACGACATCGGCTTCGCGGAAGAGGCGGTCGGTGGTGACGAGTTCCACTTCGCCATCGTGCCCGGTGCGCTCGTCGCTTTTGGTCGCGATCACTTTCATGCCCAGCGCGAGCGCGATGCGGGCGACCGCTTTCCCGATCTGCCCGTAGCCCACGATGCCGAAGGTGCGGCCGGCCAGCTCCACGAGCGGGAAGTCCCAGAACGCAAAGTCCGCGCACGCGCTCCAGCGTCCGGCGCGGACCGCGTCGGTGTGGTGCCCGGTGCGGTGGGTCAATTCGAGCAGTAGCGCGAAGACGACCTGCGCCACGCTCGGCGTGCTGTAGGCGGGAACGTTCGTGACCACGATGTCGCGTTCGCGGGCGGCGGCCACGTCCACGATGTTGTAGCCGGTGGCGAGCACGCCGATGTAGCGCACTTGCTGGAGCGCGGCCAGGGTCTTGGCCGTGATGGGCGTTTTGTTCGTGAGCAGCAACGTGGCCGTGGCGGCGCGGGCGACGACGTCGCTCGGCGGGGTGCGGTCGTAGGCCACGAGCGGGGCAAGCGCGGCGAGGGCGTCCCAGGAAAGGTCGCCGGGGTTTGCGGTGAAGGCGTCGAGGATGACGAGCGAGTCGGTCATGCGTTGACGGAAGCGCATTCCCGAAGTTGGGAAAAGCCCGCGCTGCGGGTTTAAGTTCACCGCCATGTCCTCCCCTCGCGCGTTTCGCATGGGGTCTCCTCGCCCCTTTTTTTTTCACACGGTCAGCATCGCCCGCGGTGGCATCAGGGGCTCGCGGTCGCCGCGCTGCTGCGCGCCGACGCGGGAAAAGCGCCGGAGGCGCCTCCAGGGAGCACCCGCGTCCCGCGGGTTGGTCGCGGCGTCGCGCCGCGACACTCTTCCCAGCACCGACGCCCCACGAGGTGAGCGTCCCTTTCCGCTGACGCCAACGGAAGTTCGCGCTGGCGAGACGCCAGCGCCAGCACGCGGGACGCGTGCGCTCCCCGGAGTTGGCGCTCGCGCGGATTAGCGGTTGAAGAGAAACGCCGGCGTATTGATCAGCGCCCACGTGAGATCCTGGGCGGCGGTGAGGCGTTTGCTGGCGATCTGCGTTTTGCTTTGCGCGGCATCCTGGCGGAGTTGCACGAGCTTCGCGTCGAGCCGGATCGGCTCCTCGGCGGTCGCGAGCTTGGCGCGACGTTCGAGCACACCGGCATCGATGGGCAGCGGGAGCTGATGTTTGCCGAGGGTCAGGCGGAACTTGCGCAGCTCGGGGTCGTTTTCGTTCCAGTAAGCGGCGATGGCAGCCTGCTCGTCTTTGCTGCGCGCGGTCGCAGGCTTTTTGAAGGCTTCAGCGACGGCGAGCGGCAGGCCGACGTTCAGCGGCGTGGCGGAACTGGTGACCCACAATCGGAAGCGTCCGATGCTGAACGCGCCGGCGCGCGGCTGGTTCAGGTCGATGCGCAGGCGCGTGCCCTTTTCGCCGCCGAGCGCTTTCTTCAATGCGAACGCCGCGTAGTGCGGCACGCCAAACTGACCGGCCACCGCCCAGCCGTTGTTTCCATCGCCTTTCTTGCCGTCGATCGCCGCCTTCACGTCGAACTTATCCTGGCTGAAATCCGCGATCGCCCCAGCGAGTTCGATCTCGTTGGCCGGCTGCGCCTTCGCCTCTCCCGCCTTCACGGCAAATTCGCCGAGCACAAAGTTCCCCGCCGCGCCGCCGGGGCCGAACGCCGGCTCATCGGCACTCGGCAGGACTTCCAGCAGGATGCCGGTGATGCCCGCGACCATCGTGTCGGCGATCACCGCATAATCGGTCGCGCTCGGGCGCTGCGGGCCAGCTTTGATCGAGCCGTCGGGCTGCTTCGCCAGCGTGCCGCCGCTGGTCGCGGTGAGCGTCGCGGGGGTGAGCAACTGCCAGCCCGTGTAGGTGCGCGCGGCGGGCACGGTATCCTCGAATTTCGCCCGCGCGGCCGCGAGCTTGTCCTTCTCGTAAGCCTTCACCGCCGCATCGCTCGCGGCCACATCGGCCGCCCGCTTTTTCTCCGCCTCGGCGACTTTCGGTGCGATCTCCGCTTCGTGCCGGGCGAGTTCCTTTTTCGCCGTGTCGACGGCGCTCAGCCGGTCGGCTTCGGCTTTGACAATGAGCGGCGCCTGCTCGGTTTCTTTCGCCTGCCATTCGGCGATGAGCGCGGTGTTTTCGGCGTCGAGCGTCGCCCAGCTCGCGAGGGTTTTTTCGACCTCGGCGGGTTTGGCCGGGCGGTTCAAGACGCGGAGGAAAAGATCGTCGACCAGCTTCGCGTCGTCCGGCTGCGCGGTCACGAGCTGGCCCAGCGCGTTGGCGTTGTCACCGATCGCGTCGGCCACCGCGGGACCGCTGAGCAGCGCCATCACGCTGCCGAGCCGCAGGTCGCCGTTGCGTTCGCATTCGCACGAACTCTCCCGCGCGGGCCGCCCGAGATTGGCGAGGAAACCGCTGGGCAGATCGCTCGCGGAATCCGAGAGCTGACCCGCGAGCAGGCCGCCGGGCAGGCGCGGTTTGGAGCCGGTGACTTTCAGCACGGAATCATAGAGCACCTCGGCAGGCAGGCGGCGCGCGGTGGCGTGCGAGTAGTTGATTTTGTCGTCCTCGTTCCACTGGTTCGTGCCGATGCTGAGTTGATAAGTGCGCGACTTGGCGATGAGCCCGAGCACATGCCGCATGTCGAATTTGTGCTCCAAAAATTCGCTGGTGAGATACGCGAGCAGCTCGGGATTCGTCGGCGGATTGCCGGCACGGATGTCGTCGAGCGGCTCGATCACCCCGACGCCGGTGAGGTAACCCCACAGGCGGTTCACGTAACTGGAGGCAAAGTAGCGGTTGTCCGGGCTGGTGATCCAGGCGGCGAGCTGTTCGCGGCGCGGCCCTTTCGCCTCGTTCTGCGCGGTGTAGGGGAAGGAGGGCGCGGAAACTTTTTGCGTGCGGTCGTGGATCATCTCGCCGGTCGGCGCATCCTTCACGATCTCGTAAAGCGGCCGCGCTTTCTCCACCGCGCTGCCCACGATCACGGCCTTGCCGCTCGCGGGATCGGCGGTGAGCGAGACCTGCGAAAAGAACGCGCCGAGTTGGTAATACTGATCCTGCGTCCAGCGCTCGAAGGGATGGTCGTGGCACTTGTTGCAGTTGAAGCGCGTGGCGAGGAAGAGGTGCGTCGTGTTCTCCATCGCCTCCACCGGATCGCGGAGGATTTTCCAGTAGCTGGCGGCCGGGTTGTCCTTGTTCGATCCGGTGGCGGTGACGATCTGCTTCACGAATTGATCGTAGGGCGTGTTCGCGGCGACCTGCTGGCGGATCCATTCGCGAAAGTTCTTCGCGCCTTCCACGCCGAGGAATTTCGAGTTCACCTGCAGCATGTCGGACCACTTGTTCGTCCAGTGATCCACGAAATCCGGCGAGCCGATCAGCTTGTCCACGATCGCGTCGCGCTTCTCGCGCACCGGGCGCTGGTCGGCGAGGAAGGCGCGCACGTCTGCCGCGCTCGGCGGCTGGCCGGTGAGGTCGAGCGTCACGCGGCGGAGGAAATCGGCGTCGGTGCAAAGGCCCGAAGGTTTGATCTGCATGCGCTGCCATTTCGCGGCCACGAGTTCGTCGATCTTGCTCCACGTTTCCGGCGTCTCCCAGGCGAAGCCGGTGCGGTCGCCCATCACGGTGAGCGTGGTCGCGGCGTAGCTGCCTTCGTAGCGGGCGAGCAGCGGAGCCTCGCCGCGGCGCAGCGTATCGATCACGCCGCCGCCGTCGGTCTTGGCCACGTCGCCGTTGCCGCTTTCCACAAAGGCCTCGGCCGTCACGTCGCGGGTCTTGCCGTCATTAAAAGTCGCGACGATCCGCACCTGCTGGCGCGAGCCGATGCGCAGCACCACGGGGTCTTTCGGGAAGACGTCGATCTTCGTCACGCGCGGCGCGTTCAGGTCGAGCTTCGCGCCGTCGGCGATCCACGAGCGGAGGATTTCGTAATACTTCTCGCCGATCTGCGTGCGCTGGCCGCCCTCGTGCGGCACGCCGGAAGTGGCCTTGAGCAGCATCAGCGAATCGTCGGGCGAAGCGGCGTTGAGGCGGCGCGCGGCGAGGTCGTCCTTGAGCGAACGCACGTCGAAGATCGGATCGTAGCCGCGGAGCGAAAGCTTGAAGCCGTACTTGCCGTCCTTCGAGCCGTGGCAGGTGCCGGCGTTGCACCCGAGCTTGGTCATCACGGGATTCACGTCGCGGATGAAATCGACCGCCTGCACGTCCACGATGTCCGCCACCTGCACCGGCGTCGCGACGGACCTGCCAGCGATCTCGATGCGCACGTGGCCCGCGCCGTTGCGCAGCGGCTTCACCTGGCCGGTCGCGGTCACTTCGGCCACGCCGCCGTCGGCGGAGAGTTTGGCGATGCGCGTCACGTCAGCGAGTTCGCCGGTGGCGAGCTTCGCGGTGATGACGAGTTGCGCGGCTTCGTATTTGCCGCTGATCACCACCTGCGCGGGCTGCACGTCCAGCGACACGATCTGCGCGCCCGCGGGCAGCGTCTCGACCACTGGCGCCTTGGCCATCTCGGCACTGAGTGCATTCGCAAAAAGAGCCGGCGCACTCGATACGAGCAATGCGACGGCGAATGAGGAGCGAATCATTTTCATGGCGGGAAACTATTTTGCCGCGGTCGCCGCGGGCTTTGGTGTGGCGGTGAGGGGAACGGGGACAAATTCTTTCGCCACCTTCGCATCCGCGGCGGAGATGAAGCGCACGCGGCCATCCTCGCCGGCGGCGGCCACCGATTGCCCGTCGGGCCGGAAGGCCAGCGCGTAAATTCCGCCTTCCAGTGGCGCGCTGCCGAGCAGCTTCACGTCGCTGGTGTAGTGCGCTTCGAGCTGCTTTTTCTCGTCCTCGCTGCGGGCGGCTTTGCCCTCGATGGCGACGATCTCCGCGGGCATCTCGGTGTTGAAATCGTAGTTGTAAAAATTCACCGCGCCCTTGCCATCCAGCGAGCTGGCGGTGGCGAAACGCCGGCCATCCGGCGCGAACGCCGCGGCGTAGATGCGGCCCTCCATCGCGGGCCATTTGCGAATGAGCAGCGCGTTGTCGCCGATGCGCCGCTGGACCTTGCGCACGATGCGATACGCCTGCGGGATTCCATCCGCACCGCCGACGAGGAACTCATCGCGCTGCGGATGCCGCGCCACCGTCTGCAACCCGCCGCGCAGCGCGCCGGGGGTGATCGAGCTGAGATTGTCGATGAACCGCTGCGTGGCCACTTCCGTGAGTTTGGCGCTCATGTCGCGGCCCACACTCACGAGCTGATCGCCCTTGTGGGTAAAGACCGTGTCGAGCACCCAGTCATTGTGCGAAATCTGCTGCAGCACCTGCGCGCCGGTCGTGGCGTCGATCGCCCGCACGGCGTTGTCCGGACAGCCGAAGCTCACGATCTTCCCATCCGGCGACCAGCTCGCGCCGTAGACCGTGTCCGGCCCGACCGGCGCGCTGAGCAGCAGCGTGCGCTTCGCCACGTCCCAGATTTGCACCTCGCCCATCTGCGCGGGACGACCGCCCGCCGCCGCGAGCTTTTTGCCATCGGGTGAAAAGCGCAGGCTCTGGATGCGCTCGCTCAGGCCGATCAGCCGCGCGACCAGCTCCGAACCGTCCGCTTTCCACAGCAGCACCTCGTGGAAACCGGCCACGGCCAGCAGCGAGCCATCGGGCGAAAAGTCGAGCGACGGGACGACCGGCGGGCGTTGATAAATCGGCGGATGCTCCGCGTCCACATGCTGCCGCGCATTCGGCGGCGTGTCGTCCTTGGCGCCCTCGGCCACCCAGCGTTTGATGAGCGCGAGTTGGAAAGGGAGGAGCGGCTGCTTCTTCGGCGGCATCTCGGCCTTGCCCTCCGCATCCGGCGTGATCTGGGAAACGAGCAGCGACTTCGCGGGATCGCCCGCCACCACCGCGCGCTGGCCATCCTTCACGCTCTCACCGCCTTCCAGCAACCGGGCAAAATCCGTCATCACGTAACCACCCTTGGCCTTGGCCGGCTGGTGGCAGCCCTGGCACTGCGCCTGGAGGATGGGGCGGATCTTTTTGTAGTAGGAAATGGGCGCGTTCGGATCCTCCACCTCCTGCTTCGGCGGCGGGGCCGCCCGAGCCGTCGCGCCGAACGCGAACAGGACCGGTGCAGCGAGCACGGAGAGCACAAGGGGGGAGCTGAAACGGCAAAGCAGGCCGGGTTTCATGTCGGGGGGATCATCTGGGGTGGGCGGGAAGATTAGGCCGGGCGGGCGGGTTGTCACCCCGTTCTGTGGGCCCGCGCGGTGCTTGCCCGACGCGGACTCTTCGGACTCCGCGGGACGAACTTTAGCGCGGGGCTCCGCCGATGTCGTTCACCGGCAGGAGCTGAACGGCATCGATGCCAACGAAGCCGGTGGTGCCTGCGTTACTGATGGTGATGACGGCGGGCTGCGCGGGGGTGAAGGGGAAGGTGCCCAGCGAGACGAAGTGTTGGCCCAGCGGGGGTGGGAGTTTTTCGTTCACGGTGGCGGTGGCGGTGCCGGCGGCGTGGGCGATGGTGACGGGAACGGCGGCGGCGCGGTTGGCAGCGGCGACGTAGGCGAGGCGAACTTCGTAGCGTCCGGCGGCGGGGATTTTCACGGTGAAACGCGCGGATTTTTCGCCCTTGTGAGAGTTTTCGTCGTGGCGGCTGCCGGTGCCGAGCGGGTCGCCGAAGGAGCTGAAAGTCCAGTCGCCCGCAAATTCCGCGGCGTCGTCATCGACGACGATGCCGCCGAGGGCGCTGAGGTCGGGCGGGGGCGGGAGCGCGAGGACGGCGCCTTGTTCGCGCAGGCGAGCCTGCAAGGCGGGGACATCGATGTCCTGGACGGCGGCATTTTTCTCCAGCGCCAGCAATGCCGCGACGCCGCTGGCCTGACCGCAGATCATGTATTGCGGCTCCATGCGCAGGGAGCAGTAGGCGATGTGGGAGGCGGAGAGGCAGACGGGGACGAGGAGGTTTTCGCACTCGGATTTTTGCGGGACGAGGCTGCGGTACGGGATCTGGTAAGGGCGGACCGGGGCGTCGATGAAGGAGCCTTCGTCGGTGACGTATCCGTCGGCGGTGACGAGGCGCTGGACGATGTGGCAATCGATGAGGAACGAGCCCATGCCGATGGTGTCGGGCTTCACGATGTCCTGCTGGAGATCCTTTTGGGTAAGGACATGGGCGCCGATCATGCGGCGGGCTTCGCGGACGTAGAGGGCGTAGGGCCAGTGGGCGTTGTCGGTGAATTCATCGGCGGCGAGGCCCCACTCATTGGCCTCGGCGCGGAGCTTCTCGGGGACACGGGGATCGTGGCCGAGGAAGTAGAGAAGGCCCTGGTTGTAGTCGATGTGGTCCTGCCAGATCCGGGCGCGCGTGGCGGCGTCGCCGTCGGGGTAGCCGGTGTTGCCGCCGGGATAGTCGGTGGAAAAGACGCCCTGCGCGTTGAGGTCGTACTTTCCTCCGGCTACGGCGCCAAGGTGGAAGAGGCGGCCGAAGCGCGTCTGCGGATAGACGGCGAGGAGGCGGACGAGGAGTTCGTACCGCGCGGGGTCGTAGTTCGTGGGTTTGGGGAACGGGACGCGATTGGCGGCGTCGCGGGTCACGATGATGCGGAAATTGTAGGCTTGGGTGAGGCCGTCGGCGGAACCAGCAGCGGCTTTCGTTTCGGAGACGCCGAAGATGGGTTTGCCCGCGGCGTCGAGGGCGGGGATGGCGGCCGGGGTGCCGTGGATGTAATGCGGGCCGTGGCCGCCGACGCACGCGCAGTCGTCGCCCATGACCTCCGGGGAGCGCGGGCGGATGGGCATGGGGTGGAAACCGGCGAGCGATTCGCCGTACTGGGCGGTGCTCTCGCGCCCGACGATGTATTTCACCCCGGCGCGCGCCATCAGATCGCCCTCGTAGGTGGCATCGACGAACACCCGGCCCGCAAAGGTGCGGCCATCGGCGAGGGTGATGGCGGTGATGCGCGGGCCGTCTCGCGTGACTGCGGCGAGGCTCTGCGATTTGACGACGGTGACCTTGGCCTCGGCGAGCAGCTTCTCGAAAGTGGCGAGATTGACGTGCGGCTCGGCGAACCACATCGGCGTGCCGGGCTTCGCAGCGGCGGCGCGGGTGAAGAATTCGCGCGCGAAGCCGCCGATGACTTTCTCGTTGCCCGTATCGGTCTTGCCGAGGCCCCCGGTGATCATGCCGCCGACCCACCGCGTCGGCTCGATCATCACTACCGACGCCCCGCCGCGCGCGGCGGTGACGGCGGCGGCGATGCCCGCGGGCGTGCCGCCGTAAACGACGAGGTCGAAGCGTTCCTCCGCCGCCAGCAGCAGCGGGAACGGGAGCAGAGCGGCGAGGAGGGCGAGGAAGATCGGGCGGAACAAACGCATGGCGGTGTTAAGCTCCAGAGCGGGGCGTTTCGGACAAACAATTTTGCCGCCCCAGCCAGAGCCTCCGACTCAGGGATCGGACCGCGTGCTCCTCATGGCGCGCCCTGACCCTCGGCGACCAGCCATTTCGCGAAGATGGGATACATGACAACAAAACGTTTAGCTTCCGTCGCGGGCTCCCACGCGCTGCGGGCGCTGTCCCTGGCCATCGCCCTCGGCGTAGTCGCTCCCCTCGCCCACGCGCAACAACCGCCGCCCGCCGATCCGCAGATGCAGGCGGTGCTCGATGCGCACGCTTCGCTCAGCCCGAAACCGATCGAAAGCCTGAGCCCGGAAGAAGCGCGCAAGCAGCCGAGCGTGGCGGATGCCGTGGCGAAGCTCATGAAAAATCAGGGCAAGAAGCCGGAGGAAGTGGGCGCCATCGACAACCGCACGGTGAAGCTGGAGTCGGGCGACGTGAAGGTGCGGATTTATTCGCCGAAGGGCGAGGGCGCGTTCCCGGTGATCCTCTACATCCACGGCGGCGGCTGGGTGATCGCCGATCTGGATACCTACGACGCGACGCCCCGTGCGCTGTGCAATGCGGCGAACGCGATCGTCGTCTCCACCCACTACCGGCAGGCACCGGAGTCTAAATTCCCCGCCTCGCACGAAGATGTCTTCGGCGTCTACCAGTGGGTCGTCGCCAATCCCGGGAAGCTGAAGATCGACTCGAGCAAGGTGGCGGTGGCGGGCGAGAGCGCCGGCGGCAACATGGCGGCGGCGGTCTGCATGATGGCCAAGGAGAAGGGCATCCAGATGCCGGTGCATCAACTGCTCGTCTACCCGGTGGCCGACATGACCGGCACGCCGACACCTTCGCTGACCGAGAATGCGCAGGCCAAACCGCTGAACGCGGCGATGCTCCAGTGGTTCGGCAAACATCTGCTGGCCCAGCCGGACGACGCAAAGAACCCGCGCCTCTCGCTGCTCCTCGCCGGTGAGGAACTGAAGGGTCTGCCGCCCGCGACGATCATCCTCGCGCAAATCGATCCGCTGCGCAGCGGCGGCGAGGCGCTGGCCAAGGCGCTGCAAGACGCCGGGGTGAAAGTGAACCTGAAAAGCTACGACGGCGTGACGCACGAATTCTTCGGCATGGGCGCCGTGGTGGATAAAGCGCGCGAGGCGCTGATGACCTCGGCCGCGGACTTGAAAGCCGCGTTCAACCACGAAACCGCGAGCCGCTAATTCCAATGAAAGCACTCGTCTTCCACAGCGCCGGCAAGGTCTCCGTCGATACCGTGCCGGACCCTAAAATCGAACGGGCCGATGACTTGATCCTGCGCGTCACGGCCACCGCGATCTGCGGCTCGGACCTGCATATCTACAATGGCTTCCTGCCGCAAAAGGACCCGATGGTGCTCGGGCATGAGTTCATGGGCATCGTCGAGGATGTGGGCAGCGGGGTGACGAAGCTGCAGCGCGGCGACCGCGTCGTGGTGCCCTTTCCCATCGCCTGCGGCGGCTGCTTTTTCTGCCACCACGACCTGCCGGGACACTGCGAAAATTCCAACCCCGAGAAATACGGACCGGAGGGCGGCATGCTCGACCAAAAAGGCGGAGGGCTCTTCGGCTACACCGATCTCTACGGCGGCTACGACGGTGGGCAGGCGCAGTACGTGCGCGTGCCTTACGCGAACACTGGCCCGCGCAAAGTGTCCGCGGACTTCGGCGACGAAGAGGTGCTGTTTCTCACGGATATCTTTCCCACGGGATACACCGCGATCGACTGGGCGCAGCTCCAGGGCGGGGAAACGGTGGCCGTCTTTGGCTGCGGGCCGGTGGGGCTCATGGCGCAAAAGGTGGCCTGGCTGAAAGGCGCGAAACGCGTGATCGGCATCGACATTCAACCCTACCGGCTGGAGACCGCCCGCCGCACGGCGAACTCGGAAACGCTCGACGCCACGCAGACCGATGTGGTGCAGGCGATCCGCGAAATGACCGACGGCCGCGGCGCGGATGTGTGCGTGGACGCCGTGGGCATGGAAGCCGACCGCAATCTCATCGATAAAATGGCCAACGTGGTGCACGGCGAAGCCGGCAGCATCAAGGTGCTGCGCACGGCGATCAGCGCGGTGCGCCGCGGGGGTGTGGTGACGGTGGTGGGCGTGTATGGGATGCCTTACGATAACTTCCCGCTCGGGCAGATCTTCGACAAAGGGATCACGATGCGCTTCGGCCAGGCGCCCGCGCAAAAGTACATCGACGAGCTGCTCACGTGGGTCGAACAGCGCAAGATCGTGCTCGACGACATCATCACCCACCGACTGCCGCTGGAAGACGCCGCGCACGGTTACGAAATCTTCAACAAGAAGCAGGACGGTTGCGTGAAGGTGGTCCTGAAACCCTGAGCTGATCACCGCCAGATGCCGGGCGCATCGACGGTGGAAAAATAGGGCGCCTCGGGAAACGTCTCCCGGGGCGCGGAAGCCGCGAGAAGGGTGCGGCTCGTCAGGCGGCGAGCGCGACGCGGAATCGTTACCGCATTCTCACCGTCCCGCGGCAGATGCGTCACTTTCCCGCGGCTAGATCGCGGCGCCATGGGAAAACCAATCCGCCAACACCTCAAGCCTCTCGCCCTCCACACCGGCACCGCTGCCGCTGCTGCACCGACCGCCTCGACCGAAAACTCGCCCGAGTGCGCCACCGCCAGCTCCACGGAACTCCTCGCTCCTGAGCGCGTCACCTCCGGCCTGCATCGCCGCGAGTTTTTGACCCGCGGGGCCAAGACGATCGCTTTCCTCGCGGCGTTCCAAGCCTACCAGGGAACGCAGGAAGCGCTCGCCATGCTGGGCTTCGATCCGTTCTCCTACGGCGTCGCCTCGGGCGATCCGCTGCCGAATCGCGTGATCATCTGGACCCGCGTGAACCCGAGCGCCGCCGCGACGCCCGGCTCGGGCCTCGGCTCGCCGGTCCGCGGCATCTGGGAAGTGGCGCGCGACGCGGCGTTCACGCAGCGCGTAGCGTTTGGGCAGTTCATCACTTCGCTGGCGAACGACCACACGGTGAAGATCGACGTGTCCGGGCTGCAACCTCTCACCGGTTACTACTATCGCTTCTCGGCGCTCGGCGTGTCTTCGCCGGTCGGTCGCACCTTGACCGCGCCGGCCGCGGGTTCGTCGCCGGCTTCGGTGCGCTTCGGCATGGTTTCGTGCTCGAATTTCGAGGCGGGCTACTTCACCGCCTACCGCCATCTCGCGCAGCGCAACGACCTCGATTTCATCCTCCATCTCGGCGACTACATCTACGAATACGGCAACGGCCAGTACGGCCCGGCCGGGTTCGCCGGAGTGGTGCGCGTGCATGATCCCGCCACGGAGATCCTGAGCCTCTCGGACTACCGCCGCCGCCACGCCTGCCACAAGGCGGACGCCGACCTGCGCAGCCTGCATCAGCGTTACTCCTTCATCACCACCTGGGACGACCACGAGACGGCGAACGACTCCTGGCGCGACGGCGCGCAGAACCACACCCCCGGAGTGGAGGGCCTCTGGGCGACCCGGAAATCCGAAGCGATCAAGGCCTACTACGAGTGGATGCCCGTGCGGCAGCCCGCCGCCACCGGCGCGCCCGGCGAGGCCCGGCCGATCTACCGGAAGTTTGCCTTCGGCAATCTGCTCGATCTCTTCATGCTCGATCTCCGCAGCTACCGCGACCAGCAGCCCGCGTCCCCGGCCGACGCCGCGACGATCAACAACGCCACCCGCACCCTGCTCGGCCCCACGCAGAACGCGTGGCTGCAGGGCAATCTGCTGACCTCGCCCGCGAAGTGGAAATTCATGGGCAACTCCGTGCAGATCGCGCCGATCATCGTGATCTCGGCGTTCACGCCGCCGCAGACGCAGGCGCTGCTCCAGGCCTTTTTTGGCGTCCCCGCGGGCTCCACTGCCGCGCTGCCGCTGAATGTGGATTCGTGGGACGGCTACGCCAGCGCTCGCGTGCAAATCCTCGGTCTCATCGGGGGCGCCGCCGGCCAGCCGATCCCGAACTGCGTGTTCCTGACCGGCGACATCCACTCCACCTACGCCTGCGAACTCCCGGCGAATCCCGCGCTCTACGCCACGCCCGGTAGTCCGTTCAACGGCGTTTCGCTCGGCACGGAATTCGTCTGCACCTCGGTCACGTCGGACAACGTCAACGAACTCATCGGCCAGCCCGAGCGCATTCCGGACGGCAACGGTGGATACATGCCGAATCCCGCCACGGCCGGGTTCGTTCAGCTCGTGCAAGGGTTCAACGCCTGGGTCAAGGACGTGAACCTGGACAACCACGGCTTCTCCGTCGTCGATGTCACGCCCGCGCGCACGCAAGTCGATAGCTGGGTGCTGCGTTCCGACGCCTCGGTCGCTTTCGCCGCCGATCCGCGGATCGACCCGAACGCGGCGTGCGTCTTCCGCAACGCCTCTCAAACGACCGACCTCAGCCAGAAAATCACCCCGGCCGCCGGCCAGCTCGGTGCGCGCGCCTGATCCCCTGCGACACAAAACTCCGGCTTCACCGCACACTCCATGAAAACCCATCCCATCCGTCCGCTCTCCATCGCCGTCGCCTTCGCGGCCGCGCTTTCCACGTCCCACGCAGCGTTCAATTACACCGAGACCTTCAGCGTCGATAACGACGCCGCCGGCTGGTTCGTCTTCACCGATGCCAGCGTCGCAAGCATCGCCCAAAACCCGGTCACCGATCGTCTGGACTTCTCGGCGACCGGCTACGGCCTGTTCTTTCTGGGCGCGGACGACAACACGTCGCTCGGCGCGTTCACGGGCGATTACGCGTCGTTCCCGATCCACGCCGTTTCCTTCGACCTGAGCCTGGGCGTCGGCTCCACGGTTTCCGACCTGTTCGTCCAACTGACGAACTTCACCGAAGACGAAACGTGGCAGTCCACGCTCACCCCGAACGCCCCAGGAACGACCGCGACCTTCACCCTGCCGACCGACTCATCCGGCACCGGCTGGACGCAAATCAGCGGCGACCAGTCGTTCGCGTTCCTGCTCGACGACGTGGAGGATTTCTCCCTGCTCTTCGTCGGGTCGGGCAATCTAGCCGGGTCGCTGGATAACGTGTCCGCCATCCCCGAGCCGTCTACCGCGCTTTTCGGCGGTCTGGCTGCGCTGGGCCTGCTCCGGCGCCGCCGCACCGCCCGCGCGTAGTCCGCGGCGCCCGCAGGCCGGGGAGAACGGAAAAATATGCAGGGCCGGTCGCGAAGCAGGTCGCGATCGGCCTTTGCTTTCCGCGCGGCGCCTCCCACCGCCCGCACGCGAATGGCGGCACGGGGCTGAAAAAAAAATCCCGTTTGCCATTGCGGAGGCCGCCTCCTAATTTCCCGCCCCGCAGCGGCTGGGCGGCGTCCGAATTGCTCCCGCGGCTTAAAGTTTCTCTACCAACTCCCTCTCGCCAGATGTCCAAAACCCTCGTCATTGCCGAGAAACCCAGCGTCGCCACCGATCTCGCCAAGGCCCTCGGGGTGAAGAAGGACGGGGACTATTACGAGAACGACAAGTGGGTGATCTCGTCGGCCGTAGGCCATCTGCTGGAGCTGACCGTGCCGGAGGAGCACGACATCAAGCGCGGCAAGTGGAACATGGAAAATCTGCCGCACTTGCCGCCGGAATTTGCGCTCGCGCCGATCGAGAAGAACGCGAATCGGCTCGCGGTGCTGCGGCGGCTGATCAAGCGGAAGGACGTGTCGGCGATCGTGAATGCGTGCGACGCCGGCCGCGAGGGTGAGCTGATTTTCCGGAACATCGCGCGGGCCACTGCGGCAAAGCAGCCGGTGCAAAGACTGTGGCTGCAATCGATGACGGCGGAGGCGATCCGCACGGCGTTTGCGAATCTCCGCTCGGATCAGGACATGCGGCCGCTGGCGGATGCGGCGACTTCGCGGAGCGAGGCGGACTGGCTGGTGGGGATCAATTCGACGCGCGCGCTGACGGCGTTCAACTCGCAGGGCGGTGGATTTTCCAAGACGACGGCGGGCCGCGTGCAGACGCCGACGCTGGCGATCCTGGTGGAGCGCGAGGAAAAGATTCGGGCGTTCGAGCCGCGGGCGTATTGGGAGGTGTTCGGTGATTTCGGGGTAAAGGCGGGGAGCTACCGCGGGCGGTGGTTTGATCCAACATTCAAGAAGGGCGCTGAGGAGGAAGGGCGCGCGGAACGCATCTGGGAGCAGGCAAAAGCGGATGCGATCAAGGCGAAGTGCGACGGCAAGCCCGGCACGGTGGAGGAAGAGAAGAAGCCGACCTCGCAGGTGGCGCCGCAGCTTTACGATCTGACCACGCTCCAGCGCGAAGCGAACGGGCGGCATGGTTTTCCCGCAAAGATGACGCTGCAAATCGCGCAGGCCCTTTACGAAAAGCACAAGGCGCTCACTTATCCGCGAACGGATTCGCGTTATCTGCCCGAGGATCACATCGCCACGGCGAAGAGCGTGATGGGGAGCTTCGAGGATCGTTCGCTCGCGGTGCATGCCGAGAAGGCGCTGCGCGAGGGGATGATTCATCCGAACAAACGCATCTTTAATAACGCGAAGGTCAGCGATCACTTTGCGATCGTGCCGACGGGCACGGTGCCGCGCGGCTTGAGCGAGACGGAGGCGAAGATTTACGACCTCGTGGCGCGGCGGTTCATCGCGGTGTTTTATCCGGCGGCGCAGTTCGAGGTGACGACGCGGATCACGACGGTGGAGGGCGAGAAATTCAAGACCGATGGCAAGATCATCGTCGATCCCGGCTGGCTCGCGGTCTATGGCCGCGCGGCGGAGGGCGAAGGCGAGAACGACAAGGCGATCTGTGCGATCACGCCGGGCGAAGCGGTGAAGACCGAGACCATCGAGGTGAAGGAAAACGTCACCAAACCGCCCGCGCGTTACAACGAAGCAACGCTGCTCAGCGCGATGGAAGGCGCGGGCAAACTCGTGGACGACGAAGAACTGCGCGAGGCGATGGCCGAGCGCGGTCTCGGCACACCGGCGACCCGCGCGCAGACCATCGAGGGGCTGATTTTCGAGGGTTATCTCATCCGCCAGGGCCGCGATCTCATCGTCACGGCCAAGGGCATCTCGCTGATCACCCTGCTGCGCAATCTGAAAGCCGAGACGCTGACCAAACCCGAGCTGACCGGCGAGTGGGAGCACAAGCTGCGACTGATGGAACGCGGGCAGTTGCAGCGGCCCGTGTTCATGAACGAAATCCGCAATCTCACGACTGATCTCGTGAGCAAGGTGCGCGGCGGTATGGGCCAGGAAGTGCGCGGGAATTTCAAGCCGATCGAAGTGACGTGCCCGAAGTGCGGCGGCGGACCGTTCAAGGAGAGCTTCAAGGCTTACGAGTGCGCGAACGCGGAGTGCAAATTGATCGTCTGGAAAAACATGTCCGGCCGCGAACTGGAGCGCGACGAAGTGGCAAAGCTGCTCACCGAACATCGCGTCGGCCCGCTGGAAGGCTTCCGCAGCAAGCTCGGCCGCGGGTTCAACGCCGAGGTGATGCTCGACGAAAAGAGCGAGTGGAAGCAGAAGTTCGACTTCGAAAAAGACGGCGACGGCGAGGGCGCGAAGGCGTTCGACCCCGCGACCGCCAGGGCGCTCGGCGAGACGCCGAACGGTGCGGTTTACGAAACGGAGACGGCGTTCCTCTGCGTCAAGGCGGACGGCACGAAGCCGATCCGCATGGGCAAAAGCATCTGCCAGCGCGCGATCCCCGCCGAGCAGGCGCTGAAGATTTTCCGCGACGGCAAGACCGACCTGCTGCCGCGCTTCATCTCCAAGAAGGGCAAACCTTTCTCCGCGTATCTGAAGCTCGAAGGGCCGAAGGTCATCTTCGAATTCGAGCCCCGGGTGAAAAAGACGCCCGCGGCGAAAAAGCCCGCGAAGGCCAAGGAAGAAGCGGCTTAACGGGGATGGGGTCCGTGGATTTTACGGGGGATTTTTTGACCACAGATGACACAGATGGCACGGATGGGGAGAAGAGAGGCATTGGCAAATCAGCGGTTCGGAATCCTCTCCCCATCCGTGTCATCTGTGTCATCTGTGGTTAAATCCTCCGCGTAATCCGAGGCGGTCATCCGGACGATCCGTGGCAAAAGCGAGATTCCGCTTGGACGCCACTATTCCTTGTGGTATCTCCGCGACAGTTAGTCGCTCAACCACAAGATGTATTGCTCCAAATGCGGAGGTATCGAGGACAAGGTCATCGATTCCCGCCTGTCGAAGGACGGGAAGAGCATTCGTCGGCGCCGCGAATGCGTGGGCTGCACCAATCGTTTTACGACGTACGAGGAGGTCGAACGCGCTGACTTGCGCGTGATGAAACGCGACGGCCGCAGCGAAGTTTTGAACAAACAGAAGCTGCTCAGCGGCATGGTGAAGGCCTGCGAAAAACGGCCGGTGAGCGTCGAGACGCTGGAGAAAGCGGCGGAGGAAATCGTGCAGGATCTCGAGTCGGAATTTCGCCGGGAGATTCCCTCGCAGGTCATCGGCGCAAAGGTGATGGAAAAGCTGCACCTGCTCGATGAGGTGGCCTACGTGCGCTACGCCTCGGTCTACCGCCACTTTCAAGACATCGGAGAATTCATCGACGAAATCCAATCCCTCGAACGCCGCCCCAAGCGCAGCGTTCTACAACCGGAGCTCTTCAAATGATCGCGTTCAAGGACAACCTGCCCGTCATCCAGCTCTCTTCGGGACAAGCCGTGGCGTTCGAGCGCGACTGGCTGGTGCGCTCCCTTGCGCATGCGGCGCAGCGCGCGGGTTACGGCAAGTGGTGGCTCGCGGAGCACGTCGCGGAGAGCGTGACTTCGTATCTCCGCGATCAACGCGAACTAACGGTGCTGCCGGTGGAGAAGCTGACCCGCGCCGTGCAATCCGTCCTGCAGGTGATCGGCTACGCGGAAGTAGGCCAGTATTTCGTCCCCGCACCGCAGAAGATTTCCGTGTCGCTCGTCGACCTCGCCCGCGCTGCCGGGACGGGTTACGAACTCGCGTTTTTCGACCGGCTCGGATGTTGCATCCGGGAGCTGCTGCGAGAAAAGAACGCGCACTTCGAACTCTACGGCCTCGAGTCTTGCGTGAAGGTGCTTTGCGCGCGAAAAGTGTGGTGTCGAGACTGCGACGCTCTGCGGGAGGAAATCGTTTCCTTCGCCCGCGAGCAAACCGGCGCCGCCGCCCCGCAGCTCGACCTCACCTTTTCGCTGCAATGACCTTATTTGAAAAGATCGCCGCCCACGAAATCCCGGCGAAGATCGTCCTCGAGACGGAGGAACTGGTCGCGTTTCACGACGTCAATCCGCAGGCGCCGGTCCATGTGCTGATCGTGCCGCGCCGGCCGATCGCGCGGATCGACGAGGCGGGCGACCTGGATGCCGAACTGCTGGGCCGCCTGCTGCTCGCCGCGCGCGACGTGGCGCGGCTCACCGGGTTGCAGAACGGTGGTTACCGGCTCGTCATCAACAACGGCCGCGACGCCGGAGAATCCGTGCCCCACCTTCACCTCCACGTACTCGGAGGACGCATCCTCGCCTGGCCGCCGGGCTGAAACCTGCGGCCTGATCTTACACCGTTAGTTATGTCTCCCCTGCTTTTTTACATCCCGATTTTCCTCGCAGCCGTGATCTACATCGCCCGCCTCGCGGAGATCGGGACGAAACGCGATACGATCGCCGGACCCGTGCGGGAGAATCTCACGCTGCGGCTCTTTCTCCTCGTCGGCACCGCGGTCACTTTCGGTTCGCTCGTCGAGTATCTGCTCCCGCACGGCCCGATTTCCTGGCTTGCGGTCGCGGCGGGCGTCGTGTGTTCGGGGTGTTCGTTTTGGCTGCGGCGGAGCGCGATCGCGGCGCTCGGGCGGTTCTGGAGTTTGCACGTGGAGATTCGCGAAAATCACGAGTTCGTGCAGAGCGGCCCGTTCCGCTGGATGCGGCACCCCACCTATTTTTCGATGGTCCTGGAGCTGCTCAGCTTCGCGCTGATTTTTAATGCGTGGATCACGATGATCTTCATCCCGCTCGCCTACATCCCAGTCCTGATCATGCGGCTGCGGCTGGAGGAACCGGCGATGGTGGAAAAATTCGGTGATCGTTACCGCGCCTATCAGCAGGCGGTGCCGATGCTGATTCCCTATCGCTGGCCGGCTCGATGAGCGAGTCACCCCAGCGGCGCATCGTGATTACGGGCATGGGAGTGGTCACGGCGGCGGCCCTGGATCTCGATAAACTATGGCGAGCCGTCCGCGGAGGGATCAGTGCGGGCAGGCAGATGACCCGCTTTCCTCATGGCAATGCCCCGAGCTGGGTCGCGGCGCAGATGGACGACTTCGAGGCCGGCAATTACATGGACGCGAAGCTGGCCCGGCGGCTGGAGCTTTCCCACCGCTACAGCGTGGCCGCCGCGACGTTGGCGCAGCGCGATTGCGGTTTGAAATTCGGCAGTATCGATCCAGACCGCGTGGGCATCGTGGAAGGCACCTCAGTGAGCGGTAATGAGACGACGGCCCGCGCCCACGAGGCTTATCTGAAAAGCGGGTATAAGGCGGTGGGGCCATTTGCGCTGGCCAATGGCAGCGGCGCCGGCTCCGGCGAGATCGCGCGGCAGCTCGAAATCCGCGGCCATTCGATCACGCTCAGTTCCAGCAGTGCCTCGGGCAACGATGCGGTCGGCTACGCGGTCGGGATGATTCGCAATGAAGAACTCGATGTGATGATCGCTGGAGGCGCCGAGGCCCCGATCGTTCCCGGCATCTGGGGCGCGCTCTGCCTCGCGCAAGTGCTCACCCGGCGCAACGAAGATCCGGCCAAGGCGATGCGCCCGTTTGATCAAAGCCGCGACGGGGTGCTCCTCGGTGAAGGCTCGGCCTACGTCGTGCTCGAAGAGCTTTCCCACGCGCTGAATCGCGGCGCCCGAATCTACGCCGAAGTCCTCGCCCAAGGACGCAGTTGCGAAGCCTATCACCCGGTCGCGCCACACCCAGACGGCATCGGCTACCACCGCGCCATCGAGAAGGCGATGCGCCTCGCGCAGATCGAGCCGCAGGCGGTCGATTACATCAACGCCCACGGCACCGCGACCGAGGCGAACGACGCGATCGAAACCAAAGCCATCAAACGCTACTTCGGCCCGCACGCCTATCGGCTCGCGATCAGTTCGACGAAACCGGTGACGGGACATCTGCTCGGCGCGGCTGGGGCGCTCGAGACGGTGATCACCGCGCTCGCCATCCATCATCAGGAAATCCCGATGACGTTGAATTTCGACAGCGGCGGCAAGGATTGCGATCTCGACTACGTGCGCGGTCGCAGCCGCCCCTACCCGATCCGCACGGCGCTCAATCTCAGCAGCGGCTTCGGCGGCAAAAACTCCTGCATGGTGCTGAGCCGATTCGTTGCCTGACCGATGAAATTCGGTGAAATGATTCCGCTGATTGGGGCTCTCCTCAATCTGTCACTGGCCATTTTCGTCCTGATCCATAATCCGCGCGCCGTCGTCTCGCGGTTCTATTTTCTGCTCGGGCTTTGCTTCGCGATCTGGAATTTCGGGACCTTCCAGATGTTCCGCGTCAAGGACGAAGCGGACGCACTCTTCTGGGCCAGATTCCTTCAGTTCGGGGTCATCATGATTCCGCTGCTGCTCTGCCACATCTCGTTCTTGATCGCCCAGATTTCCGTCCCGCGGAAGCTGGTCGGCGCGCTTTACGGTTTCCATGCTCTCATCTTCCTGAGCAACTTCACCAGCTTCTACGTCGTGGGCGTCAAATACGTCGGCTACGCGTGGTATGCCGTCGCGGGCCCCGGCTTCTGGCTCTGGAGCGGGGTCTTCTCCCTCGTCTGGGTCTCGATCTTTGTCCTGCTCCGGTTCCGGCGGAGGCTGCCGGGTGTGGAACGCCGACGGCTCACGCCGCTGCTCATTGCGCAGAGTTGCCTCACCATCTTTGGCGGCAACGACATCCTCCCGATCCTCAAGATCTACGAGTATCCCTACACGAAAATCTCCGTCTACCCGTTCGGAAGCATGGCCGTGATTTTTTACGGGGTCATCGTCGCCTACAGCGTCTTCCAGTATCAACTGCTCGATGTGCGGGTCACCCTGGGGCGGACGGCCGCGAAGGCAGTCCGCATGATGTTCATCTTCTTCGTGGGCCTTTGCTCGATGCTGGTCCTGTGGCTGGCGCGGCCCGAGGGCTTCACCATTTACTCCTTCTTCGCCGGGCTCTCGGCGCTGATGCTCGGAGCGGCGGCGGCCGCCACGCTCTTCCCAAAACTCTTCGGCGACAGCGGCGAAGTCATCGAGCGGCGTATCCTCGGCGACACTTTCGAGTATGAAGACCAGGTGCGGAAATTCGTCGAGTCCATGACTTGGTACAGCGACGTTAATCTCCTGCTCAATGATCTGCACGATCTGCTCACCCGCGCCTTCGGCCTTTCCAGTTACCACCTCATCCTCCGGGACGAAACGAACCGCCTCTTCGAACTCGCCCGCTCGCATCCGGCGAGTTCGGTGGAATGCCCGGACCTCAAACCGCACTCGCCGGTCTTCCGCTACTTCGAGTGGACGCAGGGCGAATATCTCCCGCTCGATCGCGACGATTTCTACACGCGCGGGTCGCAGCTCGCCCGCCAGGGCCGCGAACAGCTCGCCGCGCTCGATGGGCAGTTCTGCTTTGCGCTGTCCTCGGAGGGCGAAATCTTCGGCTTGCTCGTGGTCGGCAAAAAAACCTCCGGGACCTTCGCCGCCAACGACATCACGCTCCTGCTCACGCTCGTGAAAAGCATGAGCCTGATCATTAACCAAATCCGGCTCAAAACGCAGGTCCTCCGCGCGCAGGAGCTGGAGCTGCTCGGCCGCATGTCGCGCGGCATGGCGCACGACCTGAACAACCTCCTCACCCCCGTGTGGACGCTCCTCCAGCTTTCCACCGAAGACGGCAACGCCCCGCTCGACGAAGAACTCCTCCCCGTCGCCCTGCGCAACGTCAAGACCATGCGCGCCTACATCAAAGAGGCGCTCTTTTTCTCCGAGAATCTGCGGCCCGACCTCCAGCTCGGCCGGCTCGACCTCGTGGTCCGCACTGCCATCGAGGTGGCGCGGACCAGCCGGCAGAAGGAGGTGGAAATCCAGGCGCAGACGCCGACCGAAGTTCTGGTCGAAATGGACGAGGTGCTCATCCAGCGCCTCATCGCCAACCTCATCGCCAACGCCATCGATGCCTCACCGCCCGCCGCACTCGTCCGCGTGCTGCTCGAACGCCTGCCCGAGACCGCCGACGGCCGCGATTGGTTGCGGGTGCGGATCGTCGACCACGGTGAAGGCATCCCGAAAGAAAACCTCAACCGCATTCTCACCCCCTACTTTACGACGAAAAACCGAGGCGACGAAAACCGCGGTTTCGGCCTCGGATTGGCTATCTGCCGGAAAATCGTTACGTTGCACGGAGGAAACCTTGCGATCAGCAGCCAAATCCGCAAAGGAACTACCGTGCAAGTCGATCTGCCCAGCCGCCACCTCCGACCTGTCGTTTCTCCGATAGCCACAGCCGCGACCTAAACGCGAACGATCGCGAACTCAATGCGAACCATCCTGCTTCTTTCCAATCAACCGTCCTTCGCCTCCGCGGTGGAGTCGGTTCTGGATCCCACGCATTTCCAGCTCATCTGCAAAAACGATGTGGCGGAAGCGGAATTCCTGCTCTCGCGCGGCGCGGTCGATGCCACGCTCCTCGACCTGAAACTCACCGACGCTCGCGCGATCCGCACGATCGAAGAGGTGAAGCAGGCCGCCCCCGGCTGCCCCATCATCGTTTACGCCCACGCCAAACAGCGCGAGTGGGAAGAAGACGCCTACCTGCTCGGCGTCGAGCACGTCCTGGACAAACCGCTGCGCGGCAAGCTGCTCGCCAATCTCCTCGCGCGGCTCTTTCCCACCGACCACTCCGCGCACGCCCTCGCGGTCCCGGCGATCGCGCCGGTGGCGAGTCCCACCACCCGCTCCAGCGCCGATCAGCTCCGCACGCTCGAAGCCCTGCGCCGCTTTTCCTCCATCCTCACCCACGGGCTCGACGCCGCGGCGCTGCTGAAACAATTTCTCCTCCTGCTCCGCGAGATCATCGGCGTCAATCGCGCCATCATTTTCCTGCGGAAACCCTCCTCCGGCCGCGCCGATGGCGCTTCCGTCGACGACCGCTGGCTGCGCTCGGTCTGCGCCGTGGGGCTCGACCAGGACGTGCTCCAGCACTTCGCGCTCTCCATGAATGCCGGCATCGCCGGGCATCTGCACACCCACGGTCGGATCCTGCGGGCGAACACCCCCGAAGCACAGGGCAGCCGCGAGATCGCCAAGGAGTTCCAGATCCTCGGCGTGCAAGTCGCCATCCCCATCCTCGACCGCGAGTCGCTGGTCGGCGTCGCTGTTTTTGATGGTCGCCTCACCGGCGAGCCCTACACGAACGAAGAGTTGGCTGTCATTTTCAACATGCTCGAGGAAGTGGGCATCGCGATCCGCAACTCCTGGCACCACGACCAGCTCGTCGCCAATCAGCAGATGATCGCCGACATCCTCTCGCACCTCGGCTCCGGCTGCGTGGTAGTCAGCGCGAACCTTTCCACCCTCCACGCCAATCCCTCCGCGGCGCGCGTTTTCCTCCACGATCAACCAGACAAGACGCGGCTCGAATTCAGCGACCTGCCGCAGATGCTCGGCAGCATGGTCTTTTCGGCCATCAAATCCGGCGTCGGCGTGCCACCGTTCAATTTCCAGCTCCCGCACGCCGCCGATACCCACTACCGCGTGGGCATCATGCCCTTCCGGTTTTACGGCGCGCAGATGCCGAGCGCGGCGCTGCTCATCATCGAGGATGTCACCGAACACGTCCGCGCGCAGACCCTGGAGATCGAAACCTCGAATCTCCGCCTCGTAAAGTCGATGGCCGAACATCTCGCCCACGAGATCGGCAACTCCATCACCCCGCTCAGCACCTACGAGCAGATGCTCCGCGAATCGAACGGCGACCCCGAGGTTCACACCGCCTTTGGACCTGCCCTGAGCGACGGAGTGAAGCGCATCACCCGCCTTTCCAACCAGATGATCTTCCTCGCCCGCGAGTGGCAGGGCGATTTCAGCGCCACGCACAGCCTCCACGACATCATCGTCGACGCCTTCCACGACGCGCACCAATTTCACCCCGGCCAAAAGCTCGCCAAGCTCAACTTTGGCAAAAACTCCCTCCCGCTGTGCCGGATCAACGGCGATCAGAAAGCCCTTCGGCACGCCTTCTCCGAGATCCTGCTCAACGCGCTCCAGGCCAACCCCGACGACCCCGACGTCGAAGTGAACTGCACCGAAGCGCTCCACGGGGCATCCGGTATCCAGGTCGAGGTGCGCGACTCCGGCGCCGGCTTTACCCAGGATTCCGCCCTGCGCGCTCCCGAGCCGTTTTTCTCCACCCGCACCGTCGGCCTCGGCCTCGGGCTCACCGTTTCTCGCAAGATCATCGAGAGTCATCACGGCAAAATTGAGATTCCCTCGGGCGATTCCACCCAGCGCGGGTTGGTGCGGGTCCTTCTCCCGCGGGAAACCTGAGAGGATCTACCGAAACTCAATTGAGCCGCGGATAGACGCGGAGTTTCGCGGATGAGAAAACCTTCGCGTTCCCTCGATCCGCGTTTCATCCGCATCCATCCGCGGCTCAAATTCAGCTCTTCGGCCGGACTTCCGCTACCTGCTCTGAGAGGAATCGTCATTCCACAGGTCGTTTCTGACCAGAGATGACACGGGTAACGCGGGTAGTTTTGGTCCCTGCATCCGCTTCACCCGTGTGAATTGTGGTTAATGTCCGAGGTTTCGCCCATCCTCCGAGGTTTCCTTCAGGATCCTCGACATCGAGGCGGCCGGCGGCACTCCGCCTGCTGTCTCATCATGCGATGAATCGTCGCATTGCGCTCCAAGCCACCCGGATAACCGCCCCCGGCCAGGCGCACGGAGCCGGCAGCGCGCGCGAGTTGCTCCCCGGCGCCCTCTTGAAAAATGTTGCTAATGGCTTGCCTTCCGGGGGAGGTATTCGCTACAGCGGAGGCCCGGTGCAAAACGAAAGTTTCAATCCGACCACTCTAGCATCCAGCCGACACCTTTTCCGCGTCGGCTGGGGCCAGCCGATTCCCTTCTCACGCTGAAACCTGCCTGCCGCTTCACTCCCGGTTTTACCCGTAATTTTTCATCTGGCCCACTCCGCTCCCGGAACTCACCGTCTTGACCGCCACGCAGCCATCCTCCCGATTGGATTCCAACCCTGAACTGGTCTCCGCGCCCCTGGCTCCCGCCCGGCCCGTGCTCCTCGTCGTGGATGATGAAGAGGGCCCCCGCCAGTCCCTGCGCATCGTCTTCAAGAACGACTACCAGGTCCTCCTCGCGAGCAATGGCCCCGAAGCGCTCGAACTCGTCCGCGAGCACGCCGTCGATGTCGTGGTCTGCGACATCATGATGTTCGGCATGTCCGGCGTGGACGTGCTCAAGGAGATCAAGGAAATCGACCCCTCGGTCGAGGTCATCATGCTCACCGCTTTCGAGACCATCGAGACCGCCCGCCAGGCGCTCCGCCACGGCGCCAGCGACTATCTCAATAAACCTTTCGACATTCCCACCATGCGCTCCGCCGTGAAGCGGGCGACCGAAAAGCACCGCACCACTCTCGAGTTTCGCAAGACCAACGAGCACCTCCACGAACTCCAGCAGATGCTCCACGATCATCGGGTTCGCGAGGAGATGGCCCGCGCTCAGGGCGAGATCTACGCCAGCGTCCTCCACGACATCAATAGCCCGCTCACCGTCATCAGCGGCTTCGTCGAGCTGATCAATCGCTCCATGGAAAACGCCGCCCGCGTCGAGGGTGAGCAGCTCGCCAAGATCAAGGGCGACCTCCATACCCTGAACGGTCAGGTCGGCCGCTGCTTCGAGATCTCCAAGCGCTACCTCAGCTTCCTGCACAAAAACGAAGTGGAGAAAGTTCGCGTCGGCGCCAACCAGGCCATCAACGACCTGCGCGACCTCCTCGTCCGCCATCCCATTGCCCGCGGCCACGAACTGAGCGTCACGAATCTGGAAACCGATGTCATCGCCGACATCAACGGCACCGACTTCCTCCAGATCCTCCTCAATCTCACGATCAACGCCCTCCAGGCCAGCGACGAACCGCACCGCGTCGAAGTCTCCTGCCGATTGCTCCCCGATCCCCTCGACCTCACCGCCTGCAACGACTCGCCCAGCCAGCGCTTCATCAATCGCGAAGGCTTCAGCAATCTCACCCCCATCCTCGCAGTCTCCATTCGCGACGAGGGGATCGGCATCTCGCCGCAAATCCTCGGCCGCATGTTCGAGGAACGCTTTACCACCAAGCCGCCCGATCGCGGCACCGGCCTCGGCCTCTCCATCGTCAAGCGCCTCCTCCGCGAAGCCCACGGCGGCATCCTTATCCAGACGACTCCCGGCAGCGGCTCCGTCTTCACCGTCTGCCTCCAGACCCTGGCCTGAGCGGCTGACCCACCGTTCAGAGTTCCGGCTTCCGCCGACGCTTTGGGCATTCCCGACGGCGCTCAGCGATTCGCAAAGTGCCGCACCCGCCGCGAACGCACCATGATCGCCGTCGCTAACAAGTAAAACGCCGCACTCACCAGCGGCAGCGAGCGCGGGTCCATCTGCTCCAGCGTGTACGCCTCCCAGGAGCGCAGCCCCGCGAAACTCATTCCAAAGACGTAAAGCGTGCTCAACGTCGTCAGGACATAACGCGCCCAGCGCAGGCGTCGCCACACTCCGATCGCCAGCACTGTCGAGCAGACCAGCCCCCCGATCGCCATCCCGCGCAGCAGCGTCTCCGAGCCCGTCGCCTCGCTTAACGCCACCAGCGCCGCGGCATCGCCCAGCCTTTGGAAAAGGAACGCCACCACGATCAGCGGTCGCGCCCAGTGAGTCCGATGCCTCCGTCTGGATTCGTCATTCATCACGCACTCCCTCGCGTTTCGTCGGCGCCAGTTCCAGGATGCGCCCCGGCAGCCAGCCCACCCGATCCTTGAAGTTCACCGGCCGCGTGTACTCCAGGATCAGCACCCGCCCGCCCGGCAGCACCAGCGAATCCAGCGGTCTCCCCAGCGGCGCCAGGACCGTATGAACCTCTGCCTCCCACGTCCCATCCGCCCGCCGCCGCGGCTTTACCCTCAGCAGGTCGAAGCCACAATCCTCCGGCTTCGCCAGCAGATTTCCGAACCGCGGCACCAGAAAGCTTCCACCCAAAGGCGCCGCGACATCCGGCCCACACCACACGACCCCGCCCGGCGATGAGTGCGGCGTTAACGTTCGCGCCACCTTCCCCACGGTAAACCCGCCGTCCGGCCCCACATTCTCCACCGGATGGGTAAAACTCACCCCGTCCGGCGCCGCCGGCGTGTGCGCATAGGGAAAGCCCACCCGCACCGGCCAATCCTCATACTGATACGGGAACCCATAGTGTTTCCCCGGTTCGATGAAATCCATCTCCTCCCCCGCGTCATAGTCCGGCCCATTGCTAAACGTGAACAGATTCCCCGCTTCATCCCACCCGAACGCATACGCATTGCGAATGCCCCGCGCCATCACCTCCAGCATCGGCTTCTCTGCCCGCGGGTCCAGGCGCCACAGGCACGCCGTCGTCTCCACCTCCTGCACCGCCGCGTAGTGCGAAAACTTGCCGATCTCGCCCCCATCCGTCCGCGACCCACTACTCACATATAGCCATCCATCCGGTCCAAACGCCAGATGACTTACCCCGTGATTGAATCCCCCCACCCCCTGCGGATACCGATGCGTCAGCCAAGGCACCAGCTTCACCTCGCCCGCCGACCCCGTCACCGGCTGCGCGCTCCGCCAGATCACCACTTCATTGGTATACACCGGCACGTCCTTCGTGAGCTTTTGATTGCTCGTCACCCAGAGCCGCCCATCCGGCCCCAGCGTCATCCCCAGCGTTGTCACGTCTCCCCGCTCCGCGTCCAGGTAGTCCGCCGTGGAGATGACCTTTCCTATCACGCCCGTCTTTTGATCCAACGCATAGATGTTCCCCGCCTGCCCTAATAAGTAAACCCCGCGCCCATCCCCCGCCATCCGTGTGACAAATTCCGGCAACGGCGCCAACTCCTTGAGTTCCCAACCCGCGGGCGGCTTCGGCAGCGGTTGAAACTGTGCCGTCTTCACCAGCTCGGCATACGTCTTGTAGCGCGACCGCGCTCGCGCCAGCGCCACCTCCTCTGCCCCGAACGACGCCACCTTGTTCCCCCACGAACGCCCAACATAGGTCAGCACCGCCGCCACCTCCGCATCATCCAGGATTTGCGCCGGCATCACGTTATCGTAGACCTGCCCCCGCACCGTGATCTTCCCCGCCAGCCCCTCGCACAGCACCTTGATCAGCCGCGTGCGATCCCCGCTCACCCACTCGCTCCCTGCCAGCGGGGGAAACACCGGCGGCGCTCCCAGCCCGGTCGGTTGATGACACATCAGACACTTCTCCCCATACAGCTTCGCCCCCCGTTCCAGCACCTCCGCCTCCTCCGCACTCGCCAGTTCACCGTGGAGAACCACTCCCAGACTCGCCAGTAACAGGACCTGACGCACGAGTGGAGAAAACCGACAATTCATGCGCCGATGTTACCACGCTCCGCTGATTTGCCACTCCTCCAGCAGCTCCTTCGGGAGCTCCGCGAGGAAGCGCGATGGCCGCTGCAACATCTCCCCATAACCCGCATTCAGCCGCAGACTCGGGTAAGTGAGATAAAGCTCATCCTTCGCCCGCGTCACCGCCACATAAAAAAGGCGCCGCTCCTCCTCGATCGCCTCCTCGCTCTCCAGCGAACGGCTGCTCGGGAACATCCCATCCGCCATCCAAATCACAAACACCACCTTCCACTCCAGCCCCTTGGCCTGATGCACGCTGGATAAGGTCACCATCTCCGAATCCTCCTGCGTCGCCGTCTGCTCGTGATCCAGACTCGTCAGCAACGCCAGTTGATCCAGGAAATCTCCCGCGCTCTGGTACTGCTTGGCAAAATTTTTCAGCGTGTTGAGGTCCTCCCGCCGCACCTCATAGTTGGCAAACTCCGCTTTGGCGTAGTCATCATAGATCGCCTCGATCACACTCCCGATCATCTCCGCCGGCGGATTCGGTTTCCCACCCGGCGCCAGCTCATCCAGCGTATGACCCAGTTGCGCCCAAGCCTTCGCTGCCTTGGCCGGGACCTTCAGCTTCGACATGCGATCAAAGTAGGACACCGGGGCGGGGACCACGGATTTCGAATCGGGAACCACAGATGACACAGATAACACGGATGCTTTAGAAGCTACGCTTTCCCCCTCTGCATCTGTGCCTATCCGTGTCATCCGCGATCCCGCAGATTCCGAAGCAGGAACCACAGATGACACAGATAACGCGGATGCTTTAGAAGCTACGCCAACCCCCTCTGCATCTGTGCCCATCCGTGTCATCCGTGGTCCCGCAGATTCCGAAGCAGGAACGACAGATGACACAGATGGTTCAGATACCACCGCCTCCCCCTCTGCATCTGTGCCCATCTGTGGCATCGGTGGTTCCTCAGTTTTCGGACTCCCCGTTTCTCCCTCTGCCGCCCCATCTGTGCCCATCCGTGCGATCTGTGGTTCCATTCTCTGCATCCCTGTCCACAGTTGCTCCGCCGAGCGCGCGCCGATCCCGGGTAAGAGCCGCGCCATCCGCTTAAAGGCCACTTCATCCCTCGGGTTCACGGCGAATTTCAGGAACGCCGCCACGTCTTTCACGTGCGCCTGCTCAAAAAACCGCAGCCCGCTGGTAATCTGAAAAGGCACCCCATGCCGCGTCAGTTCCATCTGCAGCTCCATCGAATGATAGTGCGCGCGATACAAGACTGCGATCTCATCCAGTTCGATCCCCTCCTCGCGCAAGTCGAGAATCCGCTGCGTCACAAAAAGCGCCTGCTGCGCCGAGTCCCCCAGCGGCACCAGCCCCGGCTTCACCGGCGCCGCCGCCCGAGCCGCCACCAGCTCCTTGGGAAATTGATTCACATTCGCCGCGATCGCCGCATTCGCCACGTCGAGGATATCCGGTACCGACCGGTAGTTTGTCTCGATCTTATAGACCACCGCGCCCGGATACCTTTTGGGAAACTCCAGGATGTTCTTAAAGTTCGCCCCGCGCCAGGAGTAGATCGACTGCGCATCGTCCCCCACCACCATCACATTCTTGTGATGCGCCGCCAGCACGTCGATGAACTCCGCCTGAATCCGGTTCGTATCCTGATACTCATCCACCAGCACGAACTGAAACTGCCGCTGATACTTTGCCGCAATTTCCGGATGCTCCCGCAGCAGCTTCACGGTCTTTTCTAACAAGTCATCGAAATCGAGCGAGTTCGCTTGTTGCTTCTTCGCCTCATACTTCCGCTGCGCCTCGGCGATCTGCTCCGCATATTCGAGAAAGTGCGGCTGCTTCTCCACCAGCACGTCCTCGATGGATTTCCCCGTATTGATCGAGTAACTAAAGACATCCGCCAGCACCTCCCCTTTGGGAAACAGCTTCTCCTTTGGGTTCACCCCCAGGCCCACGATCACCGCATCCAGCAAATCCTGCTGGTCCTCCCGATCCATGATGGAAAAGCCCGGCGCAAACCCCGCTTCCTGCGGATGCTGCCGCAGCAGCCGATTGCCCACGGAATGAAACGTCCCGCCCCACAGCCCCGAGATGTCATTGGGCAGCAGCGCCGCCACGCGGTCCAGCATCTCGCGCGCAGCTTTGTTCGTGAAAGTGAGCAGCAGAATCCCCGAGGGCGGCACTCCATTCTCCACCAGATACGCCACCCGATACGTGAGCGTGCGCGTCTTCCCGCTGCCCGCCCCCGCGATGACCAGCGCCGGCCCCGGCGCCGCCGTCACCGCCGCACACTGCTGCGCATTGAGTTCCGCCGCGAAATCGATGCGCGGCCCCGCGGGAGCGGAGCGGTGGAGCGTGTATTGGCGGGCCATCGGGGAAGAAAAGGCGGAAGGCTAAGGGCGAAGGGCGAAAGGGGAAAGCGACAAGACGCGCCCTGCCGCGTTCTCTGCGCCCTTCGCCCTTCGCCCTTCGCCCTTCGCCCTTCGCCCTTCGCCCTTCGCCCTTCGCCCTTCGCCTTTTCTTCGGAGGAGTCCAACCGCTCCGCGGGGACGAAATGTCTTGAAAGCGCCTCTTCCGCCCCCGAAATACGCCCTCCCGCAAACATGCCCGACCCCGACCTGCGCGACCAAATCAAGGAGATGATGGTCGAGAACCTGATGCTCAAGATGCCGAAAGAAGAGATCGCCGACGATCTCCCTCTCTTCGGCCCCGAGGGCCTGGGCCTCGACAGCCTCGACGCGCTGGAACTCGTGGTCTCCATGGAAAAAACCTTCGGTGTCAGCGTGCCCAATTCCGAAGCCGCCAAGGTGGCGCTCTCGACCGTGAACACCATCCACGACTACGTGGTGGCTAACCGGAAGGCTTAGCGCCGCCGGGGCGTCCGCCGCTCGTGCCGCTCCCTACTCCCCCGAGCGGTAGCATCCCTGAGTGAATTGAAAAACTAACGGAAAAACAAATGGCGAATTTGCACGGACACCCAGCAGAACGTTCCATCACCGCGAAACTTTTTTCCCTCCGCACCTGGCCCGCACTGCTGCTGGTCGCGCTGATGATCGTCTCGCGTTACGGACCGCCCTACTTGGAAGGCGGGCTGTCGCGTTATTGGATGATCGCCTTGCTCGGCCCCGTGTCGGGTGCCCTGCTGCTGATAATTTGGTGGCTGACCGCGAGTCGCGCGACGGGGAAGGAACGGTTGTTCGGTTTCCTGGGATTGATCGTTGCGCTGGCCGCCACCGTCATGCTGTCGGATCCGACCGTGCGCGGGCCGGGCACCATCAATTTCACGGCGCCGATGGGGATGATCGCTTTTGCCCTGGGAGCCACATGGCTCCGCAGCCATCGCCCGGCAATGCGAACCGGCGTCGCCGTCCTGCTGGCCATCGTCGGCTTCGCCTTTTCTCTCCTGCTCCGCAACGAAGGCATGACGGGAGATTACGCGTTCGCCCTGCACTGGCGTTGGTCCCGGACGCCCGAAGAACGAATGCTCGCCGGTCGCCAACCGGACGGCGCGGCGCCGGTCAAAGGTTTGGAAACCGGGCAACTCGCCGCCGCGCTGGCGAATCCCGAATGGCCAGGGTTCCGCGGGGCGGATCGCGCGGCGCGCTCGCAGGGTCCGAAAATCGCGACCGACTGGACCGCGCAGCCACCGCAGCAGCTTTGGAAAATCCCGGTCGGCCCGGCGTGGTCGTCGTTCGCAGTCGCGGGCCGGTTGCTCTTCACTCAGGAACAACGCGGGCCGAAGGAGACCGTGGTCTGCTACGAGGCCGACACCGGTCGCGAAGTCTGGATCCAGGAGATCGAAGCGCGCTTTGATGACGCGCTGGGTGGTCCGGGCCCTCGGGCGACGCCGACCTTGGCGGAGGGCGGATTGTTCGTGACGGGCGCCACCGGCAACTTCGTGCGCTTGAATCCCCTCACCGGCGCGATCGTGTGGAAGCACAACTTGAAGGACGTCGCCGGTCGCGAAGCTCCTACTTGGGGATTCTGTGCCTCGCCCTTGGTCACCCGCTCGACCGTCATCGTTCACGCGGGAGGTCCGGGCGACAAAGGCTTGCTCGCTTTTAACTCCGCGACGGGAGCGCTCCGCTGGTCGGTCGCCGACGGGAACGATACCTACAGTTCACCGCAGCTCAGCACCATCGTCGGCGAGGAACTCGTGCTCATGCTCTCGAACGATGGCCTGCTTTTCCTCGACCCGGCCACCGGCAAGCCAAGACTAAACTACGAGTGGAAACACGGAAACTACCTTGCCCTGCAACCCGCCGTCATCGGCGAGGACACGATCCTGTTGCCGACCGGCATGAACATCGGCACGCGGGCCATCCGCATTATCAAGACCGACGGGCAACTCACCGCGGAGGAATTGTGGACGTCGCGCAATCTGAAGCCGGACTTCACGGATCTGGTGACCTACCGCGGCTACGCCTACGGCAACGACGGCGGGATTTTCACCTGCATCGATCTCAAGACCGGCGACCGGAAGTGGAAAGGCGGCCGCTACGGCAAAGGCCAGGTGCTGTTGCTGGAAGACTCCGGTTTGCTCCTGATCGCGGCGGAGGACGGACGAGTCGTGCTCTTGCCGGCGGATCCCAGCGAGCATGCCGAAGTGGCGTCGTTCAAGGCGCTCGAAGGCAAAACGTGGAATCATCCGGTGGTCGCTGGTGACCGGCTTTACGTCCGCAATTCTCAGGAGGCGGCTTGTTTTCAATTGCCGATGGCCGGGACGAAGGCGTCGGGAAACTGAGCGTCAACCCAAGGCCATCTCGCTCCCCTTCAGCGAGCGAACGCCTCCTCGGAGACTCCTCGCGGTTACCATTCCAAGTTGTTCTTTTGTCTTCCGCTCCGCTAAACGGCTTGCCGATTTCATGGACATCTTTTCCGCCATCCAGGCCAATCTCCTCTCGCCCGCCGTCCTCTTCTTTGTCCTCGGCCTCATCGCCGCGTTGACGAAGAGCGACCTGAAATTTCCCGAGCCGCTCTATGTCGGCCTCACGATCTATCTGCTAATCGCCATCGGCTTCAAAGGCGGCGTCGCCATCGCGGAGGCCGGGCTGGCGAAGGTCTGGCTGCCCGCATTCGCCGCGATGGGGCTCGGCACGCTGATTCCGCTGTGGACTTATCCGGTGCTGCGTTTCGGCGGCAAGTTGCCGGGCGTCGATGCCGCCGCGATCGCCGCGCACTACGGGTCGGTCAGCGCGGTTACTTTCATCGCCGCCACCAACTACTTGAAGGCCATCGACCTACCCTTCGAGAACTACGCCACCGCCTTCCTCGCCGTCATGGAATCGCCCGCGATCCTCATCGGTGTGGTGCTCGGCAAGATGGCCACGAAGAACACCGGCGAGTCGGCGGCTGCCTCGCTCAAAACCGCCGTCCACGAGGCCTTGTTTGGTCGCAGTATCTTCCTTCTGGTCGGTGCGCTCGTCGTCGGCTATCTGTGCGGCGCGCCGGGGATGAAAAAGGTGGAGGCGTTTTTCGTGGCACCGTTCCAGGGCGTGCTCGCGCTCTTCCTCCTGGAGATGGGCGTGGTCGCCGGACGGCGCGTCGGAGACTTGCGGAAAGTCGGCCCGTTCCTGCTCGGCTTCGGCATCATCGTGCCACTCATCAACGGCGCAATCGGCGTCGTGCTCGGCAAGATGACCGGCCTCGAACTCGGCGGCGCGACCCTGCTCGGCGTGCTTTCTTCGAGCGCCTCCTACATCGCCGCGCCCGCCGCCATTCGCATGTCGCTGCCCGAAGCCAACCCCACGCTTTACCTCACCGCGTCGCTCGCCATCACCTTCCCGTTCAACATCACCCTCGGCATCCCGATCTATCTCGAGATCGCCCGCCTCCTCTACCGCTAACGCCATGAACACCCATCCGATGAAACTCGTCACCCTCGTCTGCGAAGCCTACGCGCTGCAGGCGGTGAAGAAGCTGCTGCCCGAAGTCGGCGCGCACGGCTGCACGCATTTCCCCGTCGAGGGCGACGGCGCCGGCGGCGCGCGCACTGGCGAGATGAAAGAGTTCGCCAACGTGCAGATCGAAGTCGTCCTCACCGCCGACGCCGCGAGTGCGTTGCTCGCGCGAATCCAGAAGGAGCTCATTCCGCGCTATGGCATGATCGTGTTCGAATCCGACGTGCGGGTGCTGCGGGCGGAAAAATTCTGAAGCCGCGCGGATGTGTCCCGCAGCGCGGCCTCGCTTTTCCCGACGCCTTTCCTTTCACGCACCCAGAGGCGCGGCTGGCGCTTGCATTAACGCCTGGCTCGCTTCACTAAGGTTTCTGCGCGCTCGGTGATTGAATGGAAACACAGCCTTCGCCGCGCAAAGTCCCCCTCATTTCACCCTCCATCATGAACCACTCCGATCTCTCTTTCACCCGCCGCGCGTTCCTCGAAAAATCCGCGGCGGCACTCGCCACCACTGCGCTCGTCGGCGGCTTCCCGCACATCCTGCGCGGGGCGGAGGATACGAAGCCGATCCGCGTGGCGCTGGTGGGCTGCGGGGGACGCGGTTCGGGGGCGGCGAATCAGGCGCTGAAGGCGGACAAGGGGTCGGTGCTGGTGGCGATGGCGGATGCGTTCCAGGATCGGCTCGAGGTGTCGCTGAACAATCTGCGCGCGACCTACAAGGATCAGCCGGACAAGGTGAAGGTGACGCCGGAGACGAGCTTCGTGGGGCTGGATGCGATCGACAAAGTGCTGGCGATGCCGGACGTGGACGTGGTGCTGCTGACGACGCCGCCGGGGTTCCGGCCCGAGCATTATGAGAAGACGGTGAAGGCGGGAAAACATGCGTTCGTGGAAAAGCCAATCGCGGTGGATGCGCCGGGGTATCGGCGGTTCCTGGAGGCAGTGAAGGTGGCGAAGGAGAAGAATCTCGGGCTGCAGTCGGGCTTTTGCTGGCGGTCGCATGATCTCGAGCGCGAGGTCTACAAGCGGGTGCTGGGCGGGGAACTCGGCAAGGTGCAGGCGGCTCACGGCACGTATTTGGGCGGCACGCCGTGGACCAAGGAGCGCAAGGACGAGTGGAAGGATCTGGAATATCACCTGCGCAACTGGATGCACATGACGTGGCTCTCGGGCGATCATCTGGTGGAGCAGGCGATTCACACCGTGGACAAGATGTGCTGGGCCTTCGGCGATGCGAACCCGGTGAGCGCGCAGGCGATGGGCGGCCGGCAGCAGCGGGTCGAAGCGCAATACGGCAACCAGTGGGATCACTTTTCGATCGTCTACGATTGGGGCGAAGAGCGCCGTGGCTTCTTGATGTGCCGGCAGCAGGCGGGCTGCTGGGGCGATGTGTCGGATTACATTTACGGCACGAAAGGCGTGCTGCGAAAGAAGAGCGGAACGATGGCGGTGATGAAGTTCGCCGACGGCAATCAGTGGAAGTACGACGGGCCGAAAAACGACATGTATCAGACGGAGCACGACGAGTTCTTCGCGTCGATCCGCGCGGGGCAGCCGGTGAATTTCGGCGAGAAGATCGCGCACTCGACGATGGTGGGCATCCTCGGCCGCATGGCGGCTTACACGGGCCAGCCGGTGGCGTGGGAGGACGCGGTGAAGTCCACCGAGAAGCTCGGACCGGAGAAGCTGGAATGGGCGATGACGCTTCCGGTGCCGCCGATCGCGATGCCGGGACGGACGAAGTTCGCGTAGGCGGCGGTCAATAGATCGGGCGGAGATTTGGCCCGCGAATCACCCAGATGACGTGAATGGGGAATCCTCTTCGTTCGATTCATTTGCGTGATTTGCGGGCACTCCTTTTTTCCATAGCCATTGAGGCGGGCGGTTGGGATTTCTGTTCGGCGTGGCTGGCGGAATCCGGCAGGCTCGCGCGATGAATCCGTTTCCCCGCGTTCTTCGCATTCGGCAGAATTTCCCGGCCTCGCTGCCGCTCGATCCCGCGGCGACGATGGCCGCGGAGTTTACGAAACTGCGCCCGCGGATTCCGCGCGGGGCTCGGATCGCGGTGGGCGTGGGCAGCCGCGGGATCACGAACCTCGCCGGGGTCGTGGCCGCGGTGCTGGCGCAACTTCGCGAGGCGGGCGCCGAACCGTTCATCATCCCCGCGATGGGCAGCCACGGCGGCGCGACGCCGGAGGGCCAGCGCGAAGTGCTGGCCAGCTACGGCATCACCGAGGCGGCGATGAGCGTGCCGATTCTCGCCTCGCTGGACGTCCGGCAAATCGGGGTGACGGGCGATCGCGTGCCGGTCTTTTGCAGCACCGACGCGCTCGCGGCCAATGGCATCGTGCTCGTCAACCGGATCAAGCCGCACACGGATTTCTTTGGCACGCTCGGCAGCGGGTTGGTGAAGATGAGCGTGATCGGGCTGGGCAAACGCACCGGCGCGACGGCGATGCACCAGGCCGCGATGCACCTCGGCTACGAGCGCGTGATCCGCAGCATGGGCAACGTGATGTTGAAAAATGCGCCGGTGCTCGGCGGGGTGGCGATCCTGGAGAATCAGTTTCACGACACGGCGCGCCTCGTCGTGCTGCCGCGCGAGGAAATCGAGACGGCCGAAGACGCACTGCTCGCCGAGTCGCGCGCGCTCATGCCGCTGCTGCCTTTCGAGGAAATCGATCTGCTCATCGTGGATCGCATCGGCAAAAACATCAGCGGCGCGGGCATGGACCCAAACGTCACCGGCCGCAGCATCCACGGCTACTCCAGCATGCTCGCGCGCGATGGGCGGCCCACGCCTTTCGTCCGGCGCATTTTCGTCCGCGGCCTCACGCCGGAGACGCATGGTAATGCGATCGGCATCGGCATCGCCGACTTCACCACCACGCGGCTCGTCCGCGAGATGGATCAGCGCACGACCGTGATCAATTCGCTCACGGCCATGACGCCGCAGAGCGCGAAAGTACCGGTCCATTTCGACACCGACCGCGAGGCGCTGGAGGTGGCGCTCACTTCCCTCGCCCTGCCCGAGGGACACGCCGCGCGGATCGTGCGCATCGCCGACACGCTCTCGCTCGCCGAGCTCGAAGTCTCCGAAGCGCTCGCGCCCGAAGTCGCGCGCCACGCTCAGCTCACGACCGCGGGCGAGCCGCGCGAACTGGCTTTCGACGCCGACGGAAATCTCCCGCCGCTAGGATGAAGCCCGCGCCGGGCTGCCCTTGTAATCCGCCGTCCCGGCGGTGAGCCCGGCGGCGAGGCAGCTCGGGCAGAGACGCGTCTCCGGGTTCTCGCGCTCGGTTTCCTCGGCGAGGAGAAAGAGCGCGTGACACGGATCGTGCAGGCAATTCACGAAGCGGCTGGTGGAGCGCGCGGTGTGCGCGCAGCGGCCGAGGGGGACGAGCGCTTCGTCCACGCGCACGGTCATGCGCTGATCGAAGACGAAACATTCGCCGAGCCAGTGATCGTTCCCAAAGTGCTCCTGATACGTGACGATGCCGCCGTGGAGCTGGAAGACGTTCGTGAAGCCCTTGCTGCGAAAAAGCGCGGACGCCTTTTCGCAGCGGATGCCGCCGGTGCAATACATGAGGACTTTGCGATTCTTTAGCTCCGCGAGTTGCTCGACATAAGCGGGCAGTTCGCGGAAATTTTCGATGTCGCACGCGATGGCGTTGGCGAATTTTCCGGACGCGGATTCGTAGCGATTGCGCACGTCGAGCACGACGATGTCGGGATCCTCTTCGAGCGTCCGCTTCCACTCCGCGGGGCTGAGGTGGTTGTCGAGATCCGGCGCGAGCGGCCCCGCGCCGAGGGTGACGATCTCGGGTCGGGTTTTGACCGCGAGCTTTGGAAAAGTCTGCGCATCGCCGTGGCTGATTTTCATCTCGATGTCGGCGAAGCGCTCGTCGGCGCGCAAGGCGGCCACGTATTCCCGCATCGCAGGCTCGGGGCCGGCGAGCGTGCCATTGATCCCTTCGCTGGCGATGAGCACCCGGCCCTTCAAACCCAGCGCAGTGCAAAGCTCGCGCTGCCGCGTGGTGAAATCGACGGGGTCGTCGATTGGCACGTATTTGTAGAAGAGGATGACGGGATACGCGGCGGACACGAGGGAGAGAAAAGCGTGGTGCGCGATGCAGGGTTCGAACCTGCGACTTCTTGCGTGTGAAGCAAGCGCTCTACCACTGAGCTAATCGCGCGTTCCGCGGGAAATCGGAGGCGGATTGATTAAGGCAACCGCTGGGAGCGCGCCAGCGAAATTTTGGCCGGCGGGCCGCCCTTTCTCGGGGCGCGGCAAAGGAAGGCTTTCGCGCCCGGCGAGAACCGTGCTCTATTCGCGAAGCTCCCTATTTCCTGCCCATGAATCGCTCCCCTTCCCCCCATTCCTCGGCCTTCACCCTCATCGAACTGCTCGTGGTGATCGCCATCATCGCCGTGCTCGCGGGCCTGCTCCTCCCGGTGATCGGGCGGATTCAGGAAAGTGCCAATTCGACCAAATGCACCGCGAATTTGCGGCAGATCGGCACGGCGATCAACGCCTACACCACGGACAGTGACAATCTGCTTCCCGGCCCGCTCGACACGTGGCAGATGGCGTTCACGCCTCCGATCGCCCGCGAATCCCTCCCCGATGCCGGCAGCGCCGAGACCGATCCGATGGACCGGCAACTCACCCGCCGCCTCGCGAAATATCTGCCGCAGCCCACAAACTCGACGCCCAACGAACGTAACAGCATCTTCGTCTGCCCTTCCTTCGCTCGCCAGGTCCCGAAGCTCGACGCGCCCGTCTACGTGCTCAATCCGCGGCCGATGAACACCGAAGGCAAGCTGCCCTTTGGCGATCCGGACAAACAATCGGCGCCGGTGAAAAAGGCGACCCTTTCGACCTGGATCGACACCGAGAGCACCAATGGCGAGCAGCCGCTCGATCTTTCGCAGACGTGGGCAATCAAGGACGCGGATCTGCAGTCGTTCGCGAACGTGAGATACGTCCCGGCGGCGGCGGCGGCAGGACCGCAACCGAAGACCCCCGTGCATCGCGACCATCGCAACGCGCTTTTCTACGACTGGCACGTCGGCAAGCTGGATGCGGAACTGACGCGCAACGACAAGGTGAAGTAGCCGCGCGGCTCGATTCAGGCCGGGCCGCTGCCGACAGCGAGCGCGTGAGCCACGGCGTAGTGCTCGGAGTGGCTGATCGAAAGATGGATCGCGTCGATGCCGAGGCGCTTTGCGGTGGCCGCGCCTTCGCCGTGCAGCACGACGAACGGCTGGCCGCTGGCCTTGCGGCGCACCTCGATGTCGCGCCAGCCGAGCTGCCCGCTGATCCCGGTGCCGAAGGCTTTGGCGACGGCTTCCTTGGCGGCGAAGCGCGCGGCCCAAAAGGGCAGCGGCGCTTTCATCGACGCACAGTATTCCCGCTCCCCGTCGGTGAAGATGCGGGCGAGGAACCGGTCGCCGTGCCGCTCGATGGAGCCGCCGATGCGCGCCGTCTCCACGATGTCGATGCCGGTGCCGAGAATGTTCACGGATTCATCTTCGCGAGCATCTCCGCCACCGCCGGCCCGAGTCCTACGATGATGCCGCGCGAGATGATGGAATGCCCGATATTCAACTCCGTGAGGTGCGGCAGCGTGCGGATGAGTTCGATGTTCGTGTAGTTGACCCCATGCCCCGCATTCACCTGCAGGCCGAAGCCGTGCGCGTGATCCGCCGCGCCTTTCAGCCGCATGAATTCGCCGTGCTGCTCGCGGCCGAACGCATTGGCAAACGCTCCGGTGTGCAACTCCACGATCTGCGCGTGGAGCCGCGCCGCGGATTCGATCTGATCCGGAATCGGTTCGATGAAAAGACTCACGCGAATGCCCACCGCTTGCAGCCGCTGGATCACGGGTTTGAGCAGCTCAAATTGCCCGGTGACATCCAGCCCGCCCTCGGTCGTTACCTCCCGGCGATTTTCCGGCACGATGCACACTTCTTCGGGCAAGACCTCCACGGCGAGATCCACGATGTCCTTGGTGATGCCCATCTCGAGGTTGAGCTTGGTATTCAGCGTCTGCCGCAGGCGCAGCACGTCCTTATCCTGAATGTGCCGCCGATCCGCGCGGAGATGCACGGTGATGCCGCTCGCACCCGCGCGCTCCGCCGCGTCTGCCGCCACTGCGAGGTCTGGCTCCGCATTGCGCGAATCGAGCGAACCGGCATAACGCGCCTGCCGGAGAGTGGCGATGTGGTCGATATTGACGCCGAGGTTCATGGGGAAAGATGCGAGTTGAATGTTGAGCGTTGAGAGCCGGTTGAGCCGAGAAGCCGCGCCTCTCAACCCTCAACTCTCAACCTCTTCTGTTAGTGCTTAAAGTGCCGCGCGCCGGTGCAGATCATCGTCATTTTACGCTCGTTGGCGGCGGCGATGACTTCGGGATCTTTTACCGAACCGCCGGGCTGGATGGCGGACGTGGCGCCGGCTTCGGCGGCGGCGATGAGGCCATCGGGGAAGGGGAAAAATGCGTCGCTCCCGACCGCACTGCCCTTCAGCGAGAGACCGGCGTCGTCGGCTTTCCAGATCGCGATGCGCGAGGCGTCGATGCGCGACATTTGGCCGGCGCCGATGCCGAGCGTGCGGTCGGCGGAGGCGTAGACGATCGCGTTGGACTTCACATGTTTCACCACGCGCCAGGCAAAGAGCATCGCGGCGATCTCGCCCTGGGTCGGTTGGCGTGTGGTCACCACTTTGCCTTCGAGATCGGTGTCCGGCGCATCGTCGCGGCTCTGCACGAGCACGCCGCCGGCGACCGAGCGGATGAGCAGTTCCTCGTCCTCCGACTTCGGCAACGGGCGCGGCAGCTTTTTCATCAGCCGCAGATTCTTTTTCTTCTGCAACAGCGCGCGCGCATCCGCCTCGAATTCCGGCGCGATGATCACCTCGCTGAAGATCTCGCTGATCGCCTTCGCGAGATCGAGCGTGAGCGCGCGGTTGGTAATGATGATGCCGCCGAAGGGCGCCTGTTTGTCCGTCGCGAACGCCTTGTCCCACGCCTCGCGCAAGTCCCCATCGCTGCCCACGCCGCACGGGTTCGTGTGCTTGAGGATCGCGACCGTCGGCTCGCTGAATTCCTCGATCAGCTCCGACGCCGCGGTGATGTCGAGGATGTTGTTATAACTCAGCTCTTTGCCGTGAAACTTCGTGAAGTGTTCGTCGAAGTGCCCGTAGAGCGCGGCGGTCTGATGCGGATTTTCGCCGTAACGCAGCCGCGCCACGACCGGCATCGAGACGGAAAACGACGAGGTCGCTTCCTGCTCCTTGTTAAGATAGTTCGCAATCGCCGAGTCGTATTTGGAAGTGGTGACGAAGACCTTGATCCCGAGCCGCTCGCGCAGCTTCAGCGTCGTCGCGCCCTCGTTGTCGCCCATCGTTTCCAGCACGTCCGCGTAGTCCGCCGGGTCCACCACCACCGTCACCGAGCGGTAGTTTTTCGCCGCGCTGCGGAGCATCGAAGGCCCGCCGATGTCGATCTGCTCGATCGCCTCCTCCAGCGTCGTGCCCGCCTTCGCGATCGTCTGCTCGAAGGGATACAGATTCACCACCACGAGGTCGATCGGCACGATCCCGTGCGCCTTGGCCTGCGCGACGTGTTCGGGATTGTCGCGGAGATGCAGCAAGCCGCCATGCACCTTGGGATGCAGCGTCTTCACGCGCCCATCCATCATCTCCGGGAAGCCGGTGAACGCGGAGATTTCCGTATTCGGAATCTCATTCTTCGCGAGCAGCGCGGCGGTCCCGCCGGTGGAGATGATTTCCACGCCGAGCGCGACGAGCCCGCGGGCGAAGTCGACCAGCCCGGTCTTGTCGGAAACGGAAATCAGTGCGCGTGCGATTTTCATAGTTTGGTGCGGGGGCGGAGACGCTAGGCGCTCACCCGTGGGGCGGTCAATCATCGCTCCGAGCGGTCGAAAAGATGCCGGAAAAAAAACCATGTTGACGGTCGGAGGAAGATTCACCACCTTACGCCTCGTCAGATCGCGTCAACGGTTGTCCTGACCTTTCGGCCGGACCCTCCCTCGCAAGCCCTCCGCGGCGCATCGTCATTTTTGCAGTTCCCATTATCTCATCCCGATTCATGGCGGGGCACCACCCGTGGTCACCAGTCCAACGCCTCACCACCGCGCTCGATCCGTTTAGCGGCCAGCGCGTTCCTTCGCTCGCGGAGGAGATCACCACGACCGCCAATTTTAGCAGCAGCGATTCCGAGAGGAACGCGCGACTCCGCGGTTCGGCCTTCCGGGCCAGTGCCGGGGGCGCAGCCGACCACCGTCGGTCCCAGTTTTCCGTGGCGAGTAAATCCGCCACGTTGGTCCAAATCGTGCGTCCGATCGATTCGATCGATTCGATCGAACGCGGCGACCTGAAGACCGTTTCTTTCGCAGCGACCGAAGAGGTGCTCGAAAAAATCTCCGGCTGAACGCTGGAAGCTCTCCGCATTGTTCCCACAACCGGGCCGCGTCGAAGACGGCGGTCGCGCTCCCACTTTCCACACCCATCCCTATGACTGAGTCCAACGAACCATCTTTGCTCGAGGAAAATCCCGCGCCGGCGAAAAAGCCCGCGAAGCGGAAAGCCCCGGCAGCCAAGGCTGAGGCCGTCCCCGCCGTCGCCGAGGCCGAACCCAAAATCGAGCCCAAATCCGCGCCCGCGAAAGTCGCAAAAACCGCGAAAGTCACGAAGCCCGCCGCCCCCAAGAAGACCCATCCCGTCGCCGAAAAAATCACCCCGGCGAAGAAAACCCCCGCCAGGAAAACGACCAAAAAAGCCGCTGCCGAGGCTGAGCAACCCGAGTTGCCCATCGCGGCAACGGCACCAGCGCCCCTCGCGCCGCCTCCCGTGGTCGCAGCCGTTGCGCCAGCGCCCGCCATTCCAGCAACCGCGGCTCCGCATGGGGACGAATGGCGCCCCTCATCTTCGCGCGCCGAAGCTCCCGCACCGCCCGCACCCGCCGCGGCGGAACCGGCACCCGCGCCCGTTGATCCGAGCCTTCCCGTCGTCCGCCAGCGCCCGGTTTACATCCCGCTCCATGTGGCCAAGAAAATGGAGGAGCAAGCCCGCGCGAGCGGCGATGCAGACTTCGTGGTGCCGATCGCCGTCTCCGCCAGCGAGGCGGCGCGCATCGATGCCTTGAAAACCGAGTCCCCGCGGCACGAACCGCAGCGGCAGGAACGCCAGGATCGTCACGACCGACATGACCGGCATGACCGCCACGATTCACGCCACGATTCACGCCGTGATCCCCGGGAACCACGCGAACCGCGCCTGCAAGATCCGCGCGAAGATCAATGGCGTGGCGAGCCGCGCGGCCCGGTGGACGGCGCTCCCGCGGTCATCGAAGAACTCGGTGAGGCCGAGGGCGTGGTGGAAGTTTCTGGCAAAGGCTTCGGCTTTCTCCGCGATCCGAAGCGCGGCTTCGCGCAGCATCCGGCCGACGTCTTTGTCACCCCGGAACTCTGCCGCAGCTACGGCCTGCGCGACGGCCAGTGGGTGAAAGGCGAAACGCGCCGCGGCAATCGCGGCTCGCAACTCTACCGCATCACCGAGATCAACGGCGACACGCCGCAGAGCGCCGCGACGCTGCCGACCTTTGACGAACTCACGGTGCTCAGCCCCATGGAAATGATCCGCATGGAGACCGTGCCGGAGCGTTACACCACCCGCGTCATCGACCTCATGGCGCCGATCGGCAAAGGCCAGCGCGGCCTCATCGTCGCGCCGCCGCGCACCGGCAAGACCACGCTGCTCCAGCACATCGGCGATGCGATCGTGAAAAATCATCCCGACTTGAAACTCATCATCCTCCTCGTGGACGAACGGCCCGAGGAAGTGACCGAGATCAAGCGCACCGTGCCGACGGCCGAGATCATGGCCAGCTCGAACGACGCCGACGTGAAGTCGCACACCCGCATCGCGCAGCTTGCCATCGAGCGGGCGAAGCGGCTCGTGGAATCCGGCAAAGACGTCTTCGTTCTGCTCGACTCGATTACGCGCGTGGGCCGCGCCTTCAACAATGCCACCGGCGGCGGCGGACGCACCATGTCCGGCGGCATCGATGCGCGCGCGCTGGAGATCCCGCGCAAGCTTTTCGCGGCGGCGCGAAACACGGAAGAAGCGGGTTCGCTGACCATTATTGCCACCGCGCTGATCGACACCGGCAGCCGCATGGACGAGCTGATTTTCCAGGAGTTCAAAGGCACGGGCAACATGGAGCTCGTGCTCGACCGCAAGATCAGCGACCAGCGCATCTACCCGGCGGTGGATATCTTCCTCTCCGGCACCCGCCGCGAGGAGCTGCTCATCCCCGCCGACGACTTGCACAAGATCAGCGTCATCCGCCGCGGTCTCGCCGGCCACAAGCCGATGGAAGCCATGGAGCGCCTGCTCTTCTTCTTGCAGAAATTTCCGACGAACGCCGGGATGCTGAAGTCGATCCCGGGCTGAGAGACCGGGCGGAAAACCGCCAGGTAGGGCAGCCGCGCCGCGGGTTCCCTCATTTCCGGAATGCGGCTGCCCTTCCGCGTCGGAACCCGCGGCGCGGCTTCCCTACCGCTGGATCGCCGCGGCCGCCAGCTTGGGCTCGGCGCCGCAACGTGCGAACTTGGACCATCCCATGAGCGCCGACAAGATCGTCGCCTTTTCTCGCGGCGAATGACTTGCGCGTCACCTCGCTCGCGGAAGCCAGCGACCTCGTGAACGCCACCGGCTACGGCCTCACTAATCACTCGACGAGGCGCGAGTGCGAGCAATCGCTCAGCCACGCCTGCCACCGCTACGGCAACCTCGGCCCTCGCAGCGCCGAACGCCGCGCCGAGCCGACGTAGACTCGCTACTCCAGCGCAAACGCCGTCAGCGACGCCTCGTCTTTCACCACGATCTTGCCGTCGGTGTAGGCCGGGCTGGCCCACGTCTTCGCGCAGAGCTGAGTGCGGCCGAGTTCCTCGTATTTCGCCGGGTCCGCCTTCACGAGCAGCAGTTCGCCGGTGGAGTTGAGCACGAGCAGCTTGTCGTTCACCGCCGTGATGCTGGCGTAATCGGAGAGCCCGCGCTGGGCCCAAAGCTGGCTGCCCGTCGCGAGGTCCAGCGCCACGAGATCGGCGCGATCCCCCGAGCCGAGCGTGAACACCGTTTTTTCCGCCACCGTCGGCGTGGTCAGAATCGTCTTGTTCGAGGCATTCGCCCACGCCGGCTCCGCGTCATAGCCGCTCCCCTTTTTCACGACCTTGAAGCCGAGCGTGCCGATGCTGCTCGAGGAAACCATCACCGTGTCGCCGACGATCACCGGCGTGCAGGCGTGCCGCTTCGCGCCCGTCTTCAGCGGCACGCGCCAGAGCATCGTGCCATCCTTCACATCCACGCCCATGAGCGCATCCGCGGTGAAGTGGACGACCTGCCGCGTGCCCGCGAGCGTGCCGACCATGACGGACGAATACGCCGTGTTGTCGTTGCCCGCGCGCCACAGTTCCTTGCCGGTTTTTTTGTCGAATGCGACCAGCGTCGCGCCGTTCGTGCTGCCCACCGGGACGAAGATGCGGTCGCCGTCGATCGCCGCGGAACCGTTGTTCCCATGCCGGCGCGAAGCCGTTTCCTTCGCCCCCGGATCGCCGCTTTTATTGCCGAGGAAAGTGGCGCCATACACACCCCCGAAGCTCGTCTCCCAGATCTTTTTTCCATCGGCCAGCGCGAGGCAGCGAAACTCCCCGCCGCTCGACTGCGTGTAGACGCGGTCGCCTTCGATCAGCGGCGTACAGCGCGGCCCACCGCCGTAAGCCGGCGAAAACTCCACGGTCGGCCCCGCTACCGCGGTCCACAGCTCCTTGCCCGTGGCGAGGTCGAGGCAATGGACGATCTCCTGGTTGTCCTTGGCGTCCATAAACAGCACCTTGCCCCCCGCGACGATCGGCGAGGATTGGCCCGGCCCCGCGGGGATCTTCCAGAGCGCCTTTGGCTCCGCGGGCAGTTTCTCCAGCTTGTGCTTGGGATCGGTCACCGCGCCGTCGCGGTTCGGCCCACGCCATTGCGGCCAGTCGGCAGCCGAGGCGATGGAAGCCGTGAGGATGAGGGCGAAGAGCGGAGCGGGGGCGAGGGATTTCATGGGAGGCTGTGCGATGTAAACCGCCGAGCCGCGCGGAAACAAGGCACGTTCGTTTCGGCCCGCGCATTGCCAATCCAACCGGCGCCCGCCTACCTCCCCGCACCCCGCCATGAAACGCCTCCTCGCCGCCCTCGCCCTCGGTTTCCCGCTCGCGCTCGCCGCCGCCGATCGCCCCACCGAGCCGCTGCCGCTCTGGCCGGGCGCGGCGCCGGAAGGCGCGCGTTGCCTCACGGGAAAATGACACCGGAGGCTGGAAAGCAGACGGGAGCTTGGCGGCAGAACACGCGTCCCGCGGGTTGGTTTCGGCGTCCCGCCGAAACGCACTTCCACACGGCCGCCAGACGCACCGCATGCGCCATACCATCGGAGCGCGCCGGAAAGTCCGTGCTGGCGGGATGCCATCACCAGCACGCGGGTGCGCATGCGCTCCCCGGAAATAGGACCGGCCGCGTCTCGCGACGCGGCCGGTTGCAATCGAAACCTAAACGCGGCGACCTACGCCCCCATCCCATCCTCAAAACTTCCCGCCGCCGGCGTGATGAGCAAATTGTCCCGCACGTAGCCGATGCCATTCGCGCTGGTCGAATCGAGATCGCGATGCGCGCTCTCGGCTTCCACCACCAGCGGCGCGGTTTTCGTGCCCTGGTGCTGGCAGTAACGCGAGGGGTAACCCACGTTCAGCAGCAGTTCCACGTAGCGATTCATGTTCAGATCGCCGCTCGGCAGATCGGTGAATTGCATCGCGCGGCCGGGCCAGTTCGGCTGCGCGGTGCGCAGCGGCAGACCGGGGCGGATGACAAAATTCTTCACATGCGCGGCGTAGATGTAAGCGCCCACTTTGGTGAAGCGCGTCTCCCAGCTCTCGCCTTCCCAGCAGTGCGAAGGGTCGGCATTGACCGCCATCGTCGGATCGTGGTCGGTGATCTTCACCAGATTCAAAAACTCGTCCGCCGTGGCCGCCCCAGTGCCGGGGTGAATCTCATGCGCCAGCTTGATCCCGAGCTTGCGCGCGTGGTCGCGAATCTTCTTCGTCTTCTTCACAAAGCGCTCGTTGCCTTCTTTGATCAGATCGTAGCCCGGCCCCGCCCAGAAGCCCCACGGATAACCCGTACCGACTTCCCAGCCATACGCCGTGCCCCAAAACATCGGCAGCACTTTCACCCCGAGATCGGCCACGAGATCGAGCAGCTTGAGCAGGTAGCCCTCAGCCCACTTTTCGATTTCCGCGGGTGACTTCTTCGCCACGTCCGCGGGGATGAAAGGGCGGATCGTCGGCGAGGCCGTCCACGCCGTGGTGTGAACCCAGATCGGGCAATGCGCGCTCACGCCGTCGAGCAAAAGCCCCGCATCGGCGAAGGTCGCCTTGATCTCCTTGGCGGACTTAAAAAGTTTGCCGCCGTGCAGCATGTAGTTGCTCGGCTGCGCGCCCGCCGCGCCGCTGCGTTTGGCATAGGCGAGGAAGTCAGCGAGGGATTTTGCGCCGTGTTGGGCGCCTTCGATGGAGGGATGGTAGCAGGACATCGTGAGGTAGTTTTTGGGGTTGGAAAAAAGGAGCTTCCGTTTAACGAGTGGCCGGGCGGCGTGCAACGCGATTGTCTCCCGCGGTCGTGGCGGGCTTTGAGAAAAACCGCGGTAGGGAAGCCGCGCCGCGGGTTCCCCAATCGTGCCGCGCGGTTTTTGGTGTGGGAACCCGCGGCGCGGCTTCCCTACCGCGATTTCCGCAAATTGCGTCACCACCCGTTTATCTCACCCACATCCTCCAGCACGACGACGGCCGCGTGGGCTTCGCCGTCGGCGACGAAACTCCGTGAAGTTGAAGGTTGAGAGTTGAGTGCTGAGAGGCGTCTGCTTTCTATCGCACGCCCTTCAGCGGCTCCTCCTCTCAACTCTCAACTCTCAGCTCTCAACCTTCCCCCGCCCATGCGCGACGACATCGAGAAAATCCTTTTCCACGAGCAGACGATCCTGCGCCGGCTCGACGAACTCGCGGCCGACATCACGCGCGACTACACGGCCCAGGAACTCACCGTCGTCGCCGTGCTCAATGGCTCCTTCATGTTCATGGCCGATCTGCTCCGCCGCGTGCCGCTGCCGTTGCGGGTCGATTGCCTCAGCGTCTCCAGCTACCACGGCGGCACCGAGACCACCGGCGTCGTCACCTTCGACCAGCTCTCGCTGCCCGACATCGACGGGCGCCACGTCCTGATCATCGACGACATCCTCGACAGCGGTCACACCCTTCACGCCATCTGCGGCAAACTGCGCGCCGAGACCAAGCCGCTGAGCATCAAAAGCTGCGTGCTGCTGCGGAAGCTGAAAGAGCGGGCCGCGGCAGCGGAGGCGGACTACGTGGGCTTCGACATCGGCGATGAATTCGTCGTCGGCTATGGGCTCGACTATCAGGAGCACTACCGGAATTTGCCCTTCGTCGGCGTGCTGCGGCACGATGTTTACGCGGGGAAATAGCGCGCCTCTTCCGATGTTCCAGCCACCTTTTCGCAGCCGTGAAACCGCCGTCAATCCGGCCCGCGGCAATGAAGCCGAGATCACCGAACTGCAGGGCGAAGTCGAGCGCCTGCTCCTCATCTCCGAAGCGCTCTGGCGCATCCTCAAGGAGAAGCACGGGCTCGAAGAAAAGGATCTCGTGCGCGAAATCACGATGATCGACCTGGAGGACGGACGGCTCGACGGCCGCAAACCTACCGCCTCGCCCGAGCCGTGCCCGAAGTGCGGCCGCACCCTCGGCAAACACCGCCCGCGCTGTCTCTTCTGCGGCGAGCCGATCGCGGCGCGGCCGTTCGATCGGTAAGCAAGCAACTGAACTCGTGGCTGGCGCGGCGACGACCATCGCACGAAGCACCCCGTCCAAAGACCGAGCGCACCGCAGTTGCAGGACCGCTAATTTCTCCGCCGCTCCGCACTCGCGCTCCTCCCAGGACGGGCGGCTAGCTAGTCGAGCAGCGCGTACCAGTTGTTTCGGCGGCGTGGCGTGTAGCCGGCGGTGGTGATCAGCGTTTCGATTTCCTCTTTCGCGAGACGGAAGCTGGTGCCTGCGGCGCTGACCACGTTCTCCTCCATCATCACGCTGCCGAAATCGTTCGCGCCGTACTTCAGGGCGATCTGCCCGATCTTCGGTCCCTGCGTGACCCAGGAGCTTTGCACGTTGGGAAAGTTATCGAGGAAGATGCGGCTCAGCGCCTGCATGCGCAGGTATTCGGCGCTGCCGAGCGGTTGCACGCCGGGGAGCATCTGGTGGCCGGCGCGGTTCTGGCCGGGCTGGAAGGTCCAGCAGATGAACGCGGTGAAGCCGCCCGTGGCGTCCTGCTGATCGCGCAGGCGCTGGATGTGTTCGATCCGATCATCGAGCGTCTCAACGTGGCCGAACATCATCGTGGCGCTGGAGTTCAGGCCCAGTTCGTGCCCGATGGCCATGACTTCGAGCCACTGGTCGCTCCTGCACTTGAGCGGCGCGATCTGGTTGCGCACGCGATCGACGAGAATTTCGCCGCCGCCGCCGGGGATCGAACCGAGCCCGGCGTCCTTGAATTTCGTGAGCACCTCCCGTAGCGGCATGTGGAAGACTTCGGCGAAGTGATTGAACTCCGGCGGCGAGAAGCCGTGGATGTTGATATGCGGATATTTTTCCCGGATGTGGGAGAGCAGCGCGAGATACCAGTCGATACCGAGCTTCGGATGATGCCCGCCTTGCATGAGGATCTGCACGCCGCCGATCGCGGTTAGTTCGTCGAGCTTCTGGTCGATCTCGGCGTGCGAGATGACGTAGTGATCGAGGTCTTTTTCCAGCCGGTAGAATGCGCAAAACTTGCAGTAGGTGTCGCAGACGTTCGTGTAGTTGATGTTGCGATCGATGATGTAGGTCACGACCGCGCCATCGGTGTGCGCGAGGCGGCGGCGATCGGCGAGGGCGCCGAGTTGTTCGAGCGGCAGGCGGTGGAGTTCGCGGGCGTCGTCCGGCGTGATGCGGTCCCCGGCGAGGACTTTGTCGATGACGGCTTCGGCGGTGAGGAGCGGTGCGACCATGAAAGTGCGTATGGCAGAATACGCGCGGCGTCCAGTGGCGGGCGCGCTAGCGGATGAGGCCCCAATGCCGCCCGAACGGCCAGTAAACGAGCACGCCGTGACCCATCAAATTCTGCTCCGGCACGGAGCCCCAGTCGCGGCTGTCCGAGCTGTGGTAGCTGTTGTCGCCCATCGCGAAGTAGTTCTTCGGCGGCACGGAATACGACACGTCCTTGTCGACGAGAATGCCGGAGGAGAAACCGATCTCGCGCCCGTTCGCGTAACCGTTGTAACCGAGCTCCTTTTTATCGATCACGCGCCGAATCTGCGGCTCCTGCGCTGGCTGGCCATTGACGAAAAGCGCGTTCGACTCGATGCGCAGCGCATCGCCCGGCAGCCCGGTGAGCCGCTTGATGTAGTACTGCGACGGTCCGCCGGGGCGCGCGCGATTTTCGTTCGTCGGCACATTCTGCGTGTTGAAGACGAACACCTCCCCGCGGCGTGGCGTGCGAAAGTGATACGACATTTTGTCCACGAAGACGTGGTCGCCCGTGTCGATGTAGCCGCGCGCAATTGGCTCGCCGACCTGGTAGCTGTAGCCGGGCGATTTCAGGAAATAGCGCACCACGGTTTCGCGCATCCCGCTCACCGCGTAGCGCCCGCTCGTGGTCACGATCTCGGTTTTGGTGAAGCCAAAACCGCGAATGCCGGCGATCGACTTGAACTCCTCCACGCCCACGACCTGCTCGCCGTCGGTCGTCGCGACCACGTTTAGCCAATCGCGCCCGTGCACGGCGACATCGAGCGCCCGCTTCGCGATGTTCGGCGGCGGCTGTTCGGTCGGGTAGCCGATGACGCCATTCAGCGTGGGCTGCATTGAGCCGGTGGGAATGGTGAAGGGCTGCAGAACATACGTCCGCACGCCGAGCGCGACGACGATCGCCACGAGGAACACTTCCACATTCTCGCGCATCCCGGCGTTCTTGAGCGGAGGAAGGTTGGCGTTGCAGATGACGTCGAGCTTGTCCGCAGACTCGGCGATCGCTCGCTTATCGCGCGCCTTCACCGCCGCCTCGAGTTGCCGCACATGCGTCTCGTAATCGCTCACCGTCACGTCGCTCCAGAGGTCGCGTTTGTAATCGAGCAGCTTCTTCGCGTCCTTGATCAGGTTGCGGCCCTGGCGGACGTGCTTCGGCAGGAGGAAGGAAAACATGGAGCGCGGAATCTTCCGGACCCCGGCGAGGGTGTCCAGCGTCGAGTGCTCGGCTACGAGCCGGGCTCGATCTTCTTTAACGCGTCGCGAACCGTGCGGCGTGTTTCCTCCCGCTCGCCCGGACGCGCGATGAGATCTTTCATCGCGGGCACCGCGTCTTTCGCCGCCGCTCCCAGCGAGGCCAGCCGGCGAACGGCGAAACTCTTCACGTTCAGATCGCGATCGCTGAGCATCAGAATCAGGTCGGGGATGGAACGCGGGTTGATCTTGCGGAGCGCGTCGAACGCCACGTCGCGTTCCGCATCGCGCTGGAGCATGGGGACGAGCTTGCCGGTCGCATCGCGCGCTTTGTCGCCGAGGATCGCGATCTCCTCTGCGGCGGCCTTGCGCACTCGTGGGTCGCCATCGTCCAGCCCGGCGAGCATCACGGGCAGCCGCGCGGCGGGGTCGTCGATCTTCGCGACGGCGTGGAGCGCCACGGCGCGAACTTCGGGATTGGCGTCCGCCATCTGCTGGCGCGTCGCGGGGAGCGCGGCCCGCGCATTCGGCCCGATGCCGGCGAAGACTTCGAGAATCTTGACCCGCGTCGCTGCATCCGCGGTGGGCAAAACTTCCAGCAAGCGCGGCACCGCCGGCTCGGCGGCGCCCGCCACGGCGGGCAGGGCATCGACGACCGCTGCCCGGACTTTCGCATCCGCATCGCCGAGCGCGGCCAGCAGCGTGGGCGCCACGCTGCGGGCGCGCTCACCGAGCTCCTCGACCAAACCGGCCGCCGCGATCCGCACGATCGCATCGGGATCTTTCAACGCGCTCTCGACCTTGCTCATCGCCACCACGCCATGCGCCCTCGTTCCCACGAGCGCACCGAGCGCCGCGGCCCGCACCCGCGGATCGGCGTCCGCGGTCGCCGCTTGGATCGCGTCGAAAGCCGGCGCCGCCACCGCGCCCAGTTCCCGGAGACCGCGGGCGGCAAAAATCCGCAGGCTCACCTTCGGCCGCGTCAAGGCGCGGGCGAGTTCCGGTAGCGCTTCGCCGCCGATGATCGGCACGCAACGCACGCTCCAATGATCTTTGGTGATCGAGTCGGGGTTTTCCTTTTCCAGAGCGCGGAGAATGCCCGGCGTCGCGTCGGCCCCGATGCGGCCCAGCGTTTCGAGGTAAATGGGATTTGCCGGCACGCGCTGGCGCGCCATTTCCAGCAATGCCTCCACCGCGGGCGCCGAGACCGGGCCGAGCCGCCCGAGCACCGCCGCCGCGCGTTCGCTCGCCGTCGGGTTCGGGTCGCGCAGAAGAGCGGTGAGCGCCGCGACGAGTTGCGGCTGCGCGGTGCGATAAACGTAGATCGCATTGGTGGCCGCGTGGCGGACTGCCGCGTCGTCGTCCCGCGCGCCGGCGACCAGAATCGCCACGCCGCGAGCCGGCTCGACGCCCAGTTTCGGAATGGCCGTGAACAACGCGCCGCGCACGGCGGCATCCTTTTCCGTGGTGGCGAGGCCGGCGACCTTCGCCGCGATGGGCTTGGCGTCCGCACCCACTTGAGCCAGCGCCAGTGCGGCTCCGGCGCGGATCAGCGCCTGCGGATTCGCGAGCGCATCCGCAAGCGGCGCGACGGCTTCGCGTCCGATGGCGCCGAGGGCTTCCACCGTCTCGCGCCGCTCCATCGGCGGATCGAAACGGAGGTTTTCAATGAGCGGCAGAATGGCCTCTTTCGCCACCGGCCCCATGCCTCCGAGCGCCCGCGCGGCGGCGCCGCGGGCGACCGAATCCTGGCTCTTCAGCACCTCGAGCAGTGGCGGGATGGCCGGCGCACCGATCCGCGAGAGGGCATACGCGGAGCGAAACGGCACCTCGGCGCCCTTGCGATACCGCGGCCCGGATTTCTGCCGCGGGTCGAGACCCGCGATCAGCGCGGGGATCGCATCGGCGGAAAGCGGGCCAAGTTCCGCGAGCGTCGCGATCGCCATCGACCAGACTTGTTTATCGCCATCCGCCAGCGCTGTGATGAGCGCAGGCACGGCGTCCTTCGCGGCGGGGCCGCGCCTGGCAATCTGGTAGCTCGCCTCGCGACGCGACGCGACATCGGACGCCGAAAGCTGCGCGACCAGTTTTTCCAGCGGGACCGCTTCTTCGGCAGAGGCGGTCACGGCGAGCAAGGCCCCGGCGAGAGCCGCCAGCCAGCCGCCCGCTTTCCCGAGACGGCTCACGCTCACCCTTCGAGCCCGCGCAGGACGCCGGTGCTGTCGCCGAAGGAATTCACCTTCGCGCCCGTGCGCTGGAGCATGGCCACGAGCAGATTCGCCATCGGCGTCTCGGGCGCGTAGCGGATGTGGCGGCCGGGCAGGATGGTGCCGCCGCCGCGGCCCGCCATGAGCAGCGGCAGATCGTCGTGCTGATGGCGATCGCCGTCGGCGAGGCCGCTGCCGTAAACGATCATCGAATTGTCGAGCACGTTGCCGTCGCCTTCCGGGATCGAGCGCAGGCGGTTCAGGATGTAGGCAAACTGCTGCATGTGAAAGCGGTTGATGTCGCGGATCTTCATCTGCTTCGCGTGGTCGCCCTGGTGGTGCGAAAGCGAGTGGTGGCCGTCGCTGACGCCGATGTTGCGGTAGCTGCGGTTCGAGCCTTCGTTCGCCAGCATGAAAGTGCAGACGCGTGTGGTGTCGCTCTGGAAGGCGAGGACCATCATGTCGCACATCAACCGCGCGTGTTCCTCGAAGCTTTCCGGAATGCTTTCCGGCACTTCATAGCCCGCGGCGACCTTGGTGTTCGCGCCCGCCGCGCGTTTTTCGGCCTGGGCCACGCGCTGTTCGATGTCGCGAATCGAGGTCAGGTATTCGTCGAGTTTCTGTTTGTCGTGGCCGCCCACTTTGCGACCGAGAGATTTGGCGTCTTCGAGCACAAAATCGAGGATGCTCTTTTTGTAGAGCGCCTGGCGCCGCGCCGCGTCGCCCTGCTCTTTCGGCAGTTCGCTGGCAAAGAGCCGCTCGAAAACCAGCCGCGGATTGATCTCGCGGGTCATTGGCGTGTTTTCGTTCCGCCAGGAGATGTTGTTGGAATACGTGCAGGAGTAACCCGTGTCGCACTTGCCGCTCTGCCGGCCGGGTTCGAGGCCGAGTTCCAGCGAAGCGAAGCGCGTCTCTTTCCCCATGCCCTGGGCCGCCACCTGATCGGCGGAAACGCCCACGCGAATCTGCGAACCTTCGCTCTTCAGCGGTTGCGAGCAGGTCAGCCAGCTTCCCGCTGAGCGCGCATGATCGCCGCCACCGTCGGCATTCGCGCGGCCCTTGTCCTGCGCGAGACCGCTGATGACGAGCAGTTCGTTTTTATGCGGCTGGAGCGGCTGGAGGATGAAGGGCAGATCGAAATCCGCGCCCTCCGCGGCGGGCGTCCAGTCCGGCATGTGCGCGCCATTCGGCACGAAGAGAAATGCCGTGCGCACCGGGGCCTTGGCGGCGACGGATCCGGCCAGCGCGCGCCCCGGCAGCATGGCATCGAGCAGCGGCAGCGCGACTGCGGCGCCGAGGCCACGGAGGAAAGTGCGGCGGGGAATGACGAGATTGGGATTCATGGAAAGTTTCAGCGGGCTAACCGCGTTACGCGCGGAATGTTGGGTGCGAAGCGCGGCAAACTACAGAAACGGGGATGAGGGAAAGAACCACAGATCGCACGGATTTCACGGATGAAGAGAAGAAGGAGAGTGCGCGAATCCCATCGGGGTGATCTGTGGCATCAATGGTTCCTCCTCCCATCATTGTTTCGCGATCTCCGCTTTGCGTTTGAGGAAAGGATCGCTGGTCACAATCGCCGAGATGAGCGTGGAAAACCGGCCGCCGTTCTTGTTCACCTGCTCCAGCGCGGCATCCACGGCGCATTTATCCGGATATTCGAGGCCGCGACCGAGCGCGTAGGTCATCATATTGCGGGCGAGGCTGCGGACGAAATTCTTGTTTCCCTTCAGCACCTTTTTCAAGTCGCGCGCTCCCGTGAATTTCGTCCCGTTCGTCAATTCGCCCGAGGCATCGATCGCGAATTTCCCATCCGTGTCCCGCCACGCGCCGGTCGCGTCGAAGTTCTCCAGCGCAAAACCGAGCGGGTCCATCTTGTTGTGGCAGCCCATGCATTCCGCTTGATTGCGATGCTGCTCGAAGCGTTGCCGCAGCGACGCCGTCTGATTCACCGAACGCTGCTCCTGGAGCGGCGGCACATCGGCGGGCGGCGGCGGCGGGTGCGTGCCGAGGATTTGTTCGAGGATCCACTTGCCGCGGATCACCGGCGAAGTCCGCGTGGGCGTGGACGTGGCAAGGAGCACGCTGCCCTGGGTGAGCACGCCACCCCGCGGCGAATCCGCCGGCAGTGTCACGCGCTGGAACTTGTCGCCCTTCACGCCCTCGATGCCGTAGTAGCGCGCCAGCTTCTCGTTCAGGAAAGTGAAGTCCGCATCGAGCAGGTCGGTGATCGGCCGGTCCTCCTGCATCACGGCCTGGAAAAACAGCTCGGTCTCTTCCTTCATCATCCCCTTCAGCTCGTCGCGGAATTTCGGGAACGCATCCGGGTCCACCTGCACGTCCCAGATGTTGCGAATCTGCAGCCACTGCCCGGCGAAATTGTTCACGAACGCGCGCGCCCGCCAGTCCTTCACCATGCGCGCCGCCTGCTTTTCGAGGTTGCCCTCCTTGCGCAGTTCGCCGCTGGCCGCGAGGCGGAAAAGCTCTTCATCCGGCATCGAGCTCCAGAGGAAATACGAGAGCCGCGACGCCACCTCGTAGTCGCCGAGATCGCGGATGTCGCCCGGCTTCAGCGCCGCCGGATCGAGCTCCCAGCGGAAGAGAAAGTGCGGTGAGCACAGCGTCGCCTGCACCGCGGTCTGCACGCCTTCGAGGAAGGAGCCGCCATTCTTCTGCGCCAGCTCCACAAAGCCCACCAGTCGCGCCACCTCCGCATCGTCCGCGGGCCGGCGATAAGCGCGGGTGGCGAATTTTTTCATGATCTCCGTCGCTACTTCGCGCTCCTGGCCCGGCTGCGGCATGCGCGTGATTAGCTGCTTGTGGCTCGCCGGCAGCCCGGGCGGCGGACCGGGCGGACCGCTGATCTCCACGGTATCGACGAAGACATTGCGATCCCCGCGCAGCTTCGGGTCGGCGTTGGACGGATCTTTGTAGTTGTTGAGGAAAGCGAACGCGACCTTGCGTGGTCCCGCTTCCAGCACCACCCGCGCCTCGTAGACGCCGCCCGTCTTCACATCATTCTTCACCTCGAAAACCGCCACGTCCTTCCCGTCCACCCGCAGCGCCAGCTTCGGCGCTTCCGGCCCGGCCAGTTCGGCGTAAGCCTTCACCCGGAAAACGTATTCGCCCTTCACCGGCACCTTCAGTTCGGAGACGGCGTCCCCTTCGCGGTAAAGCCCGAGCACATGGTTATCCAGCGGCTTCACCCAATCGCTCGGCGACGTAAACGCGTCGCCGCGCAGCTTCTTCGCAAACGGCTTGCCCACGGCATCCACCACGATCGCCTTTTTCACGATCTCCTCCGCCGCGGCGAGGAACTTTTCCATGAGCAGCGGCGAGAGCGAAAGCACGTCGCCGATGTTGTCGAATCCGTAGCCCACCTCGTCGTTCGGGAATTCGTCCGTCGAATAGTTCGTCCCGAGCAAGTCACGGATCGTGTTGCCATACTCCGTTTTGTTCAGCCGACGGATCGTCACCTTGCCGGGATTCTTCTCCAGATTGCAGTCCAGCGAAGTGAGCCGGCCTTCGATGAAGTGCATCACGAGATCGCGCTGCTTTTCGCTCGGCTGCGGCTTCTTCTCCGGCGGCATCTCGCCCGAGGCGATCATCTCGGAGATCTTTTCCCACGTCTCGTGATTCTCCTCCAGCTTGGGATTTTTCAGCAGCTCGGTGAGGTCCACGTCGCCCTTCTTTTTCTCCGGGTTGTGGCAGTCCAGGCAGAACTGCTTCAATACCGGCTGAATGTGCCCCTCCAAGGTCACGGGACCGCTCTTCGGCCCCTCCGCGGCGAGCGCGAAGGTGGCGAGCGTGAGAAAGATGGCGGGGGTCTTGAACATTAAAAAGGCGGGGAAATACACGGATTCAATCGGAGCGCACGGCGGCGCTTAGGAAGAGTTCCGCAGCGCTATACGTCGCCGACGACGCCCCCGGTGGCAACCCGCACACGCACGGTAGGGAAGCCGCGCCGCGGGTTCCCTCGCTAAATGAAGTGGCGACCGAGCACCCGAGATGCGGCGCGTGCGAACCCTCCGTGTGGAGTGACGGAACCCGCGGCGCGGCTTCCCTACCGGCTCGGAAGGAACCCGCGGCGCGGCTTCCCTACCGGCTCGGACGGAACCCGCGGCGCGGCTTCCCTACCGGCTCGGCGTGCCCGCCGGGCACCCCATCGGCTTGAAGTCGCTCCGGCGTCGTGGTCTTGTCCGCCCCCGTGACCGCGCGACCACCCACTCCTTTCGCCGCCGCCCGCCAGGTCCTGCAGCGCGGCCCCTTCGCCCGCTACATGGCGGGCGAAACGATCTCCATGCTCGGCACCTGGATGCAACAGATGGCTCAGGGCTGGGTCGTCGCCGGGCTCACGACCAGCGCCTTCACCCTCGGCCTCGTGAACTTCGCCGCCGGCATCCCCATGCTCGCGCTGACCATGATCGGCGGCAACGTGGCTGATCGCTACGACAAGCGCCTCATCTTGATCGCCACCCAGGTCGTCCAGATCGCCCTCGCCGTCGGCGTCGGCTGGCTTGTCGCCACCGGCCAGATCGCCATCTGGCACGTCCTCATCGCCGGCATTCTTTTGGGAATCAGCACGGCTTTCGAGATGCCCGCGGCTTCCGCCATCGTCCCCGAACTCGTCGAGAAAGAGCAGCTCCAGGCCGCCATCGCCGTCGATCGCTCCGTCTTCCACGCCACCCGGCTCATCGGCCCCGCCATCGGCGGCTGGCTCATCGGCACCTACGGCACCTCCTCCGCCTTCTATGTCAATGCCTTCAGCTATCTCGCCCTCACCGCCGCCGTGCTCACCCTGCGCCCCCGCCCGCGCGGCACCGACGCCGAAGAAGCCCTGCGCCAGACCGGCATGGGCGAAGGCTTCGCCTACGTCCGGCGCGACCGCCCCACGCTCGCGATGCTCTCGCTACTCACCACCGCCACGGTTTGTATCTCCCCCTTCTTCATGGTCCTCATGCCGCTCTACTCGCGGCACGTCCTCCAGATTCCCGCGCAATCCCACGGCATCCTCATGGGTTCCTCCGGCATCGGCGCTTTCCTCGGCTCCGTCTGGTTGCTGAATATCGCCTCCCATCACCGCACCGCTTACCTGCGCGTCTCCGTCGCCATCATCTGCGCCTGCATGCTCGGCCTCGCCGCCGCCCAGCACCTCTGGCAGGCCATCCTCGCCATGAGCACCCTCACGCTCGGCACCAGCACCCTCTTCGGCCTCGCCAATACCGTCATCCAGGAGCGCGCCCCCGACGCCATCCGCGGCCGCGTCTCCGCCATCGTGGGCCTCAGCTTCTTCGGCATCCTCCCCTTCTCCGGTCTGCTCGTCTCCAAACTCAGCGACCTCATCGGCCTCCGGCAAGCCATGGGAAGCGGCGCCCTGCTCTTCGGCCTCAGCGGCGCCGCGATGCTCTACGCGCATCGGCGGCTCTGCATGAAACAGCCGTGAAAGGGCGCGGAAGAAGCGCGGAAAAAAGGTGCACAGTGGGCGGGTTCCGCGTCCGCCGGGAGCAGGCATAAATTGAGCGGTTCGCTTCCGTTGGCCAGGCCGGGCGCGAGTTCCCCAAAATCTGCGTCGCGGATTCGCCGCCGAGCTGCGCTACTCTCGCGCGGGCCAGCGGCCGCGCATCGGCCCGAACGGCCGCGCCTTCATGAACCAACCGCCTTCCAAAGATCCGCTCCACGGCCTCACGCTCGAAGTCATCGTGCGGGCGCTGGCGGAGCACTATGGGTGGGATGAGCTGGGGCGGCGGGTGGACATCCGCTGCTTCAATTTCGAGCCGAGTGTGTCGTCGAGCCTGAAGTTTCTCCGCAAGACGCCGTGGGCGCGGACGAAGGTGGAGCAGGCGTATCTGGGGATGCGTTGGGAGCAGGAGCAGGATGCGGCGGGCGGGCGGTGAATGCGGACGCGCGCCGGGCGTCGGCTCCGCGGCGGCGGGCGGGTGCTACTTCACCACGCGGATCTGCGCGGGAGCGGTGACGATGATCTGCGGGGCGTCTTTGTAAATGGCGATGGTGCCGGTGAGTTCGATGGTTTTGCCCTGGAGTGCCGCTGGCAACTCGCCGCCGAGGCCGATGGCGATGGCTTCGTAATGGTCCTTGCGCACGATGCCGCTGAAGCCGCCGCGGGGGACGCCCTCGAAGTTGATGAAGTGGATGGAATTGGTCTTGGTATTGCCCACGCTTTTGACACGCCCTTTGACGACGGCGGGCTGGCCGACGGCGGCGACGAGGCCGGGGGTATCGGCGGCATTGAGGGTGACGGCGGGCATGCGAGGGGCGGCGGCTTTGGCGGCGGCGGCGCGATCGAGCAGCGCGATGCCGGCGGCGGGGTCGAGCCGGGGGCGGAAGTCGGCCTGCGCGAGGTCGACGTCGAGGACGACCGGGTTGTGGTCGCTGACGGTGTCGTAGAGTTTCACGGCGGCGGTGGGTTTGCCGAGGCCGGCGGTGAAGATGTGATCGAAGCAGCCGTCGGGGAAGCCGTTCTTGGCGGGGATGGTGGGGCGATTGCCGACGGGGACGCCTTCGTGGGTCCAGTGGAAGCCGGCTTTGATCAGGGAGGGAAGAGTCTGGTCGTCTTTGAATTTCGGGTCGTCGAGGGAGGTGTTCAGGTCGCCGCCGATGATCACGGCGCAGGGGCCGCGCTGGCTGTAAAGGGCGAGCATCTCGGAGCTGTGCTTGAGGAGTTGTTTCGCGGAGGCCTGCCGCATGGCGACGTTGTCGGCGAAGGTGCCGAGGTTGCTTTTGAGGTGCAGGGCGTAGGTGAGGAGGAAGCGGCGGCCGGGCAGTTCGATGGCGGCGAAGGAGTAACCGCGAGGCGGGGTGATGCCGTCGGTCTGCCAGGATTGGGACCAGGTGGAATCGGCGGTGAACCGGCTGGCGACGACTTGATTCTGCGGCCGGGGCTGGAAGGCGCTGGTGACGTGGACGGTGAGGCCGGGTACGGCGGTGCAGAGTTCGGCGGCGCTCTCCCAGTCGCGGATTTCTTCGAGGAGCAGGATGTCGGGCTTGAGTTCGGCAATGGCGACCTTGGCGGCTTGCATGTGCTCGGCGGAAGCCTCGGGGGTGGCGTTCGGTTTGTGGCCGGGGAACCATTCGATATTCCACGCGACGATGCGGATCGGGCCGACGGTGGCGGCGGGCGCGGGCGGCGGGACGGCGCGGTGCGGGGCGGCGGCCTGTGGGGCGGGCGGGGTGGGCTCCTGGGCGGGCGCGGGCGTCGCCGTTTCGATCGCGGGCTCGGTCTCGGCGGGAGGCTTCGGCGAACAGCCGAGCGGGCCGAGCGCGGCAAGGAGAAGGGCTGCGAGGATTCCGCGCGTCTGGTGAGTCATGGCATGGCGTGTCTACGCAGCGCGGGGCAAGGGCGCAAGCGAGCACACAAGCCGGATGGGCGGGCAACGAGGGCGCTCTAAACTCATCCCGGTAGGGAAGCCGCGCCGCGGGTTCCCCGACCGAAAGGAAGGGCGATGGGAGAAATCAGGGAAGGCGCGGGACGATCGGGAAACCGCGGGGTGTTCGGAGAAATCAGGGAACCCGCGGCGCGGCTTCCCTACCGGGATTTCGTCAGCGTGCGCCATGACCCGCCGCTTGATTTGCTCGGGCATCCGGCATCCATTGTTCGCCATGTCCCGCCCCCTTTGGCTGAAAGCCGCGCTCGTTCTCCTCGCCGTCTGGGTCGTCGCGGGCGGCGCGATTTTTTGGGCGCGGAGTGTGAAGGTGACCCCGGAATCGCTGGCGGCTTATGTGGAGGCGCATCCGCTGGCCGACCGCGGCGGGCCGGACCGGGCGCAGGTGCTGGAGAAGGTGGCCGACCAGATGAATCAGCTCACTTACGACCAGCGGCGGGAGTTCCGAATGGGCCGGCGGCTGGAGGGATTTTTCCGCGCGCTGACGCCGGAGGAACAGGGCACTTTCCTCGACCGGACGCTGCCCACGGGCTTCAAACAAATGATGGAGTCGCTGAACAAAATGGAACCGCCGCAGCGGAAGCGTTTCGTGGAGCGAGCACTGCGCGACATGAAGGAAAAGGAGGGCGCCGACGACCCGAATCTGGATCAAAACGCGCGGCGGATGATCGACCAGGGCTTCAAGTCTTTTTACAGCGAGGCGAGCCTGGAGACGAAGATGGACGTGGCGCCGCTGGTGGAGCAGATCCAGAAAAACATGCAGGGGCTGCGATGAAGGCGCGCGGGTTCACGCTGCTGGAACTGGTGGTGGTGATCGCGATCGTGGCGGTGCTGGCGGTGCTGCTCACGCCGGTCTTTCAGCGGGTGGCGGCGACGGGAAAGACGACGGTCTGCCTCGGGCATCTCCGCCAGATCGGCGTGGGGCTCTCGGCGTATCTCACCGACAACAACAACCAGATGCCGGTGCTGAAGACGGCGCGCGAACGCCGCGACGACGAGGTGCCGGTGATCGACAATACACTGAACAGATTCCTCACCGACCCGAAGGTCTTTGCCTGCCCGGCCGATGAGAAATTCGCCGCGCTCAGTGGCACGAGCTACATCTGGAACGTGGCGCTCAACGGGCAGACGCTGGGCGGGCTGAACTTCGTCGGCGTGGTGGAAGAACACAGCCGCATCCCGATCGTGGCGGACAAGGAGGGCTTCCATCCTTACACGGAAAACAAGGTGAACATCCTCTACGCGGATGGGCATGCGACGAAGGAGTTGAAGTTCGTCGGGCCGTAGGTGGCCTGCGAACCACAGCGGCTCAGAGGGTCCGGGGGAAGGCAGATTTTAGAACGCGGAACACGCGGAAAGGGCGCGGAAGATTTGTTCCGAGCGGCTCCCCTTTCCGCGCCCTTTCGCGTCTTTTTCGCGTATTTCGCGTTAAAAATCTGCCTTCTCGGGCACTCTCTCAAAAGGCGAACCGGAAGTCCGCGTCTGCAGAAAGGAGACCGCGGATTCCATCCTCTCCGGCTCGCCGCGTCGCCGCGACTCAGTCATTTCGCTTCTAGGTCGCGGCGGAGCGTGCAATTTTCCCGATCCGCATTCCATGTCCACTACCACCACCCGCTCGTCCGCTCTCTTTCAGGAAGCCCGCCGCTACATTCCCGGCGGGGTGAATTCGCCGGTGCGCGCGTTTCGCTCGGTGGGTGGCGAGCCGTTCTTTGTCGAGCGGGCGAAAGGCGCGCACCTCTGGGACGCGGACGGGCGTGAACTGATCGACTACGTGGGGACGTGGGGGCCGGCAATCCTCGGCCACGCGCCGCAGGTGGTGATCGATGCGGTGACGGCGGCGGCGCAAAAAGGCGTCTCCTTCGGCATCCCAAATCCGCTCGAAGTGGAGATGGCGCGGACGATCGTGGAATGGGTGCCGGGCGTACAAAAGGTGCGGATGGTGAACAGCGGCACGGAGGCAACGATGTCGTGCATCCGGCTGGCGCGCGGCTTCACGGGGCGGGATCGGATCTTGAAGTTTGAAGGCTGCTACCACGGGCACGTCGATGCGCTGCTGGTCAAGGCGGGCAGCGGCGCGCTGACGCATGGGCAGCCGGATTCAGCGGGCGTGCCGGCGGCGTTCGCGGACCTGACGACGACGCTGCCCTACAACGACATCGAAGGCCTGGAGCGGCTCTTCGCCGCACAAGGTCGTGAGATCGCCACGGTGATCGTGGAGCCGATTCCCGCGAATGCCGGGCTGTATCTGCCGCGGCCCGGCTACCTCGAACGGCTGCGCGAACTCTGCACGGAGTACGAGACGGTGCTGATCTTCGACGAAGTGATGACGGGCTTTCGCCTCGCGCGCGGTGGCTATCAGGAACGCTGCGGGATCACGCCGGATCTCACGGCGCTCGGCAAGGTGATCGGCGGCGGCCTGCCGGTCGGCGCGTTCGGCGGGCGCGCGGAGATCATGGATTTCCTCAGCCCGGATGGCCCGGTCTACCAGGCGGGCACGCTCAGCGGGAATCCCCTCGCGATGGCCGCCGGGCTCGCGCAGCTCCACGAACTCGACCGCGTGAACGGGTGGGGCCGGCTCGAGGAAATCGGCCTCGCCTTTGAAGACGCCGCCCGCTCCGCCCTGAAGCGCTCGGGGCGCGCCTGCACTTTCCACCGCATCGGCAGCATGTTCTGCCTCTACTTTGCCCCCGGCCCGATCTGGAATCTCGTCGATGCGCAGACCTCGGATCGCCCTGCCTTCAACGCGTTCTTCCACCGCTGCCTCCAGCACGGCGTTTACTTCGCGCCCTCGCAGTTCGAGGCGGGTTTCATCTCGCTCGCCCACAGCGATGCGGACCTGGAAAAGACCGCACAAGTCGTCTCCGACGCGCTGGCCGCCGCGTAACGCGGCGCGAAAGTTTTTGCATTCGCCGGAAGCGACCCCTTACCTACCCGCGTGTCGCCAGACCCTGAGCCCAACCCCGAACTCGCCGCAGAAATCGAACTCATGCGTCTCATCGGCGCTGGGGACCGTCCTAGTTTCGAGAAACTCTACGAGCGCTTCAGCGGCGTGCTGTTTTCCACCGCCTATCGCGTGCTGAACAATTCGGAGGCGGCCGAGGACGTGTTGCAGGATGTCTTTGTGCAAATCTGGGACAAGGCGCCGCTCTACGATCCCGCGCGCGGCAAACCGCTGACCTGGGCCGTGACGCTCACGCGCAACAAATCCATCGACCGCCTGCGCGGGCTGCAGCGGCGCAATCGCCTGCACGATGACGTGGAGAAAGAATCCGCGACTTTCGACCAGTTCGACGACCGCAGTTCGCTCGACGCGGTGACCGGCATCGAGCGGGCGCAGATGGTCCGCGCCGCGATCGAAAAGCTGAGCACGGAACAGCGCAAGGCGCTGGAGCTGGCGTTTTTCTCCGGGCTCACGCAGACGGAAATCGCCGAGCAGCTCGGCGAACCGCTTGGCACGGTGAAGGCGCGCATCCGCCGCGGAATGATGCGGCTGCGGGAGCTGATCGAGCCGCAAATGTAGCGGCGGCGAGCGCCCCCGCGTTCTCCCGTTTTCCCCCGCGATGAAACTCCTCCCGCTGCTCCTCCTCGCCGTCCTGTCCATCGCCACGGAGGCCGCGCCGCCGAACATCCTCTTCGCCATCGCCGACGACTGGAGCCCGCATGCCGGCGCGTATGGCACGAAGTGGGTGCAGACGCCGAACTTCGATCGTGTGGCGAAAGACGGTCTGCTTTTCCGCCGCGCCTACACGCCGACCGCGAAGTGCGCGCCATCGCGAGCGTGCCTGCTCACGGGGCGGAATTCGTGGCAACTCGAGGAGGCGGCGAATCATATCTGTTACTTCCCGGCGAAGTTCAAAGGCTGGGGCGAGGCGCTCGCGGAACACGGATGGTTCATGGGCTACACGATGAAGGGCTGGGGACCGGGCGTGGCGAACGATGCGGCCGGCAAGCCGCGCGCGATGACCGGCATCGCCTTCAACAAACGCAAAACCGCGCCGCCGACTCCGGAGATCAGCGCGAATGATTACGCGGGGAATTTCACCGACTTCCTCGACGCGGCGCCGAGCGGGAAGCCGTGGTGTTTCTGGTACGGCTCGATCGAGCCGCATCGCGGCTACGAGTTCGGCTCCGGCGTGGCCAAGGGCGGCAAGAAGCTGAGCGACATCGACCGCGTGCCGGCCTACTGGCCGGACAACGAGACGGTGCGCAACGACCTGCTCGACTACGCGTTCGAGATCGAGCACTTCGACCGGCACCTCGGCCGCATGCTCGCGGAACTGGAAAAGCGCGGGCTGCTCGACAACACCCTCGTCATCGTGACCAGCGACCACGGCATGCCCTTTCCGCGCAGTAAGGGGAACGCGGGGGAGTTGCCCAATCACGTCCCGTTCGCGGCGATGTGGAAGGGCGGGATCAGCAAGCCGGGACGCGAGGTCGACGACTTCGTGAGCTTCGTGGATGTGGCGCCGACGCTGATCGAGGTGGCGGGACTGAAGTGGGCGGAGACCGGCATGGCGGAGTCGCCGGGGCGCAGTCTCACGGAGATCTTCCGCGCCGAAAAGAACCCCGCCCGCGATCATGTGCTCGTCGGCAAGGAGCGCACGGACATCGGGCGTCCGCATGATTGGGGTTACCCGATTCGCGGCATCATTACGCGCGACTCGGTCTATCTGGAAAACTTCGAGCCCACGCGCTGGCCGGCGGGAAATCCCGAGACCGGCTACCTCGACTGCGACGGCGGCGCGACGAAGAGCTTCCTCCTCGACGCGCACCGCAAGAACGCCGCCGATCCTTTCTGGGCGCTCAGCTTTGGCCTGCGTCCGCCGGAGGAACTCTACGACCGCACCCGCGACCCCGATTGCGTGCGCAATCTCGCCACCGGGCCGCAAAGTTCCTCGCAGCTCTCCGTCCTCCGCGAACAACTCCACGCCGAACTCCGCGCGCAAGGCGACCCGCGCATGGAGGGCCGCGGCGCGATCTTCGACGAATACCCGCACGCCAATCCCGGCCACGTCGGTTTCTACGAGCGCTTCATGGCAGGCGAGAAGCTGAAGGCCGGCTGGGTGAGTCCCACGGATTTCGAGTGACGCGCCGGGTGTGATTGAATGTGGGTCCAGGGTAGAGGGGCGAGGTAGTCCGAGCCGGGCTTCGGCACCGAGGGCCAGCGGGGGCTGCTCGATCGCAGTTCGCGCCCCAAATGTTCCCCGAACCACCCACCCACTCCGCGTCGCTCGCGTCCTGGCTTTGCGCCGCCGACGGCTGACGGGCTTCCAGACCTGCGGAGTGCCCTCCGCGCAAAATGGACACGCGTGCGCGTTACGCGCCCTCAAGCACCGCTCCCCAATCTCCAGACTCCGGCAACCACTGAACAACCTCTCGAGCCTCCACAGCTAGGGTCGCTTTTCGTAAAACCGCAGCGCCTCAATTCGGCTGCCGAATTCGCGCAGCGGATAGAGCCCCTTGGCGGCGCCGGCGCCGGGATCGCGCGTGAGGTAGTCGAAGCCTTGCTTCCCCGCGATGACGACGAAGTGGGTGATGCGGTTCGGTAATCGAAGCCGGACGATGACCGGATTGCCGCGGGCGAGATTCGCGTCGATGAGGTCGTAGCTCGGCAGGTCTTCGTAAGCATGGCGGACGCGGTCGCCGGCGAACTCGGCGGCTTTTTCCCAGTAGAGCCAGCCCTGCGGGGTGAATCCGTCGTTCGTTTTCAGGAAAGCGTTGAGGCGCTGCGGGTCGGTGTCGTAGCCGTAGCTCGCGAGCACCATCGCGGCAGAGGCGACGGCGCAACCTTCCGCACCGAGAGTGCCGCGCGTGGGGCCGAGGAGATCGGCGCGCCAGCGGTCGTCGGCTTGGCGGAAGAGCGGCACGGGGATCTCGAAGCGCTCGAAGTAGTAGCGGCCGCCGCTCGGCTCGATGACGCCCCTTTTCCCCCAGCTCTCGTAGACGTGGGCGCAGAGGATCAGGGCGGTCATCGTGCCGAGCAGCAGGAAAAGCAGCGCGGCCTGGCGAACGGGATGGCGGGGTGAACTCACGCGCGAACTTGTCGATGAAACCGCCCGCGAATCCGAATAGTTTTTTGCCCCGTGCGGCGGGCGCGGCGTCGATGGGTGAAGGGATTTTAACCCGCTGACATTTCCCCTCCCCGGCCTACGATGCGCGCCGTGCCGACGACTCCCCATTCTCCCATCGCCGAAAAGCTGCGCAGCGGTTCGCAGCTCGCGATCGTCGGCATCCTGATCAACGCGGCACTCGCCGTCGTGAAAATCGCCGCCGGCATCGTCGGCCACTGCTACGCGCTGATCGCGGATGGCGTCGAATCCACGCTCGATATTTTCGGTTCGCTGGCGATCTGGTTCGGCCTGCGCGTGGCCGCCGAGCCGCCGGACGAAAACCACCCGTACGGCCACGGCAAAGCCGAGGCGGTCGCCGCGATCGTGGTGGCGCTCATCGTCATGGCCGCCGGGCTCGGACTGGCCGTGCAGAGCGTGCGCGAAATCCTCACGCCGCACCACGCGCCCGCGCCATTCACACTCGTCGTCCTCATCGTGGTCATCGTGGTGAAGGAGACGCTTTTTCGCAAAGTGATCCATGCCGGCGAGCAACTCGGCAGCACCGCCGTGAAGACCGACGCGTGGCATCATCGTTCGGACGCGATCACCTCGGCCGCGGCTTTCGTCGGCATCTCCATCGCGCTGATCGGCGGCCCCGGCTGGGAACCGGCCGACGACTGGGCCGCGCTGATCGCCTGCGGGCTCATCGGTTACAATGGCTGGCGGCTGCTCCTGCCCGCCCTCCAGGAGACGATGGACATGGCCGCGCCGGCGGAAGTGCACGACGACGTGGTGCGGCTCGCGCGGACCGTGCCGGGCGTGGCCGACATCGATAAATGCCGCATCCGCAAAGCCGGGCTCGAACACTATGTGGACATCCACGTCGGCGTGGACGCCGAGTTGACCGTGCGCGAGGGCCATCGCATCGCCCACCACGTGAAGGACGCCATCCGCGTCGCGCAACCTTCCGTCGCCGACGTGCTCGTGCATATCGAACCGATCGAGCGGTCCGCCATCCCGCAAACTTGACCCTTGCAGCCACCGCCGAGTTGCCTAGTGTTCACGCGAACATGGAATCGCTCACCGTCAAGCAGCAGGCCATCCTCGACTTCATCACCCACCAGCAAGTCAGTGCGGGTTACGTCCCGTCGACGCGGGAGATTCAGGAACACTTTGGTTTCGCCAGCCAGACCGCCGCCGTCAATCACCTCCGCGCCCTCGAACGCAAAGGCGCGATCCAGCGGCAGGCCGGCAAGGCGCGGGCCGTCGCCCTCACCTCGGCGCTCAAACGCGAGCCGATCATGGATATTCCCATCTATGGTCAGATCGCCGCGGGCATGGCGCAGTCTACCGAGCAGGAAGACGACGGCCTGCTGACGGTCGACGCCGCGTCGATCGGCATCCGGCCCGGCCAGCGGACCTTCGCGCTGAAGGTGCGCGGCGAGTCCATGATCAATGCCGGGATCAACGACGGCGACCTCGCAGTGCTCGAGCACAAGGAGCCGCGGCACGGAGACATCGTCGCCGCCTTGATCGACGACGAGACGACTCTGAAGCGTTACGTCTTCTCCCACGGCCGCCCGCACCTGAGGGCGGAAAACCCCGATTATCCGGATCTCATCCCCGCCCGCGAACTGATCGTGCAAGGCGTGATGGTCGCGTTGATCCGCAAAGTCCGCCGCTAACCCGGAGCCCCGCCCCATGATCGGCATCGCCATCGAATTCTCCCTCGTCAGCCTGCTCTTCCTCTGGATGTGGCGCCGCCAGGTCCGCGAGCGCCAGCGCGCCCGCGAACGCGCTTCGCAGCTCGATTTCGACTTCCAGCACCCGCCCGAAACCGCGCATCGATCCTGAGCCTCCCGTGAACCCGCAGAAGGCCGCAAAGAGGACGGTTCGCCACCTCGGTAGGGAAGCCGCGCCGCGGGTTCCCGCATCCGGTCCGCGGGCTCCCGCATCCGGTCCGCGGGCTCCCGCATCCGGTCCGCGGGTTCCCGCATCCGGTCCGCGGGTTCCCGCATCCGGTCCGCGGGTTCCCGCATCCGCGCCGCGGGCTCTTTTTTTGGCTCGCGGCTTTCGCCGCGGGAACCCGCGGCGCGGCTTCCCTACCGCGGTGCGCTACGGCCGGGTGGTCGCTTTGAATTGGAAAACGGGATGATTTCCGGGGGCGTGATCCGGAATCGGCAGCCGCCGCTGGCGGCAACGGTTTTCGCGAGCCAAAATGATCGCGCCTGGCAAGCCCTTCGCTACCGGGCACCCACACTCGTCACTCCATGATCATCCACCTCGATGCCGACGCCTTCTACGCCTCCGTCGAGCAGGCGGAGAACCCCGACCTGCGGGGCAAGGCGATGGCCGTCGGCGGCATCCACCGCGGCATCATCGCCAGCGCCAGTTACCCCGCCCGCGCCCGCGGCGTTTACACCCCGATGCCGACCGTGAGCGCGCGCCGCGTCTGCCCGGAACTCATCCTCGTCCGGGGCGACATGGAGAAATATGCGCGCTACTCGCAGCGGCTGTTCTCGTTCATCGAAGACTTCACCCCGCTGATCGAGCGGACCTCGATCGACGAAGGTTACTTCGACGTCAGCGGCCACCGCACCCTCAGCCCCATCGAGATCGCCACGCAGCTCAAGGCCAAGGTCCGCGCCGAACTCGGCATCACCATTTCCTTCGGCATCGGCGAAAATAAACTCGTCTCCCAAATCGCCGCGAAGCTGCGCAAACCCGATGCGCTCGTGGAAGTCCCGCGTGGCACCGCCCGCGAATTCCTTGCCCCGCTGGAAGCCCGCTGGCTCCCCGGCATCGGCTCGAAGACCGCGGAGCGCTTCACCGCCGCGGGACTGCGGACGATCCGCGACGTAGCCGACGCGCCGGAAGCTCAGCTCATCGAAGTAGCGGGAAGCTACGCCAGCCAGCTCCGCGCCTACGCGCTCGGGCTCGACAATCGCCCCGTGATCGTCGAGCGCGACGAAGCGAAATCCTACGGCGTGCAGGACACCTTTTCCGAAAATGTCTCCGATCACGAAACCATCCTCGCCACGCTCCGCACCATGGCCGACGGCCTCATGGCCCGCGTGCGTGCCGACGGCAAAGCCATCCGCACCGTCACCATCAAAGTGCGCTACCCCGATTTCACTGACGAATCGCACGGCACCACCCTCGACGAAGCGACCAACCTCGAAACCGACCTTTACCCGCGCCTGCTCGCGCTGCTCCGCGGCGCGTGGAAACGCCAAGAGCCGCTTCGCCTCGTCGCCCTGCGTTTCAGCAACGTCGTCGAACCCGTCTTCCAAACCGAACTCGCGCTCGACCTCGACGCCACCCGCCGCACCCGCCAGCAAAAAGCCGCGGCGCTCCTCGACCAACTCCACGCCAAAGACCTCCCCCTCACCCGCGCCCACGCCCTGCGCGGGAAACCGTAATCGCCGCTACAACATCCCAAAGCGCTTCCGCAAAATCCACTCCACCGTGAGCAGCGCGACGATCGGCAGGAACCACCAGTAGCTCTGCCACAACACCGTATCGCTCTCGACCACGCGCCCCTGGCTGAGCGGCGCGAGCAGGTCCGCGAGTTTCCCGAGATCTTCCTCACGCAGGTATTGCCCGCCGCTCGCCGCGGACATCTGGCGGAGCAGCTCTTCGTTGAGGCTGAGCTGGGTCATCTCCCCGGTCTCGCGCGGCTCGACCTTGAACTCCGCCCGCGCCTTCAGCTCCTGCGCGGGAATGGCGAGCGACTCGACGGCCACCTCGTAGCTCCCCGGTTCCAGCCCGGCGGTCTTGCCGCGGAAAAGGCCGCCGGCGTTGTCGTCGGGCGAAAGACGGATCGTCGCGGCGCGCACGCCATCGCGATAGAGCACGGCATCCACCGTCGCGTTGGTCACGGGCTTTTGGCCGTCGCTCAGGCGCACGCGCAGGTCGGCAGAATCGCCCGGGCGATACGTCACCGCGCCAGCGTCGAGCGAGACGAACTTGTCGCGCACCGCGAAGGGCAGCTCGGCGATCCAGTTCGCAATCTGATTCCAGTAGCGGACGTGGTGGAGGTCCGCGACCTCGTAGCGCCAGCGCCAGGAATCGTCGAAGCCGTGATAGAAAACCTTGCCCGCGCCGAACGGCCGGTAGACTGCGGCGGGAACTTTGCGGCCGTCCACTTCCGCCTCGATCAGCGTTTCGGCGCCCGCCAGCGGCGTGGCGGCGGAGAGCCAGTGGGGCGGTTTGAGGTTCTTCCAAATCTCGGCATTCTGCGCGCGATCAGGCGCGAGCGTGAAAGGCGCGAGCGTCGCCGCACGATCGTTCAGCACGAGATGATCGATCCCCTCGCGAATGCCCTCGCCCTTCCAGTCCACGGGAAAAAGCGGCGCCAGCGGCGTGGCGCGGTATTCGCGCAGGCGGTCGCGCGGGCCGTCGATGAAGATGATCGCGCCGCCGCGTTGCCCGACGAAGTCCGCGATCATCTGCAGTTCGTTGTCCTTCAGCGTATCGCGCGGCAATTCGCCGAAGATGACGAGATCGTAGCCGGCGAGCGTCGCGAGATCCTCCGGGAACGCGCCCTCGCGATCGCCGCGCGGCAGGCCGGGCTCCGCGGTGGAACCGACGATCGCCAGATTGATCTGCCACTGCTCATCGCGCTCAAAGAGATTGCGCAGGTAGCGCGTCTCCCAGCGCGCGCGGCCATCCACGAGCAGGATGCGCCGCTTCTGCGTCACTGCGCGCAGGCGCAGGCTGCTCGCGTTGTTGGACGACTGGCTGTCGCCTTCCACCGCCGAAACCGCGACCCCGAGTTCGATCGGAATGCCGGAGATTTGCTGCGTGCTCTGCTGTTTCACCCGCTCCTTCACGAGATCGGAAATGGGAAAATCGAAGGTGACCCGGCGGAGGTTCTGGCCATCGGTCACGAGCTGCTGCTGCCACACGGATTTGTCGCCGTCCTTGATCGTCACGGTAAACGGGAGGCCCGCGGTCATGTCGTCCTTCAGCGTGATCTGACCGCGCACGCGATCCTCGAAAAACACGGCATCCGGCGCCTCGACCTTGGTGATCGCGAGGTCGCGCGGACGATTTTCGCTGCCGTAGCCGATGGTGAAAACCGGCACGCCGCGACCCGCCAGCACCTTGGCCACTTCGACCGGCGACTCGCCTTCGTTGTGCTGGCCGTCGGTGAAAATCACGATCGCCGCGTTCTGCGTTTTCTCCTGCCCGCTCGCGGCGTTCTTCGGGCCGGTGGCGAGATTGGTGATTTCGCCCGTCGGCTTCGGCAGCGCGGCGGGCAGCGTGGAGTCGGCGGAAGTCGGCTGCCAGAGCTTGCGCGCGGTGCCGCCGTCGAGCGTGAGGAGTTGCACGTCGTGGCGCTGGGCAAATTGCGCGAGCAGCGGAGTGGGTCCGCCGGTGAGCAACTCGGCCTGGAGCCGCTGCCAGCGCGGCATGTTATTGAAGCGCGCGAGTGCGGAGCCGAGCGGTGATTGGTCGTCCGCCGCCTCGTCCCGCATGGTGCGCTCGAAGGCTTCGCGAAACTCGGTGGCGTAACGATTGGCCGCGTCGCCGAGGCGCACGAGATCGGCGATGGCGCGGACGCGTTCATCGGTGCGCTCGGCGGGAAGCGCGGCCAATTCGCGCGCGGGCTCGGCGAGTTCGCGAGTGAAGGCCGCGGAGCGCGCGGGCTCGATCACGCCAGCCAGCGAGTTGGAAGCCTCGGCCACTTTTGCCGCGAAGCCGGCGGCGAGCATTTTCCACTCATCGGCTGCGGCGCTTTGCAGCGTCTTGCCGCGTTCGGCGAGCGCGCGAGCTTCCGTGAGCGCGGCGCTGGCGCGGGGCAGTTCCATTTTCACGGAGCCCTCGCGGAGCAGCCCGAGCTTCTCCAGCACGGCGATTTTCCGGCCGATGCCCATCGAAGAATCCGTGAGTTCCATGCTCTGCGAACCGTCGACGAACAGCCACAGCCGCGAGAGCTGCCCGATGGTCTTGCGATGATGCAGGATCGGCCCGCTCAGCATCATGACGATGAGCACCACGGCGAGCACGCGCAGCGCGGGGAGGAGAAAATTCAGCCACCAGCGCAGCGGCTGCGTCTCGCGGCGGTAGAGCAGCCACGCTGCCGCACCGAGCGCAAGCGCCAGCGCGACTCCGGCCCACCACGGCCAGCCGCCGACGAAGCGCAGCGTGGTCTCGACGCGCTCTTCGTTCATGCGTGGCCGGGAACTCCCTCACCCATGCTGGACTTGGCGGTCTTCGAGCGCGGACGAACGCGGGCGAAGCGCTGCTGCAAAATCAGCTCGGCGAAAATGAGCACGAGCAGCGCGACGAGGAGCGGCCGCCAGAACTCGATGCCGAACCGCCGCGACTGATCGAGCGCCTTGAACTCCGCGCCATTCGCGACCAGCGAGACGCCGTGCTCGCGGGCGAAATCGGCGATCTCTTTGTCGGTGAGTTTCGTGAGGTCGGATTCGCGGCGCGAGGCGTTCACGACGTAGTGGATCGGCGCGCCTCCGGGCGGCGTGAGCGTGTAGAGTCCGGGCTGCTGCGTGCGCGGGAATTCGACCACACCGCGTTCGCCTTGTTTGGCGATGCCGACTTCCACGGTGGTGCCGTCGGGCTTCGCGAGTTGCGCTTTTTTGCCCGCATCCGCCGCGGGGAGGAAGGAGACGAGCGGCTTGCCGACATCGAGATTGCGCGGCGGGAAAACGGTGGACGCGAGGTAGACGCTGAGCCGCTGCATGAGCGGGAGGTAAAACGGGCGCATCGGCAGATTGCTCCAATCCGCGTCGCACGGCACGGCGCAGGCGATGACGCGACCTTCGCCGTAGGGTTTTTCGGCGAGGAAGGTGTCGCCGCTGTCGAGCTTGGCGAGCGTGATCACGGCCTTAGCGTCGCCGCGCTCCTGCAGGCGAAACCACATGCGAATTTGTGCATCGGAAAAACTGCCGTTGCGCGGGTCGTTGAAGAGTTCGAGCGCGGGATTGTCATAGCGCTGCGCGACGATGCCGGTCGCGGGCGAGCCTTCCTTCAAGTCACCGGCGAGCGCGCCGTAGGCTAGTGGAAGCAGCCCCCTGCCGTCCTTGAGCAGCGCGGAGTTGTACCAATTTGTGTCGATGCGGTCGCCAGGGAAAACGAGCAAACCGCCGCCTTTGCTGACGAAATCCTCGACGGCGCGGAGCTGGTCGTCGGCGAGTTTGCGGACGTTGGCGAGGATGACGACGGACTGATTGACGAGCGCCTTCGCGTTCAGCTCTTCGGGGCGGATGACGGCGGTGCGGATGAGATCGGCGAGTTCGACGCGCGCGGCGCTGTAGGGCTGGAGCGCGATTTCGGCGAAGGCGGTTTCGCCCTTGAGCGGCTCGCTGCTCGGGTCGCCGTTGACGAGCAGGAGCGGGACTTTGTCGCGGACGGGAATGCTGGCGAGGTAGCTGTTGTCGGCCTTGAGCGGGTCGGCGTCGGCGAAGACCTCGACGAGGTGCGAACCCGCCGTGTCGAAGGCGTGGGTGAACAGCACCTGACCTTTTTCGTGCGGCGCGAGCTTGAGCTGCGAGACGGACTTTTCCTTGCCGTCGACTTTGAAATAGATGCGCAGGTCGGGGTAGTTCGCGTCGCCGAAATTCCGGATGTTCGCGCGCACCTGAATCTTCTGACCGACGCCGACCATGAGGCGGGAGAAGTCGAGCGACTCCACGGCGACGTTGTCGCGCGCTTCGCTGCCGATGTTCCAAAAGGTGACGTGCGGCGGGACGGGCTGCTTCTTCAACCGATCGAGCATCTGGCCGACGAGCGCATCTTCGGTGGCCTCGAAGCTGACGCGCTGGAAGTCGGTCATGACCACAACCTGACGCGCGGATTCCCGCATGCGACTGAGCACGTTGCCGCCGAAGTCGAGGGAAGCCGGGATCGTCGCGGGGCCGAAGCCGGGCTCCACTTTCGCCAGCGCCTGGGTCAGCCGCGCGAGGTCGTAGGTCGGTTCGTCGAGCAATGGCGAACCGCCTTCGCCCATCAGGACAATCTGCGCGTCGGAGCCGGTCTTGAGTTCGTTGAGCAGGCGCGCGGTCTCGTCGCGGGCGATGGCGAAGTTCGGCGTGCCAGCGCGGCCGGCGGCCATGGAGTAGCTGTTGTCGAGCAGGATGACGGTGGAGGTCTTTGCGTCGCCGGCGAGTTTTTGAAATCCCTGCCAGACCGGCCGCGCCATGCAGAGCGCGAGGATCGCGGGTATGGCGCAGCGAATCGCGAGAAGGATCCACTGCTCGATGCGGATGCGGCGCTGATTGGTGCGCAGCACGGCTTCGAGCAGGTGCATCGCGCCCCACGGCTGAATCTGGAAACGGCTCTTGTGAAAGAGGTGGATGACGATCGGGATCGCGAGCGCCAGCACGCCGCCGAGGAGCGCGAGATTGAGAAACGTCATCGGGCGGCCTTTCGGATTGAACCGCAGAGACGCTGAGGCGCAGAGGGGGAAAGGGAGAAACCATGAGCAGGAGTTCCATTTTCCTCCTCTGCTCTGCGCCTCTGCGTCTCTGCGCTGAAATCAGTCATCTTCATCCGCGGGCGCGACGCCGGCTCATGTAAGCGGCCAGCGCTTCCGCATACGGCTGGTCGGTGGTGAAGGGCACGAGGTCGATCTTGTGCCGGCGGCAACCTTTCACGAGTTCGGTGCGAAAGGCTTCGAGATTGGCGAGGTAGGCTTCGCGCAGGAGCACGGGGTCAAGCAGGTGTTTGACGCCAGCGCGTTCCATGTCCTCGAACTGCGTCCACTGCTGAAAGGGAAACTCGAGTTCGTCGCGGTCCCAGATTTGAAAGATGAGGATCTCATGATGCGCGTGGCGGAAGTGGGCGAGCGCCTTGAGCAGCGAGGGGACATCGCCGAAGCAATCCGAGATGATGATGAGCAGGCCGCGGCGGTGGAGCTTGGGGACGAGGTCGTGGAAGACGGTGCCGAGTTCGGTTTCGCCGCCGGGTTCGGCGCGCTGGAGTTCGTCGATGAGCACACGGAGGTGGCTGACGCGCGAGCGGGGCGGGATGTATTTCCGGATCTTCGTATCGAAGGTGACCATGCCGACGCTGTCCTGCTGGCCGATCATGAGATAGGCGAGGCAGGCGGCGAGGCGGGTGGCGTATTGGTACTTCGTGACGACCGCGCCGCCCTCGGCGCTTCGGGTGCGGCCGTAGTTCATCGAGCCGCTGAGGTCGAGCAGGATAGTCGCGCGGAGATTGGTCTCCTCTTCGTATTCGCGGATGTAGAAGCGGTCGCTGCGGCCGAAGACGCGCCAGTCGATGTGGCGGATTTCGTCGCCGGGGACGTACTGGCGGTGCTGCTTGAATTCGACGCTAAACCCTTTGTGCGGCGAACGGTGCAGGCCGGAGCAAAAGCCCTCGACGACCTGCCGGGCGACGACCTGGAGGTTGCTGATCTTTTGGAGATCAGACGGGGTGAGAAAGTCGGAGACGTGAGCCACGCGCGGGCGCTGGGCTTAGAGCACTCGCTTCGCTTCGCCGCGCGGGACGACCTTCAAAATCCGCGCGATGATGTCGTCCACTTTGATCCCCTCGGCCTCGGCGTTGAAAGTCGCGACGACACGGTGACGCAGGACGGGGAGCGCGAGGGCTTCGATGTCGTCGAGCGTCACATGGAAGCGGCCGCGCAGGACGGCGCGCACTTTCGCCGCGAGCACAAGGTTTTGGCAGGCGCGCGGGCCGGCGCCCCACTCGATGAGTTCCTTGATGAAGGCGGGCGCGTCGGGATTGCTCGGGCGCGTGTAGCGCACGAGGTCGAGCACGAAGTCCATCACATGGTCGGGCACGGGGACTTTGCGGACGACTTTTTGCAGCGCGATGATCTGCGGGCCGTCGATGACGGGTTGGAGATCGGCGGTGAAGGCGCCGGTGGTGCGCATGACGATCTGCCGCTCGTGCTCGCGGTCAGGGTAGTCCACTTTCACGAGGAAAATGAAGCGGTCCTTCTGTGCCTCGGGGAGCGGATAGGTGCCCTCCTGCTCGATGGGGTTTTGCGTGGCAAGGACGAAGAACGGTTCCTCCAATTTCAGCGTGTGACCGCCCACGGTGACGCTGTGTTCCTGCATCGCTTCGAGCAGCGCGGCTTGCGTCTTCGGCGGGGTGCGGTTGATTTCATCGGCCAGCATCATCTGGGTGAAGATGGGGCCTTTTTGGAAAACGAAACGGCGATGGCCGGTCGTGGGGTCTTCCTGGATGATGTCGGTGCCGGTGATGTCGGCCGGCATGAGGTCGGGCGTGAATTGAATGCGCCGGAACGACAGGTCCATCGTCCGCGAGAGCGAGCGGACCATCGCGGTCTTGGCGAGGCCGGGCACGCCTTCCAGCAGACAGTGGCCGCCGGCGAGCACGGCGATGACGAGCTGCTCGATGACGTCCTGTTGCCCGACGATGAACTTGCCCATCTCGGCGGTGATCTTGCCGTAGGCGGCGACGAGCTGCGCGGCGGCGGCTTGGTCGTCGTAGGGCTCAGCGGCGGCAGCAGCTGTCGTCGGTTCGGGTGGGGACTTGGTGGCCATTCGGGAGTGGAGAGAGGTGGTGATTAGAAACAGCAACGCCGTTCGGGCAAGACTGCGGCGAACGGCGTTGCGGAAAACCGGGCTGATCGAAAACTCAGGGCATCGTTTCGAACGAGGTGTGAGGCATCGCTTCCCACGAGGCGGACCCCTGCATCGCATGATCGCCGGAAAACCATTCGGAGGTGAAGAATTTCTTCAGGACCGGATCCTCCGCAAGCTGAGTCCAGTTCGCGAGCTGGCCGACGAAGTCGATCCCGTCGTCTGGAGTCACGGCCTCGACCACGTAGTTGGAAACCTGCGTCGACACCCGGGCGACCTGCTGGGCGCCACCGGGCACCTGCCAGAGGGCGGGATGCGTGATCGCGAAAGCCGCAGCGGCCGCAGCGGCGAGAACGGCAACGGCGGTTTCGGCGTAGCGCGGGCGGGGCTTGAAAGTAATCAGCTTCTCCCGCTGCTCCGCAGTCAGCTCACCGGGAACACTGGCCCCTTCGCGATCGAAACCCTTATCGATGAGCATCGCCAGGTCGATCATCTCGTAGACATCGTTCCGGCACTCTTCGGAAACGGCCAGCATCGACTCCACGTAGAGGCGTTGCTCGTCGCCGAGTTCGTTCAGGGCGTAGTCGGTGAGGTCTTGATCTGAGATTTCCGCACGCACGTCAGGCGACTCCCTTCTTGAGGTAAATGATCTTCTCGTCCTTGTCGTCCCGTTCCAGCTTGCCGCGCAGATTGCGCATGGCGGCATTGAGCAGGAAGCCGACATTGCCGACCGAGAGGCCGGTGATGTCGCTGATTTCCTGGTAAGAATGATGGTGATGGAACCGGAGGCGGACGACCTCCTGCTGGTTGCGCGGCAGCTCTTTCACCAGCTCCATCAGCCGAGTGACGCGCTCTTTGCGCTCCAGCTCCATGAATGGGGTGAGCGACTCGCAGCGCTTGTTTTCAAACTCTTGCGCCTCGACGTAGATGTAGCGGTCTTCCTTCTTGAGACTCTTGAGCGAGCAGTTCCGGCAGACGGTGAAGAGCCATTGGGAGAGGTGCCCTTCGATGGCTTCCTGCTCCTGATTGTGCAGGCGCATGAAGGTCTCTTGGACGACATCCCGGGCGCGCTCGATTTCACCGACGATGCTCATGGAATACTGGAGCAAGGGGCGCTCGTAACGTTCGAGAGCACTTTGCACCCAGGCGGCTTTCTTCTTATTTTTTCCGAACATAGGCGTGGAGAGGACGCGCCTAATTAACTCCATCTTTTTCATTTGGCTGTAAAAATCTGTGGTGAAAGTGCGGCGTGGACTCGACTCGCTGGCGCTGCCGTTCAGCCGGGTTCACCCACGACGGCTTTCCTCATTAGAAAAAGTTCGCTGGCCAGCGAAAAAGAAACTTCCTAAGGCGGCGCGACCTCGCCGAAGAGCTGGCGGACCGCCTGCTCGCGGAAGGCGAAAATTTTCCGCAACTCAGGCGCGATCAGAAAGGGGTGAACGATCTCCCCCAGCGGGCCGAAGGGCGGAACGTAGTGGACGACATCCTCGATTTCGGTGCGGCCGTCGCCGAGGTCGCGGAAGAAATGTTCGTGGTGCCAGATCGCGTAGGGGCCGACGCGTTGTTCATCGACGAAGGACTCGTTTTCCCGGACGTGGGTGATCTCGGTGAGCCAGGTCATCGGGATGCCAAAGAGCGGGCGGACCCGGTAGTGGACCATGAGGCCGGGACGGATCGTGTCGGGGAGGTCGGACAGGATGTGAAAATCGAGCGCTCGCGGGGTGATTCTTTCGAGGTTGCGCGGATCGGAAAAAAACGCCCAGCAGCGCTCGCGGGCCGCTGGAACGATTTGGGTGCGGCGAAAAACGTGGATGCCCATATTACTACGACTTACGAGGTTACGCGGCGCTGCGGACTCTTCCACAGGTTGCATTCGAGGCGAACCGCTGCTTAATGTCCCGCGCCGTGAAAGTCCGTCTGCTTTTGATCGCCTTAGTTTTTACCTTTGCGTCGTGTGCGCAGAAGGATCGCGACACGCTGGTCAAGGTCAGCGTTCCGAACCAAAAAATGATCGTCTTCAAAAAAGGCGTGCAGGTGGCGATGTACGATTGCTCGACCTCGAAATACGGCCTGGGCGACAAGCCCGGCAGCAATCGCACGCCGCTCGGCCGGATGATTGTCGCGCAGAAGATCGGCGGTGGTCTGCCGAGCGGGATGAAGCTGAAAAGCCGGCGGCCCACGGGCGAAATCGTGCGGCCAAATTCTCCCGGTCGCGATCCCATCGTTTCGCGCATCCTCTGGCTGCGCGGCACCGAACGGCGGAACGCCAATACTTTCGGTCGCACCATCTACATCCACGGCACCGCCGAGGAGTGGACCATCGGCACGCCGGCCAGTTACGGATGTATTCGCATGCGTTCGCGCGATGTGATCAACCTCTACAAAATCGTGGGCGTGGGAGCGAGCGTGGAAGTGCTCCCCTACCCGTTCCCCGCCCCGCTCGTCCAGAAAGCAGCGCCAGCTCCCGCGGCAGTCGCGGCACCGAACGTCGCCGCCCCCGCGCCCGCAGCCGTGACGAACCCTTCGGCGCGGAGCGCCCCGCCGCCGGAAGCAGCGGCGAAGCAGCGCGGTTGAGTTTCCGGCTACACGAGGACGCCCGCTCTGCCTAAAGCACGCCGACCGTGCGCAGCTCGGCCAGCAACTCGTCGTGCCGATCGCGGTGGTAGTGGTGGGCGTGATAACCGCAGGCTCGCGCGGCTTCGACATTCGGTAGGAGATCGTCGATGAAAAATGTGGCTGCCGGACGGATCCCGAGCTGCTTCGCGGTCGCCTCGAAGATTTCGCGGTGGGGCTTGGAGAGTCGCACTTCGTAGCTGTAGACGCCGCCGGCGAAGCACTGAAAAACCGGGTAGTGACGGAAAAAATACTCTCGGTGAATGTCGCCGGTATTGCTCAGCAGATAGAGCGGATATCGGCCGTGGAGCTGCTCTACGAGGGCAAACATCGGTTCGTTCGGATCGAAGATATCCTCCCACGCGGCGATGAACGCGGCCTCGGTCCCGCGATAGCGCAGCACGTCGAAAACGCTCCGCAGGAAGAGCGCACGGTCGATCTGCCCGTCTTCGTAGCCGAGTTTGACCTGGTCGATGCGCGCCATCACTTCCACCGGATCGTCGACTTCGCTCTCGGCCGCGAGCCGGGTCAGGGCGCGCGCGAAGTCGAAGGGCAGCAGCACGTTGCCGACATCGAAAAGGATCGCCTCGATCATGACTGCGGACGGTTGAGCACAAACCGGGCGATTTGCTCCGCGGCGGCGGGTTTGCTGAGCCGGCCGATATTGGCCTCCCATTCGCGCCAGCGCGCGGCGTCGCGGGCAAAAAGCCGTTCGATCGTAGCGCCGAGTTCTTCCGCCGTTTCGCAGAGTGCGCCGCATTGATTTTGCAGGAGTAGCTTCGCGTTGCCCTCCTCCTGCCCCGGCACGATCTGCGTGAGCAGCATCGGCGTGCGGGCGGCGATTGTTTCCTGGACGGTCGCCCCGCCGGCTTTGCCGATGAGAAGATGGTGGCTCATGAGCAGTTCGGGCATCTGATCGGTCCAGCCGTGGATTTCGAGCGGCCGGTCGAGTTCGGTGGCGATGCGCTCGAGTTCGGCGCGGAGGACTGCGTCGCGGCCGACAGTCACGGTGAGGTGCAACGGCTGGATCGCGAGCAACCGCCGCACGATGCCCGGCGCGCGGTCGCGGCCCGCATTGATCATATAAAGAATGCGCGGCGTCTCTGGCGCGGGACGCGCGGGCCGCGGCTGGGCAAAACGCGGCGAGACCGGGAAGCCGAGCGTGTGGATTTTTTCGCGGGGAACGCCGGCATCGAGCAGCACTGCCACGCTGTCTTCATTTGGGACGATGAGCGTGTCGCTCGGGGCGCGGTGCCACACAGAATTGATCGTGATCGAATCCGTAATCACGGTGTGAAAAGCAAACGGTCGCCGCTGCGGGTAGAGCTGTTCGATCACGTAGCTATAGACCGGGTAGACCGAGATGATCGCGTCCGGCTGCTGCTCCTCGATCATGCGGCGCAGGAGCCGGATCAGCGAGCCGAGGAAAGGCAGGCCCGCCGAGACCAGCGGGAGGATGTCGAGCAGCCGGTAGATCGCCGCCCAGACCTTCGGGGCGGTGTTGATCAGGTTGATGTATCCCTTGCGCGACCGCTGATAAAATACCCCACCTGTCATCTCGAAGAGGTCGACCACCTGGGCCTCCACGCCGAGCCCGGCAAATGCCGCCTGCAAGCCACGCGCCGCGGCATTGTGGCCTTCGCCATAGCCGGCGGTGAGGATCAGGACTTTTGACATGGGCGCGGAGTCTGTGCAGCCGAGCGCAAAGGGGAAGTGGAAAAGTGGCAAAACCGCCGCCGCGACTCGTCACTCGACACCGGCAATGACGCGGCCTAGCTTCCCGCCTCTTCCCCGCCCAGCCTCATGAAAAAATCTTCCGCCTTCACGCTCATCGAGCTCCTCGTCGTCATCGCCATCATCGCGATCCTCGCCGGGATCGCGCTCCCGGTTTTCAGCAAAGTCCTCGAGCGCGGCAAAGCGACCAGCGACGCGAGTAATCTCCGGCAGATCGGCATCGGCATGGCCGCCTACCTAAACGACAACGAAGATCAGATGTTTTCGCTCCAGGCAGCTCCCGGCAGCGGGGGGGCCACAACGTGGCCGCAGATCTTGCAGAGCAAATACGTGTCGAACTGGAAGGTCTTCCGCTCGCCCTTTGACAAGCGCCCCGAACCGAAAACCGAGCCCTATCCGGTGAGCTACGGCATCAACACTAACGTCTTCGACGTGAATGCCTCGAAATATGTTTCTCCTTCGGATCTCGTCACCATGGCGCCGGTCATTGTGCCGGGCGGCACCGAGGTCGCTTTCCGCGAAATGTCCAATGCCAACGTGACCCTCCCGCTGCCGACAGGCGGCACTAAAAAAGGCACGCATTCCAACCGCGGCCAGATCAACGCTCTCTTTGCCGATACCCACGTGGAATCGCTCAACTATATCAAATTTGCCGACACCTCCACCGTGGACGGCCTGAAGACATGGTACCCCGAGGGCAAGCTGAGCGCGACCCCTTGAGCTAGACTCGCCAGGTGGCGAGGCCGCTCAGTCGGCGAAACGGCAGTCGTCGTCCACGCAATCCTTCAGCCTTTTCTGGTAAGCGCCGCGCGGAATTTCCTGCGCGCCGAATGTCCTGAGGTGCGGAGTAAGCCACTGCGTATCGAGC
>Ga0209181_10000358_pt1 | contig 86136 bp, 79 predicted proteins | sample MAT05_FD_187208 | JGI IMG/M metagenome (GOLD analysis project Ga0209181, IMG submission 187208) | Freshwater microbial communities from Lake Fryxell liftoff mats and glacier meltwater in Antarctica - MAT-05 (SPAdes) (version 2) | ecosystem: Environmental > Aquatic > Freshwater > Ice > Liftoff...
GCCGGCCTTTCATGCCGCTCGACGAACATGCGCTGGCGTTGGCGGCCCGGCAGATCCGTGATGCGGGCATCGGCGCCATCGGCATTGCCTCGATCTTCTCGCCCCTGAGCGCCGAGCATGAGGTGAGGGCCGCAGAGATCGTTGCGGCCATCTGCCCGCAGGCGCGTATCACGTTGTCGCACCAGCTCGGGCGCATTGGCTTGCTGGAGCGCGAAAACGTCACCCTCCTGAACGCCTGCCTGTCTGAGCTCGGGCACACGGTGATCAGCGCATTCCGGGAGGCGCTGGGCGCGGTCGGGCTGAATGCGCCGTTCTACCTGACGCAGAATGACGGCACCGTGATGCTGGCCGAGGTGGCCGCCCGCTTCCCGGTCTACAGTTTTTCTTCCGGCCCGACGAATTCGATGCGCGGCGCAGCGTTCCTGACCGGCATGGAAGACGCCATGGTGGTGGACGTCGGCGGCACCACCAGCGACATTGGCTGTCTGGTGCGCGGTTTCCCGCGGGAGGCCAACAACGTGGTCGAGATCGGCGGCGTGCGGACCCTGTTCCGCATGCCCGACCTGCTGTCGATCGGACTGGGCGGCGGCACCATGGTCTCGGACGCACCGCTGGTGGTGGGGCCCCGCAGTGTCGGATTCCGTCTACCCGAGCAGGCGCTGGTGTTTGGCGGCGATGTCCTGACGCTGACCGACATCGGCGTGGCAGCGGGGCTGGTCGACATCGGCGAGCGCAGCCGGGTCCGGCATCTGCCACGCGCGCAGGTCGATGCGGTGCTGCGACGCGTGCGCGACATGCTGGAGGAGAACATCGATCGCATGAAAACCCAGGCCACGGATACACCGCTGGTAGCCGTTGGCGGCGGCGCCTTCCTGGTGCCCGACCCGCTGGCCGGGTGCGCCGGCGTGCTGCGCGTCGACCATGCCGATGTCGCCAACGCCATTGGTGCCGCCATTGCCCAGGTGTCTGGCGAGGTGGACCAGGTTTTCAGTGGGCTGGGGCGCGGACAGGCCATGGCACAGGCCCGGGAACTGGCCGAACAGCGTGCCGTTCAGGCCGGCGCGGACCCGTCCACTCTCAAGCTGGTCGACATCGAGGACCTCCCGATTGCCTATCTGCAGGGCAATTCGATGCGGGTGCGGGCGCGTGTCATCGGCGACATCGCCCGTGTCATTCCCCCGGGCCGCTGACAGCGGACTCCCGCGCAGGCCGTCACCCGTTACCCGGCCACCGACACCTGGGCCAGGCCCGCATCCACCAGCAGGTTCTGGCCGGTGATGCCGTCGCTGTCGTCGCTGGCCAGGAACAACGTGGAGCGTGCCACATGGGTGGAATCCAGGCGGAACTTCAGGCACTGCAGATCGATGAACTTCTGGTCTTCCTCTGCATTGCGCCAGAGCTGCGTCTGGCGATCGGTGACGATGGCGCCGGGTACCAGCGCGTTGACGCGGATGCCGGCGTCGCCCAGCTCGCGGGCCAGCGTGCGGGTCATGCCGGAGATCGCCGCCTTGCTGGTCGTGTAGCCGATCAGGTTCGGCCGGCCGCGCATCCAGCTGATGGAGCCCATGTTGATGATGCTTCCGCCCAGGCCCGCAGCGCGCAGCTGGCGCGCCACGCTCTGGGTGGCAAAGACCTGGTGCCGCAGGTTGATCGCCAGGCAGTTGTCCCAATACTCCGGGGTCAACTCGTCGAGGGCATGGCGGTCGTCGCGCCCGGCGTTGTTGACCAGCACACGAATCGGGCCGTAGCGCTCGGCCACGCGCCCGAGCAGGGCTTGCAGGGCCGGGATGTCGCGCACGTCGCAGGCCTCGTAGTACGGTGCAGGCCGGCCGGCCTGCGCCAGCTCTGCTATCAGCGCATCGCCGCCTTGCGCCCGGGTGCCGCAGAACGCCACCTGGCTGCCTTGTGCGGCGAAGGCCCGCACCAGTTCGGCACCGATGCCGGAGGACCCGCCCGAAATGAATACCGTGCGCCCGTGCAGCGAGGAATACAGGGTATAGGCCATGGCTTACCAGCCCGCCGGCAACACGTCGGCCAACGCCACGACGCTGTGGGTGTCGATGCTGCGGTGGGCGGCGACGCCGGTGGCCACGGCGCGCAGGCCTTCTTCCAGGGTGATCTCGGGTGGCAGGCCGTTACGGATCGCATGGGCGAACTTGACATGTTCGACATACGAGGCGCCGAAGTGGTTGCCCATGTACTTGATACTGGTGTCCCACACCCGGCGTACCGAGACCCCTTTGCCGCTGCTGGCGCTCTGGCCCCAGACCGTACGGGTGCCCCAGTCGTCGCGCCGGCCGTAGCGCAGCGTCATGGACGGCAACAGCGATTCGAGCTTGCCTTCGTCGCCGATCACCAGAATCTGCTCGTTGTCGACCGAGTTCTCGGCAAACATGCACAGGTCGAGCATGGCGCGTGCACCGCTGGGGTACTCGACCACCACATAGGCACTGTCCAGGATGTCGGGCGTGCGCCCCCCATAGGACTCGTCCAGGTGGTTGACCCGCTGCCCCCCCGAGGCAAACACCGACACGGGCCGCTCGCCCAGCACCAGGTCCATCAGGTTGAAGTAGTGGCAGCACTTCTCGACCAGTGTGCCGCCGGTATTGGCCGAGAAGCGGTTCCAGTCGTCCACCTTGGGGTAGAACGGCTCACGGTGCTCGCGGATCGCCACCTGGTGGATACGCCCGACCGCGCCCTCGCGGGCCATGCGCAGCATCTCGGCCACGGGCGGCATGTAGCGGTACTCCTGGGCCACCCAGACCATCGGCTTGCGGCCGGCCGCCTGCTGCACCAGCTCAAGACAGTCGGCGATGTTGGTACACAGCGGCTTCTCGATCAGAATATGCGCGTCACCGGCCAGGGCATGGCGCAACACGTCGATATGCGTGTGGTTAGGCGTCGAGATCACCAGCGCATCGAAGCCGCCATGGGCCAGCAGATCCTGGTAGTTGTCGAAAGCCCGGGCCAGGCTCGGGGTCAGCGCCAGTGCGGCTGCGCGGCTGGCAGCGTTCGGGTCGGCGATCGCGGTGATCTCGGTGTTGTCGAGCGTCTTGATATTTTCGATGTGTTCACGGCCCATGCTGCCGCAGCCGATCAGGGCGTAACGAATCTTTTGGTGCATGTGGGTGCCTGCCTCTGCGCTCAGTAGCCCTGCGCGTGGTTCTGGATGTCCATGGCCCGGATCGTGGACAGGGTTGCCGCGCAGGTGCGCATCATCAGTCCCAGGTCGGAGGCCACGCCGATGTAGTCGAAGCCGGCTTTGCGGTAGATCGCCACCGCCTCTGGTGTGCCGCCCACGGTGCCGATCGGCTTGCCCAGCGCGTGGCAGCGGCGCACACTTTGCGCCATCACCTCCACCACCGCCGGGTTGAGCAGATCACCAACATAGCCCATGGCGCCGCTGAGGTCGCCCGGCCCGATGAACAGTGAATCGACCCCCTCGACCCGGGCGATCGCCTCCAGTTGGTCCATGGCCTGCGGCGTCTCGATCTGCACGATCACCGACACACCCGCGTTGGCGACCTTGAAGTAGTCCTTGACGGTCCCGAAACGCGAGCCCCGGCTCATGGCGGCCATACCGCGCACTCCCATCGGGGGGTACTTGCAGGCGGCCACGGCCCGATGGGCTTCGTCGGCGTTCTGGACAAACGGGAACAGCAGGGTCTGTGCGCCCGCATCGAGCACGCGCTTGACCATCACGGTGTCGTTCCAGGGAACCCGGGTCACGGGCAGCATCGGCGTGCCGGCAACCGCCTGCAGTATGTGGACCAGATCGGCTAGATCGAGCGGGGTGTGCTCCATATCGATCACCGCCCAGTCAAAGCCGGCACAGCCCATCGCCTCGGCTACCAGGGGTGAAGCCGACATGACGAAGCTGCCGACCGGATAACCGGCAGGCAGGTCACGCCGTGCCAGCAGGTCGGCGAAGGGTTTGTTCATGCGCGGTCTCCGGTAATCAGTAAATGACGGGTTCGGGAGTGGGCTGGGTGCCCTGCAGGAAATCGAAGTCGCAGCCTTCATGGGCCTGCGTGACATGCTGCTGGTACAACTGCGTGAAGCCGCGCTGGAAGATGGACACGGGCGCGGTCCATTGGGCGCGTCGGCGTGCCAGTTCGGCGTCGCTGACCTGCAGATCGAGCCGGCGGCTGGCTACATCGATTGCGATCATGTCACCGGTCTGCACCAGCGCCAGCGGGCCACCCACCGCGCTTTCCGGCGAGATGTGCAGCACGCAGGTGCCGTAATGGGTGCCACTCATGCGTGCATCGCTGAGCCGCAGCATGTCGCGCACGCCGGCCTGCAATAGCTTGCGGGGAATCGGCAGGTTGCCCCACTCGGGCATGCCGGGTGCCCCGACCGGGCCGGCATTGCGCAACACCAGCACGGTGTTCTCATCGCAGTCCAGATGCGGGTCGGCCATGGCCGCGAGCATCTCGGGCTGGCTGTCGAAGACCAGTGCGCGGCCCACGTGCTGCATCAGTTTGGGGGTTGCGGCGCTGGGCTTGATCACCGCGCCGTGGGGGGCCAGGTTGCCATGCAGGACGGCCAGCGCAGCCTCCGTGCTGACCGGCCGGTCCAGGGGGCGGATCACCTCGGGGTCGAGCACCTCGGCGTGGGCGATGTTGTCGCCCAGGCTGCGCCCGTTGGCAGTGCGTTCACCGGTCGAAAGATGGTCGCGGATCACCTGCATCAATGCCGGCAGGCCACCGGCATAGTAGAAGTCTTCCATGAGACGATCGCCGCTCGGAAACAGGTTGGCCAGTACCGGCACGCGGCGCGCCATGGCGTCGAGATCGTCCAGCCTCAGGGCCACCCCGATGCGACGCGCCATGGCAATGATGTGCACGGCGGCGTTGGTCGAGCCACCCAGCGCCATCTGAACCGCCATGGCGTTGTCGAAGCTGCCGCGTGTGAGCAGGCGTGAGGGCTTGAGGTCTTCCCAGACCATGCCGACGATCCGCTCACCGCAATCGGTGGCCATGCGGATATGGGCCGAGTCCATGGCCGGTATCGAGGTGGCGCCAGGCAGTGTCAGGCCCAGCGCCTCGACGATGGCCGTCATGGTCGAGGCCGTGCCCATCGTGTTGCAGGTACCTGGCGTGCGCGTCATGCGGGCTTCCAGTTGCTGGATGCGCGCCTCGTCGATCTGCCCGGCCTGGTAGTCGTCCCAGAAGATGCGGGTGTGCGTGCCCGCGCCCACCGTGCGTGCAACGCCGTTGCGCACCACCCGGTCGTTGAGCATCGGTCCGGCCGGGCAGAACAGCGTGGGGATGTCCATGCTCATTGCACCCATGACCGTGCCGGGGGTTGTCTTGTCGCAGCCGGCGAGCAGCACCGCGCCGTCGCAGGGCAGGCTGCGCAGCAACTCTTCGACCTCCATGGCCAGGAAGTTGCGATACAGCATGGTGGTGGGCTTGACCATCACCTCGCCCAGGCTCATGGCAGGCAGCTCCACCGGAAAACCACCCGCCAGCAGGATGCCGCGCTTGACCGCTTCGGCCCGCTCGCGCAGGTGCGCGTGGCACGGCGACAGGTCGCTCCAGGTGTTGATGATCGCGACCATGGGCCGCTCCATCATGTCCTCGCGACGAAAGCCTTGTTGTTGCATGCGCTGGCGGTGCGCGAAGCCGCGCATGCCGGTGTCGGCGAACCAGCGCCGCGAGCGCAATTCGGCCAGGGTCTTGCGTGCTGGGGTAGTCATGGGGCGACCTCCGTGCTGTGCCCTGCGATGCTCACGGCTGCAGGGCGTTGATCTGTGCCAGCAATGTATTCGGTACGGTGATCCCGGATAGCTCGGCCGCCTTTTGCAAGGCCAGGCGGCGTGCGCCCGCGAGGCGAACGCCGTCGTCGACCAGCATCTCGGACAACAGAACCTCCACTCGCGCATGGTAGGAGTCAGAGCCGGCCAGCGCCCCCGGGTCGATCACCAGGAAAGCCTGCCCGATGCGCGGCTGGTTGCCTTCGTCCACGAAGAACGACGAGGCCTCGAAACCGAACTGCGCACCGATCAGCGCGGTGACCAGCAGCTCGACCACCAGGGCCAGCATCGCGCCCTTGGGGCTGCTGACCGCGCCGATGGGCAGCATCGAGCCCAGCATGCCAGCCTGCGGGTCGGTGGTGGGCAGCCCCTGGGCATCCAGCGCCCATCCGAGCGGGATGGACTTGCCCTCCTTTGCAGCGACCATGAGCTTGCCGCGGGCGACCTCGCTCAAAGACAGGTCGATCATGAGGGGGTCTGCGTCCCGGCGCGGAAAGATCGCCGCCACCGGATTGGTGCCGAAAACCGGATGGCGCCCGCCCGCCGCAGGCATGGCAGCCGGCGAATTGGCAAACGCCAGCCCAACCATGCCGGCCGCCGCCACGGCTCTGAGGTGGTCGCCCAGCACACCCGCGTGGTGGCTGTTGGTGACACCGACAAAACAGACGCCTTGGGTGCGCGCGGTGTCCACGGCGGTAGCGATGGCCAGGTCGCAGGCAGGAAAGGCCAGCCCTTGGCCAGCGTCCACCAGCACGGCGCCGCCGCGCCGACGCGCGATGGTGGCCACCGCAGTGCCGATGGCACGGCCATTGCGCAGGTGCGCGGCGTACTGGGGTACCCGGCTCAGCCCGTGCGAGGAGATGCCCTGTGATTCCGCCAGCACCAGTGCACGGGCGGTCGCGGTGGCCATCATGGCGTGGGCGCCTGCCTGGCCGAGCGCGCGCTCGACCAGCTCTGTGGCCTGTGCCAGGCTCAGGCGGGCCATCAGCGCAGTGCCTCCAGCACCTTGGCTGCAATCAACGTCGAGACCCGGTCGTTGGACTCGACACTCACTCCGGAAATATGCGGCGTGAGCAGCAGGTTGGGGCAATCGACCAGTTCCGGCATGGCAGGCAAGGGTTCGGTGTCGAACACGTCGACGGCCGCGCCACCCAGGTGGCCCGAGCGCAGTGCCGCAGCCACGGCCGGCAGGTCCAGGATCGGGCCGCGCGAGGTGTTGATCAGGATCGCACCGGGTTTCATCGACGCGATGCGCGGCGCGTCGAACATCCCGCGTGTGCCATCGACCAGGGGCACGTGCAGTGTGACCACATCGGATTGCGCAATCAGCGCGTCAAGGCCGGCGGCCTTCACGCCACCGTCCTGGAACACCGGTGCGCCTGTGTCGATCAGGGCGTCGAAGGCAATCACGTGCATGCCCAGCGAGCGGGCCCGGCGGCCGGTGAGTTGACCGATGGAGCCGTAACCGATGATGCCCAGCGTCTTGCCCGCGGTTTCGCGGCCCCGGTTTCCCAGTGCGTTGCGCGGCCACTTGCCGGCGATCACATCGCCGGTGGAGGTAAACGCGCCACGCAGCAGCAGCAGGGTCGCGGTGATGACGTATTCGGCCACGCTCAGCGCGTTGGCACCGGTGGCCGGGATCACCGCCATGCGTCGGGCCTCGCATCCGGCGACGTCGATGTTGTCCAAACCGACGCCCAGGCGACCGACCACCCGGCAGCGGCCCAGCGCCGCCAGCAGTTCGCCGCGAACCTGGGTGCGGTTGCGCACAATCAGGGCGTCGGCGCCGGTGGCGAGTGCCAGCAGGCGTGGGGCATCGTCTACCAGATTCGGGTCGTACAGTACGTCGTGGGCTGCCTGCAACTGCGCCACAGCCCCCACATCCATGATCTCGGTAATGACGATGCGGGCCATGGCTCAGGCGCTTTCGTACAGGCGCGTGAGCACGAATTCCCGGTGCCCGAGCGCCTCGGCGGCGGTCAGGCGCCCGTTGGCCGTGCGCAGCATGTTCTCGAGCAGCTTGTCGCCAGCCTGGTCCAGGGTGATCTCGCGCTGCAGCAGTGCCGTGGTGTCGACATCGACGTGCTCGCGCATGGTGCGTACGGTGCGCGGGTTGGCGCAGATCTTGATGACTGGCAGGATCGGGTTGCCGATCACGTTGCCCTGGCCGGTGGGAAAGAAATGCACGGCGTATCCGGATGCGGCGCACAGCGTCACCATCTCGGCTGCGGCGCTGCTGGAGTCCATGAACCACAGGCCCGGGTGTGTGGGGATTTCCGCCTTGTCGATGACGCCGTCGACCGTGCACAGCTTGCCGATCTTCTGAATGTTGCCCAGCGCCTTTTCCTCGATCGTGGTCAGGCCGCCGGCAATATTGCCCTTGGTCGGCTGGCTGTCCGAGAGGTCGCTGGTCTTGTGGCGGTTGATCACGTCCTGGTAGCGGTTGAACATGAACATGAACTTGTCGCGCACGGCATCGCTGGCACAGCGCGCAGCAACAATGTGTTCGCCACCGGTGAGCTCGGTGGTCTCGCCGAAGCACAGCGTGGTACCCAGCGGGTGCAGCTTGTCAAAGGCATTACCCACCGTCGGGTTGGCGCCGCAGCCGCTGGTGGTGTCACTCTCGCCGCATTTGGTGCTGATCCAGAGCTCGGAAATGGCACAGGTCTCGCGCTGCTTCTCGCTGGCCCACTGCACGTATTCACGCGCCGCTTTCGAGGCTCGCATGATGGTGTCATGGTCGCCGTGTTGCTCGATGCCAAACCCCACCACCGGTTTGCCGGTGGCCTGGATGCCGTCCACCACCTTCTGCGTCCAGCCCTCCTCGATGCCGATCACGACGACGGCAGCAACGTTCGGGTTGCAGCCGGTGCCAATGAGCGTGCGGAAGTGCAACTCGAGGTCGGCGCCGAATTGCAGGCGGCCATAGGGATGGGGCATCGCCAGCACCCCTTTGATGTTGTGGGCCACGGCCTCGGCGGCGGCATTCGACAGGTCGTCCAGCGGCAGGATGATGACGTGGTTGCGCACGCCGACGCGGCCGTTCTCGCGGCGGTAGCCCTGGAAGGTGGTGTTTTGGTCGATGAGGGACATGGTGTTCTTTCGGTGTTCGGGCGTGATGGCTTACCAGCGCTTGGTCTTGATGTTGTGCACGTGGGCATGCTGGCCGGTCTGGATCGGCGCCACCACCTTGCCCATGTCGATACCGTATTTCCAGACCGTATCACCGACCGCCATGTTCTTGAGCGCGACCTTGTGGCCGATCGGAATATCCTGCTGCGCCTGCACGTCGATCATCCGGTCTTCGTCCATGATCCAGCCGGTCATCGACATGCCGGCTGTCACGCCTTCCACGACCACGACAGCCACGGTGTCCTTGGCGTCATGCAATACGAAATGAATCATGGGGGCTCCAGTGCGCGGGTTGGTCTGAAAGAGCCGCAGTGTAGTAGCCGGGTTTGGGGTGTCAATCTTGTCATATGTATGACTTGTATGTCGGTGCGGATCCTGGCTAGACTCAGGCGTGCCCATGCAATCCGATACCCTCGACCTTGCGTCCCTGAATGACAGCGGTGGCACACCCTTGTACCGGCAGGTCAAGCGTGTCCTGCTTGGACTGATCGAATCCGGCAGTTGCCGCCCTGGCCATGCCTTGCCCAACGAGAGCACCATTGCACTGCGCCTGGGTGTGAGTGTGGGCACCCTGCGCCGGGCGGTGGACGAATTGGTGCACGAACATGTGCTGGTGCGCCGCCAGGGCAAGGGCACTTTCGTGGCGCAACACACCAGCGAGCGCTTCATGTTCCAGTTCTTCCATGTCGAGCCGCGCATGGATCCGCGCTTCGGCGAGGTGGTGCAGCAGGTCGAATACCCGGCAGTCGAGTGCGTGGCCTTCGAGCGCGACCGCGCCAACGAGCAGGATGCAGCGTCGCTGCGCGTCAAGCAGGGCGAGGCGGTGATCCGCTTCGAGAACCGCCTCGCGCTCGGTGGGCGCGCCGTGGTGCACGACCGCATCGTGGTGCCGGCGTTGATGTTCAAGGGCCTCAACGAGAAGCGGCTGCTCGATCGGCCCAGCACCATTTACAACCTGTACCAGACCGAGTTCGCAATCACCGTGCTGCGCGCCCAGGAGCGGACCCGCGCGGTCGCCGCAGACCGGGTCACGGCGCGCATCCTCGGCATCCCACCGGGGTTGCCGGTGCTGGAGGTGCATCGGATCGCCATGACCTTTGGCGAACGGCCGGTGGAATACCGCATTTCGACCATTCATACCCAATTGCACGACTATGTGAGCGTGCGCTCACGCGCGAGTTGATGATCGCAGGCTCGGTGGTTCCACGGCCTCAGGAAAAGGCCCGCCAGCCCCACCAGATGCGCGTCAGCGTGGTGGCCAGACACAGGCTGGCATACCCATAGGCCAGCAGGGCGAAATGCTGCGGCCACAGGCACATGGCGATGAAGCAGGCCAGGGTTTCCGTGGCTTCAGTGAGGCCACCCAGAAAGTAGAACGATTTGTCCGGGTAGCCCAGGCTGTGCATCTGGCGCTTGGCGGCCAGCACGGCGAATGCCAGGAAACTGGCCATCGTGCCCACGAAGGCCGCCAGCAGAGTGGCGGCCGCCAGTGCGTTGCGCGACGGGTCGGCCACGGCAAAACCGAGCGGGATGGCGGCGTAGAAAAGAAAGTCCAGCGCAATGTCGAGAAAACCACCAACGTCGGTCGGTCGGGTTTCGCGTGCCACGGCGCCATCGAGCCCGTCGCACAGCCGGGACAGCAGGATGGCCACGATGGCTGCCAGGTAATGTTGTGTGCCAATCAGCACGGCAGCCACCAGGCCAATACCGAACCCCGCCAGTGTCAGCTGGTTGGCGCTGAGCCCAGCCCGCACCAGCAGCCGGGCCAGGCGCTGGATTGCAGGATGGATGAGCTGGCTGGCTGCGCGGTCGAGCATCGGGCGGGTGGTCGGTTCAGCCCAGTCGCGTGACAAGTGCCGGATCGGCAATGTCGTCGGCGTCGTGGGTCACCATGAGTACCGGAATCTGGCGCTTTCTTACAAGTGCAAACACAAATTCACGCACCCGGGTGCGCAGCTCGGCATCGAGTCTGGAGAAGGGTTCGTCCAGCAGCAGTGCTTTCGGCTCTGCCAGCAATGCGCGCATCAGGGCCACGCGTGCGCGCTGGCCACCGGAGAGGGTGGCCGGGTCGGCATTCGCGAAGGCGGCCATTTCCAGGTCGTGCAGACCCCGGGCCACACGCGCATGGCGCGCTGCCTGGGGACCTGCTGGCACACCGAAGAGCAGGTTTTCTGCCACGCTCATGTGCGCGAACAGCAGGTCGTCCTGGTACAGGATGCCCACCTGGCGCTGCTCTGTCGGCAGCGCGTCGATGCGCCGGCCCAGCAGCGAGATACGGCCTCGGAATTCCATGCCCGGTGGCAGGCTGCCGACGATGGCGCCCAGCAGGCTCGACTTGCCGGAGCCGCTGGGGCCCATCACGGTATGAATCGCGCCTGGCGCGACTTGCAGGGCGAGTCGGTGCACCAGGGTGTGTGGGCCGATGCGCAGTTCTTCGATGTGCAGTTCAAGACTCATGGAGGCGCCATGCCGCAGGCATGCGGCAAGGGGCGGGGGTGATAATACGGGGCAGTCAACCGGTCGGCGGATCGTGTTGCAAAAGCCCCCCATTCTGGAAAGACTTGTATGAAGAAACTCCTTGTCGTTGCCCTGCTGGCCCTGAGCCTGGGTGCCAGTGCGCAGACCAGCCCCGCCAAGAAGGACCTGATCGCAAAGATCCTGCAGTTGCAGCAGCCCGCCATCGAGGCCATGGCACGTAGCATGGCGGAGCAGCCGGCGATGGTCCTGCTGCAGCGCGCCGGCTCGCTCATGCAGTCGCGCACACCGCCCGACAAGCGCGAGGCCATCGGCAAGGAGATCCAGGCCGATGCGCGCAAATACGTCGACGAGGTCCTGCCCATCATCCGCGAACGAGCCGTGAAGCTCGCGCCCACCACGGTCGGCCTGCTCCTCGAAGAGCGCTTCACCGAAGAGGATCTCAAACAGTTGGTTGCCATCATCGAGAATCCGGTTTTCCGCAAGTACCAGCAGATGGATGGCGAGATGACCCGCAGCCTGCAGGCCAAGCTGGTGGGCGAACTCAAAGCCACGCTGGAGCCAAAGTTCAAGACCTTCGAGCTGGCCGTGGCCGGCCGGCTGGGCATCCCGGTCACGGCGCCTGCGGCGACGCCGTCTGCGCGCCCGCCGGCCAAGGCAGCCAGCAACTGAACTTCGCCATACGGGGTCCGGGCGAGCGAACCAGGTGACACCGATGACCGCACCGCTGGCGGCTCTGCTGGGTGTCCGGCTTCCTGTCATCCAGGCGCCGATGGCGGGCGTGCAGGGCAGTCGTCTGGCTTTGGCCGTGTCGGCCGCGGGTGGCCTGGGGTCTCTGCCGTGCGCAATGCTGGGCGCCGACGCCCTGCGCGACGAGCTGCAGCGCATCCGCGCGGTCGAGGGCGCGGTCGTCAACATCAACTTCTTCTGTCACCGGTCGCCCGTACCGGATGCCTGGCGCGATGCGCAGTGGCGCGATCGCCTGGCACCGTTCTACCGTGAATCGGGCCTGGACCCTGCCATGGCCTGGCCGGCCAGCAACCGTGCACCGTTCGACGCGCAGACCGCAGACCTGCTGGAGGCCTTCCGGCCACGGGTACTGAGCTTTCATTTTGGGTTGCCCGACGCCGCCTTGTTGGCGCGTGTGCGCAGCTGGGGGGCGTGCATCCTGTCGTCGGCCACCACGGTGGCAGAAGGGCTCTGGCTGCAGGCCCAGGGCGTGGACGCAGTCATTGCCCAGGGCCTGGAGGCGGGCGGTCACCGCGGCATGTTTCTGACGGACGACCTGTCCACCCAGCTCGGCACGCTGGCACTGGTGCCGCAACTCGTGCAGCGCTTGCAGTTGCCGGTGATTGCTGCCGGTGGCATTGCCGATGCGCGTGGCGTGGCCGCAGCGCTGGCGCTTGGCGCCAGCGGCGTGCAGGTGGGCACCGCTTACCTGCTGTGTCCCGAAGCCAGCACCAGTGCCTTGCACCGTGCCGCCTTGCAGTCGGCGCAGGCGACCACGACGGCTTTGACCAATGTGTTCACGGGTCGCCCGGCGCGCGGGATCGTCAACCGCGCGGTGCGCGAACTCGGCCCGATCAGCCCGACCGCTCCGGCCTTCCCACTGGCTGGTGCCGGCATCGGGCCCTTGCGTGCGCGGGCCGAGGCGGCCGGGAGCGCGGAATTCACGCCCTTGTGGTCGGGTCAGAATACCTCGGGGTGCCGTGCGGTGCCAGCGGGCGATATCACGCGCGCGCTGGCCGAGGGGCTGCGGTCGCAGGGCACGCAGCCGGCCTAGTCAGAACCGACGCGCCCGCCCGGCCCAGGCGGCAAGTGCAAACCCCGCCACCGGCAGCACCCACTGCAGCCAGGCATAGGCCGAGGTCAACGAGCGCTGGGCACCCGCGGCCAGTGTCACGGCCTCGGTGGTCACGGTATTGAAGCGCCCCGCACCGATGAACAGCGTGGGCAGGTATTGCGCCACGCTGACCGCAAACCCCACGGCCAGCGCGGACGCCAGCGCCGCACACAGCAAGGGCCATTTCACCACGAACAGGAAGCGCAGGCGTCCATGGCCCAGCGATGCGGCCACATGCTGCAAGCGTGGGTCAAAGCCCATGTACGCCGGGCTCAGCGCAATCAGGACGTAGGGCACGCAGCCCAGCGTGTGTGCCAGCCACAGGCCAGCCCAGGAGGCGTCGATCCCGAGGCGCAGCGTCGTCGCATGGATGCCCAGCACCCAAAGTACAGGGGGCAGCACCAGCGGCAGGTAGACCAGCCGGCGCAGCCAATGATCCCAGGCGGCGGGCGCGGCCTCGAGCCAGGCCAGCGACCACAGCAGTGCGATGGCGCTGCTGGCCAGTCCCAGCGCCAGCGTCGTTGTCACCGTGCCGGCGCTGCGGGCGACCGACAGCCAGGCTTCGCCCGACAGCGTCTCGGGCCACAGGGCCGGAAACGGCCAGACGCCCGACACACTGCCGACGGCCAACGCCAGCAGGACGCATCCGTAGGTGCCTGCCAGCAGGCCCGCCACCAGCGCGCCGGCCCGATGAACCGGCGCGAGTGCGCTTGCGCCGCGCCGCCCGTCGCTCCAGCGCCGGCGCCAGACTGGCAGGGCCAGAGTGACCCACCACAGGGCGGCGGCCGTGCCCAGCGCCGATGCCAGCAGCCAGGCCGCAGCGGCCCCCTGGGCCTGGGTGGCGGGGTCCGCGTCCAGCAGCCAGGTCCAGGCCAGCACGGCCAGGGTAGGCGGGGACCCCGGCCCGATCACCAATGCCAGGTCGACCACGGTCATGGAGTAGGCCAGCACGGCCAGCATCGGCCACCGCAGGCGGGGCCGGATCTGCGGCCAGGCCACGCGCCACCATGCCGACGCGGGGCCGTAGCCCATGCTGCGTGCCAGCGCCAACTCGCGCTGCAGGCGCTGCGACGCGTCGGGCCTTTGCAGGTGGGATGCTGTGGCCCACAGCAGGAACGGCAGCTCCTTGGCCACCAGCACGGCGATCAGGCCGAGCCCCCAGGGGTCCTGGGTGGTGCTCCAGGGCGGTGGCACAGTGAGGCCCGTGGCCCAGGGCGAGAAAGCCCGTAACAGCCAGCCACTGGGCGCGATGAGGAAAGCGAAGCCGATGGCGAATGCGGCATGGGGCACCGCCAGCATCGGTGCCAGCATGCGCAGCATCCAGGTCCAGAGGGGCGTTGCGAAGGCCCGTTGCAGCATCCACGCCGACAGTGCCACCGCAAGCAGCGCCGATGCAATGCCGGTCCACAGGCTCATGGCCAGAGCCCGCCCGACCTGGCTGTCAGCTCCCAGCGATTGCCAGGCTTGCGCCTGCATGGCACTGACCAGTGCCGAACCCAGGGCATGCAGCACAGGCCCGCCCACGAGCGCGATCAGCAGCGTTGGCAGGGCGAGCGACCATGCGCGTCGGAGCCCGGATGTCACCGTGATCCCCGGGTCAGCTGCACTGGATCAGGACTTGCCCCATGTGCTCGCGGATCCAAGCACGGCGCGCAGGAAGTGCCCGATGTCATCGATCTCTGCTGGATGCACACTGTGCGGCATCGGGTAGGTATGCCACTGCACCGGGTAACCCAGCCGTTGCAACTGGTCGCGCGATGCTTCGGCGCGGGCCAGTGCAATTACCGGGTCGGACAGGCCATGGGCCATGAAGAGGGGAGTGTTCTGGTTTGCCGCGCTGCGCTCGGTCTCCAGCAGCCGGGTCTGCGGCAGATAGCCCGACAAGGCCATGATCCCGGCCAGGCGCTGCGGATGGCGCAGCCCGGTATGCAGCACCATCGCGCAGCCTTGCGAGAAGCCGGCCAGCACGATGCGCTCCGGGCGGATGCCGCGCTGCTGTTCGCGGGCCATCAGCGCCTCGATGGCGCGCGCGGAATTGCGGATGCCGGTATCGTCCTCCAGACCCTGGCCCGGCGTGCCCATGATGTCGTACCAGGCGGGCATCACATAGCCGCCATTGATCGTCACCGGCAGGCTGGGCGCATGCGGAAACACGAAGCGGATCGGCGGGCAACCGGTCAGGTCGAGCTCGGGCACAATCGCTGCAAAGTCATCTCCGCTGGCTCCCAGGCCATGCAGCCAGATGACAGATGCAGTAGGAATCGGGCCGGTGGCGGTCTCGATGCAAGGCAGGCAGGTGGTCATGGCGGAACTCGCTGGAGGTCGTGGTGCGTGGCGCGACGCGCTGGCCGCGCGACTATAACAACGGCCACGGCGGCTGGCCGCGGCACCGACAATGCGATGGGCGTGACGACATGAGACCAGGACTTCCAATCTGTGCGGCGCTGCTGCTCGCTGGCCTGATGCCGCTGCAGGCCGCAGCGCAGTGGACCAGCAACCGCGGCTACCAACTGCTGCAGCGGGTCGATGACGTGCTGTATGGCATGGACAACCTCTCGCTGGTCGTTCTGGACCGCCGGCATGTGTCGGGCACCCTGTTGCGCATCAACGTGCTGCAGCCAACACCGATCCGTGGCAGCACGCGCTTTGTGGCCGATTGCGACAGACCCTTGCGCTTTGCCGCCGTGCCAGCCACCCAGCAAGGCCGGCCGCAGCCCGAGCGGCTGGAGTTTGTCCCGGCCCAGATCCTCGACGGTACCTGGTTTGCGGCGGAGTTTGCCTGCGAGGTGACGCGACAGCCCGCTCGCGCAGCGCGCCTGGCGCGCGACCTGTATGAGCGCGGCGGCCCGCCGGACACCCAGACGATATTTTGCGAACTGCAGCCGGATGGTAGTGAGCAGACCCGCCCCGGGGTCGAAGTGAGTTTCAGCGAGTCCGCCGACGCCGTCGCGGTCAACCGGCAGTGGCTGAGCTCCGGATCGGTGAGCACGGCGGAAGTGCGTTTTGGCATCAACAGCACCTGGCATGTCGATCGCCAGGCCCTGCATGTGCGTCGTACCGCACCCAGTGGCGAAATGTTGTTCTCGGGCGCCTGCGACCGGCGCAGACCGCCGCCTGCGCGTCAGCCGTAGCGCCTGAGCCACTCTTTTTCCAGCGGGTCGACCCAGCTGCCGTGGGGCTCGGGCAGCGTCGGCATGGGCTGGACCACCTCCCCTGGCAGTGGAGCCGCAGCAAACAGGGCCTTGTCGGCCGGCGGTAGCTTGTCGAGTGCGAGCACCGTCGGATCGCCCCAGTGCGCGATATCGGCCTTACGCGCCTGGGCTGCAGGCGACAGCAGAAAGTTGGCGGCCACTTGAGCGCCTTCCTTGGCCTTGGCGTTGATCGGAATGGCCAGAAAATGCGTGTTGCCAACCGTGCCACCGGCCAGCTGGAAGCTATAGACGGTGTTTGCGAGGCGCTTGGCGGCGATCTCGTTGGCGGCTTCGTTCGGGTTGAAGGTCAAAGCCAGCATCAGTTCGCCGTCGGACATCATCTGGCTGATTGCAGCGGAATTCTGGGGAAACTGCTTGCCTGATCGCCATAGCAGCGGATGGAGCGCATCCAGGTAGGCCCACAGACCCTGTGTCGCTGCCGCCATGGCTGCCGGAGCGAAAGGCTTGTACAGGGCTGTCCGGTCGTTGACCGATTCCAGCAGCGCCTGCTTCACGAAGGTCGTGCCATGAAAGTTGGGCGGCCGCGGGTAGGTCACGCGGCCTGGATGGGCGCGGGCGAATTCCAGCAGGCCGGCCATGCTGCGCGGCGGCGTGGGCACCTGCCGCCGGTCGGCAAAGAAGGTCAGCTGCGCCATGCCCCAGGGTGCTTCCATGCCCTCGACCGGTTCGGAAAAATCCAGGCGTGTGGTGGGTTTGCCAACCACATCGACATATTGGAAGGAGGGCAGGGATTCGGCGAACGGGCCAAATAGCAGCGACTCGCGCTTCATGGTCAGGAAGTTCTCGCCATTGATCCAGACCAGGTCGACCGTGCCGTCCTGCTTGCCCGCGGCCTTTTCGGCGCGCACCCGCTTGACCACGTCGGCGGCATCGGCGATCTTCACGTGTTCGAGCCGCACGCCATGGCGGCGCTGCAGTTCGGCCGCGGCCCATTGCAGGTAGGTGTTGATGCGCTCACTGCCGGCCCAGGCGTTGAAATAGACCGTCTGCCCGCGTGCGCGTGCTTCGATGGCGGGCCAGGCACTGTTGCCCTGGGCCCACAGGGGGCTGGTGAGCCCCGCGGCCAGAGCGGCCAGGGCGCGGCGGCGAGACGATGCGAAGTGATGCTGATTCATGGGAATTGGTGCGTGTTGCGCTGCAAAAGTTCAATGCGGTCGGGCACGCCGGGTGCCTGACTTCTGGTCGCTGTGTCGGTGACGCGGCCACAAATCTTACAGACTGCAGATGTTCACGCGAGCAGTGCCTGCGCGAACTCGCGCGCATTGAAGGTTTCGAGCTCCTCGAGCTTCTCGCCCACGCCGATGAAATATACCGGCACCGGCCGTTCGCGTGCGATGGCTGCCAGCACACCGCCCTTGGCGGTACCGTCGAGCTTGGTGATGATGAGGCCGGTCAGCGACAAGGCATCGTCGAAGGCCTTCACCTGGGCCAGGGCATTCTGGCCGGTGTTGCCGTCGATCACCAGCAACACCTCGTGGGGCGCGCCAGCGCCGGCCTTGGCGATCACACGTTTGATCTTCTTGAGCTCTTCCATGAGGTGCAGCTGGGTCGGCAGGCGTCCTGCGGTGTCGACCAGCACCACGTCCTTGCCGCGGGCGGTACCGGCGACGACCGCGTCGTAACTCACGGCAGCCGGGTCGCCGCCCTGCTGGCTGATGATTTCGACCGTGTTGCGGTCGGCCCACACGCCCAGCTGCTCGCGCGCCGCAGCGCGGAAGGTGTCCGCCGCTGCCAGCAGGACCGCGGCACCCCGGTAGGACAGGTGGCGCGTCAACTTGCCGATCGAGGTTGTCTTGCCGGCGCCGTTCACGCCCACGACCATCATCACCGTCGGCCGGTGCTTGCCGACGACCAGGGCTTTCTCCAGTGGCTGCAGCAGCTCCGTCAAGGCATCGGCGAGAATGCCTTTGACGACTGCCGGGTCCGTGGCTTTGCTTTCCTTGACGCGGCGCCGGAGGTCGTCCAGCAGATGCTGCGTGGCCTTGACGCCGGAATCCGCCAGGACCAGTGCCGACTCGAGCTCTTCGTACAGGGCTTCGTCGATGCGGGTGCCGGTAAAAACGGTGGCGATACTTGAGCTGGTCTTGCGCAGTCCGGCCCGCAGCTTCGAGATCCAGGAGTTGCGCGCCGACACGGCGACAGGTGCGGCATCGTTCGAGGGCCCGGGCCGGGAAAACCTGACCGCGCCATCGCGCACGGCATCCGGTGCCAGTGTCTCGGGCGCGATGGTGGTCGCATTGGGTGCGACCGTCTTGTCGGGGTCCGCGGGGGTGGGGGAAGATTTTTTCCGGAAAAAGCTGAACATTTGTGCCGATCTTGGGATCTCACCATTTTATGAAACGTTTCCTGTTCCTCGTAGGGCTTTGGGTTTGCTGGGCGGCGCAAGCCCAGCCGGTCGCCCCGATCGCGCAGTTCAGGTTGGCCAACGGCCTGACCGTGATCGTCAAGCCAGACCGCCGCGCACCGACGGCAGTGCATATGCTGTGGGTGCGTGTGGGCGCGATGGACGAGGTCGATGGCAGCTCGGGCGTGGCCCATGTGCTGGAGCACATGATGTTCAAGGGAACCGATACCCTGGCCCCGGGGGAGTTCTCGCGCCGGGTGGCGGCCCTGGGCGGCCGCGAAAACGCCTTCACTGCGCGCGACTTTACCGGCTACTACCAGCAAATCCCCGCCAATCGCCTGGAAGATGTAATGAAACTGGAGGCCGACCGTTTCGCCAACAACCGTTGGGCCGACATTGAATTCACGCGCGAGATCGAGGTTGTCAAGGAGGAGCGCCGCCTGCGCACCGACGACAACCCGCGCGCGCTGCTCTACGAATCCCTGAATGCGGCTGTGTTTGTCGCCTCGCCCTACCGCCGTCCCATCGTGGGCTGGATGAACGACCTGGAGGCCATGACGCCCGCCGACGTGCGCGAGTTTCACCGGCGCTGGTACGTGCCGGCCAACGCCGCGCTGGTCGTGGCCGGGGATGTCGATGTCGATCAGGTGCGGCAGTGGGCCGACAAGTATTACGGCGCCATCGTTGCGCGCGAGCTGCCCGGCCGCAAGCCGCGTGTCGAACCGGCCCAGGCAGGCGTTCGGCGGCTGGATGTCAAGGCTGCTGCCGAGCAGGCCTACGTGTCGCTGGCTTTCAAGGTGCCTGCGCTCGCCGCGGACGGTCTGGAGGCACGCACGGCCACACCGGCCGACGACGACGCACTCGCCCTGACGGTGTTGGCGGCGGTGCTGGACGGGTATGGCGGCGCCCGGCTCGACCGCGCCCTGACCCAGGGGGACGACCGCGTTGCCGACAGCGCGGGCGCCTACAACGGACTCTGGGGGCGCGGCCCGCAGGTATTTGTTCTCGATGGCGTGCCGGCCAAGGGCAAAACGGCGGAGCAGGTCGAACGGGCGCTGCGCGCCCAGATCGAACGGGTGGCACGCGATGGCGTGTCGCAGGCCGAACTCGATCGCGTCAAGACCCAATGGGTCGCAAGCGAGGTGTACAAGCTCGACTCGGTCTTCAACCAGGCGCGCAGCCTGGGCAACTATTGGGCCATCGGCCTGCCGCTGGATGCGGGCGAGCGCCTGGTGGCACGGCTGCGCGGGGTACAGCCGGCCCAGGTGCAGGCGGTGGCGGCGCGTTACTTCGGCGATGACCAACTCACCGTGGCAACCTTGAGGCCTCAGCCGCCCGACCCGAACCGGCGCGCACGCATTCCACCCCCGGGCGGCCGGCACTGAAGGGCACACCATGCGATTTATCTTGCTGTTCGCCTGCCTGCTGGCGAATCTTCCGGCACTGGCGGGCATTCCGATCCAGCGCTGGACCCTGCCTTCCGGCGCACAGGTCTATCTGGTCGAGAGCCCGTCGATCGCGATGGTCGATCTGCAGATCGATTTCGATGCCGGGGCCCGGCGCGACCCCGCTGAGAAGGCGGGGCTGGCCAGCGTGACTGCCGGCATGGCGTCGCGTGGAGTTCTGGCGGCGCCGGGAGAGCCAGCGTTGGACGAAAACGCCCTCAGCGAGGCCTGGGCCGACCTTGGCGCATCTTTCGGTGCTGGGGCGACCGGCGACCGCATGAGCTTTTCGCTGCGCTCGCTGACCTATCCCGACCTGCTCGGCCGGGCCGTCGCGCTTGCAGGGCGCCAGTTCGCGCAGCCGGCCTTCCCCGCAACGATCTGGCAGCGCGAGCGCGAGCGCATCACTGCCAGTCTGCGCGAGGCGAACACCCGCCCGGCCACAGTGGCCGGGCGGGTGTTCGGTGCGGCCGTGTACGGCGCCCATCCCTACGGCTACGAGATGACCGCCCAGACCCTGGCCCGCATCGAGGTGGCCGATATGCAGGCGTTGTATGCGCGCGCGATCCAGCCCTGTCGCGCCAAGGTGTCCATCGTCGGGGCGGTGTCGCGCGCCCAAGTGGATCAGCTGCTAGGCGTGTTGTTTGCACGCATTCCTGCGAATGGGGGTGCATGCGCAGCGTTTGCGCCGGTGCCCGAGGTTGCCGCGCTCGCCGCGCCTGCGGACCTTCGCATTCCAGCCGACTCCGCCCAGGCCCATTTGCTGATGGGCCAGCCGGGTGTGAAGCGCGACGACCCGGACTTCTTCCCGCTGACGGTGGGTAACTACATTCTGGGCGGCGGCGGCTTCGTGTCGCGCCTGACCTCCGAAGTGCGCGAGAAGCGGGGTCTGAGCTACAGCGTCTACAGCTACTTCTCGCCCAGCCTGCATGCCGGCGCGTTCACGGTCGGCCTGCAGACCCGGCCTGACCAGGCGGCCCAAGCGCTGGCGGTGTCGCGCGACGTGGTCGCCCGTTTCGTCGCCGATGGCCCGACCCAGGGCGAACTCGACGCCGCCAAGTCCAATCTGGTGGGCGGGTTCGCCTTGCTGATCGACAGCAATCGCAAGCTGCTGGGCAATGTGTCCAACATCGCCTGGAACGGGCTGCCTCTGGACTATCTCGACCGCTGGACGGCGATGGTCGAGCGCGTTACCGTGGCCGATGTGCGCACTGCCTTTGCGCGGGCGCTGCAACCCGGGCGCATGGTCACGGTCATCGTGGGGGGCAACCCGTGAGCACCGCACGGCCGCGCGGGTTAAGCTCGGTTGCATGCCCAAACCTGTCAAGACTGCGGTGCCGGTGCGCGCCAGCCACGAAATCCGCATCATCGGCGGTGCCTGGAAACGCACCCGCCTGACGGTACGCGACCTGCCCGGGCTGCGGCCCACGCCGGACCGGGTGCGTGAGACCCTGTTCAACTGGCTGGGCCAAGACCTTGCCGGCTGGCGCTGCATGGACGTGTTCGCCGGTACCGGTGTCCTCGGGCTGGAGGCCGCCTCGCGCGGTGCCGCCACCGTGGTGCTGGTGGAACAAGACCGTGGCCTGGTCGAGCAGATCACCGCCTTGGCCACCCGACTGAAGGCCGACGGTGTGCGCGCCGTTCGCGGCGATGGCGTGGCTGCGTTACGGCAGGCGGCACCCGCAAGTCTGGACCTGGTGCTGGTCGATCCGCCCTTCGATTCGATGGTGTTCGAGCCGGCCCTGCGTGCGGCGTCAGCAGCGTTGTCGGCCACCGGTTATCTATACCTCGAGGCACCGGTGGCCTGGACCGATGCGCAGCTGGCACCCTTCGGTCTGTCCGTGTACCGGCATCTCAAGGCGGGCGCCGTCCACGCGCATCTGCTGCGTCATGCCGGGGCAGCCCATGCATAATGCGGCGAAATGGCGGGAACCCCCGGCCCACGTCCTGGAGACACCATGAGCAACAACATCATCGCCGTGTACCCGGGAACCTTCGATCCCATGACCCTCGGCCATGAAGATGTCGTCCGCCGTGCCACCCAATTGTTCGACAGGGTCATCGTAGCGGTGGCTGCCGGCCACCATAAAAAGGCGATGTTCAGCCTGCAGGAGCGCGTCGAGATGGCCCGCGATGTCGTCACGCCTTATCCGCATGTGACCGTGGAGAGTTTCGAGGGGCTGATGCGCGACTTCGTGGTGGCACGCGGCGCCAAGGCGATGGTTCGCGGCCTGCGCGCCGTGACTGATTTCGACTATGAGTTTCAGCTGGCCGGCATGAACCGCACACTGATGCCCGATGTCGAGACCGTATTTCTCACGCCCAGCGACAAATACCAGTTTATTTCGAGCACCTTTGTGCGCGAGATTGCCATGCTGGGCGGAGAGGTCGACAAGTTCGTGGAGCCTTTGGTGCTGCGCCGCCTGCTCGACAAGGTGCAGGAACTGAAAAAAGCCAGTTGACGCGGGTCAACGCCCCTCCATCGGCAGGCCCTCGAGCCAACGCAGCAGAGCTGGGTTGACCACTTCCGGTCGTTCCATGGTCAGCATGTGCCCGCACTCGGGTACCAGCGCAAACTGCGCGTGCGGCACCAGGGCCGCAATTTCCCGTGAGCATTCCGGCGGCGTCAGTTGGTCGGAGTCCCCGCACATCACCAGCACCGGGCAGCGCAAGGCCGGCAGGTGCTGGCGTGCGTCCGGGCGCCCGATGATGGCGCGGTTCTGACGCACCAGCTGCTCGGCGCCTGCCGCCATCACGAAATCCAGGTAGATCTGCGTCAGGCGGGTATCGCGGATCCGGCTGGAGTGGAAGGCCAGCGGCACGTTCAGTCGCAGCACCTCGAGCGCGCGCCCTTGCGCAAAGAATTCGATGGCCGCCTCGCGCAGCTTTCGAACGTCGTCGGTCTCGGGCCGTGCGTTGGTGCCCAGCAGTGCCAGGCCCCGGATCCGCTGCGGCGCCTGCCGTGCCACTTCCATGGCGACGATGCCTCCCATCGAGGCCCCGCACAGCACCAGGTCCCCTGCATTCTCCATGAGCAGGGCAGTCGCCATTTCGGCAATGCTGTCGTGGCGTGCATGCACGTCGGTCACCTGCGGCCGCCACTGGGCGGGCACGACGGCGAGCTGGTCTTGCCACATGCGGGCGTCAGACGCCAGGCCGGGGAGCAACAGGAGTCGGGTCATGCCCGGATTATCCAGGCGTGGTGGCTGAGCGTGCAGCCGGACTTGTCCCGGGTCAACACTTTCGGTCGAAGCCGGCGTATGCTGCAGGCTTGGGCCATCAGGTCCGTAGACTCTGGAGACTGGCATGAAGATACTGCTTCCCGTGGATGGTTCCGAGTTGTCCCTCAAGGGAGTGCATGTCGCGCTCGACCTGCTGCGCCAGGGGCTCTCCGGCACGCTGGTGCTGGCCAACGTGCAGGAGCCCGCCACCCTGTACGAAATGGTGGTGGCCCCCGATGGCGAAGTGCTCAGGCGGGTCAGCACCGCAGCCGGCGTGGACGCGATGCAAAGCGCCGAAGCCCTGCTGCTCGCGGAGGGCGTCGTTTACGAGCGCGAAATCGCCACCGGCGACCCGGCGCACACCATCGTGGATATCGGCGAACGCTTTGGGTGCGACCTGATCATCATGGGTGCGCGCGGTATCGGTGCCATGCGCAGTGCACTGCTGGGTTCGGTCTCCAACGAGGTGCTGAATTCGGCGCAGGTGCCTGTGATGATCGTCAAGCCCGACGAACTGTAGTCGCAGCGCGCCGACGGTGGTGGATCAGACCGTGCGGCCTGCCAGGGCGTCCGGCAGCCCGAGTGCGCGGTAGACGGGTTCTGCCCGTCGGCGCAGACGCACCGACTCCGGCTGGCTGTTGATCTGCGGCTGCAGCATCTGCTGCGCTGCGCCCCACTCGCTGGCCTGCATCAGGGCATCCAGATGGATCTGGGCAAACAGATCGCGCTGGGCATGGCTGCCACCGGTTTCCAGCAGACGCGGCAGTGCGGCACCCAGTTGTTCGACCGCTTCCCGGTGCCGCCCCTGGGCATGGGCGGCAAGGCCCCGGCTGGCCGGCAGGCAGACTTTGAGCCAGACGTCGTCGATCACGCGAGCATCGGGTGCGTCGGATTGTGCGGGGGCGATGCCCTGACAATGGGCCTCGATGCTGCCCAGCAGGGTGGCCGCCTCGGCCCGGCCGGCGCGCGCCAGGCCATACAGGTATTGCATGTCGAGAAAGGGCAGAACGTGGTCGTGCACGCGCAGCGTGAGGTGGTCGGCCACGTCCTGCCAGCGCTCACCCACATTCACGCCCGCCAGCTCCAGCCGGGCCAGCAGCGACACGGCGCCGATCTGGTCCTGTGAATAGGCCCGGGCGACGCCCCAGACCTGCGTGTCGTACAGTTGCAGTGCAGCGCTGTCGTCGCCCAGCTCCAATGCAAACAGCGCCAGATGCCACCAGTTGTGGGTCTGCATGAAGGAGTTGAGGCCGGTCCACGTGGCGCTGGCCGCTTGCATGAAATGCCGGCCCTCGTGCAGCCGCCCCTGGGTCAGCATCACATGGGCCAGCGCATGCTGCGCCCAGGGCTCCTTGTGGGACAGGGCAAGCGCGTGGCGGGCTGCGCGCTCGGCCTGTTCGAGCAGGTGGCATTGCTCCCATCCGAATGCCGCCATGCCGTGCAGGTAGGGCACCTCGCCGGCATGCGGCAGTGCAGCCAGGGCCAGACGCAGCATGCTGGGGCCGTTGCCCTGGTTGAACAGGTGGTACTGCCCGAGCTTGAGCGACGCGAGGTCGCGCGGGTGGTGGCGTGCCTGCTCTTCGTGCAGGGCGATTGCGCGTGCCATGTCGCCTTCGACCCAGGCGGCCACTGCCGCCACGAAGCGCTGCTCGCGTTCGGTGGCCCGCGGGGCCGCCTGCAGGGCCGCGCGGATGAAGGGCCGGGCCTGGCGCGGTGCGTCGGCCGATTCGGCGAACATGTGCAAGGCTGCGCAGGCTGACTGCACGATGGCGCTCGGGTCGGACTGCGCTGCCTGCAGGATGTTGGCCATTCGCGCCTCGCACGAGATGAAGCCTTCGACGAAGTCGTTGAGCGGCCCCAGGCTGGCCGGATCGCCGAGATGAACGGGATTGCCAAGGCAGTCGCTCAGCATGGCGTGGCGTTTCAAGGCGTCGCTGCGGTTCGGGGTTCAGGCCACGGCCGTTGCGGGCTGCGCAGTAGTTCGAAGGCACGCGCCACCTGCAACACGCCAAGGTCGTCGAAGCGCTGGCCGGCGATCTGCAGGCCGATCGGCATTCCGGTGGCCGAATAGCCGCAGTTGATCGATGCCGCTGGCTGCTCCGACATGTTGTAGGGCACTGTGAAGCCGATGTGTTCGAGCCCGTGCAGCGGGTCGTTGGTGGGTGAGGGGTCCTCGGCAGGTGCGGCATGCACCGGCGCGGTCGGCGACAAGATGTAGTCGTAGGCGCGGCAAGCGGCTACGGTGACCACGCGGGTCACATGGCTCTGGCTGGCCGCGACGAACACCTGGGTCGAGGTCATGCTTTGCGCGCTGTCGGCCCAGACGCGGATGTAGGGAAGGACCTTGGCCTTGTCTTGTGGAGCCAATGCCGCCAGGTCGACATGCGAGCGCATGCGCCAGAAGTGGTCCAGGCCGTCGAGCATGGCGGGCGTCATGAAGGCCTGCATTGGCTCGACGATCGCCCCGGCCTGCTCCAGCAGGCGAGCTGCAGCCTGCACGGCGGCTGCGATGTCGGGCTCGACCGCGAGCCCGCAACCGGCATCCATGAGCAGGCCGATGCGCAGACCGCGCAGCCGGCCCACGTCGGCGTCGGCCTGCGCCCAATCGATCGGCTGGTAGGGCATCCCCATGCTGTCGCGCGCGTCCGGCTGGCTCAGCACCTGCATCATCAGGGCGGCGTCTGCCACCGTGCGTGTCATCGGCCCGGCGACACGCCCGGTGTAGGGCGGGTCGATCGGTATGCGCCCATTGCTGGGCTTGAGGCTGAAGACGCCGCACCAACCCGACGGCAGGCGCAGGGACCCGCCGATGTCGGTGCCGATATGCAGCGGCCCATAGCCCGCTGCGGCCGCAGCGCCGCCACCGGCGCTGGAGCCGCCGGGGGTCTTGCGCAGATCCCAGGGGTTGCGTGACAGTTGATGAAAGCTCGACAGCCCGGAGGACAACATGCCGTAGTCGGGCATCGTGGTCTTGCTGACCATGATCGCGCCGGCTTCGTGCAGGCGTGCCGCCGGCGGTGCGTCACGCTCGGCCAAGGGCAGTTTCGAGGCTGCGGTGCCGGCCGGCATCGGGTCGCCCGCCGTGGCAATGTTCTCCTTGATGGTCACAGGCACACCATCTAGTGGCCCGCACGGTGCGCCCCGGTGCCAGCGTTCCGTGGACGCCCGGGCCTGCGTCAGCGCCTGCTCTGGGCGCAGCAGGTAGGTGGCACACAGGTCGGGCTCCCAACGGTCGATATGGGCCAGCACCGAATGCATCACCTCCAGCGGCGAAAAGTCACGCCGGCGGTAGCCTTGCAGCAGGTCGCCGGCGCCCAAGGCATGCAGTTCAGGCATCGTGGAACCGTACCCGGTGCCGGCCGCGCCGCGCAAGCCGTTCAACCCCAGGACAACAAGGACAGGTCGTTGGCGAAGGTCGGCATGTCTTTCCACAGGCCCTTGAGGCCCTTGATGGCGATGGTCGGCAGTTGCGGCTGGTACAGGTACGCATTGACCGCATCGTTGGCGAGCATGCGCTGGGCATCGGCGAGCAACTTCTCGCGCTCCGCCACGCGCGGCGAATTTTGAATCTGCTGGTACAGCTCCCTGAACTTCGGATTGTCGTAACCCCAGTAATAGTTGGGGTTGGCGTAGTTGCCCAGGTCGAACGGCTCCACATGCAGGATCATGGTGAGGTCGAAGTTCTTGGGGCCACCAAAGACGTTGCTGATCCACTGCGCAAACTCGACGTTCTCGATCTTGGCGATGATGCCGATCTTGGCCAGTTGTGCCGCGATCACTTCGCCGCCCTGGCGCGCGTACGATGGAGGCGGCAGCTTGAACGAGAGTTCCAGTGGGGTCTTTACACCGGCCTCGGCCAGCAGCGCCTTGGCCTTCTCGATGTTGAACGGGTTGATGCCGGTGGTGTCGATGAATCCGGGCAGGCCGCGCACATAGTGGCTGCCGATCGCCGAGCCATATCCGTCGGCTGCGCCCTCGATCACGGCCTTGCGGTCGATGGCCGCCAGGATGGCGCGGCGCACGCGAACATCGTCGAGCGGTTTTTTCTTGTTGTTGATGGTCAGGATGGTCTTGCCCTGCGAGTTGCCGATCAGCACCTGGAACCTCGGGTTGGCCTTGAACTGCGGCACCGCGCGGGTGCCGATGCGGGGAAAGACATCCACATCGCCAGACAGCAGCGCAGCCGTCTGCGCGGCAGGGTCGCTGATGAAGCGGAAGGTGACCTTCTTGAACTTGATGGCGGATGCGTTGCGGTAGGCGTCCCATTTGGACAGCACCACCGACGAACCCTTGTTCCAGGTCTCCATCTGGTAGGGCCCGGTGCCGACCGGTTTGGTCGCGTTGCCGTCTGCGCTCTTGGGTTCCACGATCGCGGCCGTGCCCTGGCCGACCGCGAACAGGAAGTTGGGATTGATCTGCGAATTGATGACGACCACGGTATGCTCGTCGATCGCCGCCACGCGGGTGAACGCAGCGAAGACCCGTTTGTCCTTGTTGGTGCTCTGTTCGGCCCCTGCGCGATCGAACGAGAACTTCACCGCGGCGGCATTCATCGGCTCGCCGTTATGGAACTTGACACCCTTGCGCAGCCGGAAGGTGTAGGTCCGCAGGTCGGGCGAGACTTCCCAGCTCTCGGCCAGCAACGGCGAAACCGTGCCATCGCTGTTGATCCTGGTGAGAGTCTCGAATACGTTGTACAGCGTGACCTCCGATATGGCCGACGCTGCGCCGCCGGTCGGGTCCAGCCCGGGCGAGGGCTCCAGGGACATTCCGAACACCAGCGAGTCTTTTTTACCCTGGGCCTGGGACATCAGTGGCAGGCTGGCCAGCGCGGCGGCGGTGGAGGAGGTGAGTACGGTGCGGCGGTTGATCATGTTCGGGATTCCTTTCAGAAAGGGCAGGGTGTTGTGGTTGGCGTGGTCAAAGGGGTTCAGGGCGCAACAATAGCACTTCTATTGCTGCGGGCGGCAGCTAAACGCTGCAAGTGCCTGGGGGTTTGTCGATGCGCGCGTCAATCGCCCCCCCGGGGAAAGTGGCAAGCGACCCGATGGCCGGCCGCCAGCGTCTGCAGCGCAGGCGCTTCGGCATCGCAGCGCGCCTGGGCGTGGGGACAACGGTGCGCGTAGGGGCAGGCGGTCGGCAGTTGGGCCCTGGCCACGATGCCGATGGTGCGGCGACGGGTGTCCGAGGCCGCGCGCGGCTCCATGCGTGGCACCGCATCCAGCAGCGCGCGTGTGTAGGGATGGGCGGCATGGTGAAACAGCGTCTCAGGCGCTCCCTGTTCGACAATGCGCCCCTGGAAGATAACGGCCACTTCGGCGCACAGATGGTCGACTACTGCCAGGTCATGGCTGATCAGCAGGTAAGTCACACCGAACTGGGCCTGAAGATCCTGCATCAGGTTCAGCACCTGGGCCTGCACCGAGACATCCAGCGCGCTGACCGGCTCGTCGGCCACGATCAGGCGCGGCCGCGTGATCAGTGCGCGGGCGATGGCAATGCGCTGGCGCTGGCCGCCGGAAAACTCGTGCGGGTATTTGTCCAGGTCAGTCGTGCGCAAACCGACCGAGGCCAGCACCTCCTGCGCCATCCGGCGCTGCTCCGGCAGGCTGGTTGCACCCTGGGCCTGGAGCGGTTCGGTGACGATGCGCAGCACGGTTTGGCGCGGGTCGAGCGAACCGTAAGGGTCCTGGAATACCATCTGGAAGTTGCGCCGTGCCTGGCGCAGTGCGGCAGGATCCAGCGTGGCCATGTCGCGGCCCAGGATGCTGACACGACCGCTGCTGGGTGGCTCCAGCGCCATCACCAGCCGTGCCAGCGTGGACTTGCCAGAGCCGGATTCCCCCACGATGCCCAGGCTGCGCCCGGTTGCCAGCGTGAAGCTCACGCCCTGCAGCGCATGCACCAGGGGTGGCTTTTGCCACAACTTTTCCCGTGGCAGGTGGTAGATGCGTGTGACCTGGTCCACCGCCAGCAGCGGCAATGGCGTCTCGCTTACTGGAACATCTTGCATCAAACGGGGTCCTGCGCCATGACTGCGTCCAGGCGCAGGCAGTTGGCGGCATGGCCGGCGCCCAGATCGGTGACCGGCGGGCGTGTCACGACACAAGGTGGTTGGGCCCAGGCGCAGCGGTCGGAGAACGCGCAGCCGGCCGGCAAGTCGACCAGCTCCGGTACTGTGCCCTCGATCGTCACCAGGCGCTGGCCAGCGCGCGCACCCAGGCGTGGACGGGCACCAAACAGGCCCCGTGTATAGGGGTGGGCCCTGTGGCCGAAGACACTGGCCGTGGGACCGCTTTCGATCACGCTGCCACCGTACATGACCATCATGCGCGAGACGTTCTGCGCGATCACGCCGAGATCGTGCGAGATCAACAACAGGCCCATCGCCCGCTCGGTCACCAGGTCGTGGATCAGGTCCAGGATCTGGCCCTGAATGGTGACGTCCAGCGCCGTGGTGGGTTCATCGGCAATCAGCAGCTCCGGCCCGCAGGCCAGCGCCATCGCAATCGTGATGCGCTGGCGCTGGCCGCCCGAGAACTGGTGCGGGTAGGCGTCCATGCGCCGTGCGGCGTTGCTGATGCCGACCCGCTCCAGCAGGGCGATGGTCTGGGTGCGCGCCTGCTCGCGCGACATTCCGCGGTGCAGGCGCAGCGGCTCGGCGACCTGATGGCCAATGGTGTGCACGGGGTTGAGCGCCGTCATGGGTTCCTGGAAGACCATGCCGATGCGGTTGCCACGGATGCGGCGCATCACGGCGTCGGGCTGGCCCACCAGTTCCTGGCCGCCGAAGCGGATACTGCCCGACACCACGGCGTTGTCGGGTAGCAGCCCCATCAGGGCCATGGCGGTGATCGACTTGCCGCAGCCCGACTCGCCCACCAGGCCCACGGTCTCGCCGCCCTGCATCGAGAAGCTGATGCCGCGGATGGCGTCTGCCGGGCCCCGCTGGGTCTGCAGGCGTACGCAAAGGTCGTTGATTTCCAGCATGGAGTGGTTAGCGCTTGCGGGCCAGCCGCGGATCCATCAGGTCGCGCAGCCCGTCGCCCAGCAGGTTCAGCCCGAGCACCGACACCGCGATTGCGACACCCGGGAAAACCGCCAGCAGCGGGGCCTGGAACATCAGCGATTGCGCCTCTGCCAGCATGCGGCCCCAGGATGGCTGGGGTGGCTGGGTGCCCAGCCCCAGGAAGGACAGCGCTGCCTCGGCCAGAATGGCGATCGCGAAGCGGATCGTGACCTGCACCGTCAGCACCGACAGAATATTGGGCAGGATATGGTCGAGGGTGATGCGCCACGGGCCCTTGCCACAGGCCCGCGACGCCAACACGAACTCGCGCGCCCACAAGGCGTTGGCCGAACCCCGGGTGATGCGGGCGAAGGTCGGAATGTTGAAGACGCCGATAGCGATGATCGAGTTGACGATGCCGGCGCCGAACACAGCGGTCATCATAATGGCCGACAGGATGGCAGGGAAGGCGAAGGTGAAATCGGAGAGCCGCATGATCAGTTCCTCGACCCAGCCGCGGCGCGCGGCTGCCAGCAGGCCGAGCGCGGTACCGGCCACCAGCCCGATGCTGACCGCGATGACACCCACCAGAATCGAGTTGCGCGCGCCCACCAGCAGCAGGGATGCGATGTCCCGGCCGAAGGGGTCGGTGCCCAGCCAGTGCAGGTCACTGGGCCCCTGCAGCTTTTTGGGCATGTCGATTTCGTACGGCGACCAGGGTGTCCACACCAGCGACAACAGGGCCGCGAACACCAGTAGTGCCGTGAATATGCCGCCCAGCACGAAGCTGCGGTGCGACAACGCGCGCCGCCAGAACGGGAGCGGCGCGTGCGCCGCCAGGTTGCCGGCAGAGGCGGTGTTCATATGTCGCTGGCCTTCACGCGCGGGTCGATCACCGCATACAGGATGTCGACGACGAAGTTGACCACCACCACCATGGTGGCCAGCAGCATCACGCAGTTGCGCACCACGATCAGGTCGCGGTTCGAGATCGACTGAAAGATCAGGCGCCCGAGCCCCGGCAGGTAGAACACGTTCTCGACCACGATGGTACCGGCCAGCAGTTCGGCCGACTGCAGGCCCATGACGGTGATCACCGGAATCATGGCATTGCGCAGCACGTGGCCCCACAGCGTGGCGCGCTGTGACAGACCCTTGGCGCGGGCGGTACGCACGAAGTCCTCGCGCATCACGTCCAGCACGGCCGAGCGTGTGATGCGTGCCAGGATTGCGGCCTGCACAAATGCCAGGGAAATGGCGGGCAGAAACAGCGATTGCAAGCCCGGCCAGATGCCGTCGCCCCAGCCAGGAAAACCACCGGCCGAGAACCACTGCAGCTTGACCGAGAACAGCAGGATCAGCAGGATCGCGAACCAGAAGTTGGGTATCGCGATGCCGATCTGGGTGATGCTCATCAGCCCGACATCGCCCAGGCGGTTGTGACGCGCCGCGGCATAGATGCCCACCACCAGTGCCATGCAGGTGGTCATCACCATGGCCATGATGGCCAGCGGCACGGTCAGGGTCAGGCGCTCCAGCACCAGTTCGGATACTGGCGAGCTGTAGGAGTAACTATTGCCCAGGTTGCCGGTCAGCATGCCGCCGACCCAGTCCAGGTAACGCTCCAGCGGTGGCCGGTCAAGCCCCAGTTTGGACGCCATGGCGCTGACCGCTTCGGGAGAGGCATCCGGCCCCATCATGATCTGGGCGGCATCACCCGGCAGGATCTCCAGCACCAGAAAGATGACGACCGACGCTCCGATGAGCGTGGCGATCAGGGTCAGAACACGTTTGAGTAAGAAAAGGCCCATGGGCGATATTTCTGGCGGTATCAGGCAACAGGGGCTTGTAGTACACCACCTGCCAGGGCAGGCCGGAGCAATGGCATTGTCGGCTTCACTGGAAATCGAAGCCGTCGATAATTTCTTCAGTGAGTCTGCGGGTTTCGCAGCAGTTCCAGATATTCGGGGGGCATGCCATGGCTTTGATCATTACGGATGAGTGCATCAATTGTGATGTGTGCGAGCCTGAGTGTCCGAACGAGGCGATTTTCCTCGGCCCTGAGATCTACGAAATCGACCCACGCAAGTGTACTGAATGTGTCGGGCACTTCGACGAACCGCAATGCGTGCAGGTCTGCCCTGTCGCATGCATACCGCTGAACCCGGATTTCGTCGAAGACCAGGCGTCCCTGTGGCGCAAATTCCGGATGCTGCAGGCAGCGCAGGCGCGCACGGGTTCGTGACGCGCGCCGCGGCGCATCGCGTCAGGGTGCGCTGGGCGCGGCAGGCTTGTCTGGGTCGTTGCCGGGGCGTGACTTTGCAGGCATCACCACCGACGCAGTAAAGGGTTCTGCCGGTTTCTGCGTTTGCGCCGATGCTTTTTTCGGCTTTGCTGCGACCGAATGGGCGGAGCTTCGTGGCGTCGCGACCGCAACCTGAGGCCGGCCCGGGGAGGACGGGGCCCGCTGGGTCTGTTCCAGCGCACGACGTTCCCGCTCCATGCGGTCGGCGAGGGCGGTGGATTGCCGGGCGGCGGCGTCGGTTTGTGCTTTCTGCTGTGCTGTGCGGGTGTCGCTAGCGTCGATGGTCTTGGCGCCGGGGCACGGCGCATCGCTGTACAGGTTGCCACACCGGTAGACCGTCTGGGCCCATGCCGTTGTGCTCACTGAGACGATCAATGCCGCCGCGGCCTGGCGGATCCGGAACTGCAATTGCATGGCTGCCTCCTTGCAGCCAGTTTGGCACGCGACGCTTCAGTCGGGGGGCGGTGGACGCTGCGCCCGTACCACTTTGGTATGAAGCGCCATGGTCGCGCGAGCCATGTCGCCAGACAAAAGCAAGGGCACCGACAGCATCGACCGGGTGATGCTGTCCTCGATGGCCTGGAGGTGTTCAGGCGTGGGCTTCTTCAGCACCCAATGGATCACCTCGGACTTCACGCCCGGATGACCGATACCCAGGCGCAGACGCCAGTAGTCGGCGCTGGCCAGCTGCTCGTGGATGTCGCGCAGGCCGTTGTGGCCGGCATGGCTGCCGCCGCGCTTGAGCTTCATTTGCCCGGGCACGATGTCGAGCTCGTCGTGTGCCACCAGGATCTCTTCGGGAGCAATCTTGTAGAACCGCGCAAGTGCCGCCACAGCGCGACCCGACAGGTTCATGAAGGTCTGTGGCTTGAGCAGCCAGATCGGGTCGCCATTGATCGTTGTGCGGGCAACTTGGCCGTGAAAGGCCTTGTCGGGGACCAGGCTGAGCTTGAGTTCGCGGGCCAGCGCGTCGACCCACCAGAAGCCTGCATTGTGGCGCGTGGCCAGGTATTCGGTGCCGGGATTGCCGAGTCCGACGAACAGCTTGATCATGGAGTGAATTATGGAGGCCGGACGTGGCAACGGCCCGCCGGGGCGGGCCGTTGCCAGCGGTCCGTGCGCGCAGCGCGTGCCGACTTACTTCTTGGCGGCCGGCGCTTTGGCAGCCGGTGCCTTGGCAGCCGGAGCACCCTTGGCAGCCGGTGCCTTGGCAGCCGGAGCACCCTTGGCAGCGGGTGCCGCCTTGCCTGCCGGCGCGCCCTTGGCCGGTGCCGTCGCTGCGCCATCAGCCGCAGGAGCTTCGGCAACTTCGGCAGCCGGGGCCACCACCGACACCAGCACCGGGTTCTCCTTGCCACGTGTCGTGGCGGTCACGCCCTTGGGCAGCACCACATCCTTGACGTGCAGCGAAGCACCCTTCTTGAGGCCGCTCAGGTCGACTGCGATGAACTCGGGCAGGTCTGCCGGCAGGCAGGCGACGCTGAGCTCGGTGACGACATGGTTGACCAGGCAGTGGTCCAGCTTGACGGCCGGGGACTCCTCTTCACCGCTGTAGTGCAGCGGCACCTTCATGTGCAGCGTGGTGTTGGCTTCGACACGCTGGAAGTCGGCGTGCAGAATCAACTGGCGAAACGGGTGCATCTGCACGTCACGCAACAGCACCTGGCTGGTCACGCTGTTGAGATCCATTTCCAGGATGGTGGCGTGGAAGGCTTCCTTTTTCAGGGCGTGCCACAGGGCATTGTGGTCCAGCTCGATCTGCTGGGGCTCGCCAGTACCCCCGTACACGATGCCAGGCGTGCGCCCGGTGATGCGGAGACGGCGGCTCGCACCCGTCCCCTGCTTTGTGCGCTCAAATGCGACGAATTTCATGATTCACTCCATAAGGAGCCCACCGCGACCAGTGTGACTCCGGTTTCAATATGCCGACGTGGGATTGTGACCCCCCGCCGGCGCGCTTTGCCCAAAACAGGCCGACCCTTCCGAGACGTCAGAAGAGGTTTTCCTGGTCCGAGAACAAACTCATCACCGAATCACCCTTGGCAATGCGCTGAATCGTCTCTGCGATCAGCGGTGCCACGGTCAATTGGCGGATCTTGGTGCATGCCTGGGCAATACTGCTCAGGGGGATGGTGTTGGTCACCACCACCTCATCCAGGGCAGTGCCCTTGGCGATGCGTTCAATGGCCGGCCCCGAGAAGATCGGATGCGTGCAGTACGCATACACCTTCTTGGCGCCTCGTTCCTTGAGGACTTCGGCAGCTTTCACCAGCGTGCCGGCGGTGTCGATCATGTCGTCCATCACGACACAGTTACGGCCCTCGATCTCGCCGATCACATGCATCACTTCGCTGACGTTGGCACGCGGGCGACGCTTGTCGATGATGGCCAGATCGCAGTTGAGCTGCTTGGCCAGCGCACGTGCCCGCACGACACCGCCGACGTCCGGCGATACGACGATTAGGTCTTCATACTGTTTTTGTCGCAGGTCGCCCAGCAGCACGGGTGACGCATAAATGTTGTCCACCGGGATGTCGAAAAAGCCCTGGATCTGGTCGGCATGCAAGTCCATGGTGAGGACGCGGGCCACACCCACCGTTTGCAACATGTTGGCCACCACCTTGGCGGTGATCGGCACGCGGGTGGAGCGGGGGCGGCGGTCCTGCCGTGCATAGCCAAAGTAGGGAATCACGGCGCTGATGCGTTCTGCCGACGCCCGCTTCAGGGCGTCGACCATGATCAGCAATTCCATCAGGTTCTCGTTGGTCGGGGCGCAAGTGCTTTGCACCACGAATACGTCGCGGGCGCGCACGTTCTGGTTGATCTCGACCGTGACTTCGCCGTCGGAGAAGCGGCCGACCGAGGCAGCGCCGAGTGAAATGCCGAGATGGTGAGCAATTTCAGCCGCCATCCGCGGATTCGCGTTGCCGGTAAAAACCATGAAATCAGGTGGTTGTGCAGCCTGCATGAGGATCCCAGCGATTCAGAATGATTGGGCCCGGGCTGTCGAACATCCGGGCCCGACAACGTGTTTGGCAGGGGAGGAAGGATTCGAACCTTCGCGTGCTGGAATCAAAATCCAGTGCCTTAACCAACTTGGCGACTCCCCTACACGGGAGGACGGCTTGCGCCATCCACCGGCAACTATTCGCTAGGAGCCCAGCCCACCAGGGGATGGGTCTCCAATCCACAACACTGACGCACCTGAAAGCCGACTGGCGCATTGGGCACGTCGACCCATCGATCCGTATAGGCAAAAACCGCGCTGCCAGAACCTGTCATGCGGCCTGGCAAGCCGAGTGTCTTCAACCAATCGAGACCCTGTGTCACCCCCCTGCACAGGCGCTGGGCAACTTCCTGGAGGTCGTTGCCCCCAAAGTGCCGGGGGTCTTCAGCAAAGCCTGAGAGTGTAGCAGTTTTGGTGTTTCTTTTTAGCGCCGGATCCGAGAAGATGCGCTCCGTTGGCAATCCCTGTGGCGGTTTTGCGATCAGGTAGCTGGCCGGCGAAAGTGTGATCGGTGTCAGGATTTCACCGATGCCTTCAACCCAGGCATTGTGGCCGGCAAGGAAAAACGGCACGTCGGCACCCAGGCGCAGTCCGATCCTGGAAAGTTCGGTCAGAGGCAGCCCCAGGGCCCACAGCCGGTTGAGTGCCAGCAGGCAGGACGCCGCATCGGAAGAGCCGCCGCCCATGCCGGCCTGTGCCGGAACCTGCTTGTCGATACCGATGTGCGCGCCCAGCCGAGTACCCGTTGCCGACTGCAGCAACCGCGCGGCGCGCAGCACAAGATCGTCTGCCGGCAAGGGCGTGCCGAGGTCTTCGCGGCTCAGGCCGCCATCCTGGCGCAGCTCGAAATGCAGCCTATCGCACCAGTCGACCAGTGCAAAAACGGATTGCAGCAGGTGGAAACCATCGGCGCGCCGCCCCGTGATGTGCAGGAACAGATTCAGTTTGGCGGGCGCCGGGACATCGAACAGGGCTTGCATAGCGGGCCTCGGTGTCGTTTCATTCGAGGATCAGTCGCATTTCCACGACAGGGGCAGGGAGTGTGCGCCGGGCCACCAGACGCCCTGCGCTGCGGTCCTGAACCTCGGGAACCCAGTCGCCGAACTCGGCCTGCTCACCCCGCAACCAGGCGAAGATACCGGCAAGCGGCAACTCGGTGCCTACAACCTGCTGCGTCAGCGCATCCAGGGAAGCGAAGGATTGCGCCTTGCCGTCGGCCTGCAGTTGTGCCATCGAGGGCGACCACGTCAGCTGCGCCAGTGTGGCGCCAAAAGGGGAAAACAGCGACAGCCGACCTTGCCGGGCGTTGCCATGCAGCTCGAATCCGGCGGCAAAGGACTGGGCCGGTTCGCTTTCGAGGCGAACGGAGAGTCGGCCGCTCCATGGGTCTCCATTGGCGACCGGGCGCCCCGCATCGTGCTGGGGCGTCGCGCACCCCGCAAGGACCAGTGCGCTGGCCAGCACCCAGGCAACTGCCGCAAGCCAACGGGTCACAGGCTGACGCGCAGACGCTTGAGGGTTTCGAGCAGTGTTTCGTTTTCGGCGTTCAATTCCATGCCCTCCTTCCAGATCACCATGGCCTGGGTGCGCTCTCCCAGCATCCACAGCACTTCGCCCAGGTGGGCTGCGATTTCTGCGTCGGGCTTGTCCTTGTAGGCCTGGCGCAGGATCCGCAGGGCCTCGGGCAGATTGCCGCTGCGGAACTCGACCCAGCCGAGACTGTCGGTAATGTAGGGGTCCCCAGGCGCGAACTCCAATGCTTTGAGGATCAGCTGGCGAGCCTCGGGGAGGCGCACATTCCGATCGGCCAGCGAATAACCGAGTGCGTTGTAGGCATGGTGGTAATCCGGCTTGGCCGCGATCGCGGCGCGCAGCAGAGTTTCCATTTCGTCCAGCCGGCCGATCTTCTCTGCCATCATGGCTTTGTCGTACATGAAGTCGACGTCTTTCGGGTCGCCGGTGAGCGCTTCTGCCAGCAGGTCGTAGGCCGCCTGAAACTGCCGGTTGTCGCGCAGCAACTGCACTTCTGCACTGATCCTGGCCCGCACCTCGGCCGGGTTGCGGGCTGGCAGTGCCTTGAGCAAGGCCCTGCCTTCGTTGAGCTTGCCCTGGCGGGCGAGCAGGGCTGCGCGGCGCACCTGGACATTGACCATGTCCTCGACATTCTCGATACGATCCAGCCAGGCTTTGGCGCCGGGGAGGTCCTTTTTGCGTTCGGCGATCTCAGCCAGCGCCATGTAGGCCTGGGTCAGTCCTCGGCGGGTTTCTTCTGGCGGGGCAGCAGACGGTGCGCGGGCCGACTGCAGCTCGACATATCGCTGCATGGACTTCTCGGCCGCACTGTCCTGGCGGTTCTGCAACTCGAGCATCCCCTGGACCAGCCAGGCCTGCGCAAAGGCCGGGTTTTCGGTGGTGATCTGCGCAAGCTGTGTACTCGACTCCGCATACCGCTGGCTATTGAGCAGGATGCGCGCGTAGTCCATGCGCAACTCGACGCGGGCCTTGCCGGCCAGGTGTTTGCGCACGATCGCCTCGGCCTGCGGTTGCTTCGGGTCGATCAGGCTGAGTGCCAGGATCGCAGGTGCCTCGGCTGTCGGGTCCAGCGCGTGGCCACTTTGGGCGGCCTCCATGGCGCCGGCGATGTCGGCAGCATCGATGCGCATCCGCCCGATGGTGGTCCAGGCGCTGGCACCCAGCGTCGGGCTGCCCAGGTAATCCGCCAGCGCCTGTTCGACCACAGTGGCCGCGAGCTTCTTGTCACTGGCCCGGGTGAACAGGCGCGGGACGCTGGCCATGGCTCCCATACGCTCGTTGACGTCTGGCGCGGCGGCCAGCTCGCGCTTGAGCGGGTCGATGGCATCGGCCAGGCGGTTCAGGCCAATCAGGATCTGTAGCAGGTAGCGGTTGGCGTCGCGCGAGTCGGGAATCGCCTGGCGCCAGGCGCGGGCGGCCTGCAGGGCAGACTCGCCGGAACGCCCCTGCAACGCGATATCGGTCGCGCGGCGATAAAGGCGGGGGTCGTTGGTTTTCCTGGCGGCGTCCAGAAGCAGTTGGAATCCCAGGCCTGGTTCGCCACCCGTCGCGTTGACTTCGCCGAGCAATAGCTGGTAAAAGAGTTCGCCATCCAGTGCCGAATTGGGCTCAGGTAGCGGTTTGGGGTCGGTGGTCTGAGCCAGCAGCGGTGACACTGCCAGCAATGCGGCCCCCAGGGCAAGCGCGACTGCGCGAAGTTTTCGGTACATCGGACCATAATAATCCAAGCTATCTTTCCCTGCCGCCCCATCAGGGCCAGACCATGCCTGAACTCCCGGAAGTCGAAGTCACCCGCCTGAGTTTTGCCAACCGTATCGTGGGCGGGCGTATTGCGTCTGTCGCCATGGGCAAAGCCTTGCGCTGGCCGCTGGGCTGCGCCGTCGAGAGCCTTGTCGGCAGGACCGTGCAGGCGGTACGCCGACGCGGCAAGTATTTGCTGGTGGACCTGGATCGGGGCCTGTTGCTGATCCACCTGGGCATGTCCGGCAGCCTGGCCTTTGCGCCTGCCTTGCCTAGCGCCGGCATTCACGACCACTTTGACATGGTCACCTCGCGTGGATTGTTGCGCCTGAACGACCCACGGAGATTCGGCGCGGTCGTGTATGCCGACTCCGAGCAATCCGAGCTTGCCCGCAAGCTGCTGGGCCATCTGGGGATGGAGCCGCTGTCGGAGGATTTTGACCTGCTTGCGTTTCAGCAAGGGCTCAAGTCGCGCCGCACGGCGATCAAGCAGGTGCTGCTGGCTGGCGATGTGGTCGTGGGAGTCGGCAATATCTATGCCTGCGAAGCCCTGTTCCTGGCCGGCATCCGGCCGACCGTGCGTGCCAACAGACTGACCCGGCCCCGCATGGCCCGTTTGCATGCGGCCATCCGCACGGTGCTGGCGCGGGCCGTGGAGCGGGGCGGTTCGACTTTGCGCGACTTTTCGAACGCACACGGCAACACGGGTGAGTTTCAACTCGAAGCCATGGTTTACGCACGCGCGGGCATGGCATGCCGAGTTTGCGGCAGCCTGGTCCGGTCGATTCGCCAGGGTCAGAGGTCGACATTTTTCTGCCACACCTGTCAGAGTTTTTGACACCGATACCGTCGCCGGATGCTATATTGAAAGATCTGCGGGGTAATCGTGAGCACATCTTTCAACGAGCAATTTGATCAGCACGGTGCTTGGCGTCGCGAGTTCGGGCTGCGCCTGAAGCTGCTCGCCGAGTGGATGAAAGACCACGACCTGCTCGACGCGGGCGTCGAGGAGCGGTTGCGCCGCCTCGAGACCCAGGTACGTGCCGACAAGGTGATGGTCGCATTCGTGGGCGAGTTCTCGCGCGGCAAGTCCGAGCTCATCAACGCCATCTTTTTTGCCGGTTATGGCCGCCGCATCATGCCGGCAAGTGCCGGGCGCACAACGATGTGCCCGACTGAAATGGGCTATGACGCAGACGTCCCGCCCTGCCTGCGTCTGCTGCCGATCGAGACCCGGCTGCAGCCCCAGGCCCTCATGGAATGGCGCATGGCGCCCGAGAAGTGGACGCGGGTCGACCTCGATGTCAACGACCCGCAGCAACTGGCGGCGGCCCTCGAAATGGTGGCACAGACCCGCCAGGTCACCCAGGACGACGCACGCGCCCTGGGCCTGTGGCACAGCGACACCCCCGAAGACAATCCGATGGTCGATGCACAGGGGCTGGTGGAAGTGCCTCGCTGGCGCCATGCGCTGATCAACATCGCGCACCCGCTGCTCAAGCAAGGCCTGGTCATCCTCGACACGCCCGGACTCAATGCCATTGGCGCTGAGCCCGAGCTGACGGTCAGCCTGCTGCCACAAGCGCAGGCGGTGGTGTTCATTCTGGGTGCGGATACCGGCGTTACCAAGTCCGACCTGTCCATCTGGCGCGAGCATCTGATCGTCGATGCTGACGAGTCCGACGTGCGGCTGGTGGTGTTGAACAAGATCGACACCTTGTGGGATGCCCTCAGCTCGTCGGCGCAGGTCCATGCGCAAATCGAGCGCCAGTGCCACTCCACCGCCGAAATCCTGGGCATACCCCGTGCCAACGTGATTCCGGTCTCGGCCCAGAAAGGGCTGGTCGCCAAGGTCACGGATGACGCGAATCTACTCGTTGCCAGTTGCCTGCCGGATCTGGAGCGGGCCCTGGGTGAGGGCATCATGGGCCAGCGCCAGAAGATCCTCGGCGCAGCCGTGGCGTCCGGTATTTCCAGTTTGCGCCAGGAAAGCGGCCGTGTCATCAACATCCGGCGGCGCGACCTGTCCGAGCAAATGAGCGAGCTCAAGGGCCTGCAGGGCAAGAACGCATCAGTGATCAAGCACATGCGGACCCGTATCACCCAGGAGCAGGCCGAGTTTGATCTCAGCGGAGCCAAGATCCATGCCGTGCGATCGGTGCATCTGAAGCTGTTGCGTGAAGTTTTTGACAGCCTCAGTGGCGCTGCCCTGAAGGGCGAGATGGCGCAACTCACGGCGGCACTACAGCAAAAGGGCTTCAAGATCGGCATCAAGAAGTCCTACGGCGATACCTTCGAGCGCTTGCGGGCGGTGTTTCGGCGGGTGCAGGGTCTGTGCACAGAAATCCATACGATGCTGGCGGCGACGTTTCGCCAGCTCAATGGCGAGCACGGTTTTTCGTTGCAAGCGCCCGCGCAACCCGACTTCAGTACCCATCTGCATGACCTCGAGGCCGTCGAGCGCGGCCATGTGCAGTACCTGGGCGTCACCAATGCATTGCGCCTGGCGCAGGCCGATTTCTCGGACCGCCTGGTGCGCGCACTGGCCACCCGGTTGCGCACCATCCAGGAAGCGGCCTTGGCCGATGTCGAACTCTGGAGCAAAACCGCAGCGGCTCAGCTAGACGCCCAGCTGCGCGAGCGGCGCCGTAATTTTGGTCGCCGCATCGAAGCCATCGACCGCATCCAGCAGGCGACCGGCGGCCTGGGCGACCGGATTGCCGAAATCGAGAGCCAGGAAGGCACGCTCAACGATCTGGAATCCAAGCTCGATGAGCTGACCGACTACCTGATGCGTGTGCGTCAAGTCCGTCGGCCAGTGGCAGTTGCCTCGGCCGTGGCAGGCGCCTGAACACGTTGTATCTGCCCGGAAAGCAGTTCTCAGACCGCGTTGTCGCGTGGCAGGCTCACAGCGGCCGCAACGATCTTCCCTGGCAGAACACGCAAGATGCCTATCGGGTGTGGCTATCCGAGGTCATGCTGCAGCAGACCCAGGTCGCGACCGTGCTGCCCTATTTCACGCGCTTCGTCGAGCGCCTGCCAACCGTGGCCGCTTTGGCCGCCGCCTCGCAGGACGAGGTGCTCGGCCTCTGGAGTGGCCTGGGCTACTACAGCCGCGCCCGTAACCTGCACCGTTGCGCCCAGGCAGTAATGGCCGAGCACGGCGGCAAATTCCCCCGTGTCGCCGACGTTCTGCAGACCTTGCCCGGAATCGGGCGCTCCACGGCGGCAGCGGTTGCATCCTTGTGTTTTGGCGAGCGGGTCGCCATCCTGGATGCGAACGTCAAGCGTGTGCTCACCCGTGTGCTGGGGTTCGGTGACGACCTCGCATTGCAGACGAGCGAACGCAAGCTCTGGGCAGCGGCCGGCGAATTGTTGCCGACGGTGCGCCTCGAGCAGACCATGCCTCGGTATACCCAGGGCATGATGGATCTCGGTGCCATGGTCTGCCTGCCGCGGACACCCGCCTGTGGCCGCTGCCCGGTCTCAAGCGACTGCTCCGCGTTGCGCCTGGGGACACCAGAGCGGTTTCCGGTTCGCACGCGCACGCTCAAGCGCAGTGCCCTGTCGGTGTGGTGGCTGTGGATGCAGCGTTGCGACGGAGCAGTCTGGCTGCATCGGCGCCCGTCAACGGGTGTCTGGGCCAGCCTGTACTGCTTTCCTTCCTTTGACAGCCGCGACGCCCTGGCGCAAGCGATCACTGCCGGGCTTGGCACCGACGCCGAGGACATGCCAGCCTTCAAGCATGTGTTGACGCACAAGGATCTGTATCTTCACCCTGTGCGCCTTGTGGTTCCACAGGCCGCTGGCGCAGCCATGGCCGGACGATGGTTCTCGCCTGGCGAGTGGCCCGGTCTGGGTCTGCCGGCGCCGATTCGCCAGTTGCTGGTTCAGGCCTGCAGCCAGCCGAAAGAGGTCGACGGATAACGACCTGGCGTGGCGTCGAGCTCCCGGTGGCGGGACAGTGTGGTCCAGCGGTCTGCAAACAGGCGCGTGAGCTCTTCGACCAGATAGACCGAGCGGTGCTGGCCGCCGGTGCAGCCGATGGCCACCGTTACATAGCTGCGGTTGTCGTTGGCCAGGGAGTCCAGCCAGGTGTCCAGAAACTGGGCGATATGCAGCATCAGCTTGCGGACTTCGTCATGCTGCTGGAAAAACGCGATCACCGGTTCGTCGCGGCCGGTCAGCGCCTTGAGTTCGGGTTCGTAGTGCGGGTTGGGCAGCATGCGTGCATCGAACACATAGTCGGCATCGGTCGGAATGCCGCGCTTGAATGCAAACGACTCGAACACCAGTGTCAGATGCCCGCCAGGCAGCTCGATCAGCGAGCGCACATAACCCTGCAGCTGCGACGGGCGGATCAGGCTGGTGTCGATGACCTGCGCGCGGTCGCGCAGGTCGGCCAGCAGTTCTCGTTCGAGTTCGATCGCTTCTACCAAGGCCGGGCGCTGCGCGGCAGTGCCACTGTCACCATCGCGTTGGGACAAAGGATGCTTGCGACGCGATTCGGAGTAACGGCGAACCAGCGTGTCGGTCGTCGAATCAAGAAAGATCGACTTGATAACCACGCCCAGGTCGCGCAATGCGCGTAATCGCTCAGGCACCTGCGGCAGCGACGCAGCGCTTCGGACGTCCATCGCGATGGCGACCCGGTTGGCCTGGCGCTGCTGGACCAGTTGGACAAACTGCAGCAGCAGCTCGGGGGGCAGATTGTCCACGCAGTAGTAACCGGCGTCTTCCAGCGCATGCAGGGCCACGGACTTGCCCGAACCCGACATGCCGGTGATGAGGATCAATTCCAGTTCCATGGCGTTCAGGCTCCTTTGGTCATTTTTGCGTCTGCAAAAGTTCCCGCGCATGCGCCAGCGTAGAAGACAAAATGCGCTCACCGCCTAGCATGCGCGCAATTTCGCCCACCCGCGCTTCACCCAGCGCCAAGGCCACAGTGCTCAGCGTGGATTTCTGCTGCAGTTGCTTGGACACCACCAGATGGTGGTCAGCGCAGACGGCGACCTGCGCCAGGTGGGTGACCGCCAGTACTTGTCGGTCGCGCCCCAATTGGCGCATGAGGCGCCCGACGGCCTCGGCGACCGACCCGCCCACGCCAGAGTCGACCTCGTCGAAGATCAGTGTCTGGGCGGTCCCGAGTTCACTGGTCGTGACGGCGATGGCCAAAGCGATGCGGGAGAGTTCACCACCCGAGGCGACCTTGCCGATCTGACGCGGTGTGCTGTCTGGATGCCCAGCCACCAGAAACTGCACATCCTCCAGCCCATCTTGCAGGGGCGCCGGCCTGGGCAGCAGCGAAACCTCGAAGCGGCCACCTTCCATCCCAAGGCTTTGCATCGCAGTGGTGATGGCACGTGCCAGCAGGGGAGCTGCCCTGGTGCGCTCGCGCGAAATCCGCTGGGCTTCCTGGACGAAAACAGTCTGTGCCGAGGCTGAAGCGCCCTCCAGCGTCCCCAGGTCGGAGGCAGCATCCAGCGCACGCAGTTCGCTGCGCCATTGGGCCAGCAAGTCAGGCAGGGCATCGGCATTGCGCTTGTAGCGGCGTGCCAGCGAGACCCAGAGCGCCATGCGCTCGTCGAGTTGCGCAAGCCGCTCGGGATCGAGTTCGGTCTTGCGCAGGTACAGGCGCAACCCGTGCGCCGTGTCCTCGACCTCGGCCAGGCTCGACGCCAGCGCCGTGGTCAGTGGCTGAAAGGCTGGCTCCAGATGTTCTTGCTGGCGCAACTGCTGCAGCGCCTGGTTCAGGGCGTGGATCGCGCCGCCCTCACCATCCTGCAGTGCCTCGGCTGCGCCGCTGGCAGCATCCAGCAAGGACTGTGCATTGGACAGGCGGCCATGGTCGGTGTTCAGTACGTCCCATTCGCTGGCTTGCGGCGCGAGTTTGTCGAGCTCGCCGATCTGCCAGTTCAAGCGATCGCGTTCACGCTGCAGCGAATCCTGCGCGGCACGGGCGTCGCGCACGGCCTTATCGGCCAGTCGCCATTCCTGCCAGCGCCGGCCCAGTGGGCTGGTGTCCACCTTGGCAAAGGCGTCCAGCAGCCCGCGCACGGCGTCGGGCCGGGTCAGGCTCTGCCAGGCGTGCTGGCCGTGGATGTCGATCAACTGTTCGCCGACCGTTCGCAGTTGCGCGGCGGTGGCCGGGCTGCCATTGATCCAGCCCCGGCTCTTGCCCTGCTGGTCGATGGTTCGGCGCAACAGCAGGGAGTCGCTGCATTCGAAACCTGCGACTTCCAGCCAATGGGCGAGGTAGGTTGGAGAGTCGAACTCGGCGCTGACCTCCGCGCGCGCTGCCCCTTCCCGGATGGTGGCAGCATCGGCCCGGGCGCCGGTGACCAACTGCACGGCATCGATCAGGATCGACTTGCCGGCGCCGGTCTCGCCGGTCAGGACGGTGAACCCGCTGGCCAGGTCTATGTCGAGCGCATCGACGATGACGAAGTCGCGCAGGACAATGCGTTTGAGCGCCACTGTCAGGCCACGCCTTCATTCCAGTGCAGCTTGCGCCGCAAGGTGTCGAAGTAGCTCCAGCCCTTGGGGTGCAGAAAACGCGCGCGGTACTGTGAACGCGAGACCACGATGCGGTCGCCATGCAGCAGTGTGGCCAGCGACTGCATGTCGAAGTTGGCACTGGCATCACGACCCGCAACGATTTCGATCGCGATTTCGGTCGCGTCGGCCAGCACGATGGGCCGGTTCGACAAGGTATGCGGTGCAATCGGCACCAGCACCCAGCCGGGAATGGACGGGTGCAACATGGGGCCGCCGGCCGACAGCGCATAGGCCGTGGAGCCGGTCGGGGTTGCGATGATCAGGCCGTCGGCGCGCTGGTTGGCAACGAAATGCCCGTCGACCTCCACCCGCAACTCCACCATGCCGGACGTCGCGCCGCGGTTGACCACCACCTCGTTCATTGCCAGGGCGTCAAACACGCAGTGCCCATCGCGCAGCACCCGGGCTTGCATCAGGCTGCGGTGGTCTTCCTCGTAGGCCCCCGCCAGCATCGGCAGCAGGGTGCTCTGGAAACCGTCGAACGGGATATCGGTGATGAACCCGAGCCGGCCCTGGTTGATGCCGATCAGCGGTATGCCGTGGCGGGCCAGTTGCCGACCGATGCCCAGCATCGTGCCGTCTCCACCGACCACCAGGCCCAGATCGCACTGTGTGCCGATGGCTGCGACGTCAAGCGCGGTGTAGCCGGTGATCCCCATGTTCGATGCGGTCTGGCTTTCCAGGGCGACCTCACAGCCTTGTGCATGGAGGAAATGCGCCACATCTTCGATGGCCTGCCGCGACGACGCGCCCAGGCTGCCAGACGCGATGGTCTGGTACTTGCCGATCAGCGCGACATGGCGGAATTTTGAGCGCATTGCTAAATTACATCACTAAAATGATTTCATGCTCGATGACCGTGCGAAGTTGTTAATGAAAGCGCTTGTCGAGCGCTACATCGCAGATGGCCAGCCTGTCGGCTCGCGGACACTCTCGCGCGCGTCGGGGCTTGATCTGTCGCCGGCGACCATCCGCAATGTCATGTCCGACCTGGAGGAACTAGGGCTGATCGTGAGCCCGCATACCTCTGCCGGGCGCATCCCCACGGCACGCGGGTACCGGCTGTTCGTAGACACCATGCTGACAGTACCCAAGGGCGAATTCAAGGCGCAGCGCCTGGCGCCGGATCAGCCGCAACGCGTGATCTCGAACGCCGCGAACCTGCTCTCCAGCCTGTCGCAGTTCGTTGGGGTGGTGCTGGCGCCGCGGCGCAGTTCGGTGTTTCGCCATATCGAGTTTCTGAGGTTGTCCGAGCGCCGGCTGCTCGTCATCATTGTTTCGCCGGATGGCGATGTGCAAAACCGCGTCATCTTCACCGAGCTCGATTACTCGCAGTCGCAGTTGATCGAGGCTGCGAACTACCTCAACATGCACTATGTGGGCATGGCCATCGAGCAGGTGCGGGAGCGGCTGAAGGCGGAAGTGGAGTCGCTGCGCTCTGAAATCGCCGCCCTGATGCAGGCGGCAGTTTCGATCAACTCGGACGCGATTGCCGAAGCACAGGACGATGTGGTGATCTCCGGCGAGCGCAATCTTCTGGCGCTGTCGGATTTTTCAAGCGACATGGGGCAACTGCGCCGGGCGTTCGAGCTGTTCGAGCAGAAGGCACAACTCATGCGGCTGCTGGATGTGGCTGGGCAGGCGGAAGGTGTGCGCATCTTCATTGGTGGCGAGAGCCAGGTCGTGCCCTTCGAGGACTTGTCGATTGTCAGCGCGCCCTACGAAGTCGATGGCCAGGTGGTCGGAACCCTGGGCGTCATCGGCCCGACGCGCATGGCCTACGACCGCATGATCCAGATCGTGGACATCACCTCCAAGCTGGTCAGCAATGCCCTGAGCCACCACAAGTAGCCCTCGTACAATCCGGGCTCGGTCGGGCCGTTAGCTCAGTTGGTTAGAGCAGAGGACTCATAATCCTTTGGTCGTAGGTTCAAGTCCTACACGGCCTACCAGCATTCACGCGTCGCGGGGCCAATGAAATGGACTGCGGTGTTGCTATCGATTGCGGCAATCTGCATCCTTTCACAGCTCACTGAGCATTGAGCCAGGCGACCGAAGTGACAACAATGCTATCGACTTGGACACCTGAGCCGGAGCCAGACTACGGTTTGTCGAGTAATTCGGTCGCCATCTTCGGCGGCTGCATTTTGTGCCAGGTATGCGGAATGAGTAGCCGCAACGGCATGCGCCCGTAATGGTGACGCGCCAGCAACAACGCGGCGGCTACTCCCTGCATCGCTGACGGGTCGCTATCGGGTTCGGTGGGGGTTAGCACCTGCGCGAGCAGTGGCAATAACCAGGCGCGTTTGAGGCGGCCCGGCCCGGTGGCTTCAATCTCGACTAGTGTGTTGGCAGGCACGGGGGTTTGCAGCCACTGATGGCAAAAGTGGCAGGCCAGGGCTAGCGGCTCGGACAAACCCAGGGCGGCGGCGCGTGCGGGCAGGTCGACCCAGAAGCGCGGATCGTGTGCGCTGAAGTGGCGCATCAGGCCGTCCAGATCGACGAGATCGCGCAAGCGGTCGCGCAGCTCCGAATCCTGGAACAAGTGGACTGCGCTGTGCAGCACCTGGTCGATCGGAGCAAGTACTTGCCAGGCTGCCCATTTCGACGGCGCCAAGCGCTGCAGCAATACATCGGCGTCGACCCGCATACGGGCCACGGGGGGCTGGATGTTGTGGTGCAGGTCGAGTTCCATCGTGTGCACCGGATGGGTCATCGGCGGCACTTCGTGGCTCCACTCGTGGTAGTACCGCTGGTCGTGTTCGTCCAGCTCGGCCTCCAACCAGCCGGCCGCCCGCAGGCGCGATTGCGCCTCGGCAATGTGCGCCTTGGGCACCAGCAAGTCGACGTCTGACGGCAGCCTGCCTGCGGCAATGGGAAGATTCTGCCCAATGTAGGCGCTGCCCTTGAGCAGCACCAGTGGGTAGTTGCCAGCGGCGAGCGTGATGGCGACACGTTCCAGCACCCAGACCATGGCGGTGGTGCGCCAATGTGAGAGTCGTTGCTCACTGACGAGGTGGCGGCGGGGTTGCGCCGGAACCTCATCGATCATGCCGGCCGCAGCCAGGCTTTCCGCCAGGCGTGCCAGCAGGCGCAGCCGGCGCGCCAGGCGCACCACGCGTTCCCAGTCGGCGAGCGTCCACAGCAGTGTTTGCTCGGGCGTGCGCAGCGCCTGCAACCACAGCAAATGGGCTGGTGGCGACGTGGACGATGTGCTCACTGGAGTACCTCCGTGTTGGGCACTGCGGGGCAATTCGCCTTGGGACCGGCTCTGCAGTTCATGACGCCTCTACCTGCGCGTGGCGTTCTACGATGCCGGGCCATGCAGCGTTGATCGTGGCCAGCGCGTCGTCCAGGTCGCTGTAGATCAACTGCCAACCCGGGCACTGCCGCACCAGCGCGATGGCGGCCCGAAAACCCGCTTCGCCGAGCAGGTTGTAGTTGAATGCGTTGAACGACAGCGCTGGAAACAACACATGTTCGGCCAGTGGTTCCCAGCGTGTCGGGCTGCCCGCCTGCCATTTCGGCAGCACGACTGCGCCCGGTCGGGCTGTATCGTGGCGGCGCTGCACCGATACCTTGCTGGCGGCCAAGTGAGCGACGCGTCCTTTGCGCGTCTTGGGGAAGACCGGGCCAAACACCGCATCGGGCGTGAAGTCCTTGATCACCTCGATGGATGCGTTTTTGAGTGCCACGGGTTTGAGCATCGCGCGAAACACACCTGCCGCCGGGTCGAATGCGCCGAATTCGTCGGAAAGCAGGCGCCAGCCGCGTTGGGACAGTGCTGCTGTGAGCGTGCTTTTTCCCGACCCGGGTATGGCCGGCAGCAACAGTGCGAACCCATCGCGCTCGACTGCGCCGGCATGCAGCAACAGTAGATCGTTGAGCCGTTGGGCGACGAGCCAGTTCGCACCCCACTCGAGCAGGGGTAGTGGGCTGTCGGCCGGAAACGGATCGAACGCGAGTCGTCCGTCGCAATAGAACACCACCTGGGGTCGCATCCACCGGCGCAGGCCCCGCGCCTGCATGATGCGGATGTGCGCATCAGCCCAGTCGGCCTTGTCGATGAAAGGGTAGTGGCCGTAGACGGCTTTTAACTGGACCGCCAACACGGGGCTGTCGCTGCGCACGTTCAGGGTCACGGCTCCGAGATCCAGCCAGAGACCGTCGGAGGCCAATGCGTCCGCAATAGCGCCTGGTGTGACGTCGGCCAATGACCGCGTTATGTCAGACTCTCCGGCGCTCACTGTGGGTTGTTGAGAGTGACGGGCAGCTCACGTACCAAGCCTGCTTCGGTCAGTTGTTGCCAACTACCGTCGACCAGTGCGAACAATTCGTCGGGAGCAATACCGCTGTCGGAAGAAAGCAGGACGCAAACGGCCGTGGTATCAGCCGGTTCTATTTCTAAGACTTCAAGTATCGACGCACTTTCGTCGTTCAACAACGCAGTTTCACCAGTCGCCGGACTGAACGCCGCCCATAGATGCCCTACGGGTTCGACCAATATGCCTTCGACGCGCGCGAAGCACCGCATCAAACGGGTTTGAAGGACGTCCAGCAGGATTGGTGCACTGCCGATGTGCTCGCGTTGGGAACGCCGACTCCGACCACACCGACGATCTTGCCGTTGTTGTCAATGCGGATCGCGACGTACGAGTCACTTTTCTGGGGTGGGGCGCCGTTGCGGATGCGGCTGGGTTGGCCGGCATAGACTGTTCCGGGCAACGGCGTCACGGTCACGGTGTTGATCTTCACGTTGGATGAACCGGCAGAGAAACACTGCCACTGGGTGTTGGTGATGTACGGTGGATTTGTTCCGGGGATCTGCCGTGCGAGCAGGTTAATGTCTGAACCCCTGATCCAGGTGCTTGGCGCCGTCTGCCCCGCCAAGGAGTAGAGGGGCACCCTAAGATAGGTGTCTGACGGCAAAGGATTGGTGACTGGACCCGGATACGTCGGGTGGTTGACTTCCTTGGCGACGCAGCTCAATGACGTCGCGGCGAACGCACTCCCACTGTAAAGCGTCAGCGCTGCGGGTGCTGCAAATGCGCCGCGCACAAGTCGGCGTCGTGCACTTGTGTTCGCAGTCGAATCTTGAAGGTTCTTGTTCACTTTTCACCCCTATGGCCAGTTGCCGGCCAATTGCATTGCCATTCCCGATGCGTTGAAGATTCGAAAACCCCGGAAGGCCTTATTTGCTACCGTGCGGAGCAGCCAATCGCAAGCGTAACACCAACCGATACCGCAGCACCTGTACTATTGCCGAGAATCCGGAACTTCAACATCTGCCCGAGAACAGCAAAATTCGAGCCATGGTGGATAAATTGCGTTAAGTTGTTGAAAAATATGGTTAATTGCAATGCAGCGTTGCTGGCTAGTCGAATCGAAAGCCGTATGTGTAAACTATTCCGACGCTGTGTATTGTGTGGTGTGCGCGCGCAGATTGGCGCCAAGGCGGCGTGGTAGCCTAAAGGGGCCATTGAGGTGTTGAAGCCTGAAATGTTCCTGTGCCGGCCGGGTCGTCGTTTCAACAAAGTTCGAGCGGTTAGCTGAGTTTCAAAGGACCGTACCTATCAGATTGGACCTTCCTGGGATAAACAGGCCAGGGAGATCACGAGGTTTGACTTCGCCACGAGATTCCGTGTTGCCTATGTCACCTTGCAGCGGTACACGCGGGTCGCGTCCAGCGACCCCATTGTGTTCCTGGAGGACAAACTGAAGGTTGAATGCGGGCCGGTTTTGATGCTGGGGCTCAAACAGACGAGCAGAGCAGCCTGTTCAGCAACACCGAGGGCAGAGCAATTTCGACATCAGCGGCACGCCGACGCAGGTGAGCAACAACGTCAAGCGCTACCTGCCGGAATTACAGCAAACTCTAAGAATCGACAGCGACGCCGTTGCCGACAAAATGATACTTCACCGGAACTTGAGACAGGATCTGCCCAAGGTTGGTGTTAGACTCTTTAGCTTTGCGGCTGTAGCTCAGTTGGATAGAGTACTTGGCTACGAACCAAGGGGTCGTGGGTTCAATTCCTGCCAGCCGCACCAGTAAAGCAAGGGGCTTGCGTCACACCACGACGCAAGCCCTTTTTGCTGGGCAGTGGGAGTGGCGGCAAACCGCGTTTCAACGCATCCGGCAGGTCCATCATGAGCAAGGCATTCACCAGAGAGTCGGAATCGTCCGATGCTGAGGACGACATCCCTTTGCCGCCCCTGCCGGCCAACGGCAAAAACTACATCACGCCCGCAGGTTATGCCCGGCTGCGCGCGGAACTGCTGGACCTGATCGACAACCAGCGGCCCAAGGTCGTTGAGGTCGTGCACTGGGCAGCCAGCAACGGCGATCGTTCAGAGAACGGCGACTACATCTACGGCAAGAAGCGGCTGCGCGAGATAGACCGCCGCATCCGTTTTTTGACCAAACGCCTGGAAATTGCAGAAGTTACCGATCCAAGCGTGCACCACGGCAACGACCAGATCTTTTTCGGCGCCACGGTGGCGTACGTTGATCAGTTGGCTCTGGAGCGAATCGTCACCATTCTGGGTATCGACGAGGCCGAAAGCGCGCGCGGCGAAGTGACCTGGGTGTCGCCGATCGCGCGAACCCTGCTGAGGGCCCGGGTAGGCGACGTGCTCAGCCTCGTGACGCCCGCGGGCGTCTCCGACATCGAAGTGCTGTCGGTGGACTACCCGGCACCAGCGCCGGCCTAGATTCTCTCTGCGCGCAGCACGGAGGGCGTGCGACGCAGATTGCGCAGCGCAACGTCCAGATGGGCGCGGTCGCGCACCGCGATGACAAAGCGCAGGTCGGTTGCATCCTGGGCGCCATCCTGCCCCATGTCGATATGCGTGATGTCGGTCTCGGCGTTTGCCAGAGCAGCCGCCACACGCGCAAGCACGCCCTTGCCATTGATCACCGATACAAGCACCTGGGTTTCGAAAGGCCGCACGGGGTCGTCGGCCCAGTCGACGGCGATGAATCTCTCGCTGTCCTTGTGCTGTAGTTTGCTGGCGATCGGGCACTGCGCGGTGTGTACGACCAGCCCCTCACCGCGCCCCAGGTAGCCGACGATGGCGTCACCCGGGATCGGTCTGCAGCAGTTCGAGTAGTGCACCGAAGCGTTTTCGCTGCCATCCAGCGCAACCGCACCCTGTGCCAGCGTGTCCTGCGCGGTGAACCGTTCGCGCGTCAGCAGCAGGGCATCCGGCTTCTCGCCGGTTTCCTCTGCCAGCAGGGTGACCAGGCGCTTGGCCACGATGGTGGCGATGCGTTTGCCGAGGCCGATGTCGATCAGCAATTCGGATTGCGACCGGTTGCCAGAGAACCGCAGCAGACGCTCCCACACCGTTTGGTGCAGCGAGTCATCCTCCGGGAAACGCTCGATGCCTTCTGCACGCAGCGCCTGCGCCAGCAACTTCTTGCCGAAACTCTCCGACTCGGCGTGCGCCAGTGTTTTCAGGTGGTGCCGGATTTTCGAGCGTGCCCGCCCGGTGCGGACGAAACTCAGCCAGGCCGGGTTGGGGCTGGACATGGGCGCCGTGACCACCTCCACCACGTCGCCATTCTTGAGCTCGGTGCGCAAGGGCACCTGTTCGCCGTTGATCCGGGCCGCCATGGTGCGATCCCCGACATTGCTGTGGATGGCATAGGCAAAGTCGACCACAGTGGCGCCGCGCGGCAACGAAAGAATCTGGCTCTTGGGCGTGAACACGTAGACGGCGTCTGGGTACAGGTCCACCTTGACGTGGTCCCAGAACTCGGCGGCATCGCCAGTTTCCCGCTGGATGTCGAGCAGCGACTGCAGCCACTGGTTTCCGAGCCGGTCGGAGTTCGTGCCGTCCGGTTGGCGGGCCTTGTACAGCCAGTGGGCAGCCACGCCGGATTCGGCAACCAGGTGCATCGACTCGGTGCGCAGCTGGAACTCGATGTTGACCCCTGCCGGCCCCACCAGCGTGGTGTGCAAGGACTGGTAGCCATTGAGCTTGGCAATCGCGATGTGGTCCTTGAACCGCCCGGGCACGGGCTTGTAGAGCTGGTGCAATGTGCCCAGCGCCGTGTAGCAATCCAGCAGTGTCGGAACGATGAGGCGAAAACCGTAGATGTCGGTGACCTGGGCAAAACTCAGGTGTTTCTGGTCCATCTTGCGATAGATCGAATAGACCGATTTCTCACGCCCGGCGATCCGCAAGGTAATCCCTGCTGTCGCAAATGCGGCCTCCAGCTCGCGCTGCACCTTCTGGATCAGGTCGCGCCGACGGCTGCGCGCCTTCTCTACGGCCTTGGACAGGATCGCATAACGCCACGGGCGCAGATACGTGAAGGACAGGTCCTGCAGTTCCCGGTAGATCTGGTTGAGGCCGAGACGATGGGCGATGGGCGCGTAGATGTCGAGTGTCTCCAACGAGATACGCGCCCACTTGTCGCGCGACACGTCGGACAGCGTGCGCATGTTGTGCGATCGGTCGGCCAGCTTGATCAGGATGACGCGCACGTCGCGCGCCATGGCCAGCAACATCTTGCGGAACGACTCGGCCTGGTTTTCTTCGCGTGTCGTGAAATGCAGCTTGTCGAGTTTGGTCAGGCCGTCGACGAGGTCTGCCACCGGGGAGCCAAATCGCTCGATCAGTTCGACCTTGGTCACTCCGCAGTCTTCCAGCGCATCGTGCAGCAGTGCCGCCATCAGCGCCTGGGCGTCGAGTTTCCAGTCGGCGCACTGTGCAGCCACGGCGATCGGATGCGTGATGTACGGCTGGCCGCTGTTACGCAGTTGCCCGAGATGGGCCTCGTCTGCAAACTTGTAGGCCTGTCGGACCTTCTCCACGTCGACCGCAGGCAAGTAGTCGAGTTTGGTTGTGAGTGCCTTGAAGCTGGCCGCAGCCGCATTGGCAGCAGCAGGGCTGATCGACACGCTGGGCGGAGCCTTGCGCGCGCGTTTGGCGGGGAGGATCGGCGGGCTGATGGGGTCGGTCACCCCTCGAATATAGCCTGCAGCTCCCTCTGCGAGCGGGGCCAAAAAAATGGCACCCCTGAGGGTGCCAGCATTCACCGCCTGAACCGGTTCAGAGCGGTACTTTTTTCAACATCTCGATGCCGACCTTGCCTGCGGCAATCTCGCGCAAGGCTGTGACACCTGGTTTGTTCTTGCTTTCGATCTTGGGCGCATGGCCCTGGCTCAGCATGCGCGCGCGGTAGGTGGCGGCCAAGACGAGTTGGAACCGATTCGGGATTTGCACGAGGCAATCTTCAACAGTGATGCGGGCCATGGAAACTCCGGTAGACGAAAGGGACACTAAGAAATGTTCAGAGCTGCAAAGATGCCGGCGCGGGCGCGGCGTTGTGCTGTCAGTCTGAGACGTTGTGCGTGCACTATTGCTTTCAGGTCAAACAGCGCGCGATCAAACGAGTCGTTGATTATAACGAAGTCGAACTGATCGACCTGTGCCACTTCAAGCGCTGCATTCTTGAGCCGCAGCGCGATGGTCGATGCTGCGTCCTCGCCGCGGCGCTCCAGGCGTGAACGCAACTCTTCCCAACTGGGCGGCAGGATGAAGATCAGCACCGCGTTGGAGAACACCCGCTTGATCGCCACTGCGCCCTGAAAGTCGATCTCCAGCACCACGTCGGCGCCTTGCTGCATGCGCTCGGCGATGGCCTGGCGCGATGTTCCGTAGCGGTGGCCATGCACGGCGGCCCACTCGACGAAACCGTCAGCAGCCACCATGTCATCAAACTCTGCGGGAGACACAAAATAGTACTCACGGCCATGGATCTCCTGGCCCCGCGGCGGGCGGGTGGTGTGTGAAACAGAGGGCTTGACGAGGGAGTCCAGCTCCATCAACGCCTTGACGAGGCTGGATTTTCCAGCGCCACTGGGCGCTGCAACGACGAACAGGTTGCCGGGATAATCCATGAAGAGGCGGGCCAAAGGCGTACAGCAATGGGGTGGGGCATTGTAGGGGGGCAGGCACTGTCCCGCACTTGCTGGTGCCAGCGTGCCTGGCAGCGCAAAATGGAGAATTACCCATTGAGGTTTCACGCCATGAGTGACGACAGCCTTGTCAGTGATCCGGTCCTCAAGCCGCAACTCGAATACCCCTGTGGCGCTCCCCCCCAACCGGGAGTGGCCCACGAAATCGTGCCCGGGGTCCAATGGTTGCGCATGTCACTGCCATTCGCACTGGCGCATATCAACCTGTGGGCCGTGCGCGACGGCGTGGGCTGGGCCGTCTTTGACAGTGGGGTCCAGACCAGCGACACGGCCTCGGCCTGGCGCAAACTGTTTGCAACCGGCGGTAGCCTCGGCCCCGAAGGGCTGACGCGCCTTTTTGCGACCCACATGCACCCCGACCACATGGGCATGGCCGGCTGGTTGACCCGCAAATTCGATTGCCGGCTGTGGATCACCCGTCTCGAATACCTCACCTGCCGCGTGCTGGTCGCCGATACCGGGCGCGAGGCACCCGAGGACGGCGTCGGCTTTTACCGCAGGGCGGGATGGGACGACGATGCGATCGAGACCTACCGGGCGCGTTTTGGTGGCTTCGGCAAGCTGGTGCATGCCATCCCCGACAGTTATCGCCGCCTGTTCGACCGCGAGAGCATCCTGATCGGAGACCACGAGTGGCGTGTCGTGGTGGGCCATGGGCACTCGCCCGAACACGCCTGTTTCCATTGCCCGGCGTTGAAGCTTTTCATATCGGGTGATCAGGTCCTGCCGCGGATTTCATCCAACGTGTCGGTGTTCCCCACCGAGCCAGACGCCGACCCGCTGGGTGATTGGCTGTCGTCGATCGACAAGCTGTGCCGCGAAGTGCCCGACGATGTTCTGGTGCTGCCCTCCCACAACGAGCCGTTCCGTGGCCTACATGCGCGCCTGGACTATCTGGCGCGCAGCCAGCATGAGGCATTGGATCGGTTGCGCAACGCCCTGTCGGAGCCACGGCGCGCAGTCGACGTGTTTGGCGAGCTCTTTTCGCGCCCGATCGGGTCCGAGCCGAACCTGCTGGGCATGGCCACCGGCGAAAGCCTGGCCCACCTCAACTACCTTATGCACCGGGACGAAGTCAGCGTGACGCTGGACGACTCGGGTGTGGCCTGGTACCGCCGACGCGGTTCATGGCGAGCTTGACGCAAGCGTGACTCACTATCCCAAGCCCCTGTTCGACACGGAAGTGTTCGATGTCTGCGGTCGCACCGATGGCGACCTGGCAAGCCTGTGGGCGCGCGACCCTGAAGGGCAACTGGCCATGGAGGCGTGCGCCACGTTGGCCCCGCTTGTGTAGGACGCCATCCAATGGAACCTCACCCCAAAACATGATGCAAACCGCAGACCCTGCGCACCAGGACATTCGCGACGCTGTTCGCGCACTGTGCGCACAATTCCCCGACGCCTACTTCCGTGCGATCGATGCGCAACGGGACTACCCGGAAGCATTCGTCAATGCGCTGACCAAGGCAGGATGGCTGTCCGCCTTGATCCCGCAGGAATTCGGTGGCCCAGGGCTGTCGATGGCACAGGCCTCGGTGATCATGGAGGAAATCAATCGTTCGGGTGGCAATTCTGCCGCCTGTCATGGACAGATGTACGTGATGAACACCATTGTCTTCGGCGGCTCCCGGGCGCAGCAGGAGCGCTACCTGCCCCGCATTGCCGCGGGTGAATTGCGCGTGCAGTCCATGGGCGTGACGGAGCCCACGACAGGCAGCGACACCACCCGGCTCAAGACCACGGCCGTGAAGAAAGACGGCCGCTGGGTCATCAACGGCCAGAAAGTATGGATCTCACGGGTGCAGCACAGTGACCTGTTGATCCTGCTGGCACGTACCACGCCGCTGGCCGAAGTGCAGAAAAAGAGCGAGGGCCTGAGCTGCTTCATCATCGACCTGCGCAAGGCCATCGGCAATGGCCTGACCCTGCGACCCATCGCCAACATGGTCAACCACGAGACCAACGAGCTGTTCTTCGACAACCTGGAAATCCCCGACGACGCGCTGCTGGGGGAAGAGGGCCAGGGCCTGCAGGTGATTTTTGAGGGGCTGAATGCCGAACGCACCCTGATTGCGGCCGAATGCATTGGCGACGGCTACTGGTTTCTGGACCGCGCGACCCGTTATGCCAAGGAGCGCCAGGTCTTCGGCCGCCCCATCGGCCAGAACCAGGGCATCCAGTTTCCACTGGCCGAGGCTTTCATCGAGCTGGAGGCTGCCAGCCTGATGCGCTGGCATGCCTGCGCGAAGATCGACGCCCGACAAAGCGCGGGGGCCGAGGCCAACATGGCCAAGTACCTGGCCGCCAAGGCCAGCTGGGAGGCCGCCAATGCCTGCCTGCAGACCCACGGCGGCTTTGGCTTCGCCTGCGAGTACGACATCGAGCGCAAATTTCGCGAGACCCGGCTGTATCAGGTGGCGCCGATCTCCACGAACATGATCCTGTCGTATGTGGCCGAGCACCAGCTCGGGCTGCCGCGGTCGTTTTGAGAGCCTCCGAATGCGACCACTGGACGGAATCACTGTTGTCACGCTGGAGCACGCGGTTGCGGCCCCTTATTGCACCCGCCAACTGGCGGATCTGGGCGCGCGCGTCATCAAGGTCGAGCGTCCCGGCAGCGGCGACTTTGCGCGCGCCTACGACGAGCGGGCCCGGGGCTTGTCGTCGCATTTCGTCTGGGCCAACCGCTCCAAGGAAAGCCTCTCCCTCGATGTGAAACAGGCCCCGGCGCAGGCGGTGCTGCGCCAGCTGATTTCTCGGGCGGACGTGCTGGTACAAAACCTGGCGCCCGGGGCAGCGGCGCGGCTGGGCTTTTCGTTCGATGCTTTGCAGGCGCAGCATCCCCGTCTGATCGTTTGCGACATCTCGGGCTACGGCGACGATGCGCAGCGCCCTGGACCCTACCGCAACAAGAAGGCCTACGATCTGCTGATCCAGAGTGAGGCCGGTTTTCTTTCGGTGACGGGAACCCACGAACATCCCAGCAAGGCCGGCATCTCGATCGCCGACATTGCGGCGGGCATGGTCGGCTACTCCCGAATCCTCGCCGCGCTGCTGCAGCGTGGCCAGACTGGCAAGGGTTGCCGCATCGATGTGTCGATGCTCGAGAGCATGGCAGAGTGGATGGGTTTTCCGATGTATTACGCGCTGGACGGTGGCGCGCCACCGGCGCGCAGCGGCGCGGCGCACGCCACCATCTATCCCTATGGCCCGTTCCCCACGGGCGACGGCAAGACCGTGATGCTGGGTCTGCAGAACGAGCGCGAATGGGGGGTGTTCTGCCACCAGGTACTGATGCAGCCCGCCTTGGCGGACGACGGGCGATTTGCGACCAATTCACGGCGCACCGAGTTCCGCGAGGCATTGCGTGCAGTGATCGTGCAGGCCTTCGCGGCGCTGACGGCCGACGAAGTGATTGCGCGGCTCGACCGCTCGCAGATAGCCAATGCCCACGTCAACGACATGCAGGGCCTTTGGCAACACCCGCAGCTGGCGGCCCGGGCGCGCTGGGCCAGCGTGGACACACCGGTGGGCCCGGTGCCAGCGCTGCTGCCGCCCGGAACGCCGGCGGACGATGCACAAGCAGCCCGCATGGATCCGGTGCCTGCGCTGGGCCAGCATACGGATGCCATCCTGACTGAGTTGGGCTGGGGGGCTGCCGATATTGCGCGTATGCGAGCGCAGGGGGCGATTTGATCTGCGAATTCCGGTCGCGGACTCGCCTGCGGCCCGCGATTGGGCTGGCCACTGCTGCAAAACCCTCCGCGATGTTCTGCACCTGAAGCGCGAGGTCAGCGCCAGGTTGTTGATTCCAATGGAACTTTGTTCTCATGGTGGTCGCCGAACCCCACGATTTACCCCACACGAAACCTGAGCTCCAGTGAGACCTGCTGGGTCGAATGGGAGACGAACCGGCCAGCGAAGCTCCAAAATCCCAGTCTATCGGTCGTGTGCTCTTGAGTGATCGATGCACCTCCGTTTCTAGACACGCTACCTGCCTACCGTTGTCCGAGCGCTAGCGCTGGATCCAGCTCGAACCCGGCGTAGTTGAACGCCGCTTCGAGCTTTTCGCACTCAGCGGGCGTGGCCCCGTGTTGCCGCAGTACCGCAAGCCAGCGCGAGGCAACCGTCTGTTGAACATCGTCGTTGATCGCCGTCGCACGTTCGCGCGACAGCTTGAACTGCCCGTGCTGGGACAGAAGGTTGGTACGGTTCGCGTAGCGGTTGAACTTCCCGCACGTCATGGCGAGATCGCGCTTCTCCAACCTGGTCAGGGGATTCGGCGTGAGATCTTAGGCCGGTGACAGCTCCCAATTGCCGGTGATCGCGATCAGTGCATGGTTGCGAGGGTGATCGTCGGTATTCGAGACCAGGGCATTGAACACCATGCGGCGGAACAACTCTCCCAGATCCTGGTTCGACCGCGCGCTGCGCCGTCGCAGCTCATCGGCGAGCAGCAAGTAGGATCATTTGGCACGGTCCCGTGTGAGTCCTCCGCGCCCAATGCAGTCAGCCCGCTGACCATGCGATGACGCAGATATCCTTCGGCGATTAACGTGCGATCGAAGCGTTGCACGAGCAATACGTCTTTGTCGGCCACCGTCTCGATGCGGTGCCGGGCGACCCGCAGGCCGCACTCCTGCTCCAGCGCAAGCATCGCGCCCTCGCAGAATCGAGCCGGGGCAGGCTTGCTGGCGTCGCTAAATGGTGACATCGGGCAGCGAATCGTGGGTGGTGGCTGTCGGCGTCGTGGCCGGCGCTGTTGTAGGCTGGGGGAGCCATCTTCGCAAACCCGGTCATGGCGCGGCCTCGAGCCCGATCTGTTGGGTAACTGCACTTACCCCACGATTTACCCCCCACAAAGCGTGCGCTTCACTTGGACAGTTTGCTACCTCATGAAATCAATTTCCATTGAAATCAACGACTGGGGCGGCGTTTGGGGGTGGCAAGGGACTCCTTCAAACTTCACTCGATGTTCTGCACCTGCTCGCGCATCTGCTCGATCAGCACCTTCATGTCCACCGACAGGTGCGTCAGTGCCAGCGCCGCAGACTTGGCACCCATGGTGTTGGCTTCGCGGTGCAGTTCCTGGATGAGGAAATCGAGCCGTTTGCCGATCTCGCCGCCCTTGCGGATCAGGCGTTCCAGTTCGTCCAGGTGCGAGCCGAGTCGCGTGATCTCCTCGGCCACATCGATGCGAATGGCAAAAGCGGTCGCTTCGGACAATGCGCGATCCTGGGCGGCTTCGGGCGCGACCATGCTGCCGCTGGACGCCATCGCCTCGTTCCAGCGATCCAGGAACCGTTGGCGCTGCTGCGCCACCAGTTGGGGCACCAGCGGCACGGCCTGCTGGGCCAGCGCGCGGATCTCGCCGATGCGTTCGAGCAGCACGGCTGCCAGGCGCGCCCCCTCGCGCTTGCGCGCTGACATGAGCTCCTTGAGCGCCCGGTTGGCCAGCGGGATGACCTCGATGCCCCAGTCGCGGCTGGCCGATTGTTCGGTGGCGGCCAGGCGCAGCACATCCACCACCCGCAAGGCCTGGGCCTCGGGCAGCCAGGCGCGCACGTTGTCCTGCACCGACCCCAGGCGCTGCAACAGGCGGGGCGAGGGCTCGGCCACCGGGCTGCTGGTTCCCGGTTCGATGGCCATCCGGACCTCCACCTTGCCGCGTTTGAGCTGTTGCCCCAGGAGTTCACGCAAGGCCGGTTCGTGCTGACGAAGCTCCTCCGGGAGCCGGAAGGACAGGTCGAGAAAGCGGCTGTTGACCGACCGGATCTCCAGGCCGATCCCGCCGGGCGGAGGGCCTTTGGGTTCCTGGGCTGCGGTGGCTTCAGCGGCGCTGGCTTGGACCGAGGCGTAGCCGGTCATACTGTAAACTGACATGAACTCGCTTATAGAAGTGATGAAAACAACTCTGTGCCGCTGACCTACCCCGGCGCGGACAACCGCACCAAGTACTGATCAGGAATGTCCAAGGCCAAACCCGCCGCACTGCCGCCCGACACGATGATTGGCGGCTACCGCATTATCCGCAAAGTGGCTGCGGGCGGTTTCGGCGTGGTGTACCTGGCGCTGGACTCCGACGGACAGCAGATCGCGGTCAAGGAGTACCTGCCTGCATCGCTGGCCACCCGTGGGCCCGGCGAGCTGGCCCCCACGGTCCCCCCTGAAAAGCTGTCGCTTTACCGCCTCGGGCTCAAGAGCTTTTTCGAGGAAGGCCGTGCGTTGGCACAGATCTCGCACCCCTCCGTGGTCAGCGTGATGAACTTCTTTCGCGAGAACGAGACGGTCTACATGGTCATGAACTACCTGGAAGGCGCCGCCCTGCAGGACTTCATCATCACCGCCCGCGACCTGAAGCAACAGAAGGTGTTTCGCGAGTCCACCATCCGCTCGCTGTTCGACGAGATCCTGCGCGGGTTGCGCATCGTCCATCAGCACAAGATGCTGCACCTGGACATCAAACCGGCCAATATCTTCATTACCGATGACAACCGCTCCGTGCTGATCGATTTTGGCGCAGCCCGTGAGGTGCTCAGCAAGGAAGGCAATTTCATCCGCCCCATGTACACGCCCGGCTTCGCCGCCCCCGAGATGTACCGCCGCGATTCATCGATGGGGCCTTGGACCGACATCTACGCCATCGGCGCCTGCATTTATGCGTGCATGCAGGGCTACCCGCCCAACGAGGCGCCACAACGGGTCGAGAAGGACCGCATCGCGACGGCCCTGACCCGCCTGCGCGGGGTCTACTCCGATAACCTGATCGAAGTGGTCGAGTGGTGCATGGCGCTCGACCCGCTGTCGCGCCCACAATCCGTGTTCGCACTGCAAAAAGAGCTCAGCCGTGAAGGCGAGCGCCGCTACACCAAACTGTCCGTGGCCGAGAAAGTGCGCCTCCAGTTTGACACCATGGTCACCGATACCAAGAAGAGCTCCAAGAGTATTGCCGCATCGGTGATCAGACCCAAATGAAATTTTCCGTTTTTCAGGTCACCCGCAAGGGCGGTCGCCAGCTCAATGAAGACCGCATGGGCTACAGCTACACGCGGGCTTCGGGCATTCTGCTGCTGGCCGACGGCATGGGCGGTCACCCCGAAGGTGAAGTCGCTGCGCAGTTGGCCTTGCAGGCCATCTCGGCGCTGTACCAGAAGCATGCCAATCCCAAGATCGATGACGTTCCGGCCTTTCTCACGGCAGGCGTGATGGCGGCGCATCGCCAGATCATCCAGTACGCAGGCGAAAAAGGCATGCTCGACACCCCCCGAACCACGGTGGTTGCGGCACTGGTGCAAGATGGTTCGGTCAGTTGGGTTCATTGTGGCGATTCGCGGCTTTACCTGGTGCGCGAAGGCAAGCTGGTAACCCGTACCCGGGACCATTCCTACCTGGAGCAGCCGCCCACGAGCCAGTCGGCCTCGCGGGCTGCCGAACGCCTCAACCGCAACATCCTGTTCACCTGCCTGGGGTCCCCCACCAAACCGGTGTTCGATCTCGCTGGCCCGGTGGCGTTGCAGCAGGGCGACAAGATCATGCTGTGTTCCGACGGCCTGTGGGGCAGCCTGGACGACGACGACATCGTGCGCCAGCTTACCGTCAAGGCCGTGGGTACTGCCGTACCCGACTTGGTGGAAAGCGCCCTTCAAAAGGCGGGCGCCACCAGCGATAACGTCACCGTCATCGCTCTTGAATGGGAGTCGCCCGACGAGTTCGAGACCACCAAGGGCGCTGTAACCTCCAGCGATACCAGCGACAGCGGTTTCTCCAGCACGGTGCAGGTGGCCCCACCCGCTGCCGATGACGACGACCTCGACGATGCTGCCATCGAGCGCTCCATTGCCGAGATCAACGAAGCCATCCGGCGTTCTGCGGCCAAGCGCCGCTGACGGCGCGGGGCGCCAGGCCCATTTTCTTGTTCAGGATTTTCCCTTGAGTAACTACCAACGAAGTGGCGGCCGGGCCGCCGACCAGATGCGCCCGGTGCGCCTGACACGCCACTACACCGTGCATGCCGAGGGCTCGGTGCTGGTCGAGTTCGGGGCAACCAAGGTGCTGTGCACCGCCTCGGTTGAAGAAAAAGTGCCCGGCCACAAGCGCGGCAGTGGCGAGGGCTGGGTCACCGCGGAATACGGCATGCTGCCGCGCGCCACGCATACCCGCAGCGACCGCGAGGCCGCACGCGGCAAGCAGAGCGGGCGTACCCAGGAGATCCAGCGCCTGATCGGTCGCTCCATGCGCGCGGTCTTCGACCTGGCGAAACTCGGCGAGCGTACGATCCAGATCGACTGCGATGTGCTGCAGGCAGATGGTGGCACCCGCACAGCCAGCATCACTGGCGCCTATGTGGCTGCCCACGATGCAGTGACCTGGCTGATCGCCCAGGGCAAATTGAGCGCGTCGCCCCTGCTGGCACCCGTGGCCGCGATCTCCGTCGGCCTCCTGAAGGGTACTCCGCTGCTCGACCTGGAATACACCGAGGACTCGGCCTGTGACACCGACATGAATGTCGTCATGACCGGTTCCGGCCATTTTGTCGAGGTGCAGGGAACCGCCGAAGGCCAGGCCTTCTCGCGGGCCGAGATGGACGCCCTGCTGGCCCTGGCCGAAAAGGGCATTGGCGAGCTCATGGTGGCGCAGCGCAGCGCGCTCGCCGGCTGACATGCAGCGGCGCATGGTGCTGGCGTCGAACAACCGCGGCAAGCTCGATGAGCTGCAGCAGATGCTGCAGCCGCTGGGCCTTGAACTGGTTTGCCAGGCCGACCTCGGCGTCCCCGAGGCATCCGAGCCGCACTGCACCTTTGTCGAGAACGCACTCGCCAAGGCCCGCAACGCAGCCCTGCACAGCGGCTTGCCGGCGTTGGCAGACGATGCCGGGCTGTGTGTCGATGCGTTTGGCGGCGAGCCGGGTGTCGACACCGCGTTCTACGCCACCCGGTTCGGCTATCCCAAGGGCGACGACAACAATGTGCGCGCCCTGCTCGAGCAGATGCAAGGCATTGACGACCGGCGCGCCACCCTGGTGTCGACCCTGGTCGCCCTGCGCAGCCCACAGGACCCCGAACCGCTGATCGCTGTGGGCCGCGTGCACGGCGAGATTGCCCGTGTGCCGACGGGGAGCAACGGTTTCGGCTTTGATCCGGTGATGTGGATCCCTGAGTTCGGCCAGACCTTTGCCCAGCTGCCCGTCGAGGTCAAGAATGCCAACAGCCACCGTGGGCGCGCGGCGCAGCACATGGTGGAGATGATCCGCGCGCACTGGGGCTGAAGCCGATGGCGGCGCAGCAGGATCTGGCGCATTTGATGCGCCCCGGCAGCCTGCAGCTTGGCGCGCTGCCGCCGCTGGCCCTGTACGTGCACCTGCCGTGGTGCCTGAAGAAGTGCCCCTATTGCGATTTCAATTCGCACGAGATGGCGCCCGGCGGCATGCCGGAACAGCGCTACCTCGACGCGCTGGTGGCCGACCTCGAGGCGGCGCTTCCTCTGGTCTGGGGCCGTACCGTGCACAGCATCTTCATCGGCGGCGGTACACCGAGCCTGTTTTCTCCCCAGGCGATCGACCGGCTGCTGGCAGACATTCGCGCGCGCCTGCGCCTGACCGCCGACTGCGAGGTCACCCTGGAGGCCAACCCTGGCACCTTCGAGCGCGACCGCTTCCGTGCGTTTCGCAGTGCGGGTGTGACACGCCTGTCGGTCGGCGTGCAGAGTTTCAACGACCGCCACCTGCAGGCACTGGGCCGCGTGCATGACAGCGCACAGGCCTTTGCCGCCGTGGAGGAGGCTGCGCGGTCCTTCGATACCTTCAACCTGGACCTGATGTACGCCTTGCCCGGCCAGACCATGGCCGAATTGGAGCAGGACATGGCCATGGCGCTGTCGCTGCAGAGCCCGCATATCTCTATCTACCACCTGACGATCGAGCCCAACACCTACTTTGCCAAGTTTCCTCCGTCCGTGCCTGACGACGACAGCGCCTACGACATGCTGGACCGCATCACCGCGATGACGCAGGATGCCGCTCTGCAGCGCTATGAAGTATCGGCCTATGCCCGCGCCGGGCATCGCTGCTGGCACAACCTCAACTACTGGCAGTTCGGCGACTACCTGGGCATTGGCGCTGGTGCCCACAGCAAACTGAGCTTTGCGCACCGCATCGTGCGCCAGGTGCGCCACCGCGACCCGCGTCTGTACATGGACAAGGCGCTGGCCATGGACTGCGTGGCCAGCAGCCTGGAGGTGCCGCGCGCCGATCTGCCTTTCGAATTCATGCTCAATGCGACGCGGCTCAAGGACGGTTTTTCGCTGGCGCATTTTTTGGAGCGCACCGGGCTTCCTATCAGTGCCCTCGAGCCCGGGCTGGCACAGGCTGAAGTCGCCGGGCTGATCGAGCGCGACCTGGCGTCGGTGGTGCCGACCGTGCGCGGCTTCGACTTTCTCAACGATCTGCAGTCGATGTTCCTGCCCGCTGCCAGCCGTTGACGCCGATGGCTTGCGCCCGGCGACGCGCCGGCAGTACAGTGTCTGCAACAAGGGGGGTCGGGCCATGTTCTCTGTTTACGGTGCATCGGGGCGCCTGTTTCGCGGCACGCTGGAGCAGTTGCGTCAGATCGGCCCGGTGCCTGCCGTTGACCGCCTGCGCAGCCTGGAGCCGGCGGCGCACGACGGTAGCGCAGCTCGACTGCCCCCTGGGCCGTCTGCCCCTGGCGGGCATCCGCACCATGACGTCCATCGCGATGTCCTCAGTGCCTATGCACCGTCTGTCGAACCGCCAGGTCGGCGCTGGGGTCACCAACTGGCGGGCGCGGTGATGAGCCGCCATGTGCTGGTGCTGCGCGACACCGACACCGAAGACCGTGCATGGCGCCAACTTGAGCAGCACGGCTACGGACAGGCACCGGTGGTCAACGCCGGTGGCACGCTGGTCGGCATGGTGACCTTGCCGGGCCTCGCGAAACGCAGGGCCGGCAGCCTGTTCGGGGAGCGGAGTGCGCAGGCAGCGCAATCCCTGGCGACCTGCATGCTGACGCCGGTGCCCAGTGTGGCTGCCGCGGCCGACCTGCGGCGTGTGGCCGGGCTGTTGCTGGAGTCGGCCTTGCCGGCCCTGGCGGTGGTAGACGAAGCCGGCCATGTGGAAGGCCTAGTCAGCCGCAGCGATATTCTGCGGGCCGTGCTCGACGATACGGTGGTCGATCAGTGGGGTTGACGCCGCGCGCGCGCGGGGTACATTCCGGCCGTCTGAACGTCGCCAGCCCGTTGCGCGGATGGTGGACACCGCTCGCCGACCCGCACAGTGGCGATTCAAACCAGGGCTTGTCGGCCCAGGACGAGTTCAGCGGTAATCAGATCCAGTGACGCAAAGCCCACAGATTTGAAAACGGTGATGCTTTGCGGGTGCTGGCGCCACGCCTTGTCGGGATGCGCGACCATCTCTGCCAGCTCGGCAACGATGTCGGTTGCCTGCATCAGCCCCTGTTGAATGGCCTGCAGCACCTCGCCGCCCTTGTGCAGAATCGATTCGCGGCTGTCGACAAACACCTGGCTGCGCGCCATGAGCGTGGGCTCGGCCTCTGCCATGGCCGGCGTGAATGCGCCGATCAGACCCAGATGCGTGCCGGGGCGTACCCACGCACTGCGGACGAACGGCTCGGTGGCCGTGGTGGCGGCAACCACCACATCGGCCTGTGCCAACACGGCCTGCAGGTCCCCGTGGGCTTGCGCGCCAACGCCCAGCGCCGCCAACGCTTCCACCACCCGCTGTGCCTTGGCCAGGTTGCGGCCCCAGACCAGGATGCGATCCCACGGCATGGCCGCTGCGTGCGCCAGTGCCATGGGCAATGCCAGCGATCCCGTGCCCAGGATGACCAGCGTCCGGCTGTCCTTGCGCGCCAGCATGCGCGCACCCAGCGCCGCCGTGGCGGCGGTGCGGCGCAGCGTCAGCTCGGTGCCGTCCATCACTGCAACCGGGTTTCCGTCCTTGCAGGAGATCAGCACATACACGCCCGAGACGGCCGATTTGTCCAGGGCATGGTTCCCTGGCCAGATGGAGACCAGCTTGACGCCCATGACGTCGCCCCGCTTCCAGGCCGGCATGATCAGCACCGTACTGTCATCGTGGTTGGGGGCAAATGCGCTGCGCATCGGCGACTCGATGGGCAACTGCAGGCCGCTGGCCAGGGCCACCAACAGTTCAGGATAGGGTGAGGCTGTGGCAACGGCGGAGCGGTCGAGAACTAACATGGGTGTGTCAGGGCGGTGCACGGCACCACCATCGATAGGTTTGTTGGTCGGCTGGCTTCTTGGCGTTTGCAGATGGTTGGTGCACTGTATATTTCTTTCGATAGTCATGTCGCGGTCCCTTTTTCATGCAGCAAACCGATGTGCTGCTCGTGGGCGGGGCCGCCGTTGGCATTGCGGTGGCGTACTTTTTGGCTGCTCGAGGCCACTTTGGCGGCCGGGTTCTGGTGCTGGAGCAGGACTTTTCTGATGGGAAATTTGCCGCAGCCCGGTCTGGGCGACGACGTCCCCGATGGGGCCTTCCACGAGGGGGACTGCCTTTTCCTGGCTACTGCAGTGGGCCGCCCCACGTTGGAGTCGAACCACCGTGTTCAGCAAGGCGATTGCGCTGGGTGTGGAGTACCGGCAGGCGCGCGCGATGGCGTTGAACCGGCACGGCGGTCGTATCGTGGACGCCACGCTGTCAGACGGATCGCGTGCAGCCCGCAAGCGCAGCATTTTCTACTTCACCACCCCTGCCACGTTGCCCGCGTGTCCGATGGTGATTGACCTCACGGGTGCCTACTTCCGGTCTGACGGCGCTGGATTCATCTGCGGCATTGCGCCCACCCCTGAGGATGATCCCGAGTGCTTTGATTTTGAGCTGCAACACGGGTTGTTCGACGAGGTGTTGTGGCCGACGCTGGCCGCACGGGTGCCGGGCCTGGCCGCCTTGCGTGTGCAGCGCAGCTGGGCTGGCCACTGCGACCTGCCTACCCTGGACCACAATCTGATATTGGGCGCACACCCGGACGTGCACAACCTGCTGTTTGCCAACGGTTTCAGCGGCCATGGCCTGCAGCAGTCGCCAGCGGTGGGGCGTGCGCTGTGGGAACTGGTCGCCTTTCAGATTGCCGATCGGCCGGTCCTGGCAAAGCCTGTAGCATCGCTGGCAATGAACTCGCTTCACCTGAAACCCTGATCACCATGGCCGCATCCAGCCTGCTGGCCCTTATCGACGACATTGCCACTCTGCTGGACGATGTGGCAGCGATGACCAAGGTGGCGGCACGGCAGGGGGTTGCAGCGGCCGACGATATCGCTGCCATGACCCAGCTCGCGGCCAGGAAGACGGCTGGGGTGCTGGGCGACGATCTGGCCCTCAATGCGCAGCAGGTCACGGGCGTCAGGGCCGACCGCGAGCTGCCGGTTGTCTGGGCGGTAGCCAAGGGATCGCTGAAAAACAAGGCGATCCTGGTGCCGGCTGCGCTGGCCATCAGCGCCGTGGCGCCCTGGGCGATCACCCCGCTGCTCATGCTCGGTGGTCTGTTCCTGTGTTTCGAGGGCGCCGAAAAGCTGCTGCATGCCGTCTTTCACCGCAAGGAAGACGCTGCCCGGCGCCATGCCGAGTTGGTGCAGGCGGTCAACGACGAACAGGTGGACCTGGTCGCCTTCGAGAAAGACAAGATCCGGGGCGCCGTGCGCACCGATTTCATTCTCTCGGCGGAGATCATCGTCATCACGCTTGGCACGGTGGCAGAGGCCGAATTTGCGCGCCAAGTGGCTGTGCTGGTGGGCATTTCGATACTCATGACCATGGGTGTGTACGGCCTGGTGGCGGGCATCGTCAAGCTCGATGATGCGGGCCTGTACCTGAGCCGTCAAGCCGCGGCGTGGCAGCAGGGCCTGGGGCGGGCGCTGCTGGCGGCCGCTCCCCGGCTCATGAAGGGCTTGTCGGTGCTGGGCACGGCCGCGATGTTCTTGGTCGGCGGCGGCATTCTGGTGCATGGCGTGCCGGCGCTGGGCCACGGGATCGATGCCTACACCAGTACCCTGGGCTGGATCGGCCCGCTGTTGTCCAGCCTGGCCGGCGCCGTGGTCGGCTTTCTGGCTGGCACGCTGGTGGTCGGGCTCGTCAGCCTGTGGGGCCGTCTGCGCGGCGGGGCGCACTGAGTGCGCCACCGCCTGCAGCCGCGATGGTATATTCAGGACATGACACATCTGGCGCTGGCGCTACTACTACAACCCCCTGACGGGCGGAGACGGTAGCGCACGCGCATCCCTCACAACGGCCCGTATGCACCTGCAGCGGGCCGTTTGTATTTGTGGCTGTGGGTGTCCAACCAGGAACGGAAACCCACCATGCTCAAGAACCCTGCCACCAAATACCGCCCTTTCGCGCCCGTCGGCTTGACCGACCGCCGCTGGCCCAACGCGGTGCTGACCCGCCCGCCGATCTGGTGCAGCGTCGACCTGCGCGACGGCAACCAGGCCCTGATCGAACCGATGGACATCACCCGAAAGCTGCGCATGTTCAGCACGCTGGTGGACATCGGCTTCAAGGAGATCGAGATCGGTTTTCCTTCGGCCTCGCAGATCGAATTCGACTTCGTGCGCAAGGTCATCGACGACAATCTGGTGCCTGAGGACGTGACCATCCAGGTGCTGACGCAGGCGCGCGAGCCGCTGATCCGGCGCACCTTTGAGTCGCTGCTCGGCGCACGCAAGGCGATCGTGCATCTGTACAACGCGTGCGCCCCAGTGATGCGCAAGGTGGTGCTGGGGCTCGATGAGGACGGCATCGTCGAACTGGCGACCCGCCAGGCGCGCCTGTTCGCGCAACTGGCGGCCGGGCAGCCGCAGACGCAGTGGACATTTCAGTACTCGCCCGAGATGTTCTCTGGCACCGAGCTCGCGTTCAGCAAGCGCGTGGTGGATGCAGTCACCGACGTCTGGGCGCCGACGCCGCAGCACAAGTGCATCGTCAACCTGCCCTCGACCGTCGAGCATTCCACACCCAACATCTTCGCCGACATGGTCGAGTGGATGCACCGCCATCTGGCACGCCGCGACAGCATGGTGCTGTCGATCCACCCGCACAACGACCGTGGCACCGGCGTGGCCGCGGGCGAGTTCGCCATCATGGCCGGCGCTGACCGGCTGGAGGGCTGCCTGTTCGGCAACGGCGAGCGCACCGGCAATCTGGACCTGGTGAATGTCGCGCTGAATCTGTATTCGCAAGGTGTCGACCCGGGGCTGGATTTTTCGGACATCGACGAAATCCGGCGTTCGGTGGAGTTCTGCAACCAGCTGCCGGTGCATCCGCGGCATCCGTATGCGGGGGACCTGGTGTACACGTCGTTCTCGGGTTCGCACCAGGATGCGATCAAGAAGGCCTTTGCTGCGCGGCGTGATGGCGACATGTGGGACATGCCTTATCTGCCGCTCGACCCCAAGGACCTTGGACGCAGTTACGAAGCGGTCATTCGCGTCAACAGCCAGTCGGGCAAGGGCGGCATCAGCTACCTGCTGGAGAGCGAGTACGGGCTGGAGCTGCCGCGCCGCCTGCAGATCGAGTTCAGCCAGGTGGTGCAGGTCGCGATGGACGCCAGCGGCAAGGAGTTCACTGCGCATGACATCTACGACGTCTTCCGGCGTGAGTATGGCGTGCACGGGGTGGACGGGCTGCGCTACTCGGTCGCGCAGACACACGATGACGGCCAGGCGCGGACCGAGGTGCGTGCAGATGTCGTGCTCGACGGCGTGGTCACCGAGGTGCATGGCGCTGGCAACGGCCCGATCGACGCCTTTGTAGCGGGCATCATGCAGTCCGCCGGGCAGACGATCCGCGTGCTCGACTATCACGAGCATGCCGTGGGTGCTGGCTCGGGCGCGCAGGCTGTGGCCTACCTGGAGTTGCGTGTGGGCGAGCGCACCCTGTTTGGTGTGGGCGTCGACGCCAATATCGTCTCGGCATCGCTCAAGGCGATCGTGTCGGGCCTGCAGCGGGCGGGGGTGGTGGGTCGGCCTGACGGCGCTGCCAGCACGGACAGGGCGAGGGCGCAGGCAAGATGACCGCATGGCGCGTCTCTCGTCAGCGCCTGAAGCCGCGACAAAGCAAATCCGAATTCGGGCCTTTACAACATCATCTGCGGGTTTTCGAGCCCGGATCGCGCGCTTGCAGTGAGTGCTTGGCTTCAGGTAGCAGGCCATCGAAAAGCGCAGTGATAACGCTCAGCCTTTCGTGAGCGGCTGTCTCGCCCAGTGCTTCAGCGAGCACGGACATGACGCCACTGCGGGCGTACCAAAGCGTCTGTATATCACTGGCGTAGAAGATTCGACGAACGAGCAAGTGATGACTCTGGGTCACTGTCTCGTGGGTCATTGCTTCGAGCATGACGTTGCGAATGTTTTCCTGTCGAGCCTCTGCCGCCCGCCCTTGCGCCGCAGTGGTGTGGCCGAGAAGGCCGTAGATCGAAGTCAAGGTAGGCTTGAGCCAGCGCATGGGTTTGTCTGTTTCCTGTGACAAAGGACGCTGTCGCTGATCACTTCGGGTGTCCAGCAGGCGGACGCCGGCCTGAAATTCTGATGCGCCAGGGGCTCAACTTCGTGCCAACGGTGCCTGGCACACTGGGCAAACCCTCGAAAAGAATGCTAATGCCTGGCCGAAAACGGGGTACGCAGATGAAGGCGCTGAAGACCCTCCAGTTCTGGTGGCGCCGTGACATTTCGCCCACGTGCAGAACGTCGGGCTCCGCAACCCGCTGAATCTTCCGGATATGTGCGGCGTCACACCGACGTAGGCTCGCCATGTTTTACCATCGAGCTTCGCGCCTGTTGGGCACGTTGGGAGGTACCATGAAGTTTGAACGCACTTTGTACGACATCCTGGAAGTCAGCCAGTTCGTGACTCCCAAGGTGCTGCGAGCCGCTTATCGTTCGCTGGTTCAGTCTCTGCATCCCGACAAGAATTCCGGAACCTTGGCCGCAGGTAAACGCTCAGCTGAAATCAACGACGCCTATTCCATTCTGTCTGACCCGGCCAAGCGCCTGCGCTACGACAGGACACTGGGGCCACAAGCCACCAGGATAGAGAGACGCGATGCCAGGCCTTCTGGTGATGCGCGGTTTGGCCAGTTGCGATCCGGGAAAAACGTGTCGAGACCGTTCGGATTTCGGCCGCTTTATTGAAGCGACGGTGGGGGGTTGCCCCTTTGGCAAACACCAGATCCACCGTGACCAGACCTTGCGCTCCGCCACCGATGGCGCACGCCAGGTGCAGGTCGCTGGCGCACAGACGCTCGAGCCGTGCTATCGGCGTACCTGCGAACCACCTCTTCTGTCTTGGCCTCCCGCGTGCACATCGCCACCAGCACGCTGGTATCGACGTACAGCATCAGTATCGGGCCCGATGACGCAGGTCCTCGATGACCGACTTGCCCATGGGGATGGACTCGCCATCACGGGCCAGTTCCTGTGCAAAAGCTTTGCGACTCCAATTTGAAGGGCGCAGATCAAGCGCACCATCGGCGCCCACAGTGGCGCTAAGGCGATCCCCCGCCTTCGCCGATCAGGCGTGCATAGTCCGCCGGAATGCGCACCGCAAGGCTGTTGCCCCATCTGGAAATCTGCAGGTTCAGAATCGTGGCTATAAATATACGTTTATGTTTCTGCAGTGTAGCGATCGAACAACCCGCTGCAACGTAGCCCATTGGTTGGACGGGGCACGCAAAGTTCTGGCCGAGGACAGGCATTTTTCGAACGCAATAGGCCGCCGTTTCCTGCCCGACTGGCCCAGGTGAATTCAGCAAAGATTGGGCAGAAAAGAAATACGGACGCCTACCTGCTGCAGCTGGATGGTCTGCCGGCCGGTGACATGGAGAACACGCGTAATGGCGTAATGGCGCGTTTGACAGGCATGGCACCTGCATATTGGCCGCAGGCTGAGCGCCGTGGAGCGCGAGAGTTTTCGCGAGCGCAAGCAGACGCACAGTGCGCAAAGCCGCGGGCGGACTTACATGCGGGTTACCTCGCGCCTGTGGCAAGGGCGCTTCAGGAGATCTGTCCCCGGGGTCGCATAGTGGTTTGCGCCGATGACGACTGCGAGACGCCTGGCAACCCCGACCTCGCGCATGCTCGCCAGGCGGCACTGGCTCCGACGACCGCACCGGTAGTGCCACGATAGACTGGCCAGACCCCGAGCAACTGACCGAGCCGCTCGATCCTCCACCCTATGCCGTTCAAGCGCTGATGCCGCTGCTGCGCGACGCGGTGCGCGTGGTTCAGGCCTTCGTGCAGGCGTCTGTGGCGTTGGTCGCGTGCTCGGCGTTGGCTGCGCCGCCTGTAGCGGCGCAGGGGTTGGACAACGTGCGGTGCGAGCGTACCGGCACCTTGCCGCGCGGCGCGGGCTTCATCGCCTGCTTCCTGATCGCCTGGCCAGCGAGCACGGAGGGAACCCGGGCTTGCCGGGAATGGCCCGGCCGACATGGGCTGGTCCGTCCGTGGAGTGTTGCGGCCTGGCCGAGCGCCAGTTGGGTCGGGAACATGGTGCGAGGCCCGACTGGGAGCTTATCAGGGTGCTGCAGGCTCGGTGATGAAACCGATCTTACGGATACCTGCCCGCTGGGCGGCCGCCATCGCCTGAGCAACCCGCTCGTAACGCACCTCGCGGTCGCCACGGATGTGTAGTTCCGGCTGCGGTTCGCGCCCTGCGGCGTCGTTCATCGCGAGAATGAGCCTGACATCGTCAACCGCAATCTCGTTCCAGAAGTACTGGCCGCTGGCATCCACACTCAGCCGGTTGGTTTCGGGCCGGGTCAGCTGCTCCTGGTTTGCCGCCCGTGGCAGGTCAATATTGGTGGCATGTTTCATGACCGGCACAGTAATGATGAAGATGATCAGCAGGACCAGCATGACATCCACCAGAGGCGTCATGTTGATCTCGTTCATCACCTCGTCGGCGTCGTCTTGCGTTCCAAAAGCCATCGGATGCCTGTTCAGTTGGCGACCGAGCGGTCCACCTGCACGCGCGCGCCGGTCAGGATGTAGGCATGCAAGTCGTGACCAAATCGGTTCAGCTTGGACACGATGAACTTGTTGCCCCGCACGAGGGCGTTGTAACCCAGCACCGCTGGAATGGCGACGGCCAGACCCAGCGCCGTCATGATGAGGGCTTCGCCAATGGGTCCAGCAACCTTGTCGATGGTGGCCTGACCGGCGACACCGATGCCCATCAGGGCGTGGTAGATGCCCCAAACCGTGCCGAACAGGCCAACAAAGGGTGCCGTGGATCCAACTGAGGCCAAGATGGCCAGGCCCGACTGCAGTCGGGTACCCGTTTCGTCAATCGAGTTGCGCAGGGCGCGTGTGATCCACTCGCTAACGTCCAGTGTGTTGTGCAATGGGTCGCGGGTGTTTCCGTAGTGGGCCATCGCTTCACGTCCTTCCTCGGCCAGGATCCGGAATGGGTTGTAATTGTGCTCACCCAATTGGCCCAGTCCGTCGACGAAATCGCGGCCGCGCCAGAACGATTCGGAGCCACTTGCAAGCCGCTTGAACCGGACGATTGCGACTGCCTTGACTATGATCACCGTCCAGGACGCGAGTGACATGCTCAGCAGCAGCAACCCGACGCACCGGGAAACCCAGTCGCTTTGCTGCCAGGCGTTGATCAGACCCAGTTGCGATTCCATCGAGGCTCCTTTGACAAAAATTGACGTGCTTACTTCAGACGCCAGGCAATCGGCACAGCGAACCACATCGCTTCGGGCTTCTGGCCGCGCTTGCCTGGTACGTATCTCCAAATGAGCACCGTGCTCAAGGCGGCTTGGTCCAGCCGCTCAAAGCCGCTCGACTCCTGGATCTCTGCTTTTTGGGCATTGCCGTCGGCACCGATCAGGACGCGCACCATCACAGTTCCTTGTTCGTTCAGGCGTTTGCTCATGGGCGGATACGTCGGCTTCGGGTTACGTAAGTACTCGGCGCCACTCGACGGTAACTCGACCGGCTGTCGCGCGGGCGCAGGCCGCTCGGCAGGCGCTGAATCCAGCACAGCAATGACAACGGACCTTGGTGCGACCTGTGCCTGAATGGGGACCACAGAGACCGTTGGCGCTGTGACCGCCACAGGCGCATTGGACGCCGGCTCCGGGTTGACCGGTACTTGTAAAGGGGATGCCGGTGCTGGTGCAGGCGCGACTGCAGTCGTCTCGGTCCTGGTCGCGACGCGTGGCGGTGGCGAACGGGCCGGCGGTGGAGTCAGGACCGGGGCAGCAGGAGGGGCGGCGGAAGGAAGCGGCGGCTTCAAAGACGGCACTTCGATGAGTTCGCTGATGATCTGTACCGGTAAGACGACGTCGACCGCACGTCGCAGCACGCCGGTTGGAAAAGCCCACAACGCCATTGCGCGAAACACCCCAACCAGCACTGCGATAGGAACGGTGTAGCTACCAGACCTGGAGCGGACTGAGACACGCATGAGGACCACACAATACAAGGGCTATTGCTCGAGCAAGCTCAGTTGCGGAGCCGTCGCCACGATCCTGGTGAGTAGCGAACCAAATGAGCCGTTCATAAGTGTTCTCCGTGGAACCGGCACCGGCTCGGTGTCGGCAGATCATGCGTGCAGAGGGCCGAAGTAGCGGCCTTCATGGCGAGTGCGAAAAATCGCAACTTGACAGCTAGTATTTGCAATTGTGTTGCATTATCAGCTATAGTTCGATTCAGCATTCATGCAACCGTGTTGCACGCATGGTACGCTGGATGCGTACGGCAGCGCCCCTGTGCCTCCAGTGAACTGCGTGTGTCCGGCGTCTTCGCTTTGTATCTTCTTTCTGTCTTCATTTACCTCCTGGGAGAGTTCACATGCTGAATCAAGTTTTGGTCCGATGCCTTTTAGTTGCGGCCAGTGTTGTTCCGCTGGCAGCGCATGCGCAACATGCGCATGCGGGGGACGTCGCTGTATCCACCGTTGCTGGAAAACTGATGCTTGGAGGTGCCCACTTCGAAGTGCACGGGCTTAACGGCTACAACATTTATGAGGCGGACTTCGGCGACTTGAATGGCGGTCCGTTTGCCACTGACGACCCCGGCTTCCAGACCCAAGGCGGGGCCTTTGTTACGCCTAACTCCTTCGTCAGCTTCACAGGTATTGGCAATTTGCAGTTCTGGAACGGCTTGTCGTGGGGCCGTGCGGTTTCCAACGAGACGGTTCGAATCGCGGACGCTCTGAACGGTGCATTCAGCACGTGGAGCAACTCCGGTTTTGTAGCAGGACCGAACTCCTTCGTGGGCCAAGCCGGACGTAACGGCTCGTTGCACGAACACCTGGACATGTTCGTCACCCCCAATGCCTCCGTCGGCGCCTATCTGATCCAGCTTCAGCTCACGTCCAGTACCGATGCAGCCTCCCTGCCGTTCTACATTGCATTCAATCGCGGCCTCGGGGATGATGCCTTCGAAGCATCGGTGGGCGCGCTGGCGGCTGTGCCCGAGCCGGAGACCTATGCGCTTCTTTTGGCGGGCCTCACGCTGGTCGGTGCCGTCGTGCGCCGCCGCACCGCCAGCCGTCAAGCCTGAACGCCAAGGGCCCACGCCCACCGCATCGGAGCAGAGGAGGTCTAGCCGCCCGAGCTCACGTTTTGCACCCGCGCCGAGGCGACGCACGGGGCCAGAGTCACCGTGCCGATATGGTCCTACGTGCTCCGGTATCTGCCCTATCTGCACACGCTGAATGATGAACGCGATCAGGTGCATGGCGCCGCCACACACGGGCACACCAGTAGGAGCACCGCGTAGCATCGCGCCGGCCCCCGGCGTAGACGGAGAAGCGGCTCTTTCGACAAGCCAGTTTCTGGCCTCGCAGCGCTTGATCGGGTTCCGGCAGGCGAACGCGCACAGGATGCGGGTGCGCAACGCAGCCGACTCCTGGGCCAGCAACGTCTCGTCAATCCCACTGGCCAGATGAAATACCACGCCCGGTGGCGTTGCCGGGCCTTGCACGCAAGGGTCGCGCTGCGGTTTGCACCGCCGACGCGTTCTGACACCCGCCGCCCGTGCATGGGGGGCGGGTGCTGGCAAACCTGCGCCTGGGCAGCAGTCGCTGCAGGACGAAAGCGGGCAACACCACAAGCCCTGAATGCCCTTCCGGTTACCACTTTGCTTCACCGTCATGCATAGACCCGACCGCCTGGAGGCTCGTGGAGAACTACTCTTGAAGGTGTACCAGGCACCGGTCTATTGCGGTGTTGGCAATGGCCCAGGTCGGGTGCCGACGTGTTCGGCCGGCACGATGACTCCGGGTCGAAGCATGAAGCCGGGGCTACGCCAGTTTCTAGCGCGCTCCCTGCGACCTGCTCAAACGGCGTCGCGCCATGGCGCCAGCGGCAAGAATCCCTGCCAGCATCATGGCCCAGCTCTCAGGCTCTGGAACTGCGGCAACGTTGAAGTCGAAATAGAAGTTGCCACCATCTCTGACATTCGCGTTCGTGCCCAGGTTCACTAACGAAAATTCGGCGGTGTAAACACCGGCCGCTGCCGTGCCGTCAACGTAAAAAGTCGGCAGAAAAGCGAAGTCGGCTGTCGATCCCATGGCGTAGGTGTTGCCTGTGTCAAACAAGTCCATATCGCCGCCAGCGGCGATCTTCAGCCCCGCGGTAGCCGATAGCAGCCTCAGGCCCGCAGTGATGTTTTGGTAGCCTGCGTTGTAGCGGTCACCGCTGCTGTGGAACAGTATGTCAGCCGCTGCGCTCAGGCCGTCTAGTGATTGAATGGTGGCGAACCCCAAATGGCTATACCCGTGGGTGGGGGCGGTATCAGGTAGAACTGCGGATACCAACTTGTTCGCAAATGCGCCAACACCCGGCTGCAACGGGATGGCGTCGGTAGCCGTGCCGCCGCGCGTGTACAACTCGGGGATGCGGTTATTGGCGTTGGTTGGCGTGACTACAGGCATTGCTGCTGTGCCCGTCACACTGTAGGCGCCGATGCCATGAAAGTGGTCCCCGTGGTCGAGTAGCAAGGTCAATCGGCCTGCATTGGGGTTCACTTGTCCGGCAAACGTGCCACTTGGGATGATGACACGGCTATCGATACCGACATAGAACCCAATGCCCTCACCAAAGCGCGATCCGTCGTCAGCATGGGAGACAACGACCATCGCAACGCCTGCAAGCCCTGACAGAATCTTTTTCAAGGGTAACTTCATATTGCTTCTCCAATTTCCCGAGGTTGATAATAAATGCAACTGAGTTGCAAGTAAATCATATCGTACAAATGGGTCAGGGTGGGTCTATGAACGCAAAGTTGTCGCGGGACAACGCTTCACTGAATCAACGCATTCCGATGCCGACGCGCTACTGCGTCCGGACCATTGCCGAGTTATTCAGCCGCCCGATCGTGGGATGGAGCATGCAGTGCATATGTGGCAGCGTGGTCACCGATGCGCTGCCTGTGGCAACGTTCAGATGCCGTCTTGCACCTGGGCTGATCTTCCGTCCGGATCGGCCTGGCCAGTATTGCCGCCACAGCTTTCAGGACGGTCTCACGGAGTACGATATGACATCGTCGAAGAGCGGCGCAGCCCGATGGCGTTGGAACAGCGCTGGATCGCGGCCCAGCATCAATACAAGATGTCCGCTCAACGGCGAGAGCCCATGGATGCCGAAACAAGGGCAAGGTCAGGCGGGCTGACCTATTACGGCACGGTCTGCTCCCACGGCAGAATGGGTGGCGGTGCCCATGGCGCGGCTGTGGCATTGGTCCGGGCAGTGGGGGAGCTAGAACAACTGGCAGCGGACGGAATCTGCCACACCCCTTCCAGGCAGGAGAAAACGGCAGTGCCTGTCGCTGGTTCCGTCAGGTCCGACACCGTGACCGATGCTCCGGAAACAGTTGCTGGCAGATTCGCCGAGCAGTTGAAGGTCCCTGATTGCCAGCCCCGGTTTGTTGCCGCACAGGGCAGCACTATCGCAGGCGTGACGCGCGCCGCGAAAGCCGCTTGCATCTGCGCCTGACTGATGCCCGATTCGAAAATGATTTGAAATGGAGTCGAGGCGCGGTACTTTGGCTGTCCGGACACCAATACATTCGACCAGAGCTCGAGAGTCACCATGTAGGCGCCAACCGGAGGATTACCTGACGCTGCGGTGATCTTCCAGTCCAGATGGGAATGAAACGAGCCGCTCGCCTGAACATCGTCGATGACAGCTGTTAGCGGTCCGCTGATGCCAGTGCCAGAAAAACGCGTACCGGCCTGGTAATAAGCATATTGGATTGCCCAAGTGGCAGGATCGGTCGCGAAGCCGATCACCACTTCGGTTGGGATCTGGCCGTACAACACCACGCTGACACCGGCCGGTGCCGCAGACCATTTGCCATCATTTGGCGACCAATACATCAGCCTGCCCAGCGCCCGGAAATGGATCTCTTCGCCTTGAAGGAATGTCCCTCCAAACGCCTGAAATCCCGGGTTCGCAGTCGCATAACGACCACCTGCAAAATCACTGAAGTACGCCGGGAAGATTCGGTACCCCGTCAGCCCGTCCAACGGAAGCTGTCCTGCCAGATCCAGATCGCCGAAGAAGTCGGTCACGATTCTGCTGCCGGCGACAGGGCCGCCATCTGTGCGCAGTTCCACATCGAAATGCTGGGCTTGGGACGGCAGCGCAGTCAGGAACCACACTCCGGCAAGCAGGCGTAGCCGCCACCGCAGGTTCGATTGAAACTTCATGTTGCCACTAACTACCAGGGGACTGATTCCACGCGCTTATTCATGCAATTGAGTTGCATTATAGGGGGCCTCCACCTAAACTCACAGCATGTCATTTCCGCACTCGAAACGTAAGAAGCGTTTCGATCTTTCCGCGGCAGTCGCCACGCGTTCTCAGCCCATCGCGAAGCGAATGCTCCCGCTGCTGCACTTGGTTGTATTCCTTTGCATTCCGCAGGCATCTGCGCAAGGCGTAGTGACCCCAGGTAGAACACCGGTTTTGCCAACGGTCACGGTGCAAGAGGAAGCGGACCAGACGCCCACCACGGGAGGACCGCAAAGCACACTGGAGGGACCTCGCCTGCGCAGCCGGGCTGCCGGGACACTGGGCGCCACGCTGCAAGACGAACGGGGCGTCGCCAACGCCAGCTTCGGGCCCAATGTGGGGCTACCCCTGATTCGCGGTCAGGGAGGCTCACGGGTCCGGGTGATGGTCGGCAACACAGGAACCCATGACGCCTCGATGGTGAGTGCCGACCATGCCGTGATGGTCGAGCCCGGATTGGCCGAACGCATCACCGTGCATCGCGGGCCTTCGGTCGTGCGATTTGGCGGTAACGCGATCAGTGGCGCGCTGGAGGTGGACAACCGTCGGATTCCTATCTCGCGGCCACGTGCGCTCAAGTCTCGCGTAGAGGCAAGAATCTCCGGCACCAGCCGGTTCGCACTCGCGCGCATGGACGGGCCCGGGTCTTCCACATCGGCCTGGCATGTCGACGTGCACCACCGATCAAGTGCCAATTCACGCATACCGGGACTGGCAATTGACGAGGATGCTGTGCGCAGGCAGTTCTTTCTCGTGAGCGGGCCGAACACCATGGGCCAGATCGACAACACCGACGCCAGATCCGGCGGCGCCGCGATTGGCGGCACCAGCTTCTTCGACAACGGGTATCTCGGCCTGTCACTTTCGTCCTTGTCCATGGACTACGGCGTACCACCAGGGGCCCATTCGCACGCCCACGCAGGCCCTGTTTCCCCCCTTGTTTCCGCAGCGTCCGACAAGGTACGGATTCAGGCCCGGCAGCATCGCCTCGATCTCAGGAGCGAGATCGATTTGCCCTGGGACGCTGCGCCGTTGGTCAAGACATGGTTCTCCAGCACGAATTACGCCCACGACGAAGTTGACAGTGGTGTGGTCGGCACGACATTCCGAAACATCGCTCAGGAAGCCCGGCTAGAACTGGAACACCAGCTGACGGAGTCCAGTTTTGGCACCGCGGGGCTGCATCTGCAACGGCGCACGTTTTCTGCACTGGGGGCGGAAGCATTTGTGCCACGTACTCACAATGTGAATGTTGCCGCCTTCCTGGTGGAGAAGTGGGACTGGTCACTCTGGTCACTTGAGATCGGCGCGCGCACGGAAGTGCAGACCAGCCGCCCTCAGCCACAGTCCACCAACTTTGGAATTGCCGTGAACCTCCCGGCGCGCAAATTCCAGGCGGGCAGCATGTCGATGGCTGTCACGCGCGATATCGATGCGGGAAAGGTCACTCTGACCTATTGGTCCTCCGCTCGGGCACCGGATATTCAGGAACTCTACTCGCTGGGCCCTCACCTGGCGACCCGCACCTATGACTTCGGCAATAGCGCCCTCGACCTCGAGCGCCTGCGCGGATGGAACCTGGCATTGGAAAAGCAGTGGTCTGGCGTTGATTTCAGTGCCAGCATTTTTCAGTACAAGGTTGCCAACCACATCTACCAGCGCAACCTGGGCGTCTTTTACGCCGCAGAGAAACAGCAGTTCCGTGCGCTCTGTGCCCAGCTGGACCAGTGCCTTCCCGTCACCCGGTACGAACAGGCCGCTGCGACTTTTCGCGGTTTCGAGGCTGAGATTGCGGTTCCCGTTACCGGAACGCCATGGCAACGCGCCACAGGGCTCGTTTTTGCAGATCATGTTCGAGGACGTCTGCCAAGACTGGAGCAGGATGTACCGAGGCTGCCGCCAACCCGTTGGGGAATCGGATTCGCCGCCGAACAAGGAGCGTGGTCGGCGGACGTCCGGCTCGTACGATCCATGGCGCAGAACCGGCCCGGCGAGAACGAAACGACTACCAAGGGCTCGACGCAGTTGCATGCCAGTGCGCGATGGGAGCAGACATCTCTGTCGGGCGCACGTCTCACCGTATTCGTGGCGGCACGGAATTTGACGAACAAGGAAGTCCGTGCCAGCACATCGTTTCTGCGCAACTACGCGCCCGAACCGGGCCGCACCATCGAAGTCGGCCTGGAGCTTCGTTATTGATTCATACCAACCTGAAGAACTGCATCAAAATGAAACGTCTGCTTTCCCGTGCTGGATCTGCGCTGCGCGGCGGCCATGTGCTGGCATCCGCCTGGGCACTCACCACGGCAGCATTGCTGGTGGCATGTGGTGGCGGAAACGATGTGGGTAACGGCGGGACGTTCAGTCTGCCGACCGATGATCTCCTTGGCGCACCTTGCGCAAGCTGCGCGCCTGGGGTACTGGTCGGACTTGCCGCAACCGGCTCCCCGCTGGCCCATGCTCAGGTGCGCGTCGTTGCGTCCAACGGCACCGTCGTACGCGGCCGGACCATGGCCGATGGAAGTTTCCGGATCGTGGCCAACGGCCTGGCCGGCGCGATGCTCGTGCAGGTCAGCGGATTATCCAGCGGCGCACCCGTCCTACTGCATTCGCTGGCCCTGGCGGCCGACATCGGAAACCGGGCAGTCGGCGTCACGCCACTGACAGAACTGATGACGGCCTTCGCTCTGGGCGGGTATCCGCAGGACTTGCTGCAATCTCGCCAGATCGACTTCTCGCGCGTGAGCGCAACCAGCTTGCGCAGCCAGGAAGCGCGAATCAGGTTCATGGTCAACCCAGTGCTGGAGATCACCAACGCCGCGCAGTCTGACCTGCGCACAGGCGCGTTTGCCACCGACCGGACGGGCCTGGACGCCGCTTTCGAGCTCATCGAACTGACACGGGTCTCAGGCGGCTATGCGTTGCGCTCGGTGTTGGGTACCCAGTCAGCGATCCTTCTGGATCCGGCTGCATCCAGTGCGGTCGAGACCTTGCCCGCCATGACCACAGCTGAGCGCGATACATCCCGCTCTGCCCTCTCCGCCCTGAATGCAATCGCCCTCCAGCTGAATCAGCTGACGGCGCAGTTTGCCAGTGCGATTCCGGCTGCTGAAGCCTTGAGGCCACTGTTTGCCGCGGGCTTCTACCACACCGGTCTGGATGCCCAGGGTTTCGTCGACCAGGTGCTCAGGCGCCAGGACTCTGCTGAAACAGGCGCCTTTAGCTTGCGCTCAGCAAGCTTTCACACCCCCCGGGCCATCCGCACAGACGGGCCGGATCGCCTGCTGGTTCGTTTCCAGGTATCCCCAGCGGGCCCGTGGCCGGCGTATGCCGAAGAGCTGTGGATGAACCGTGGCACCAGCGGCTGGTTCTGGCAGGGTGACGGCAAGAAAGCGCAGGTAAATGTGCGCAATGTGGCGGTACTGGGCGCACAGGGACTCACCGAATCCGCTGTGCGTGCACAAACAGGCATGCAATGCGTATCTCACAACGGTATCGAGCGCTGCCGCATCGATGGCCCAACTGCTGCGGTACCCGCTGGCGGGTATCTGGACTACGGTGCCCCCCAAGACGCGCAGTTCGGCATGTTTGCCTTCTACCGTGCCCGTACCGGCAGCCCGCTGGATCGCCTGGTCGCTAGCCGGAACCACAGTCGCATTGTCGGGCTCCCGAGCGCCCGTGTCACCAACCATCTTGCGTTCGAGATCGACAGCCGACGCATCGATCCCGCGATTCGCAAAGTCCGCGTCACCGGGCTGGGCTTGCCCGCGCAAGGCCTGATATTTGTAGCGCCGGTCCGGTTGCCCGGCAGTCCTGAATTCAGCCACTGGACGCACGAAGACAGACCCGACCATAATTGGCATGCGTTGCAAATCGGGCGTTGCGTTTCCTTTCCCGACGCCCCGTCTGAGAGTTGCTCCGCACAATGGGCACAACTGGGAGCTGGACAAACCTACCAGTTCGAACTGCTGGACCAGTCCTCCACGGTGCTGCAGACCCTAACGGCCAGACTATTCGACAAACAGCGCCCTGAGCCAGAGTTGCTGTCACTAAAAGATTCGGTCTTCGCGCGTTTCAACATCGCAACCCAGACGTCGGCACAACCGTCGTACCCAAGCCTGCTGGATCCAGATCGGCTCGCCTCCGGCGGAACGCTATCGTATGCGTGGTTGTGGCGCCCGCCTGCCGACGACAGAATGAGAGTGCTGGCATCGCCGGTGGAACTGCGCATTGCCGAATTTGCGACTGGGGCCATCAGCATGCGCGAAACGCAGTTACTGCCAGTAGCTGGCTCTTTGCGTGAGACCGGCTCAACCTGGATCAGTACCTTTGCCACATCCGCCGGAACAATACCGGTCTGGCTTGCTGCCCGTCTGGTCGCGGCGGACGAGTTGGGCAATCTCTACGTTCACCATCTCTCGCCGGCCAACCCTTATTAGGTTCGTTCCGCCCCGCAATCGGCGCATTCACCATGCGCCTGCACATCCACAGCGGTGAGCTTGAAACCGTCTGGCACCCGGATTTTTCGCGGCGCCCTGGCGGGTAGACAATAAGTGCGGCCGCACCCATCGCAGTGAAAATGCGCGTGAGCCTGGTGATCAGGTTGATCACCGACCATCACTGCAAATCTGCTGATGCGATCTGCGCCGACCTCCTTGCTCACCAGACCAGCGGAGACACAGCTCTCAAGGGTGCGATACAAGGTGACTCTGTCGATGGCTATCGGCATGATGGCATCAATATCCGAGTGGCTCATCGGTCGATGCTCTTTGCCCAGGGCCTCCAGCACGGCAATACGATTGGAAGTTACACGCAAGCCCGCCACTGACAAACGCTGGGCCAGCACGCCGCTTTCGGGCTCCAGCGTGAGCGGAGACGCGTCTGTCTTGGGCTTCTTGGATCGAATGGCTGCCACTAGTCAGATTCTAGGCCCACCGCCGTGGCTGTGGTGCGGGCTCGGCCGGAACGTGACAATTGCGCCGGCGTCGGCATGCAATAGCGCTGGCCGGGGCAAGCAAGGATTTCCCAGGTAATCCCGCTGCGTTCGCCGCGGAAATGCCGCTCGATAAGCTCTGGCAGCTGGATCATGGTGCCCATGGCGCAGTCCATTTGCACGATGCGTTCGTGCAGCGGCTCGAAGCTCTGGCGAAAGGATCTCTAGGTGCGTGGGCGGGCTGTGTATTGGTTGATTCAGGCCCATGTGGCGTCGAGGCTGGGCGCAGGCAAAGGAGCCGGAATACGGGCCAGAATGCCCGCGCGCAGGCGCTCTGGCCGTGCGCCTCGGGCCAGAAAGCCATCTGGGCCGGCCTGGTGGAGCGCTGCGCAAACCAACACCTGTGCGGCGGAAACTTCATCGGCGACCAGACCTCCGAAAAAGTAGCTGATCTTGCCGGGCGCCTGCAGCGCAACTGTGCAATGTCTTTGGCAGCCGCTCATACATTCAACGGGCCGAATTCGGAACGGCAGTTCGTCACGCAGCGCCATGTCCTCAATGGTTTCAAACAGAGCGCGCCCAGGGCGCGGCATTTCACGCGACAAGTCGGCCGGGCGACACAACACACACACCAGCACTTCTGTCGTCATACGCAGGACTCCTTTTTGCAGTTCATGTTGAGACCCGGGGTGGGTCCAGCACCAGCACCAGACGGGTGAGGCCGGTGCCAGCGATACGAGGCGAGCGGTGCACGATGCCGCCATCGTGTGTCTGGCCGGGCCAGCCACAGCCCTTGACCCTAGATTCCTCAGTTAGCCACTCGGCAAGG